>TARA_B100001121_G_scaffold115260_1_pt1 | contig 28375 bp, 30 predicted proteins | sample TARA_B100001121 | Tara Oceans TARA_B100001121 (sample SAMEA2622817) | marine metagenome | biome: marine biome (ENVO:00000447); feature: surface water layer (ENVO:00002042); material: "saline water (ENVO:00002010), including plankton (ENVO:xxxxxxxx)" | depth 5 m
GGAGTTTCCTCAGCAGCCGGAGTTTCCTCAGCAGCCGGAGTTTCCTCAGAATCAATATCGTTAGATTTTTCTTCGTTACTCATTGTATTAAAACTTTAAACCTCCCTCCCTGGCTGCGTCTGCCAAGGCTTTAACTTTTTGACTGTAAACAAAACCACCTCTATCAAAAACCACCTCGTTGACACCAGCAGACTTGCCTCTCTCAGCGATGACCGCTCCAACCTTAGCTGCATTCTCAGAATTTGCCGCGCTCGATATTCCTGCTTTTTTATCTTTGGTAGATGCTGATGCAAGAGTTATCCCCTTATCATCATCAATCAACTGCGCATATATATTTTTGTTAGAAAAATGAATTGCTAACCTAGGACGCTGAGTTGTTCCTTCAATTTTTTTTCTAATTCGAAAATGAACTTTCCTTCGATTCTTCTTCCTGTTCAAATGTGCCATTATATTTTTTTGTTAAATTAATTACTGGACGCTCTTACCTGCTTTTCTTCTAACATATTCGTCTGAATATCTTACACCTTTTCCTTTGTATGGTTCTGGTGGGTAATAGGAGCGAACATCTGCAGCAAATTGCCCTACTTTCTGCTTATCAAAACCTTCTACTAAAATATTTGTGTTGTCTTCAACTTTGACGCTAACACCCTCGGGGATGGGGTGTTCGACTGGGTGAGAGAAACCTAATGAAAGATCTAGTACACTTCCTTTTACAGCCGCTCTAAATCCAACACCATGAATTTCCAATTTTCTTTTGAAACCCTTACTGACACCTTCGACCATGTTTGCTACTAAACTTCTGGCTGTACCATGAATCGCTTTATTTTTTCTAGAATCATCAGGTCTAGATACAACTAAATTAGCCTCTTCTTGCTCAAGTTTGATTCCCTCAGGAAGCTGCCATTCAAGCTTTCCTAATGGGCCCTCAACAGTTAGATGACCATTATCCGAAACGTTAAAAGTAACCTTTTCAGGTAACTCTACTGGTTTATTTCCTACTCGTGACATATCTCTTAATTATTTTGTTTACCAAACGGAGGCTATTAGTTCTCCGCCTATATTTTTCTTCTTTGCCTGATGACCAGACATTAAACCTTTTGATGTAGACAATATGGTTATACCAAGACCTCCTAAAACTTTAGGTATATCTTCAACTCCAACATATTGACGTCTTCCTGGTTTACTTTCTTTTTTCAAATCAGTTAATGCGGGTACTCCGTCAGTGTATTTGACCTTTACTTTTAATGATGGAAAAGCCCCATCATTATCAACTTCGTAAGACCAAATATAACCTTCTTCCTTAAGAATCCTTGCTATATCAGCTTTGATCTTTGAAAAAGGTGCAGAGAATTCATCTTTACCTGCTCTAGTGGCATTTTTAAATCTGGTTAAAAAATCTGAAATGGGGTCACTAAGTGCTGCCATGGTTTGTTTTATAAAGTTAATAATTTAAGCTGCTTTTTTCTCTCTACCTCTAAACGGCATGCCTAGCAAGTGCAGTAGCTCTCTCGCTTCATCATTGGTATTGGCGCTAGTTACAATACAAATATCAAATCCGAGTTGTCTTTGAACTTTGTCGAGTTCAACTTCTGGGAAGATTGTGTAATCGACAATCCCAAGCGTGTAATTACCTCTACCATCAAATGCTTTTGCGGAAACCCCTCTGAAATCTCTGATGCTTGGAATCGCAGTACCAATGAGTCTAAGTAAAAATTCATACATTCTATCACCACGAAGTGTTACTTTAGCACCCACTAATTCACCAGCTCGTAGCTTGAAATTTGAAATACTATTTTTTGCAACAGTTGGAACTCCTCTTTGACCTGTTATAAGAGAAATAGCATCAAGTGCATCTTGTACGGCTTGCTTTCTTTCAGACTCAGCCTTACCAACGCCACAATTGATAACAATTTTTTCAATAAACGGAACTTGATGAATATTCTTGTACCCAAACTGCTCTTTTAAAGCAGGTACAACTTCATCATTATACTTTGTTAGTAAATCGGGTTTCATTTTAACTTAAATTAGGAATTATCAGTAGATTCAGTCTCCTGAGGAGTTTCTTGTTCTGGTTTACTAGAATCCGCTTTTGGTGCCTTCGATTCTATTTTCTTAACATTGGAAAGATGTATCGGCCCCTCTAACTCAATAATACCACCATCAGGTCTATCTTGAGATTTTTTAGCATGCTTCTTAATCATTCTGACGCCTTCTACGAGGACCTGCTGTTTCTTGGGAAGCACTTGAAGCACCTTGCCAGAAGCGGTTTTGTGTTCGCCTGAGATGACGACGACTTGATCGTTTACTTTTACGTGTGTTTTAATTCTGCTCATAGGACTTCAGGTGCAAGTGATACAATTTTCATGAAATTTTTCTCCCGTAACTCCCTGGCTACTGGACCAAAAATACGTGTTCCTCTTGGATTCTTATCTTTATCAATTATGACGATGGCGTTCTTATCAAAGCGAAGAACAGATCCATCAGAACGTCTTATAGGGGCAGCTGTACGAACAACCACAGCCTGTACCACTGAACCTTTTTTGATATTCGCTGTGGGACTTGCCTCGCGAACGTGTGCAGTAATAACATCACCAATGCCAGCGCTTCGAGTTCTCTTCCCAAGAACACCAATCATCTTGGCTACTCTTGCGCCAGTATTATCAGCGATTTGCACTTTGGATTCCATCTGAATCATAATATCTAGTGGGTAAAATTTTTCTTATCTAAAATTAATGAGACAGTACTTCTACTAATCTCCAACATTTGTTTTTGCTTACTGGCTTTGTTTCAGCGACACGGACTTTGTCCCCTTTTTTCGCGACACCTTCTTCATCGTGAGCATATAATTTAGTTGTTTTCTTAACTATCTTTCTAAATCTCTCATGTGGTACTCGAGTAACAACACTTACCACGATTGTTTTATCCATAGAATCCGATGAAACAACACCTACACGTTCTTTTCTTAATCCTCTGGATGACTCTTTATTTACTGATTGGTCTTCACTCATATGTTTTTAAATCTTAATCTGTTAGTCAGTTAATCTATTTTCTATGACTTCGTTTCATTCTGACTGATTCTCTTTTCAGATAATAAAGTCTCGATTCTTGCAATTGTTTTTCTGACTATTTTTATCCTCGCTGGATTCTCAAGCTGCCCACTGGCTTTTTGCACACGAAGATTCATCATCTCAACTTTGAGATCTCTTCTTTCATCGGCCAACTCAGCGGCTGTTTTTTCTTTTAGCTCTTCAAGTTTCATTTTTATAAATTAATGCGAATCTCGTTTAACAAACCTACAACTCTGTCCCAATTTATTTGCTGCTCTACGCAAAGCTTCCCTAGCCACCGTCTCTGATACACCTGCGACCTCAAAAAGCATCAAGCCTGGTCTCACAACCGCAACCCAGTGCTCTGGAGCTCCCTTACCCTTACCCATTCTAGTTTCTGGAGGTCTAGATGTTGTTGGCTTATGAGGGAATATTCTGATCCACACTTTTCCTTTACGTTTCAGGTATCTATTGATCGTAACACGGCAAGCCTCTATTTGATTATTTTTGATCCATCCTCTCTCTAGAGTCTGAAGTCCATAATCACCGAAACTTAGCTTAGTTCCACGATTCGCATTGCCAGCACGACTTCCGCGCTGACTCTTACGGTACTTCACCTTTCTTGGCATTAATGGCATGCTTTATAGGTCCTTTCTAAATATTTTTATTTGATTAGGTTTTTAAATTTGTAATTTGTTACTTTGCTTGAGCTTGCCTACCCCTTTTTCCTTTAGGGTCTCTTCTAGGTCCACCCCCAGTTTCACGTTTTGGCTTCTCTATTTCTTCCTTCTTGTTAATCCAACACTTAATCCCGATGATCCCATATGTTGTTTTAGCTTCGGCAAATCCATAATCGATGGGAACTCTCAATGTTTGAAGTGGCACTTTACCAAGCTTATACCATTCTGCTCGAGCAATATCAGCTCCTCCAAGCCTTCCGCTACAGCGGATTCTTATACCGTCAGCACCAAAATCCATAGTAGTCTGAATCGCTCTTTTCATTGCGCGGCGGAATGCAATTCTTCTCTCCAACTGCACAGCTACACTCTCTGCAACTAATTGGGCAACTAACTCAGGCTGCTTTATTTCATGAATATCAATTTTTACATCCTGCCCATCACACATAGCCGAAATCTTGTTACTCAAGTTTTCTATTTCAGCACCTTTTCTGCCAATAACTATTCCAGGCCTAGAAGTATGGAGCTTCACTCTAATAGCATTATAAGCTCTTTCTATTTCAATTTTAGCAAGGCCTGCAGTGTAGAGAGTTTTCTTAAGCCATTTTCTGACTTTGATATCTTGGTGCAAGAACTTGGTATAATCTTGTTCAGATGCATACCACTTGGATCTCCAGTCCTTTTGAACTGCAAGTCTGTAGCCTATCGGATTTACTTTACGTCCCATAATTTTCTTTCGTGAAATTTTTATTAACTTTGTCTATTTTTCCTCTTTATTTGCCGGATTATCCTCCGTGATAACTATGCTTATATGACTTTGTCTTTTCCTTATTGGACCTGCTGATCCTCTAGCCCTTGGCTTGAAACGTCTCAATGTGCGAGCATCATTGACGACAGCCTCTTTAACGATCAAAGATTCGATATCAACATTTACCTCGTCCATCTCATCGTTAATGCTAACTGCGTTTGCTAGGGCGGAATCTAAAGTTTTCTTAATCAAGCGCGCTGATTTTCTTGGAGTAAACGTGAGTGCATTCACTGCCTCATCAACTCTCATTCCTTGAATAGCACGCGCAACGTCGCGAGCTTTCTTTGGAGAAACTCTAGCATTTTTATGCTCAGCTCGGAATATCCCTTTCAAATATTCTTTTTTCTCTTTTTTCATAAACTTTATTTTTGTGTTGTATCCACTGAGGCCAAATCGCCTACTTTCGGATAATCTTCTTGGATTTTTAAATTTTTAATAAGTGCGGCAGAGATGTTGTCTCTGACATCGATAATGATTGATGTTCCTACCGGCCTATCTTTTCTAAACAGTCTAAAAGGCATGCCAATTTTGGCTCCAGAATTGCTTCCTATGTTCAAAACCACGACACCATGATCATCCTTCACTCCAATGATACTTGCTTCGTGAATGGTTCCATCAACAAAATTTTCTGAACCTTCAATTCTTCCAATACCCAAAGCGATATCAGAATCATCCACAGCGTCCTTCACCTTTTTAATTAATTCATTATCGGATTTTTTATTTTCAACCGCATCAATCAATCGAAGTGTTACATCGGATAAATTGATTAGAGACTCGGAAAGCGCTAATTTCTCCTCTTCAAGAATACGTATATCATTCATTGCCTTGAGCAAACGCGCCTCAATTCCTGATTGACCATCAGTGACAGACTCGATGCCAAAAGCTTCAAGCTGTAAGCGTACATCATTATATGATTTTCTAAACTCAACGGCTTCGGCATTTGAGGTCATAAGGCTGGTCTTTAGATTTGAATTAATTTTTTCAAATTTCGCCAGCTGTTTGATAAGGTCATTATTCTTTTCGATGGCGGCTTCAAGCGCAGTTTTCGCTTCGACCAACTCAATATCTTTATCAGCACATATAGCAACACATAGGCACAAGGCTTTGGCAAAAACCAAAACTAATAACCTCGTGAAAATGTGTCTGAATAACATTAATTTTAGATGGTATTATTTATTTTTTACCTACACCTCCATGTGCAATAAATTTACGAGTCGGTGAAAATTCACCTAGTTTGTGACCCACCATATTTTCTGAGACGTAAACGCTAATAAAATCTTTACCGTTGTGTACAAGAAATGTATGACCCACAAAATCTGGTGAGATAATAGATTTTCTTGACCAAGTTTTGATTGGTCTTTTTTGCCCAGAATCATTCATAGCATCAATCTTCATTAGAAGCTTCTGATCTATAAATGGTCCTTTTTTAAGTGATCTACCCATAATATTTTAACTATTATATTTATATAAGATTTATCTGGTTCGATTATTTTTAGTCTTACGCCTCTTGACGATAAACTTGCTACTCGCTTTATACTTCTTTCTAGTCTTTTGGCCTTTAACATGTCCCCATGGGCTCTTTAGGTGTTGACGACCCCCTCCTGATTTCGATTTACCCTCTCCACCACCATTAGGGTGATCAACCGGGTTCATGCACATTCCTCTGACTGTTGGACGAATACCAAGCCATCTTGTTCTTCCGGCTTTTCCAGCAACCACATCTCCATGATTGATGTTACCAACTCTTCCTATGGTGCAATAGCATGCTGCATTAATTTTTCTAATTTCACCTGAAGGCAATTTTACCAGAGCATATTTACCTTCCATATTTGAAAGAGTCGCCTGACCACCAGCACTTCTTGCGATGCTGCCTCCTCTTCCAGGAATCAACTCAACATTATGAATATCTGACCCTAAAGGTACTTTTGATAACGGCAATGCGTTGCCAACTTTAGGAGGTGCATTTTCACCTGCCTCCACTTTAGCGCCAACTTCCAAACCGACTGGCGCAATAATGTATGATTTAACTCCATCTTCATAGGTAATAAGAGCAATTCTCGCAGAACGGTTAGGATCGTACTCGATACCCTCAACCTTAGCGCTGACGTCTCTCTTCATTCTCTTGAAATCAACCAAGCGATATTTACGCTTATGACCACCACCTCGATGGCGACATGTTATTCTACCTCTATTATTTCGACCACCACTCTTCTTCAATGGAAAAAGAAGTGACTTCTCCGGAGTATCCTTTGTAATCTCCTCAAAACTAGGAAGCTCCTTGTATCGATTAGATGGTGTATAGGGTTTAAACTTTTTTAATGCCATTTCCTTTTTTTCTTTAAATTATGCAATGTCAATCATTTCGCCTGCCTTCAATTTGACGTAAGCCTTTTTCCAATTTGGTCTTCGCCCCATCACTGGACTTGTTCTTCCTCTTTTTTTCTTACCTGTGTAGTTGGCTGTTTTTACAGATAAGACTTCTTTTCCTAAAACTCTTTTAACAGCCTCTTTAATTTCAATCTTTGTTGCCCTCTTATCTACCTTAAAAACATATATATTATCTTCAGTAAGAATTTGAGCTTTCTCGCTGTTGACCTGTATTGTTTTAAGAACTCTATGAATATCTTTCATTATGATTTATTCCTTAAATATTAAAAATTAGAGTGTTGTTCTCTTTGAAAGCGTTGGCATTGCGCCTTCCGTAATGATTATCTTATCGTAATTAAGTAATTCCTCGGTATTTACATCCAAAGCTGTAACCAATTGGGTATCCGCTACATTCCTTGCAGATAAATATGTCTCTGCTGTGAAGTTATTAGAAACAATCAGGCAGTTTAGAACCCCAGCAGTCTCATTAACCTTAGCAACAAATGACTTGGTCTTACCTCCATCGACTTTAAATTCATCAACAACGAAAACATCTCCAGCTTCAATACGATTACTAAGAGCGGCTGAGAAGGCTATTTTCTTGGTCTTACGATTAACCTGTTTAGAATAATCTCTGGGCCTGGGGCCAAATACAACTCCTCCTCCACGGTGTAATGGGGAAGCGTTACCTCCTTGTCTGGCATTACCAGTACCTTTTTGACGAAATGGTTTTTTACCAGATTGAGCAACCTCTCCACGTGTTTTGGTATTAGCAGTTCCAGAACGTCTATTTGCTCGCATCGCAACAACAACGTCATGAACTGCCTGAGCACCCTCTCCCTCTTCAGTAAGACTAATTTTTGCTGCCTTTGCGGCATCTGTAGTTAATATACTTGCGGACATATGATTACTTTTTTAATTATTTCTTGATGGCGGGTCTAATAATGACATAACCACCTTTTGCGCCAGGAACGGTACCGCTAATTAGCAATACATTGTCCTCTGGACGAGATTGGATGACTTTTAAATTCTGAACGGTTACCTTCTTACCTCCCATTCTGCCGGGCATCTTTGTGTTCTTCCAAACGCGACCCGGGGTTGATCCTGCACCAATACTTCCTGTCCTTCTGTGCATCATCGAACCATGTGACTGTGGCAAACCACCAAAATTATATTTTCTGTACACACCTTGAAAACCTTTGCCTTTAGTGGTCCCAATAATATCAACAAATTGACCATCTTCGAACATTTCTGCAGATGGATTATCCATCTCTTCAGGCAATTCGCTATCACTAGAATACCTAAACTCACGAACAAATCTTTTTGCTTCTGAATTATGTTTATTAAAATGACCTGAACGCGCCTTAGTTACTCTACTCTCTTTTTGAGTATCATAACCAACTTGAACTGCTACGTAACCGTCAGTTTCCTTAGTTCTTTTTTGCAACAAAGTATTCTCACTAACATCAATGACAGTCACTGGCACCATTGCACCATCCTCATCATAGACACGTGTCATACCAACTTTCTTACCTAGTATTCCTAAACTCATATCCTATTTGATTCTTAACGAAATTTCGTCTTAAAATTTTTAACTTATTAAAGTGATTGTCTGCTTATTAGCTTCAAAGCTTGATTAAAATTTCTACTCCTGAGGGCAAACTCAGCTTTTTAAGCTCTTCCATGGTGTGCCCACTAGGATTGAGAATATCAAGCAACCTTTTGTGGGTTCTTATTTCAAATTGTTCTGCTGATTTTTTATTAACGTGAGGTGATCGGTTAACACTAAATTTTTCAATTCTTGTAGGCAAAGGAATTGGTCCCGCTAGCCTTGATCCAGTTCTTTTGACTGTATCAACAATTTCCATAGTTGCCTTATCAAGCATACGATAGTCGTAACTTTTTAACCGGATTCGAATTGTTTGTTTATTTTCCATTTTCAGTTAATTAAATCTTAAGCATACGCAAGAGCTACTCCCCCTCGCTTCTCTATTAGTTCATCTACGATTGCATTTGGTACTGTTTCAAAATGCGAAGGCTCCATTGAGTAGCTAGCCCTTCCTGATGACAAAGTTCTTATGTCTGTTGAGTACCCAAACATTTCTGCTAAAGGCACTTCAGCTTTGATTACACTCACGTTATTTCTTGCACCTATTTCACCGATTTTTCCACGACGACGATTCAAGTCACCCATAATGTCGCCTTGAAATTCATCTGGGGTAGTGCACTCCACATCCATCATTGGCTCTAACAATTTGCAATCGGCTTTCTTGAAAGCGTCTTTCATTGCAAAAATTGCAGCCATTTTGAATGATTGCTCATTTGAATCAACGTCATGGCTCGATCCATCAACCAAATCTACGTGGACATCAACAACTTGATAACCCGCTATGATACCAGAAATCATTGCTTCCTTAATTCCTGCCATGCAAGCATTGATGTATTCTCTTGGTATCGCACCACCAACAACCTTATTTTCTGTTGTTAAACCTTTACCTCTTTCGTTTGGAAATATTTTTAAAATAACATGCCCATATTGACCTTTACCACCAGTTTGCTTTTTAAGAAGCCCTTCTCCATCTGCGTCAAGGGTAATGGTTTCTCTATATGCAATTTGAGGTTTACCTGCAGTGGTAACCACCCCAAACTCTCTCTTCATTCTATCTTGGATGACTTCCAAATGGAGCTCGCCCATACCTGAAATAATTGTTTGCCCGGTCTCTTCATCACTTTTAACAACAAAAGTGGGGTCCTCTTCACCCAAACGCTGAAGGGCTAGAGCCATTTTTTCTTGGTCCGCTGTTGTTTTTGGCTCAACAGACATCGCGATAACTGGCTCTGGAAAGGAAGGAGGTTCCAAAAATATATCCTGAGATGAATCACAAAGAGTGTCTCCAGTCGTAATATTTTTTATACCTACAATGGCTGCGATGTCTCCAGCATAGCATGTATCAATATCCTTGTGCTCATCAGCTTGGATTTGAATTAGTCGACCAACTCTCTCTTTTCTTCGAGTTCTGGGGTTATAGACCTGGTCGCCCTTGGAAACCGTTCCAGAATAAACCCTAAAGAATACAAGTTTACCTACAAATTTATCACTCCATAATTTGAAGGCTAGAGAACAAAATTTTGCGTTGTCATCAGTAACAACTTGGACTTTTTCCGATGCGTCACCTACTCTTTCAGCTTCTGCTGATGGTATATCTAAAGGGCTTGGCAGGTAATCAATAACTGCATCTAGAGTTGCTTGAACACCTTTGTTTTTAAAAGCCGAGCCACCACAAACCGGTATAATTTTATTATTAATAGTTGCCCTACGAAGAGCTAATTTAATTGCTTCGACTGTTATTTCTTTTTCCTCTAAGTAAAGAGTTCCAATCTCTTCATCGGCATCAATTAATTTTTCTACAAGATTTGAATAAGCTTCCTCCGCAACCATTTGCTCATCGTCATCAAGCTCTCTAACTTCATATGTAGAACCCAGAACATCACTATCTGAATAAACGATAGCTTTTTTGTTTATAACATCGATCTGGCCTGTAAGAGACTCCTCTGATCCTATGGGAATTAAAATCGGAGCCGCATTAGCTCCTAACTTATTTTCGATATCACTAACAACATTGTTAAAATCGGCCCCTACTCTGTCCATTTTGTTAACAAAAACAATTCTGGGAACTGAGTATTTGTCAGCTTGTCTCCAAACAGTTTCAGATTGAGGCTGCACTCCAGCAACACCACAAAAAACAACAACCGCTCCATCAAGAACCCTTAGTGAACGCTCGACTTCGGCAGTAAAATCAACATGGCCAGGAGTATCAATAATATTTACTCGGTGCTCAATATTTTCAAAAGACTTATAAACCCCTTCTGATGCATTTTGCTTCCAAGAACATGTCACAGCGGCAGAGGTGATTGTGATACCTCTTTCTTGTTCTTGCTCCATCCAATCGGTTGTAGCCTGCCCATCATGCACTTCACCGATACGATGTATCATGCCAGTGTAGAAAAGGACCCTTTCAGTAAGCGTCGTTTTCCCCGCATCAATGTGCGCACAGATTCCTATGTTGCGAGTACGCTGCAACAGGAATTCACGTTTTGGGGAATTTGGATTATCCGACACTTAAATTTATTAAAATTACCAACGAAAATGTGCAAAGGCTCTGTTTGCTTGAGCCATTTTATGCATTTCGTCTCTACGACGAACAGCGTTACCACTGTTTGATGCTGCATCTCTAATTTCGTTAGCCAATGCAATATGCATTGGGGTTCCTTTACGAGCTCTTGCAAAACTCACTATCCAACGAATGGATAACGACTCTTGTCTATTAGCAGCAACCTCAAGAGGAACTTGATAAGTGGCACCACCAACTCTTCTCGATTTCACTTCAACTCTTGGCTTAGCATTCTCGACTGCTCGAGTTACACTCTCGAGCGGATCGACAGTGTCAGAGCCCTCATTAGATTTGTCGATGGCAGCATAAACAATGCGCTCCGCTAATGATTTTTTACCATCACCCATCACTGTGCTCACTAGTTTAGCAACCAGCTCGCTATCATACCTAGGATCTCTAACTGCTATCTTCTTTTTAACTCTTCTTCGACGAGACATATTCTATTAAAACTGTAATTTTTTAACTAGCCTTTGGTTTTTTGGCACCATACTTCGATCTAGATTGTTTTCTATTTTCAACTCCCAATGTATCAAGCGCACCACGAACAATATGATATCTTACACCTGGCAAGTCTTTAACTCGTCCGCCGCGTACTAGGACAATTGAATGCTCCTGTAAGTTATGTCCTTCACCACCAATGTAAGCAATGACTTCCTGACCATTAGTAAGGCGAACCTTAGCAACTTTACGAAGAGCCGAGTTTGGCTTTTTAGGTGTTCTTGTATAAACCTGTAAGCAAACTCCTCTGCGTTGAGGACAGTTCGACAATGCAGGTGATTTGGATTTCTCAAAAGGTGTTTTGCGACCTTGGCGTACTAATTGATTGATTGTTGGCATGATAAATTGTTTGTGTCTCTAGGAACGAAAATCGAGACGACACACATGCGCATTAGTAAAACTAACTAATGAGAAGAGCATCGGCCCGTCGTCTATATCAAGTGGGTTTGCCACTTACTACAGAGCGCAGCCGTCCCAAAAAGGGATCGCGAATTTAGAGGCAAAATCCTATTTATCAAGGATAAAACTAAGGATTTTAATAAAAATTATGAAATTATTCTTTAAAATTAATAAATTATTAAGAATTATGAAGTTAGATTATGAATGTTTAAAAACCCTTTTTTTGAACAAAAGCCACTTTTCCGCAGTTTTTCTATACTTCTTTAAGTTGCCGCCCCTTACTCTCAGTAAGCCCCACACTTTAATAGAAAGAAGGGACGGCCTGGTCGTATCGACCTAATCAGATAATCGCACAAAATACTCAAATTCTTAAATCGATATCAATTTGTGAAACATCATTTCTATCAATATTATTAAGAAATCACTCCTTAATAAATATTGATATATTATCAATGAGACAGAGAACCTCAGCTATTATAATATCTGACTATTTTTATAATCAAATCAGTCAATTTTGATTATGTATTTTTCGTATTAAATACAGTTAAACCACTGAAAATGAGTTATTTAACAGGCGTTAGAAACTTCTCTCCAAAAACACTTGGAATATCTACACGATTGAATCCATTTAGAAAATAAAGGCGGCTATCTAGTTCACCAACCTTACCTCTCTCATATAACTCTGCGGTAATATAGTAATTTAAACTTGGATCAGCTTTTGAAGCATCTCCAATTTCAAAAGTTAACTTTCCGTCTGAGCCTCGGCTAGGCCATTCAATTGTTTTCTCAGCAAACAAATCTGCCGCTTTATCGGCAATAAGTGGGTGATATTCCCAGAGCCTGACCCGTAGACTCCCACCAGGAAATTCAGGCGACCGCTGCAACCTTAAAAGACCGGTTACTGCATAATTTGTGTCAATTTCTCTTAAATTATGGATCCGAAAATATTGACCTCCTGAATTTAATGGCATTTCCAACTTCATTCTTTGACCATTTCCCGTCCTCACAAAAGATTCTGCCATATTCCAGTCCTTCAAATTTTTAGAGGAATAAACCATAAACGGGAGGCCACTAGTTGTTGGAAAACTTAACTCAACGGAATTTTTATCAATCTGACGAATATCAATATCAGATTCAAACTCCCCCTCCTTGTCCTCTAATTTAACAAAATTTGCAGTTATAGTCTTAATTTCAAGGGTATAAAAGAGCCTTGGATCAAATTTATGAACATACAAACTCTCATTATGCTCACCTCGAGGGTAAAGTGACCATGAATCAAAAACATACCCAGGTGCTGGTACTGCGAGATAATGCTCTGTAACCAACTCATTAGTTCTGGATTCAATAGAACTTTGTACAGAACCCGCATCAGCTGGAAAAACAGTGGCCTGATAAAAAAAACCGAAAGAACTAGAAACAGATCCCATTATAATAAATAGCAATAAAATTAGGTTTTTTTTATTCATTCCGGTCAGCTTAATTATATTCTTTAGATTTTAAGAAATCATAATGAACATAATATGACAATATGGATAATTTCAAGGTATTGACCTTGTATCGACCCCATTCGATAATGGAATTCTTAGTAATGATCAGATTATTAGCATCATCGTTAATCATCTTCTCTACCCTGATGCATTATGCGGCAGGTAAAAACACTGATCATTGGAGTCTGTTACCCATTAAAAAAGTACAAGTTCCAGATACCATGAAGGATCCATGGGTAAAAAACCCCATAGACGCATTCATCCTTAAAAAGCTCAGAAAAAAAGGTATGGAGCCGCAACCTAGCGCCTCGTCAAGCACCCTAATGAGGAGATTACATGCTGGGCTAACAGGAATATTACCTAGTATTAATGAAATCACTCAATTCACAGGTAACCAATCAGATGAAAAATATGGCATCCTTGTAGACGAATTATTAGAAAGCCCACATTATGGGGAACGTTGGGCAAGACATTGGTTGGACGTGGCAAGATATGGGGAAAGTGACGGCATACTCACCGTCAATGAAGACAAGGTTCGTGTAAACGCTTGGAAGTATAGGGACTCCGTCATTTCAGCCTTCAACAAGGATTTACCTTTTGATCAATTTGTCAGATATCAATTAAGCCCCACCGGAAATGAAATTCCTGATAATTACAAGGAACTAAAGCAGTTCGTTCAGCTTGGAACAAAGCTACAAAATAATGCAAATCCTAACGATAAACAATTTCATCATTTGAACGATATAGTTTCAACCACAGGAAGTGCGTTCTTGGGGCTGAGTTTTGGTTGTGCAAGATGCCATGATCACCCAGTTGATCCAATGACCACTGAGGAATACTATCAGTTCACCGCTATATTTTTTGAGCAATTCAAAGTACAACCAAAGGCTTCAAGTAAAACAATCCCTTTAAGGGTTACAACCCCTACAGTTCTCAAAAATGGCGATTGGAAATCTTTGGGAAAAAAGGTAACCCCCGGATTCCTTAATGTTCTCATGAAAAAGCCAAACAATTATTGGTTAGACCTTGAGGATCATAAAATGCTCTCTCTAGGAAATTGGCTAACAGACTCAGAGCATGGCGCTGGAAATCTCTTAGCAAGAGTTATCATCAATAGACTATGGCATTACCATTTTGGACAGGGCATAGTAAAAACCCCAAATGACTTTGGAATAATTGGAAGCACTCCAAGCCATCCAAATTTATTAGATTGGTTAGCTGGCGAACTTATTAAGAGAGAGTGGAGATTGAAGCCAATTCAAAAACTCATTGTTAGCAGTGCAACCTATAGGCAGAAAAACTCCTTCTCCACTGAGTATCTAAAAATTGACTCTGACAACACCCTTTTGTGGCATAGAAAACCTCACAGACTCGAAGCTGAAGCCATTAGAGATCGTATGCTTGATGTTGCAGGTGTCTTAAATAAACAAATGTATGGACCAAGCATACCGATTGGTAACTATAAGAAAACTTTCGATGACTCACCAAAGACATGGCGACGTTCTATTTATCTTCAAGCACACCGAGCCGTTGAACACCCTACTCTATCTCTTTTCAACTCACCAAATACTGAAGTTAGCGTTGGAGCTAGAAGCACCTCAACTGGAGAAGAAAGCACCTTGTTCGCGTTAAACTCAAAACTGAGTTGGGAATTAGCAGACCATTTCGCCAAAAGAATTGATGGCTATTCAGCAAAAAATTCTGATCAAATCATAAATAATGCATATATGTTAGCACTTTCCCGCCCCCCGTCGCAGGAAGAGACCGCAATTGGTTTAGATCTACTCGGTAATGGTGAATTCGATAATCTTGTAAAATTTTGCCATGTATTGTTAGGTATAAACGAATTCATTTACATTCATTAGAAAGAATATGGATAGAAGGTCATTTCTAAAATCACTTGGAGTAAGTACTGCGTCCTCAAGCGCACTTACTGGCGAATCCTATTCCAGTAAAATACAAAAACCTCATGCTGCTCCTCGCGCAAAAAATGTAATTTTTTTATTCATGTGTGGAGGGGCTAGTCACCTAGAAACATTTGATCACAAACCCGCCTTAAAAAAATACAACGGCAAACTTGCCTCCGAAATATTTAACAAAGAAGAGCTTGATGGATTTAATCCCGAAAAGTCTTTTGAAAACTCAAGAATTCTTCCACCAGTCTTTGATTTTAAGCAGTATGGAGACAGCGGGGCTTGGGTTAGTGATATCTATCCAAAACTATCAACCGTTGTTGATGATATTTGCTTTATTAAATCCGTGCAGACTGACTCTGCAATACATTCTGTAGGTGAAACTTTGATGCATACTGGTCATGGCAGACCAGGGTTTCCCAGCTTAGGCTCTTGGGTTACTTATGGGTTAGGCTCTCAATCCAAAACTTTACCACCATATGTTGTTATGAAGGATGGTCTATCGACAGCTGGTGACGTTGTATTTCAACAAGGAATGCTCCCAGGACGCCATCGTGCTTCAGTTGCCAATGCTGAACGAAACGCACCCCCATTCCCTTACCTCAAATCTGAGAGCAATTTCCCAAACAATAACCAAAGACAACAACTCAACAAACTTCAGTCACTGAATAAAATTCACCAAAAAAAATATGGTGGCCAGCCAGCACTAACGAGTCGAATTCAATCTTTGGAGATGGCATATAAACTTCAAGAGTCAGCACCTGATGTATTTAATTTGAATAATGAACCTAAGAGCATTCATCAGCTTTATGGAGACAATCTATTTTCTCGGCATTGCCTAACGGCAAGAAGGCTCATTGAATCTGGTGTAAGATTTGTTGAAATATTAGATGGAGCAGAAGGAAGGAAGTGGGATGCTCATGGCAACAGAGGTGGACTCATCGGCAATCATCGCAGTAATGCTGCAAGAACTGATCAAGGAATCACAGCATTAATCATTGATCTTAAATCTAGGGGACTCTTAGATGAAACTCTCATCGTATGGGCAACCGAGTTTGGAAGAACTCCTTTTGAAGAGGAGAGGAAAAAAAAATCTGAACTAGGCAGAGGCCATCATCACAAAGGCTTTACCCTATGGATGGCTGGAGGTGGCGTTAAAGGTGGAACTAGTTACGGAGAAACAGATGAACTTGGAATGCATGCAATAAAAGATCCAGTATCCTTCCACGACTTCCATGCGACGATACTCCACCTACTTGGTCTCGACCATGAGCAGTTAACGTATCGACATAATAGTCGTGACGTAAGGCTCACTGATGTTTTTGGAAACGTTATACACGATATCATTGCATAACAAAATTCCACTACTTAAGCTTGATAACTTGAGTAAATGAAGATCCAGCTAATTCAAATTTAGATTTATCCCATTTAGGAAACCCAGAATAATTATTTGATATCCCTGCACTTTCTTTGGGTATCCCCAAAATATTGTAATCTAATTTACCGTTTCCGTTTTCATCATAAAAAGCACTTATGGCATAAGTGCCGTAAGGTATTTTACTGAAAATGACATTGGACTTTTTCCCGGAAATCTTAACTCTTTTCATGTAAGGAGCCTCATTTCCTTTCTTGGGAAAAGTATCTGATTTGCTATGTAGAGCAACATAAACAAAACCATTAGAAAAATCATCTGTTACAATATTTACAGAGAGTGTGGTTTTAGGCTTCTCGTTATTAGACTTCACCTCAAATTGATTCACGCCCAAAAGGTATAACAATATAACGAGGTAAACTTTCATTAGATTAAAGAGACTCTACATGAAGCCTTAACTTTTGGTTTGGAGATGAGTCAATAGGCTCGTTACTACCCTCAATAACACTTACTCCATTAGGCAAAACATCAGTAGAGAAAACCTGAGTGTTTTGTTCTGATTTATCCCAGTTTATAAAATCATTCGATGTTTCTAGTGACACTCTTACATCTTTGCGATTTGATTTTATCATATATTGTAGCGCTAAGTACTCTTTCCCATCTTGGCTAACAACATTGACCATAATTTGAGGAATCGATTGATTGTCACTTGGGTTTGTTCCTAGCGCATATTCAACGAGATTCAAAAAGCCATCATTATCTGGATCTTTAAGTTTTCCAGCGATTTCATCTGAGGGGTTTTGAAACACATCGGAAACCCATTGATCATAATCATAACTCAAACTTAGATCATCTTTTCCTGGGGTACCGTTATTTTTACTACTTGATGTCCAAGAGTCGTCGGAATTAAAGTCTAATTTATCTATTTCACTGATCAGGTTTAATGATGCTCCTGTACCATCGGCCTCAACTGACCAAGGAAGGCTATCATCATAACTAAAATCAATAATTGGATCACCTGCTCCAAATGAAAGTTTTATTCTTTCACCTCCATTAGATAACCTGTCGCCCTCTTCCCACTGACCAGCAATTGGAAGCCCTGATCCATACCTCTTCTCGAAAGCTTTAAGATTTTTCACCACAAGCACATGCTCCTGTGGACCAATAAATTCAATATTGGAATTTAAAAAATCAAAATCAATTCCTTTCGTAAATCTTAAGTCTCTTAGATCTAAATTATTATCTCCAATATTCTTAATTTCAATAAACTCAAAGAGATCATCATCATCAAATCCAGCGTCAATTTCCTCTGCGTTTGGACGACCAGGATGGTACATAATTTCTGAAATAATTAGCGATTCAGTGTAATTAGTTAGATCTGGCAACGAAGGCTGAAACTCAATGGGATCTGACCAATTACTCCAGCGACCTGTGTCATCTTGATGACGAACTCTCGCTCTATAAATTGCATCTGACCTAATCACTGAAGTCGGAATCTTGGCCGTTTTCTCAAAATCATTAATAGGACCTGTATCCCAATCCGCATCCCATTCTAATTTAATACTATCTGGATCAGTGACAGGAGGAGGAGTTCCACTCATCTCCAAATCAAAAATCATATCACTGCTTGAAGAAGAAGCCTGATGAACCTCAACCGCAATCAGATTATCACCTTCGAGAAACATTTCTGATGGCACCACAAAATTAAAGATTTTATCCTCATCCCTAGAACCAGAAGCTCGAGTATCATAAGTAATGTTTCCTGCGGGCATCTGAGACCTAGCCACCTCTTTACCATTAACATAAATTACTGCACCGTCATCTCGCTGAAGACCTAGTGTAAAGCTACCAAACTGATCAACAGATTGAATGTTCACCAATTTTCTAAAATAGGTCGTAAGATGTTTCTGAGATGTGATTCCACCAAAATCAATAGTAGTGACTACTTGGTTGTCAGCGTAACCGAGTGGCGATAATCCCTCACTCCACAAACTATCATCAAAGCCAATCTCTTTCCAAGCAAGGCCCTGATCAGAACCATTATCCAAATATTTCCATGATGAACCTAAGCCAAAAAAAGGAGTAACCTTTAGACCATCCTCGTTAACCTTAGTAATTTCCGCTAATCTCCACTGAATAGCCTCAAAAGTTGAACTGCCCTGAGGATCAGAAAAATCAGAAGATTCAAAAATCAGACCATTTGAATTAAACCCGTCATCTCCGATGTACTTTATGGTTGGCTTTCTTGGAATTTTTCCACCCTCACCAAATGATCTCTGCAAAGAATCCAAATGCGCCGCCCTTCCTCCGTTTCTTACGCTGCCACCAGGCCAAGATCCACCTGAAAAGGCAAAGTTTTTCATATCTCTTACAAGCGATGCAATTGAGGATGATCCCGCTCCTCCAATTCCAGAATACGTCCCAGCATCAGAAGGTGAACCTTTCCATCTAGCAGCGTCTGCTTTTTCCATAGGCTCTAACTGTGCTGCAAAGGCCTCAATAATCGGATTAATTTGATCCTCTTGCCATAATAAATCTCTGAGTTGCCTAACTTCATTAAAATATGCTGGCCATAGCTCGGGAGTAGAATTCCCATCAGCACCCCCTCCTGCTGCAGAAAATAATGAATTGTAAACTACATCATGTCCACTATTCCAGGTTGGCCCCCAACTCGCATCAGTGTCCCAAGGAAGAATCCATAATTTGCCATTATAATTATTCTCCGGCAAATAAACCGGCTCAAAATAATAGACCATATTCTTATTAGCACTGGGCCAAAAATCATAGTGCCTAATAGCTTCTGCTAGGGCATGCCATCTATTCCATTTTTCAAGATTAACATGAGCATTTATAAAATCCGCCGAATCACGACCATCCAATTGGTTTTCAATCGTTGAATGATCTCGACCGTTATTTGGAGCATAAGCAGCTTGATAACGCTGTTGCTGTTTCCAACTAGTGGTTTGGTTGATGAGTTTATATAGATTTCCTTTCTCCAATTGATGAGATTCCATAAATCTCACATCATATGTTTCTAAAATAAAATTAAACCCATGAAAGTCTCCTCTCCACTTATCTGGAGCTTCTTCCTCGTCATCGATAACCCTCCAGTGTACCCAGTGGGTTCTTGGACCCGGAACACCAATCTTGTTAAACAAATAAAGAGAAACCGCCTCATTAAGACCATATGTTAACGTCCCTCTGTTATCAAACCCCTTGCCTATGGTTAAAGTTCTCCACTCTCTAGGATACTTTTTACCAGTGTAGTCTCTCGACTGAAAGTAGGATCCATTATTAAATCGAAGTCGCATTGATCTCTTACCTCGATTGTGATAGCGACCATTTGCACCTCTTAGACGATACCTGATATTGTCATATACAATTCCATCATAGAACATGGTTCCGTGCCAGTTGTAATAGAATCTTGCTTGGGTACCCTGACTAATTTGTTTCGAACCGTTGTATGCAAAGCAATCAGCATAATCATTTTGCCTAGTCAAAAGATGATATACCGGCAAACTTTCCAATGCGGACGCACCCTCACCCTCATAAATTGGAATTCCGTTATATGTAAAATATGCGAAATTTAATGAAGGATCATCTGAAAATGGAGCTCTAGCTCTTTTGCCTACCACATCTTCCACAATGATACGATATCTCACAAGAGTGCGATGTTTGTTGACTGGAAGAGTTACAGAATAAACATCATCACTAGCCTGAAGGTCTCCTCCCTCACCCTTGTCATTCATTAAAACAGAAACCCAACCCTCTTCATATTTAGGATTTTCTAACTGAGGAGAATTAACAGGAATATTAGGGACAGGGTGTGGAAGTTTTGCCGGGACATAAGATCCCGCACTGACAACACAGTATTCCAAAGTTACCGAACCAACCCCATCCAAGTCGGTAACTTTGGCACTAATAACTACAGGATCGTCACTCGATGGAACTTTGGGAAAATGTTTTACCTTTCTGATATTAGGAGGTGCGTTTGATGAAAAAGCGGTATTCCTGGAACCAGGACTAGGAGTATAAATTGCCTCATCTAGTTTCGGCCTGACAATTTCGATATCAAAACCAAGATCACTGTTGTTTGTAGAGGAATTGAACAACTGTACGGCAATTGTATTAATTCCCTCGATAAGAAATGCACCCGGATTATTTACAGTAATCTCATGAAGCTTGCCTTCAGTACCAGAGCGAGAAGCCTTAGCTTCAATAGATGGGTCACCAATAAAATTATGCCTTTCTACTTCCTTTCCATTGATCCACAAAATAAATCCATCATCTGCAAAATAATTAATATTTATAACTGATGGAATTTCTCCCTCAATTATTTCAAAAGTATTGCGCAAAAAAATACAATTATAATTACTCCTCATGTCATCTAGGGAAGTATTAATCGTCATATCATTTACTCTCCCATAGCCTATTGGAGAAACTGCTCCAACATTCCATGAGAGATCTAATTCATATTCTTTGGTTCTCCATAGATCGGTAGGAGTTGAGGCTTCTGTAAGGCCCGGCCTCCACGACCAAGAATCATTGGCAAACCCTAATAGAACAGCCTCACCTAGGCTTCTCTGAGGAGTAGAAGGTCTCCACGAACTACCAAGAGAGTTATCCAGTTCAGGATTCATTAATTCCATGGAAGCTCCCTGCCCGCTAGGCGCAACTGGCCATGGAAAACCAGTCCTGTAATCGACCAGATCTACAATTTCATCTTCTACATTCCTTAACCTAATTGTTTCTCCACCTGAATCCAACTTACCCTCATAAGGACCAAGAGCTGATACGTTAAAAGTCTCTTTAATTGTGTCTGGATCTTCAGCAATAACAATATATGACTTGGCAGCTAGATTAGCTCCTTCAGGGAAATTAAAATCAACTGCTCCTGATAGTCTCCATCCATCCAAAGACAAAGCCTCGTCCAGTGGATTATACAACTCAATAAATTCTTGTCTTACAGTATTATCTGGTGGGTTATGATGTACTTCATTAATGACAATTGAAGAAACCTCCTCAGCAAATAGTTGTGCAAACACGACCGCTCCGAAGAGATAGCTTAGAATAAAACCAGTAATTCGAATAGGCTTCATGAAAATTGAAATAAAATAAGAGAAAGTTAAAATTTTAGGGCTCTTGCCCTGTTGGACAAACGACCATCTCCCTTACACAAACTTCTTGAGGCATCTCGTAGCTAAATAGAACAGATTTCGCAATTGACTCTGGCTTAAGAGCACCGCCAATCTGTTCTGCATAATCCATCCAACCTTTTCTTGCTTCCTCTTCACAACCGTGATCAAGCAATTCTGTGTAAACCATTCCAGGAGCAATAGTAATTAATCTAACATTATGGCCAGCAACCTCTTCTCTTATATTCTCGGTTATAGCATGAACCGCAAACTTTGTTCCGCAGTAAACAGTGTGATCAGGAAAAGTTTTAATGCCAGCAATGGAACCCATATTAATTATGGTTCCACCTTTTCTATCAACCATATTCTTAAGCACTAGATGTATTCCGTTGAGCACTCCACGAATATTAACATCAAGCATTTTCTGCCAATCATCAGGATTCTGTGATTGAGGTTTTCCGTTGATCATAATTCCAGCATTATTGACAAGACAATCTACCTCACCATATGAATCTTGGGCTTCATTTATTGCCGCCTTCATAGCATCAAGATCAAGAACATCAACCTCTTTAATAATAGCATTCGGCAAATTTAGTGCCTGCATTCGATCCAGCCTTCGGGCTAATAATAAAAGAGGGTAACCTGCATCTGAAAATGCCTTCGCTGTTGCAGCTCCAATTCCTGAACTAGCTCCTGTAATAACAACTAATTTTTTATCACTCATTACACAAAATATTAACAAATATTATTTTAAAATCCTAGTTTTGTTTTCTTTGATTAATTTTCATCATTTCCGCACCCACCTCTTTACGCCAAGAATTCAGTTCTGAGAGAAGCTGATCACGAATATCAGTTCGAATTTCGGCAAGGTCCTGTTTTTCGGAAATATCATCATTCAAATTAAAAAGCTCTACTTTGGAAGGATCAAAAGCTTCTATTAATTTCCACTCACCTTTTCTTATAACACTTGAAGGAAAACTTGAAGGATGACCATTATAATGAGGAAAGTGCCAATAAATTGAACTCCTATCAATCTTGTGATTCTCCATGATGACAGGCAATAGATTGATCCCGTCACATATCTGACCATCCTTCAAATTGGAGTTTGCTGCAGCAAGACATGTCGGATAGATATCAGGACTAATTACTGGAGCGTCGATCAATTTTCCCTTTTTTATCTTACTAGGCCAACGTACTATTAAAGGAACTCTGATACCACCTTCGTAGTAGGCTCCTTTATTCGCTCTTAGGGGGGAATTGTCTGTAGCTTTTGCAAAACCTCCATTATCAGAAGTGAATATTATTAACGTTTCATCATCGATAGATTCCTCTTTCAATAGATCACTAATTCTACCAAGACTTTGGTCAACACTTTCTACCATTGCTGCATAAATTGGATTCCCTTGCCGTTTTGATTTTGGAATTTTCTGATATTTTTCTGTTAGTTCTTTTTTAGATTGTAATGGGGTATGAACTGCATAATGCGATAAGTGTAAGAAAAAAGGCTTCTCCTTGTTTTCCTTCACAAACTTTATAGCTTCGTCTGTTAATCTATCTGTTAGATACTCCCCCTTTTTACCATCCTTTAGAGTATTCCACTTTGCTCTTTTTCCTGTAGTTGGAATCTTCCAATCACCGGCATAGGGATAAAAATAACTACCTGGTGCCCCATGAGAGTTCCCTGCAATATTAACATCAAATCCATGATGTTCTGGTAAAGAAAATGGAGGACCACCAAGATGCCATTTTCCAATATGCGCAGTCGAGTAACCTTTATTCCGTAGAGCTTCTGCAAGAGTAATTTCCTCTGGTGGCAAACTCCTTAAAAAGCGCCCTTCATATAGCCTTGCATTGGGATCCCATCGACCAGCTGGTAACCAATTCGTAAGCAAAAGTCTCGCAGGATACTTACCAGTTAGTATTGAAGCCCTTGTTGGAGAACACACTGCACATGCTGCATATGCGTCAGTAAAACGAACACCTTCGGCTGCCAATCTATCAATGTTTGGTGTTTTATAAAATTTGCTTCCGTGGCATCCAATATCCATCCACCCTAAATCATCAACTAGGAATATTATAATATTCGGGTTCTTCGTCGCTGAAAAACCATTGTTAACAAATAAGATTAGAAAAATTGAGGCAAATATTTTAATCATTTTTGAGCAGGTCATATTTTTAGCGCGAAACAGACCACGATTTATCAATCAGTATTTTAATATCTGCATGACCAAGAGCAACTTCAGCTCTTCCCATTGAATCAAGATGAGTCTTCGTCTTCTTAACAATAGAAGTTGTATCTACTGGTAAATCGTATGGAATAAAAACGTTTAAGAAGTATTCATCATTCGCAGCAGAAATAGGACGATAAGAATACACCGTAACATTAGGACTCGTATCTTGAGAATTTCTCTGTTTAACCCTACCATATTTTGCCTTCGGGTGCGGATGTGCAATTAACAAAGCCCTTGATTTCTTTTTTTTCCACCAAGCATTATCAAGAGGAGGAAAATCAAACCAGCTTTCACTCTGAGACCCTTCCTTTATTGGCTCATCGAAACCTACATGCCAAACAGGACCAGCAGAATACTCTTCACCAAGCACTTCGCCCCCTTTGTATCTATCCAAAACAACAAAAAAACCTTCCCTAGTCAACACCACTTGCCTTTCCCAACGACTTCCCTCTCCATAATAATTGCTGAAAGCGAAACGACCATAGGAGTCACCAAAATTATTATTTTCTGCTACAACAAAAGCATCATCATGCTTGATACTTCCTCTCCTCATGAAATCTCTATCATCTCCTTTCCTGTCCGGATGCAACGGAAATTGGTGGCGATTGTGCATAACTAACAAAAGGTCAAGACTCTCTTCCCCAGTTCCACCCCCTCTTAAATCTTTGCCAGAATAAACATTGTTATATTTTCCTGATGTATGTAAATATTTGGAACCAGACACCGAATATTCATAAAGGTGACCTGAAACATTATCCAAATGCTCATCCTTTTCTGGATACAGAAAAAAAGCTGCAAATGCTGAGCCTGCTTTTCTATCTCTATTTAGATAAAGGCGTTCGGGAATTTTATTCTTAAGCGAACTTAGCAGCCCTATCTTTGCTCCTCCCTCAGGGATCTTAGGTTTAATATCTCTTTCAATAAACCATGCAAACCGTCGTTCGTATGCCGAATCATACTCCTTGGAAACCTTTCCATTCAAAGGGCGCCCACCTAGTGAAACCTGCTCGGCAGCCCACAGGTAATATGGATCCTTATAGTGTTTGGCCAAGCGGTACCAGAAATGCCCATCTCTAGAGGAAGTTTCCACATTATAATATCCAAAATTCCACGGATCCTTATAAACTGATTCAAGATCATCTCTGACTACCGATCCACAATTTGGATTTCCACGAACACCTCCTCCATGAATAAAACCTAAGCATCTATTGCCTACTGCATTTATTAACTCATTATCGCTTTCTATACGGCCGGTGACTTCGGCTATATCAATCAATCCGTGTAAAAAAATGGGTCCATAGGGATAATAGTTCCACTCAGTCCAATCACCAAATTCTGAGAGATTCTCCCAAATCCTATTAAGCCATGCTTTAGCCTCATCTGCTTGTGGAGAATCTGGGAATAGTTTTAAAGCGAGCGCGATGCCTCCTGCATTTCCAAAAGAGTGATTATTAGCCGATTGAGCCTTTTTTTTAAAATCAATAAACCTTGGTTCAAGGCTCTGTTTTACAATTTTCTCAAATCTAATTTCTTCCTCACCAGTAAGCATTTTCTGAGTGGATAGTTCTTCGTAAATTCTCATCCTTGCAGCACCTCCCCATCCTCCATGATAACCACCTCCGTGAATATCTCTGAACACTTTTCTCCCCTCAACGTCCAGAGTAGACTCCTTTCTATCACCAGTTAGGGATGTATAAAACATGTAAAGCAAATCTCCCTCACCCTTTTCTTCAAGTTTACTGTGCCTGTCCAATATCAGACCTCTAAATACCGCACGCAGCACTCTCAATGCTGAATGATCCTTTCTCCCTCCATCAACATATCTACATCTAAGCCTATCCCAACCCCACCAACCTCTTGAAAAAGAATGCCTCTCAATTGAAGCCATTGACTTTCTAAGCGCATTCTCCATCTCATCAATATTTTCAACATCTAAGTAGGATTCTCTTGGGTGCCCTGATAAAAGGTCTTCTTCAGAAAATAAGCAGGCGTTGCTTAGAAAAATTCCAAGAATAATAAGTAAATGAAAAAAGTTCATAAATCCTGAGATTAATTTTGTTTATTACATTTTTCTAACATACAAGACTCTAACTTCTAATTTTGTTTGTTTAGGCCCATTACAAAGCTCAAAACCTAACCTACCCTCAATCGGCCCATTCTCATGAATAACATCAATAGTGCTCACCCCATTAAGCCACGCTTTAATATGATTTCCTTTAGCTTCAACGTAATAATGATTCCAATCATTATGATTTAAAAATCTATCTACATATTTCGGGTTAAATTGATCTACCATCCCGTCTCCCCCCTCCTCCCATAAGGAGCCCCAATATGAACGACCCATATCAATTTGATATCCAGGGACATCGCTGAAAGAAACGGGGTTAAGTCTAATTCCAAAACCTGAATTTGGGGAACTACCAGTGAGTTTAAATACAAGATGAGCTTGAAAATCCTTAAACGATTCCTTAGTCCAACAAAAGTGATGATCACCTCCTTCTGAGCTGCCAATAATTATATCTTTTCCGATATTCCAGTAATCTTTTTCGTAATCCCAAATATCGATTTCTTTTAAAAGATCCTCCCACCCTAAGCCATTAGGCTTATTATCAACCAACTTACCATGAGGCGGGAGATTTCTCACAAGAGGATCAAAAAGTTTATTTACCTTATCAACACTCACATTTACAAGCACGTCACCACCCTCTGACGCCACAGCACAACTTTCCGGCCTAGATCCATAACCTCCATTCTCAATGCCTTTGGCAGTTGACAAATAATGAGCTGGTCCGGCAAGTTGCACAACACATGTCATACTAGCATCGCTGCGGCCAAGTATTCTCAATCCATATTCAGTGTACAATTCAAATTGATTAGTACACACAGCAACATCCCCTATTCTAAGAACATGAATTTCTGATGGATAGAATCCTTGAGTCTGGTTCTTAAATAATTCCTGCCTTTCAAGAGTCTGTTTTCTCCATGAAATTGGTCTTGCAAGCCTGAATGCTTTTGAAGGGTCTTCATCCAGTTCCTTTTTATAAGCATTCATCCAACCTTTAATCCCTTTAATCTCCTCATCAGATAATAACCAGCCCGGCAATGGAATCGTTTCTACCTCATGTGAAAAAATAATTTTTGATTTCCTTTCATTTTTTATGATGGAATAGGTATCCAAAACTGATTCACTGATTCTTCTTCCAAATTCATCAACCCATGAATCCGACCCCCTTAATTTCATCATTCTGTTTTCAGCTTCAGTGTGAAAACGCCTAATAGGACCTTGATCTCCTGCAGCACCACACCAGGCAATAACAACAAAATCATCGCCCCATTCTGCCTTTAATCTCTCCCGAACAGGATGCCAAAAGTCAGCACTTATTTTATTGCCTCCAAAATATTCTTGCGAAGGCGACCAAACATTTATACATGATGCCAATAATTTTCCTTCACGATCAAAAAAATAAATAACGGGAATCCCTTGGTACTCAGGCCCTTCAGGTCCACGATAATTTTTAGCACCAACCCCTCCATACACTTGAGCAGTGTCATCGAAAAATACATCTCGTCGATTATGTGACACTTGGGCATGACCGAGCCCCCAGGCATAGCTACCTAGCTGAATATTATTACAAGCCTCGACAACAGCGGACGAAACATTCTTAACAAAGAAATCGATGTACTCATCAACAGACATTATTTCTTTTGGTAAGATGAAATTATCACTCATCACAACCGGAGCCTGATGAGTATGAGTTGCACAAATAAATATTTTTGAAACATCAAGCTCAGGGAGTAATTTCGAAACTTTTTGTCTCAGCTTATTAGTGATTACATTAGGGATATGCACTAGATCTGCACTAACTATAATCGATAGATCTTTTAAAGACTTAGAACCAGTACCGATCGCCAAAACTGAAGCTTGAATGGGTGAATGAATCCCGTCTGATATTCGCAAAGTGAAGCTACCCTCTAAAGCTACCGGTTCATTTGGAGTAATACTAACCTCAGAACAACCTACATAAAGTTGCTGTTCGGAGGCAAGGGCGTTAGAAAAAATAAATAGTAAAATAAAAAAAATCTTAACCATATCTATTGGCCGCCAAGAAGATCAGGAAAACCGCCGAACAGGTCATTTAATCCATTTAACAAATCCTGGGCTGCATCATCATCAAGATTAAGATCTTCCAAATTAATTTCATCAGAATTCTCAGCAGAATCATCTCCATTTGAATTTAATCCATCTAATAATCCTCCTAAATCAATTCC
>TARA_B100001121_G_scaffold243682_1_pt1 | contig 28277 bp, 28 predicted proteins | sample TARA_B100001121 | Tara Oceans TARA_B100001121 (sample SAMEA2622817) | marine metagenome | biome: marine biome (ENVO:00000447); feature: surface water layer (ENVO:00002042); material: "saline water (ENVO:00002010), including plankton (ENVO:xxxxxxxx)" | depth 5 m
TAAGGCATGTGATATGCCTCACTTTTAAGGCATGTGATATGCCTCCTTAAAGGATGGTATTAATTTATCAAATCTGAAAAGAAAAAATTGCACCAAAACGGTGCATATAACAATTATGAATAAGAGAATGTTTTATTGATAACTTTTTCTAATAATTTGCTGTCTTTTACTTTTTGAATTCTGGCTTTTCCAATTTTTTCAATTGTAATGAAATTAATGATGCCTTTATCTCTTTTCTTGTCAGACTGCATAAGTTTGATTAAAGACTTTGTCTTTATCTGTTTTTTCAAAGAAGTTCCTATACTCAGTCTTAATAGTAAATTTTCTATTCTTTTGCTATCTAAATTACTTAGATTAGAAATACTTTCTGATAAATTAGAAGCAGCCAACATTCCTAAAGCTACAGCTTCGCCATGTGTATAAAGCTTATTTTCTCCTGCAGTTTCAATAGCATGTCCAAAAGTATGTCCAAAATTTAAAATTGCTCTCAAACCGCTTTCTTTTTCATCTTTGGAAACAACTTTAGCCTTGATTTCAATTGATCTCTTTATTGCGTATTCAATTGACTTAGTTTTGAGCTTCTTCAAGCTAATTACGTTTCTTTCAATCCAGGAGAAAAATTTATAGTCTAAAATAATTCCATGTTTGATTACTTCAACAAGTCCACACAGGACTTCTTTCTTAGGCAAGCTTTTCAATGTAGAACTATCAACGATTACTAAGGAAGGCTGGTAAAAAGCTCCAATCATGTTCTTAAACCCTTTATGATTTACCCCTGTTTTTCCTCCAATGCTTGCATCCACTTGTGCTAAAAGAGTTGTCGGCAAAAGTATAAATTCAACACCTCTAAGATAGGTTGAACTAACGAATCCAGCTATATCACAAGTTATTCCTCCGCCTATGCCTAGAACTAAACAATCTCTTCCAAGTCTTTTGTTCAGCATGAAGTCATAAATTTTTGAAACGTAGTCAAGATTTTTATTTTTTTCAGAAGAAAAAAGTTTTTTTTCAACAATCCTTTTTGGAGAACTCGAAATAAGATTCTTTTTTAAACCTTCGATCGTTTTTTTTGGGACATTTTTGTCAACTATTAAAAAAATTTCCCTTTTGTGTACAAAGGAGTCAAAATTAAAACTTCTTGAAAGTCCTTCTCCAATACAAATTTGATAGTTTTTTGATGAAGTTTTGATAGATACCTTTTTCATGTATTTCTTATAATTTGATCAATTATTTCATCGTTAGTTTTGTTATCCATCATAATTTGATATCTAGAAACATTCTCGTAATGTCTTAATCTTTTATTGTATAGCTCTTCCAAAATTTTCAAATTGTTATCTTTGTTCAAAAGCGGTCTTTTATCGCTATCTTTGGTTCTCTCGAATTGTCTTTTTATAGAAGAATTTAGAAAAAAGACATTTTGTTCATTTTTAAGCAATAATCTATTAGTTTCTCTTTCAATGATTCCTCCCCCTGTAGCTATTACAGCAAAGTCGAATGTTAAGGTTTTTTCAAGAGCATTAACTTCTAAATCTCTGAAATAGTTTTCACCCTTTGAATTAAAAATTTCTTTAATCTTTATTCCTTCTTGAGTTTCGATTAACTTATCTGTATCTATGAATTTTGAGTCAATTTTTTTTGCTAAAATTTTTCCGATACTCGATTTTCCAGTTCCCATAGGCCCAATTAAAAATATCCTCATTATTAACTTCTTAGACTAAAATATTGAAATAAGTTTACCTTAAATGATGCTTTATCTATTCAAATCAAAAATCTTTTATTTATTTTTAGTTGTCATTCTTCTCCCAATTCAGCTTTCTTTAGGAATTTATTTATATTTTGCATCGGAAATCCCATCGTCTTCTGAGGTTGCATCTGTTGAGTTGCAAATTCCTTTAAAGATTTTTACAAAAGATGAAAAACTTATTGGCGAATTCGGAGAAATTCATCGAACTAAACTTAAATTCGAAGAAATACCTGACACATTTGTTAAAGCATTTCTAGCGGCAGAAGATAGCGACTACTTCAATCATACTGGCGTTGACATTTTAAGTTTAGTAAGAGCTGCTTATCAATTTTTGAGAGAAGGAGAAATTGTAAGCGGAGGTGGAACTATAACTATGCAGGTTGCAAGAAATTATGTTCTGACTAAAGAGAGGACTTTTGAGAGAAAACTAAAGGAAATTTTTACAGCGTTGAAAATAGATTTTTCATTCACTAAAGAAGAAATATTTGAGCTTTATGTAAATCAAATTTTTCTCGGTAATAGAGCCTACGGCATTAAAGCCGCAGCAGAAATTTACTATGATAAAAAATTAGAAGATCTGAGTCTTGCTCAATATGCAATGATAGCTGCTCTCCCAAAAGCGCCTTCAAAAATCAATCCGCTTATAAATCCAAGAAAGGCAATCAATAGAAGAAACTATGTCCTCAGAAGAATGCTTTCCTTAGAGTTTATTGATGAAAAACAATTTGAACTTGCTTCAAGCGCTCCAGTCACAGCTTCATATTCTGGAATTTCTCCAGAAGTAGAAGCTGATTATTTAGCAGAAGAAATAAGAAAATACATAATTCAGAATTATGGTCTTTCAGCTTATAAAGATGGATATCAAGTTTTTTCAACATTAGATTCAAAATATCAATCTGCTGCAAGAAAGGCAGTAGAAAAAGGTATTGAAGACTATGAGGATAGACATGGATTTGAAAAACCTGAAAATCATGGATATTTATTACCGAAGAGCTTTAAAAATAGATCAGAATTTTTCTATGCATTTGCATATGATCCATTTTCTTATCTAGATGAGTTTGGGATCGAACTTGAAGCTAAAAATCCTTTTTATAAAGCTATGGAGTTTTTGGAGAGGCAGGCTGATTTCAAAAGTTATAAACCAATAATTTTGATTTCTGTTGAGAATAGGAGACTTCTTGCATTAAACAAAGAGGGACAAATAGAGAATATTCTTTTGAAAGATTTAATAAAACCAATAAGACCAAGAATTAATGAAAACAGAAAAGATAAAAAATTGACTGATTTTTTAGATTTTTTCGAGAGTGGAGACCTCATATGGCTTTCAAGAGAAAACCAAGAAAATTTGGTTAACATCTCTATACACCCAAAAGTTCAATCTGCTTTGGTTAGTCTTAATCCTTCTTCAGGCGAAATTTTGGCTTTAGTTGGAGGTTACAATTTCAGAAACAGTCAATTTAATCGAGCCATTCAAGCAAAACCTCAATTAGGCTCGAATTTTAAACCATTTCTATATGCAGCAGCATTTGAGAATGGATTCAATCCAGCGTCGATAATTGTTGACTCTCCTTTGGTATTTGATGATCAGAATTTAGAAGAAATATGGAGACCAAGAAATGCAAGTGGTAAATTTTATGGACCTACTAGGCTTAGAGAGGCTCTAGTTCAATCAAGAAATGTAGTAAGCGTAAAACTCCTTCAAGAAGTTTCGATTAAAAATACTAAAAAAGCTTTGGAAAAATATGGATTTCTTAAGGAAGAACTCCCCGATGATTTATCTTTGGCTTTAGGTTCTTATGGAGCAAGTCCTTTAAAAAATGCTGAAATGTTCTCTATCTTTGCAAATGGTGGCAAGAAAATTTCTCCCTATTTTATTGAGAGGATACTCTTCCCAGATGGAAATGAAGTTTACTTTTCAGAAGAAAAGAAATTTGATGTTGGAGATTATTTATCTCAATGGTATGGCACCGATAAAATTGTAAGTGATAATTTCGATATAGATCCTAGAATTGCCTTCATGGTTAATGACATTCTAAAAGAGGCTGCCCAAAGAGGTACAGGAAGAAAGATCAATGATTTAGGCAGAAAAGATTTTGCGGCTAAAACAGGAACTTCAAATGATGCTGAGAGCACATGGTTCACCGGTTTCAATGAAAACATCCTAACCACAGTTTGGTTTGGGTATGATAATCCATCTAGTTTAGGAAATAACGAATTTGGAAGCACGACGTCTTTACCAATTTGGCTCGAATATAAAAAACAAATTATTGATAGTATTCCGAAAGGAAAATTCAAGAAGCCTGCTGGCTTAATTGCAAGAAAAATAAATCTAGAAACCGGAGAGCTTGCAAAACCAGAGGATAAAAAAGTTAAATTTGAACTTTTTCTTAACTAGGAAAAATAGCTTTTTTTAAAAAGCTCCATTGATCTTGCCATGATGAGCTAAGATCTTTTTTAAATTTGCTTCTAACAAATGATTGGATTTGTCCTTCTAAACAAGATAATAACAAGTCACAACATAGAGCTAAATTTAAGTTAAGTTTTTTCTTGGTTGTTCTTTCATAATCTTGAAGAGACTGCCTTATTTCTATATTTATCTTTTCAAAACAGTTGGAAACTTTATCTATTATTTTTATTTCATCCGCAGTAAATACTTCTCGGGTGAGAATTCGTGAAAAGCCTTTATTAGTCTCACAAAATTTCAAAACAAGTGAGATTAATTGTCCTGGAAAATCTTCAGGCTTAGTTTCTTCTTTGATTATTTTTAATCTTGTAAAGATATTTTCCTCAAAAAAAACTACTAATTCTTCATATATTTTTCTTTTACTCGGAAAGTGCTTGTAAATGGCTGCTTCACTAATTTCTGATCTTTTGGCTAACTCTGCAGTTGTGATTTTTAATAGATCTCTCTCTTCAAGCATGGCTGCTAGAGATTGCATTATTATTAATTTTCGTTGTTTTTTCTTTTCCATTTATTTACTTATCCAAGTGCCAACTCCTTTATCAGTCAAAAGCTCAATCAGTACAGAGTGAGGCACTCGACCATCAACAATGTGAGCATTTTTTACTCCTTTCTCCAGACAATCTATTGCTCCTGTTAATTTAGGGTACATACCTCCTTTGATATTTTTCTTATTTTTTAAAATATTTTTGGCCTCTTTTAAAGTCATTGTAGATATTTTTTTTCCTTGCAGATCTTTTACTCCTGAAATATCTGTAAGCAGAATTATTTTTTCAGCTTTTAATGAAGCAGCAATTTCACAAGCAGCAAAATCGCCATTAATATTCATTGGTTTCTTTTTTGAAGTCCACCCTATGGGTGAAATTACTGGAATTTTACCTCCCTGAATACAAGCTAATATTTTTTTCTTGTTTATATTCTTTATTTTTCCTACTTCACCAAGGTTTTTTTTATTATCTTTTATTGCATTGAGAGGAGAATTTTTTTTCCCAACAAGTCTACTAGTTTTTCCGCCCCAAAATTGAATTAGATCTGCAATGTTTTTATTTATTTTGTTATCAAGTACTTTTTGAACAATATCTATCATTTCCAGTGAGGTTTTTCTAATTCCATCAATAAATTCGAACGAAATTTTTTTAGCTTTAAGTTCTAAATCTATTTGAGGACCTCCACCGTGAATTAAAACCGGATGAATTCCTACAGTTTTCATTAGCACTAAATCTCTCGCAAAGTTTCTTTGTAAAACTTTATTTTCCATGGCATTTCCACCATATTTAATAACAACAATTTTATTATTAAATTTTCTAATATAAGGAAGAGCTTCAGTTAAAACCTTAGAGATATTTATTGCATTTTTCTCAGAAATACTCATTAAAAGTCAAGTTGTAGGTCAAAGTCTATTTTAGACAAAATTTCTTTGAAATAATTTTTTATTTCTAATAAGTCCTTTTCTGTTTTGCCTTCAAACCTTAAAACTAAATTTGGTGAAGTGTTCGAAGCTCTAACAAGTCCCCAGGAATTCTTACTTTCTAGTCTAATTCCATCAATATCGATTAATTTGTAATTTTTATTTTTAAACATAGGCTTAATCTCATCAATAATCTTAAATTTCTTTTGCTCTGTGACTTTGAGGTTTATTTCGGGCGTAGCGTAATTAGTTGGATAAGACTCAAAAATTTCATTAGAGGTAAATTTTTTTCTGGATAAAATTTCTATTAACCTAAGGGCAGAATAAATAGCATCGTCAAAACCATACCAATCATCATTGAAAAAAATATGACCACTCATTTCCCCGCCTAGAAGGGCATTAGTTTCCATAATTTTTGATTTAATATATGAATGACCAGTTCTCGACATCACAGGTGTTCCATTAAAATCTTTTATTTTTTTTTCTAAAATTGTTGAACACTTCACGTCATAAACAATATTTCCTTCAGAATTTTTCTTTAAAACATCTTCAGCTAAAAGAATCATGTACATATCTGGGAAAACAATTTTTCCTTTATTATCGACTAAACCAACTCTGTCTCCGTCACCGTCAAGTGCAATTCCTAAATCTGAATTAGTTTCAAGAACTTTATTCTGTAAATCTTCTAAGTTTTTAGGATCACTGGGATCGGGATGATGATTTGGAAAATTACCATCAACTTCTGTATGCAACTCAATTACTTCTATTCCTGAAAGTTTAAAAGCTTGGGGTGCGATGACTCCTCCCACACCGTTACCACAGTCCAAACAAACTTTTATGTTTGAGCTTATTTTAATTTTATTTTTTACCTCTGCTAGATAATCCTTTTTAATATCAAGTGAAGAAATATGACCCGAACCCTCTAGATAATTTTCTTCATCTATAATTAGTTTTATTCTTTTTATTTTCTCACTTGTCATTGATTTTCTATCTATGACAATTTTTAAACCATTATAATTTTTTGGATTATGACTTCCTGTAAGTATGACTCCATCGGAGATGTTTGTTACAAAAGTTGAAAAATAAAGAAGTGGTGTTGGTACCTCTCCAATATCAATTACGTTACATCCTGAAGACATAACCCCTTTATGAAAGTGCTTTAAAAGCCTAGGTCCAGTAATTCTTCCATCTCTTGCAGTAAGTAGTGATTTTCTTCCTTCAGAAAGGACATAAGAGCCCAAGCCCTTGCCAATATAGAAAATACCTTCTTCAGTTAGTTCTTCATCAACTATTCCTCGAATATCATATGCTCGGAAAATTTCAGAATTAACTTTCATATTAGCTTATCCACTTTATAATGAATTTTTTTTAATTATGACAAGTTTGGCAGAAAAAAAAGGTTTTATTTGGTTTGATGGGAAGATTGTAAATTTCGAGGAAGCCAATGTACATGTGCTAACACATACTTTGCATTATGGGCTTGGTGTTTTTGAAGGAGTAAGGGCATATGAAACACCGGAGGGTACAAAAATATTTCGATTGAACGATCATACTGAAAGGTTATTCTCTTCCGCCAAGGCTGTAGATTTGGAAATTCCTTTTTCTAAAGAGGAAATTAATCAGGCTCAAATAGAGATTGTGAAATTAAATGAGTTAAAAGAAGCATATATAAGACCTATGTGTTTTTATGGCTCGGGTAGTTTAGGTCTTAGAGCAGATGATCTTAAGGTTCATACGATAGTAGCAGCATGGGAGTGGCCTAGTTACATGGCTCCTGAGGTTTTTGAAGAGGGTATCAAAGTTAAGATATCTTCTTATAAGAGAGAGCGAGGTAATTTGGTCTCAAGATCAAAGGTAAATGGAAATTACGTTAAATCCATGATGGCCTTAAAAGAAGCTCTTAAAGAAGGATATGACGAAGCTTTGTTGCTAGATAGCGAAAATTTCGTCTCAGAGGGTTCAGGTGAAAATCTTTTTGCAATAAAAAACAAGGAACTTTTTACACCAAATTTAGAAGCTTCTTTAGATGGTATAACGAGAAAGGCAATTATAGCTCTTGCAGAAGAAATCGGTATTAAAGTAAATATTGCTGACTTAACAGAAGAAGATATTTCTTCTGCAGAAGAACTTTTTTTTACCGGAACAGCTGCAGAAGTTGTTCCAATCACAAGAGTGAATGATCAAAAAATTGGCTCTGGAAAAAGAGGCGAGGTTACTGAAATTCTTCAAAAAAACTATTTTGACCAAGTAAGAGGAAAAAGATCCTCTTTTCCAGAATGGCATACACTTGTTAGTTAAAGGACAAACTTGAAAAAACTTAAGATTGCTTTTTTAAGCTATAGAAGTAAACCTTTTTCAGGTGGGCAGGGTATTTATGTAAAGTATTTGTCAAAAGCTTTAAATGATTTGGGGCATGAAGTAGATGTTTTTTCGGGACCTCCTTATCCTGAATTAGACCCTGAAATAAAGTTAATTAAAATTCCGAGTTTAGGTTTGTACGAAAAAAAGAGTAAGTTTTATGATGTAAAGATATCTCAATTGCTAAATCCAATAAATTTATTTGAATGGCTGAGTATTAATTCTGGCGGCTTTCCTGAGCCTTACACTTTCGGCAAAAGAATAAAAAAAATTCTTGAACAAAACTTAAATGATTATGATGTGATCCATGATAATCAAAGCCTTTCATACGAGTTGCTCTTTTTTCAGAAACAAAAGCCATTAGTAACTACTATTCATCATCCTATTTCTAAAGACCTTGCTTATCAACTTCAAAGTACGAATAGCTTCTTCTTAAAGTTGCTAATGAGAAGATGGCATTCTTTCCTTGTAATGCAAAAGTTTGTAGCAAAAAGACTCAATAAAATTGTGGTTCCATCAAGGTCTTCAATAGAGGACATTACTAATGAATTCAAGGTTGAAAAAGAAAAAATGGAAAGAGTTATGAATGGGATAGACCTAAATATTTTCTATCCAGATTCGAAAATAAAAAAAATACCGAACAGACTTGTGACTGTAGCAAGTGCAGATGTTCCTCTTAAAGGGTTAGATTTTCTTTTAGAAGCTCTATCGGATTTAGCTAAAGTTTATCCTAATATTTCTTTATCAATCATAGGCGAGCAAAAGAAAGGAGGTCACACTGAAAGGCTGTTAAAAAAACTTAGACTTGAGGATCGAGTGAGATTTTTTTCAAATATAACTCAAGAAGAATTAAGAAAAACATATTGTGAAGCAGAAATAGCAATTATCCCATCTTTGTATGAAGGTTTTGGATTTGCTGCAATTGAAGCAATGGCTTGCGGAGTGCCTTTGATTTCAACATCTGGCGGGGCTTTACCTGAGGTTATAAAAGATGCTGGAATTATAATTCCTCCAAAAAATTCCAAAGAAATTTATAATTCAATAGTAATGCTTTTATCTTCTTCCGACTTAGCTAGCCAATTAGCCTTAAAGGCATCTGAGAGAGTAAAATCAAAATTTTCTTGGAGAGTAATCGCAAAGAAATTGGAAAAGATATACTCAAATGAAATAGAAATTTATAAGAATGCAAACAATTGATATTGAGTATATAAATCCAAAAAAAGGCTCCAAAGTTCTTGATTTAGGGTGTGGCGAAGGCAGACACTGTTTTGGAGCTTACATGTATCAGGATTTGGATGTTTTCGGGTTTGATATGAGTCTAGAAGATGTATCTAAGGCTAAAATGAATTTCGAAGAATTTGATGAGTCGTCAACAAATAAAAGCTGTTCATTTGGCGTCACTGATGGAAGAAAGCTTCCTTTTAATGATAATTCTTTTGACTATGTAATCTGCTCTGAAGTTTTAGAGCATATTATTGAATTTGAAGAAGTCATTGAAGAAATTAATAGAATTTTAAAACCTGGAGGAATTTTTGCTGCTAGTGTTCCTAAATTTTTTCCTGAATGGATTTGTTGGAAATTGAGTAAAGCTTACCAAGAGATGCCAGGCGGACATGTCAGAATCTTTAAATATCATAAATTTAAGAAAGCAATTGAACAAAGAGGTTTTATTTTTAAAAAAAGACATTGGAATCATGCTTTGCATTCTCCTTATTGGTGGTTGCAATGTTATTTTTGGGATACTAAAGAAAACTCTTGGATTATTAAAAAATATCATGACTTTTTAGTTTGGGATATGATGAAGAAACCTTTGTTGACAAAGGTGTTAGAATTTCTTCTTCAACCAATTATCGCCAAAAGTGTCGTTGCATATTTCAAAAAAAAATAGAACAAAAAGTATTTTTGATAAACAGATTTATCTGAATTTTGCTAAATATATTCTGGCTTGTCAGGACTCAGATGGTGGAATTCGATGGGAGCCAGATTCGAAACTTGATCCGTGGGATCACATTGAAGCTGCTATGGGGTTGGATGTTTTAGGATATGAAACAGAATCAAAAAAGGCTTACGAATGGTTAAAACTCCATCAAGAAGCCGACGGATCTTGGTTTTCTTCATATTATTCAAAAGAAAAAAATCTTCTAAAAGAAACCAACTTTTCTTCTTACATTGCAGTAGGAATGTGGCATCACTATTTAAACTTTTCAGATAGAAGTTTTCTAGAAGATTTTTGGCCAGTTTTAGACTCAGCGATTGAATTCACTCTTTCTGCTCAAACTGAATATGGAGATTTTCTTTGGGCTAAAGAAAAAAATAGTTGGTTAGATGACTCATTAAAAACTGGATGCTCATCTGTTTATATGAGTCTGATTGTTTACAAGAAAATTGCAAAAGAGCTTAATTTTCAGGATAGAGTATCAGAGATACAAATCAAAAATTTAAGAGAGTGTTTATTAAGCAAGCCATACAGATTTGATAGAAATTGGGAAAGTAAATCTAGATATAGTATGGATTGGTACTATCCAATTTTGACTGGAGTTTTGGACAAATCTGAGTCCATTAAAATACTACAGAGTAAATGGGATAAATTTGTTGTAGAAGGATTAGGTTGCAAGTGCGTTGAAGAAGAGCCATGGGTAACCGCGGCAGAGTCGTCAGAATTAGTAATTGCTTTATCTAGACTTGGTTTAAGGAAAGAAGCCGAAGAAGTTTTGCAAAATACTTTTAACTTAATTGATGAAGACGGTCTTTTGTGGACGGGATATGTTTTTAAAGATAAAAAATTTTGGCCAATAGAAAAACCAAGTTGGACGATGGGTGCTGCGATATTAGCAGGTAATTCTATAAACGAATTTAGCCCTTCGCATAATTTTTTTAATTTTTAATTTTTTTTAAAATTCCTAAGCTTTCGTATATGCCCAAATCTTCAAATTCGTCTGAGTTTTTTGCTAAAGAATATATTTCAAATGGCGGCCTACCACCATCTCTTGGATCAGGAAAAACATCATGGATAACAAGTAGACCATCTTTTTCAATTTTGTTTTTCCATGAATTGTAATCCTTTAAAGCTGTTTCAAAAGAATGTCCGCCATCTATAAATAACAGGCCTATCTTTTCAGAAAATTTTTTAGAAGCAGAATGAGAATTTTCAATTATGGGAATCACAAAGTTTCCAGTTTTAGAAGATAAAAGATTTCTTAAAAATTCCGGGAGGGTATTAAATTTTTTAATTCTTAAGTCAAATAAATCTTCATCATGATACTCCTCTCCTAGCTGATGTTCTTCCGATCCAGTATGGTGATCTATCGTATAAACTAAACCATTTACTTTTTTTGCTACAGACGCAAAATTTAACGCTGATTTACCACAGTAAGTTCCAATTTCTAAAACACATCCTAAGTGGTGGACATTTAGAAATAATTCTTGTAATTTTTCAGCTTCTTTCTTATTGAGAAAGCCTTTTATATCTTTCACTAAATTATATTACCAATGCAATTAATAAAAAGAAAAGAAGTTAACATTTCAAAAGACACTTTCTCTTATCTTAAACTTGATAGCAAAATCAAAGGTAAAAATATCTTTTTCTTTCATGCGACAGGTTTTAATGCGGAAACTTATTCCCCCTTTTTTTACAAGTTAGATGAATTATTGGCTAACGAATACTCTATTTATGCCCTTGACCAAAGGGGTCATGGATTGTCTCAAGCTTCGGCCTTTCCTTCCGATTTAAGATCATGGAAAACATATTTCTCAGATGCAAAAGAATTTGTAGATCAATTTAAAACTACGGAAAATATTGTGATGGGACATTCAATGGGGGCAGTAGTGGCTTCGAAAATATCTTTTGATTTTGAAGATAGTATAAAAAAAAGTATTTTAATCGATCCTGTTCTTCAGCCTCAAAGCCTTACTTTTCAGCTTCCTTTTTTTAACATTTCTAATAAGTTTTTTATAAACTTAATGAGTTATTTTCAGAAAAATCGAGCAACAGAAATGATTAATAATGCAAAAAAAAGACGCTCTATATTTTCGGATAAGGAAGATATTTTTAATCATTATTCTGGAAGAGGCGCTTTTAAAAATTGGCCAGAAGATTTTTTAAGAGCTTATATTAATGGAGGTACTAAAATAAAAAATAATCTTACAAATCTGAGTTGTATTCCAGAGTGGGAGGCTAAAACTTTCGCAGTTTCTTATGTGGCAAGAACTAAATTTATTACAAAAATAAAAAATTCGACTTATGTACCTTACGCTTCTGAAGGATCTACTTTTTCGTTAGATGTTAGAGAATTGCTTAAAAAAAATCCCAATTATATTTTTGAGGAGATAAATGGAAGTCACTTTTTTCCAATGGAAAAAAAAGATTTAATATGCGACAAGATTTCAACTTTCATAAAATCATAATGAATAAAAATATTACGATAAAAGATTTTAGAAATCATAAAAAAGCAAAAACAAAATTTGCTTGTTTAACAGCTTACGATGCCTCTTTGACAAAATTAATGTCAGAAGCTGGCGTGGAACTTATTTTAGTCGGAGACAGTCTTGGCATGGTAGTCCAAGGCCATGACTCAACCATTCCAGTCTCTATGGAAGACTTGCTCTATCACTTGAGATGTGTAAAGAGAGGAAATTCGGGGAGTCATTTAATGGCGGACATGCCTTTTATGAGTTACGCAACGGAAAAACTTGCATATGATAATGCAATGAGACTCATGCAGGCAGGCGCAAATTCTATAAAGGTTGAAGGTGGTGAGTGGATCCTTAAAACCACTGAACTCTTATCTGAGAGAGGAATACCAGTTTGTGCTCACTTGGGATTAACACCGCAGTCAATAAATAGACTTGGAGGATATTATGTGCAAGGTAGAGATATTGAAGACAAAAATAGAATTTTATCTGAAGCTAAACAGTTAGAAGATGCCGGTGCTGAATTAATATTACTTGAATGTATTCCGGCAATCTTAACTGAAGAAATTTCTCAAACACTAAAAATTCCTACTATAGGTATTGGAGCAGGAGTATCTACAGATGGACAAATAATGGTTTGTTATGATGCGATTGGAGCATATTCTTGGGAAAGCCAACCAAAATTTGTGAAAAATTTTATGGATGACGCAGACTCAATTTTTGATGCTTTCAAAAACTATGTATCCGAAGTTAAAAATTTAAAGTTTCCTTCAGTTAAAAATTCTTTCTAATTTTTTAAATGAAAGTTATAAGTTCTAGCAAAGAATTTGACTTGATCAATTTTGACAGTCCTGTTGCTTTTGTTCCTACTATGGGAAATCTTCATGAAGGTCATTTAACATTAGTTAGATATGCAAAGAAAAATTATTCAGATGTTGTTACGTCAATCTTTGTAAATCCTTTACAGTTTGGAAAAAATGAGGATCTATCAAGTTATCCGAAAACATTAAATAAAGATATAGCGCTTTTAGAAGATTTAAATTGTGATTATTTATTTTTACCTGAAGATAATTTTGCTAAAAACCTTACTATTATCGAGCCAAAATTTGCTGATGTATTGTGCGGTATTTCAAGACCAGTTCATTTTCAAGGAGTACTAACAATAATCGATAAATTCATAAAGATCGTAAAGCCTGATATCTGTTTATTCGGGCTTAAAGATTATCAACAGCAATTGATCATTAAGGATTATGTAAACACTAAAAAGATTAGAACGAAAATTATTTCTTTACCTACTGTAAGAGAGAAATCCGGATTGGCAATGTCTTCAAGAAACAATTATCTTTCTCCATCAGAGAGGCAACATTGTGGAAAAATATTTACTTGTATTGAAAATCTTTCAAGAGAAATAAGAGATTTTAAAACCATATCCTCCATTGATTCTTTAAAAGCAAAAGGTTTGATGTATTTGAAGAAGAATGATTTTGAGATTGATTATTTAGAAATATTAGATGCAGATGATTTATCTTTGATAACGCAAGAGACGATAAACTTCTTAATTGCTGTAGCTGTAAAATATCGAAAAGTTAGACTCATAGATAATATTGTTGTTTCATTATAGCCAATTGTCTCTGAGGGCGTCATCAGGATAAAAACTATCTTCTTTCTCGGGTCGATTTTTAAACCTTCTATGTATCCAATAATATTCTGTCATATTATTTCTGGCAAAATTTTCAATAGCAAAATTTATTTTTCTAAGATCATTTTCTACGTTTGTTCCTTCAAGAAATAACTCTTTTATATCAGCATGATAAAAATCATCTTCCTTCACTAGTGTTAATAAAAAAACTTTACAGTTTGTTCTTTTAACTAAGATTGAAGGAAAAACAACAGTAAGAGCTTTATGACCAAAAAAATCAACAAAAATTGAATTTTTAAAGCCATAATCTTGATCAGGAGCATATAGGACAGACTCGCCATCATTTAAAGTATCAAGAAGCTTTTTGCCTTCATTGGGAAGAAAAATCTTTTCAACAAATTTGCCTCGTCCATCAGTCATGATTTTATTCCATAATTTGTTCTCAGCAGCCCTTTGCATCCCATTAACTTTTAAAAATAAGGAAGGAGCTCTAACTACAAAATCAACGTTTCCAGTATGAGGAACCAACAAAAGATTTTTTGAGTCTTGAATTGCAGTTATCTTTTTTTTGAATTCTTCGATATTTTTGATTTTTCTTAAAAATTTCTTATCAGACCAAAAATATGAATTACAAATCTCAAATAAAGCTTGTCCTAAACGAGTAAAGTTATTTTTTGCGAGAGTTTCGATTTCATTTTGGCTTAAATTTGGAAAACATTTCTTAATATTCCAAGCTACAACTCTTCTTCTTTTTTTTAGAACTTTATAAAGTAGTTTCCCTAAGAGCTTTCCTAAAAACATTTGTACTTTAAACGGAAGAACACTTAAAAAGCGAAGCAAAATTTTTAACAGAATTTCCATCTAAGTATGATTATACTTTTAACGATTTGCTTATTGGTAGCACAAATAAGAAAATCTAATCAATGAAAATATACAATTTTATCTTCTGTATTTTATTTCCTTTTATTTTATTAAGAGGATTATATAAATCCTTTAAATATGGAGAAAAGTTATCAAGAAATTTTGAAAAATTGTCTATTTTCAAAGTTGAAAAAAACTCTAAGAAGATCATATTCATTCATGCAGTATCTGTTGGAGAAGTACTCGCAAGCAGAAAATTTGTTGAGGAGGTGAAGAAAAGATTTCCTAATCATCAGATCTTAATAACTTGTACAACCCAAACTGGATCGGCAACAATAAGAAGGATATATGGAAACTCGGTTTTACATCAATATTTGCCATATGACCTAAAGTTTTTTATTAAAAGGTTTCTAAAATTATGGAAACCAGAGATAACTTTTATTATAGAAACGGAAATTTGGCCTAATTTGATTGATCAGTTAAGCAAGCAAAAAAGAAAAGTTTTTTTAGTTAACGGAAGATTGTCAGAAAAATCTTTTAGAAGATACAAATCATTTTTACCCATTTTAGATAATGTTTTTGAAAAGATAGATTTCACGGTATGTCAAGGTTCTGAAGACTTAGAAAGATTTGTTGAACTTGGAATACAAGAAAATAAAATAAAAAAAGACTTTTCTTTCAAATTTGACACAATTTCAATCAAAGAAGAAAAGAACATAGATTTCATAAATTCAAAGGGCGACAAAAAGGTAATAATTTGTGCAAGTACTCACAATCCAGAAGAAAAAATACTTGTCGATGCCTTTAAAAAGCTTAATGACGAAAAAGTTCTTCTGATTTTAGTTCCAAGACATCCCGAACGAGCAATCAAAATACAAAAGGAAATGATTAAGTCTAAAATAGAACCATCATTATTTTCTAAAAATCAGCATAGAATAGATTTTTCTAAAAAAATAATATTGGTTGATGAAATTGGATATCTTGAAAATTTATTTTCGCTAGCTGATATAGCATTCATTGGAGGCAGCTTGATTGATCACGGAGGGCAAAATTTTTTAGAAGCTGTTAAATTTTCACTACCAATATCATCAGGCAAAAGTTATTTTAACTTTCAGGAAATAGCAGAAGATTTAATTAAATTAAATATTCTCTTTACGGCTGATACTCCAGAAGAACTTTGTAATATATGGAAAAAACAGATTAATTTGTCTTCCAACGAAATAGCTCGTAAAGCTTCAGATTATTTAGCTCACAAACAGGGAGCTTCGATAAGAACTTTGGAATGTCTTCCTTTATAACCTTATTTTAGGTGCCAATATCAACTTCCTAATAAAAAGTAATTATTTTTTTTTAAAAGAAGAGTGTATTATTTGCCAATCAAGGGGATTAATGAAGTTTATTACCGCAATTATTAAGCCAATAAAATTAGAGGAAGTTCGCGCAGCTCTTTCAGAGGTAAATGCTTTAGGAATGACAGTTACAGAAGTAAAAGGTTTCGGTCGTCAAAAAGGACAAACAGAACTATATCGAGGAACAGAATACCGAAATGATTTTTTACCTAAGACAAAAATTGAATTAGCTGTAAAAGATGAAGATACTGAATCTGTTATAAGTGCAATTTCTTCAGTTTCCAATACAGGAAAAGTTGGCGATGGAAAAATTTTTGTTTATGACTTAGAAAAAGCAGTTAGAATCAGAACAGGTGAAACTGGCGAAGAGGCTCTTTAACTAAGTTTTTCTTCAGCTTCTTCTTTTGCCCATTTATAATTCGCTTTACCGTTTGGAGCTCTTTTTACCTCATCTACAAAAAGAATTTGTTTTGGCAGTTTATATCCTGATAATTGTTCTCTAGCAAAGTCAATTAATTCTCCTTCTTCCATAGTGTAATTTGTTTCAAGCGATGCAAGCGCGACAACCCTTTGACCAAACTTTTCATCTTTCAATCCAACTACCAAACAATCATAAACTTGAGGATGTTTCTTGACCGCCTCTTCAACTTCTTCAGGATAAACTTTTTCTCCAGCTGTATTTATACAATTGCTTCCTCTACCTAAAAGATTGATAGTGCCATCAGCATTTATGGTCGCGTAGTCACCGGGAAAGCTATACCTTATCCCATTCACTTCTTTGAAAGTTTCAGCTGATTTCTTTTCGTCTTTGAAATATCCTTCGGGTACAAGTCCACTAGTACCAATTTTACCCATCTCTCCACTACCCGGTTTTACTTCACTTCCATCATCGCTTAAAACAATTACTCCTGGATTTAGAGCAAATTTAGCAGTTTTTGCAGGCACCTCTCTATTCGATACAGATGAACCCATACCTCCTTCTGTAGAACCCATAGCATCAAATAAGGTCATATCATGCAATTCAAGAAGTCCATCTTTAATTTCAGAACTCCACATAACTCCACTAGAGATCATAGCTCGCAAGCTTGAAATATCATAAGGATTAGATTTTTCGTTAGCTTCCTTTAATTCATCTAGCAATGGTTTTGCAAAAGCATCTCCAACTATCACTAAACTATTAACTTTATGCTTTTCTACTTCTTGCCAAACATTTTTCGAATTCAGTCCTAGATCACTTATCGTGACAACAGAACCACCACTAAACATAGGTAAAAAGGCACCAAGCCACATTCCAGTTCCATGCATCAATGGACAAGCTGGCATGCTCACTGTTAAAGCATTTTTTTCCTTTGCCTGACTGACAGTTTTTTCTAAATCACTAATATCTTCAGGGACCTCAAAACCCATAGCAAAAGCTGTTTTTAACATCGAGGGTATAAAGCTTCCATGTTTATACATTACTCCCTTTGGCATACCTGTAGTACCTCCTGTATAAAGCATGTATATGTTTTCGTTCGATCGATTGAGTCTTTTTTGTTCTTTCGAGCTGGAAATTGAATTTTCAAAATCTATAGCTCCATCCATCAGTGGCTCTGTACCGTCGTCGACTTGAATATAAACTTTAATTTTAGGTAATTGATCTTTGATCGTCTTTATTCTATCTGCATAACAACCTTGAAAAAAAACTGCCTCAGCGTCTGCATTATCCAAGAGATAGATTAATTCATTTTCTTTATAACGGTAATTTACATTAATTGGCACACCCTCTATTTTAAAAACTCCATATTGCGCTTCTAAATATTCATTTGAATTGTGAAGATAGATTCCAACTTTAGAGTCAGACTTTAAACCATGCTCTTCTAAAATGGTTGCTATCTTAGCTGCCTTAGAGTCAAAAGAAGACCAACTAGATTTTTTGTTTCCATTAATCAAAGCAATTTCATCACCAACTGTATCAGCAACTCTTTCCCAAACATTTGCAAATTGCATAGACATATTTTTATCTCCCTTGAAACTTTAATTATCTTAAAATAAAACCAAAAAAACATGAAGAAAGCAATTTCTATTTTAGGACCCACTCATTGTGGCAAGACTGAGCTTGCAATGGAAATAAACAAGCATTTTCCATCAAAAATAATCAGCGTTGACTCTGTTCAGTTATACAAAGGCGCCAATATTGGAAGCAGTAAACCTGATCAAGAAATTTTAGAAAAAATTTATCATGGCTTAATAAATTTATTAGACCTAGAGGATGATTTTTCTGTTAAAGATTTTCTTAATGAAGTTTCTTATGAGTTATTTGACTTTAAAGAAGATCTTATATTCGTTGGTGGAACCATGATGTATTTTTATTCGCTCTTCAATGGTATGTCTAAATTACCAGAAAAGAATATTAAATTTAGGGAAAAAATCCAAAAAGAGGCTGAAAATAAAGGATGGAAAATAATACATAAAAAACTCAAAGAAATAGATCCCGATGCAGCAAAAACGATAAAAGATACCGACTCGCAAAGAATACTAAGGGCATTAGAAGTTAATTTTTTATCCAAAAGCACTTTTAGTAAGCTCAAAAGTCTGAAAGAAAAGAGCGTTATTGACGATTATCAAAAATTCTCTTTTGCGATAATTCCAAGATGTAAGAAAATATTTAAAAATGAATTAAAACAAAGATTTATGAAAATGCTTGAATTAGGCTTAATTGAAGAAACAAAAGATATTTTGGAACGTAGTGGCGAAAAAAGGATAAAAGTTCTTAAGACAGTTGGCTACAAACAAGTAGTTGATTTTATTAGAGATAAGACTTCTTATGAAGAAATGATTGAGTTAGCCACTAATGCGACTTATCAGCTTTCTAAAAGACAAATAACTTGGCTCAAAAAATTCCATCTCGACAGAACTTTTTTCTCAGATGAAGATGATAAGGTTATGAAGATTCTATCTATCATAAAAAATTGAATTCCATTATTCCTTAGAACAACCTAAAATAATCGTATGTCATGGAATGATCAAGGAAATAACAATGGCTCTAGAGATCCTTGGGGAAGAAATAATAATCCTCCCCCAGATATTGATGAGTTAATAAAAAAATTTAGAGCTCAAATAAATTCAATCTTCGGAGGCGGCTCAGGAGATGGAGGTGGAGGTATAAAAAAAATTCTACCTTCGATTTTAATCGCTATAGTTCTTTTATATTCTGCCTTTGGCATTTACACGGTTGATGCACAGGAAGAAGCAGTCATTTTGAGATTTGGTAAATATTCAAGCACAAAAGGACCTGGTATTCATTGGAACCCTCCTTTCGTTGATAACAGATTTATTGTAAATACAGAAAAACTTTTCACTCATACCACTAACTCTTCAATGCTTACAAAAGATGAAAACATAGTTAACGTTGAAGTGGCTGTTCAATACAAAAGATCCAATCCAGTTTTTTTTCTTTTAGAAGCTTCAGCTCCTGAAGACAGCTTGGCTCAAGCTTCTGAGGCTGAACTTAGACATGTAGTGGGGAGTACTACTATGGACAGCACCCTTACAGTAGGTAGGGAGCAAATAGCCATGGATGTTAAGTCTAGATTGCAAACTAGATTAAACACTTACAAAACTGGGATTGAGGTAGTGGCAGTGTCAATTAGGGAATCTAGACCTCCAGAGGCAGTTAAAGAAGCTTTTGATGACGTAGTGAAAGCTAGGGAAGATGAAGTTAGATTGAGAAATGAAGCTGAAACTTATGCAAATGAGGTTGTGCCAATAGCGAGAGGTGAAGCTAAAAGGGCCGTTGAAGACGCTGAAGGATATAAACAAAAAGTTATCTCTGAAGCTGAAGGAGAGGCATCACGATTTGATCAACTTCTAGTTGAATATTCAAAATCTCCAGAAGTTACAAGACAAAGATTATATTTAGATGCAGTGCAATCTGTTATGAATAGCAGCACTAAAGTGATGATTGATGTAAAAGAGGGTAACAACATCCTATATTTGCCTTTAGACCAAATTGCCGCAGCTTCGCTAGACCCCAATAGACGATCTAGAGATGAAGCACCGTCATCTGCGTCGTCAACAACTCTTGGATCAAATATTCAAGAGATTACCGACCGTGTGATAGAAGAATTAAGAAGAAGACAAGACAGAAGGTAACATGAAGTCAATTAATTTAAACCTAGGAATTATCGCGTTAATTCTGATAGTTATTCTTAGTAACACCATCTACATTGTAAATGATAAACAAACTGCAATATTGCTTAGATTTGGGGAAATTGTGGAACCAGAAATTAATCCGGGTCTTCATTTCAAAGTTCCTATTTATCATACAGTTAAGAAGTTTGACTCAAGAGTTCTAACTCTAGATGCGTTACCACAGCCTTACTTCACAGCAGAAAAAAAGAGACTCATTGTTGATGCTTTTGTCAAATGGCGTATTACAAATAACGAACAATTTTATATAACTTCATCTGGAGGACAATTGAGTGCAATGAGAACCTTGCTGACTCAAAGGGTAGATGAAGGCCTCAGGAACCAATTTGGTACTAGGACTGTCCAAGAGGTAGTTTCTGGTGAACGAGACGAATTGATGAATATTTTAACTACTGATCTTAATACCGTTGCAGCCGGAGAACTTGGGATAGAAGTCTTAGACGTAAGAGTAAAAAAAATTGAATTACCCACTGAAGTAAATGAGTCTGTTTACAATAGAATGAGAACAGAAAGGGAAAGATTGGCTCAAGAGCTTCGCGCACAAGGTACAGAAATAGCAGAGGGTATTAGAGCTAATGCTGATCGTGAAAGAACAATTATTCTTGCTGAAGCATATAAAACAGCCGAAGAACTCAGAGGAAATGGTGATGCTAAAGCAACTGGTATTTATGCTAATGCTTATAACAAAGATCCAGAGTTTTACGAATTCACTAGAAGTTTAAAAGCTTACCAATCAACATTCGAAAATAAATCAGACGTTCTTTTAATTGATCCAGATAGCGATTTTTTCAAATACCTAGATAGTTCCAAAGGAAAAAAATCAGAATAATTAGTCTATGTCTATAATTGATACCGGCCTGCCAGATGGAACGGAGGATTTTGTAGGCTCCAAAGCCAAAGAGCTAGAAAATCTTCGTTCTCTTCTTCTAGATAAATTCTATAAGGATGGTTGCGAGCTAGTTATTCCCTCCTTGATCGAATTTACAGAAAGTATCGGCGGTATTGCTAACAATTCGTTAAAAGATTATTCCTATAGTTTTTCAGATGAGACAGCAAAAGCAATTTCTGTCAGACCGGATATTTCTCAACAAATTGCAAGAATTGATATACAAGAGGGCAGTAAAAATAAAAAAAAATATTGCTACTTCGGTGAAACTCTCAGAAAAACAAAGGACTCTTTAACCAAGTCAAGAATTGCTTATAAAACTGGCGTAGAGTTATTTGGCAATATCAATTCGTCTGATGAAATTGAAATTATTAAGCTTTTAATTTCAAGCATCAAAAGTACTGGAAAACATAAAATCACCCTTTCATTAGGAAGAACAGAACCTTTATCAGAGTTAATAGATGCTATAGACATTCCTGCAAATGAGGTAAAAATTTTAAAGAAAATAATGTCTTCAAAATCTGAAACCGATTTAGAAGAATTTTTTCTTTCTAGAGAGTTAAATAAAAAAAACTTATTAGAGTTTAAGAGCTTGATGACTTTAAATGGAAAAAATGAAACTTTAAAGTCTCTTAAACAGCATAAAAGAAAAGGCTTTAGAGATGCCGCAAAAAAATTGGAAAAGGTAATTAAAAGTTTGCCAAAGTCTGTAGATTATCACCTAGATTTTTCAGATTTTCCGGGTTTTGATTATCATTCAGGTTTGGTATTTTCAATTCATATTTTAGGTTTTGGTTTTTCTTTAGCAAAAGGGGGCCAATATAATGCAGGTCATCAGAGCATTAAAAGAGATGCTATCGGGTTTGATATAAATGTCTCTTCTTTATTAAAGTTAAATAATCAGGAATGAATTCTACAAACACTGCTATTTTGGGTCTTCAATGGGGAGATGAAGGTAAGGGCAAAATAGTAAATTATTTAGCAGGAAATTTTGGTGCAGCATGTAGATATCAAGGCGGACATAATGCTGGACATACATTGATAGTTAACGGCAAAAAAATTATCTTGCATCTTTTACCATCTTCAATTTGTCATACCGACTCTTTATCTTTAATTGGTAAAGGTGTTGTGATTTCCTACGAAGCTCTTTTTTCCGAAATAAATGAAATATCTAATTTCACATCTGGCATTTCAGATAGATTAAAGATAAGTCCTGCAAGTGTCTTGATTCAGCCATATCACCGGCTGGTAGATTTATACAAAGAAAAATCTAATAGTCAAAAAACAATCGGTACAACTTTGAGAGGGATAGGCCCTGCTTATGAAGATAAAGTTGCAAGACGAGCAATAAGAATAGTTGATACTCTCAATGAAAATAAGCTCAGACCTTTGTTGGAAGAGACGCTAGATTTTTATAATTTTAGTTTAGAGAAATTTTTTGGCAAAGAAGCACTATCTTTAGAAAAATTGATTGAAGAAAATTTATTATTTGGAGAAAGAATAAAACCAATGCTCGCTGATGTTTCTATGTTGATAAAGCAATTAAATTTATCAGGAAAAAAAGTTTTATTCGAAGGAGCTCAAGGAGCTTTATTAGACGTCGATCAAGGTACTTATCCATATGTCACATCAAGCAATTGCTCTCCCGCCGGCATAGCTGCAGGTGCTGGTTGTGGTCCTTTAGACGTAGAGAATATATTAGGCGTTGTCAAAGCATATGTTACAAGAGTAGGCGAGGGACCAATGCCAACAGAAATCTTTGATGATTTGGGTGAGCATATTGCAACAATAGGAGGAGAAGTAGGCGCAACTACAGGCCGACCAAGGAGATGCGGCTGGTTCGATGGGGTATTGATGAAAAGAGTGATTCAAACAAATAGCATTGCTGGGCTTTGCCTAACAAAAATCGATGTTTTAGATGAACTTGAAGAAATAAAAGTATGTAAGGCTTATGATGATAATGGTGAAGACTCTATATTTGGTGAATGTATGAATCTTGAAGGCGCTGTTCCAGTATACGAAACTTTACCAGGATGGAAGACTCCTACCAAAAATCTTAAAAGTTTTGAAGAGCTTCCTAAAGAAGCAATTGATTTTATCTCATACATAGAAAGCATTTGTGGGGTTCCAGTAAAAATAGTTTCTACCGGACCCGACGATCTAAGTACCATAGTCAGATAGCCTAACCTTTTTTAATGACTTTATCTAAAATTGCGTTTATGAATTTATGACTAGAGGTTTGTCCAAACTTTTTAGCTAATTTAATAGCTTCATTAATAATTATTGGCTTATCTAGTTTAGTTTGAGAAATCTCATACAATGCCAAATACAAAATAGATAACTCAATTCCTCCAATTCTTGAAAACGGAATATTTGAAAACTCTGAAATACATTTTAAATATTCCTGCTCAAAAACTTTTATATCTTTCATAATTTGACTTACTTTTTCAATATTCAAATGTTTTTGAGTTTGTTTGAGTTCTTTTAAAACCTTTGTATTGGAATCGCCAGAAATAGTTTTTTGATAAAGAGCTTGAATAACCAATTCTCTTGTTTTGGTAGGTGATGGACTAGCTTTCACTTTAGACTTTGATGCAACTGCTTTATTTTGTGAAGGGTATCTAAAACACTTAGGGCAGACATTGCAAACTCAGCTCCTTTATACGCAGCTCTTTCCTTGGCTTCATTTTTATTATTAGTTGTTAAGACACCAAAAATAATAGGAGTATTTTTATTTAAGGAAGTTTCTAAAACTTTATCGCTGATACTTTGAGAAATAATTTCAAAATGTGGTGTTTCTCCTTTGATGATGCAGCCAAGTAAAATAATTGCATCGTAATTCAAACAAAGAGTTTGAGCCATGAAAGGCAATTCATAAGCTCCTGGAACAATAAATGTTTTTTTCTCTAAGTCGAACTCGTCAAGTTTAGAGAGACAGTCTTCGAACATTGGTCTAATTATTTCTTCATTCCAGTTTGTGCTTACTATTGCAATTTTGACATGACTTAAATCTGAAGAAGGCTTATCTATGTCTATCTTTGAAGTTTTCATTTTTTCAAGTATTCAGTAACTTCTAGGTCGAATCCAGATAAGGAAGGATATCTCACTTCTGAGCCCATTAATTTAATTTTTTTAACTCCTAAATCTCTAAGAATTTGTGAGCCTATTCCAATTCTTCTTGGATCATTATTAGGAATACTAACTCTTCTTTTCTTGGAAGCATTTATCTCATTGAATTCATTTACTTTATTACCTTCCCCATCAATAAGCAAAATCACTCCTTTGCCTGCATCATTTATTTTTTTCATAGCGTCTGACACAGACCATCTAGCGCCGAATTCATTTATGTTTAGTAAATCATGAAAGAAATTGCTTTGTTGGACTCTTACTAAGGTCGGACTATTTTTTGAAATTTTTCCTTTTTGTAGCACCATGTGGGTTTCGTCAAAAATGAGGTCTTTGTACAAAATAAGATTAAATTTTCCATATTCTGTCTTTACTGACTTTTGCTCAACTTTCTCAACAGTTTTTTCATTTAAAATTCTATAGTTAACAAGATCAGCAATGGTTCCTATTTTAAGATTATGTCTTTGGCTAAAATCTAGTAAGGCTTTTTTACGGGCCATAGTTCCATCCTCATTCATGACCTCACAAATTACAGCCGATTCTGTCAATCCTGCTAATCTACACAAATCTGTACTTCCTTCAGTGTGGCCTGTTCGAGACAAAACTCCTCCAGGAACTGCTCTTACTGGAAAAATATGTCCCGGTGAAACAATATCGTTAGCTTTAGCTTTAGATTTTGAGGCAACAGCAATCGTTCTTGCGCGATCAGCTGCAGAAATGCCAGTAGTTATCCCGGTTGCAGCTTCAATTGAAACTGTAAAACCTGTGCCATGACCACTTTTATTGTCATTAACCATTTGATCTAAATTTAGAGCATCACACTTGTTTTGACTCATTGCTAGACAGATTAAACCTCTGGCATGTTTTGCCATAAAATTTATTTTTTCTGCAGAAACTTTTTCTCCAGCAAGAATCAGGTCTCCTTCATTTTCTCGATCTTCGTCATCCATCAAAAGAACCATATTCCCCTTTCTTATTTCAGAGATAAGTTCCTTTGTACTGTTTAAATCCATTTTTATTTTTTCCTTAAAACTATTTTTTTATCTTTACCGATATTGATTTCTTCAACTATATCGAATTGCTTGTTATCAAAAAAGTTTATTTTTTTTTGACCACCATAAAAATATAAAGCTTTGTCACCGAGTTTTTCTGGAGAAATATAAAAAATATACTCATCAATTAAGTTTTTATCTCCAAAGCTCCCCAAAAGAGCTGGTCCTGCCTCTATCAAAATATTATTTACATTTTGCCTAGAGATTCTCTGAACAAAATTTACTGGATCCACATAATTTTTATTTGAACTAAAACTCATCAAAGAAATATCTTTTCGATCAGACCAGTAAGTTTTGAATTCAGGCAGATTTTTTTTTGCAGTAACAAGTACTTTTTTACCTGGCAAGTTGAAGAAGGGCGCAGTCCAATCAATGGAAAGATTTCTTGAAAAAACATATCTATCTGGTTGTACAAAGTTTTTATTAGAAGTAATTTTCTTTAGTCTTACATTCATGGATGGTTTGTCTGCATTGATCGTACCAGCCCCTGTGATAACAATGTCCGCCTTTGCTCTGAGAAATTGGACGTCTTTTCTTGCTGGGGTTCCTGTTATCCATTTTCTTTTATTTGTTATAAAAACAGATTTATGATCATGAGACATTGCAATCTTTGCTCTTATAAAAGGTTTTTTGAGTTTTGCTTTGTGAAAAAAAGGTTCGTTTAAAGAAAGACAATTTTGGTCGTTTAAATTATTTACCTTGAAACCCGCCTTTTGGAGCTTTTCAAATCCGTTCTGTGTAGGGTCTTTAGCTCCTATTATTATTCTCCTAAAGTCATACTTTTTCAGCTCATCGCTACAGGCACCTGTTTTACCTTTTGTACTACATGGTTCAAGAGTAATAAATATGTCACTTCCAGAAAGCTTGGAGAGATAATTTTTTTTATATCTTTTTTTTACATCTCGGATTGCATTGATTTCTGCATGACAACCACCGTAATTCTCATAGAATCCCTGTCCAATAACTTTATTATCTTTAACAATTACACAGCCGACCTTTACACCTGGTTTTGTAGTGAACTCACCTTTTAAGGCTAGAGACACTGCTTGAGAAATAAAATGGGAGTCATTCATCACTCAACTTTTTTACTTCTTCGCTAAATTCATTTGGATCCTGAAAACTCCTATATACTGAAGCAAATCTTACAAAAGCAACTTCATCTAATTTTTTTAGGTGCTTCATTACTGTTTCACCGACTTTTTTAGACTCAATTTCTCTTTCTCCAAAATCTCTGATTTCTTTTTTAATTGTTTCAATGAGTGTTTGAAATTGTGCATCGCTTACAGGGCGTTTTTCTAAAGATCTCGCAATTCCTTCTCTAATTTTTATTTCATCAAAAGGCACTCTAGATTTGTCTTGCTTGATAATTTTTGGCATCACTAGTTCACCTACTTCAAAAGTAGTCCATCTTTCTCCACATTTGAGACATTCTCTTCTTCTTCTAATCTCGTTACCCTCAGTCACAAGACGAGAGTCTATAACCTTACTTTCTTCAAAGGGGCAAAACGGACAGCGCATATTTTATTGAGAGTAAACTGGAAAGTTACTGCAGAGAATTTTTACTTCTTCTTTTATATTTGAAATTAAGTTTTTATCTTCAATATTGATAATAATTTCCGATATCCAATCAGCAACTTTTGAAACTTCTTTTTCAGTAAAACCTCTTCTAGTTACTGCAGGCGTTCCAACTCTTATTCCCGATGTAACAAAAGGAGATTTAGGATCATTAGGTACGGAATTTTTATTAACTGTGATGTAAGCTTCTCCAAGAGCAGCCTCTAGGTTTTTACCTGTAACGTTATTTTTTATCAGGTTAACCAAAAACATATGATTTGAGGTTCCATTCGAAACGATATCTACATCATTATCCATAAATCTTTTACTCATCGTTTTAGCATTATTCAGAATTTGTTGTTGGTAAACTTTAAAATCTTCCTCCATAGCTTCTTTAAAACATACCGCTTTAGCTGCAATGACATGCATTAAAGGACCGCCCTGAGAACCTGGAAATAATGCTGAATTAAGTTTCTTTTGAAGTTCTTCATCTGGACCTGCCAGAATTAAACCGCCTCGAGGTCCGACTAAGGTTTTGTGAGTAGTGGTAGTGACAACATCTGCATGAGGGAAAGGATTTGGATATAGACCAGCTGCAACTAGACCTGAGACATGGGATATATCAGCTAGTAGATAAGCATCTATAGATTGAGCAATTTCTTTAAATCTCTTCCAATCTAAGATGCCTGAAAATGCCGAGAAGCCACATATTATAAGTTTTGGTTTATGCTCCTTTGCTAAACTCTCAACTTGATCATAATCAATGTCACCTGTATTGGGGTCAATACCATAACTATAAGATTCATAAATTTTCCCAGAAAAATTCACTTTTGATCCGTGGGTTAAATGACCACCATGATCAAGGCTCATTCCGAGAATTTTATCTCCTGCATTTAATAGTGCTAAAAAGACAGCTGCATTGGCGCTAGCTCCTGAATGAGGCTGAACGTTTGCATAATCAGCATTAAATAATTCTTTAGCTCTATCGATTGCGAGTTGTTCAGCGATATCGACAAATTCACATCCGCCGTAGTATCTTTTTCCCGGATAACCCTCAGCATATTTATTTGTAAGTACTGAGCCTTGAGCTTCTAAAATTCTTGGCGACGCATAATTTTCTGAAGCAATAAGTTCAATATGTTGTTCTTGTCTTATCCTTTCTTTTTCTAGAGCTTGCCAAAGATCATCATCAAAGGATTTTATCGATAGGTTATTTCCGTACATGAATGAGAATGTTT
>TARA_B100001121_G_scaffold116772_1_pt1 | contig 27861 bp, 12 predicted proteins | sample TARA_B100001121 | Tara Oceans TARA_B100001121 (sample SAMEA2622817) | marine metagenome | biome: marine biome (ENVO:00000447); feature: surface water layer (ENVO:00002042); material: "saline water (ENVO:00002010), including plankton (ENVO:xxxxxxxx)" | depth 5 m
ATGATACAGAACTAATTAAAAAATAGGTTTTTAATGTAAGAATAAATATAAAACACTTTTTTGTCTTTCAGATACTGTGTGGTTGCTGTGGAGTGTCTTCAGAGGGTCTCAGAAGGGTTTTAAGGGTGTTTTATGCTTGTAGAAGTCTCCTGGGTGTTGTGAGCTAAGCGAGCGTATCATAAGACGCGCAGTCTGTCAACCCACGGGGACGGCGAAAAGTTCTGAGACCCACACAATTTTTATATCTCATGTATAAATAAACACTATGAATCTCGACGAGACTCATATCTCGACTAGACACACCATCTAGACTAGATTGACATCTCGACGAGTTATCTGTATAATACACAAAGATCTCGACGAGGATTATGTACGACGACTACGATCTCGACTATACATATGCACCCGAATACACATACGATCTCGACGAGACATATGACATGTGGGTGCAATCGTTCGCGAATGCATCACATCTAGATGAGGATCTAGACGAGGAATATGCACGTGACGCGCAAGATTATAATGCGCTTGCGTATAAACATTACGCATGATATAATAACGTACACATACACATCTCGACGCCATGTATACACCTACAAAGCGCACAGTTCGGGTTACTCTCGACATTGAGTGTTATGATGATTTAGATTTAGAATCATTCGATTGGAATGATATTCTAAGTCTAGAAGGTGATGAGAATGTGTATGTTACCACAGAAGAAAAATATATCGACTGGTAATGTGCCAGTTCTTGGATTGGCACACCGCTCCGATGGGGCGGTTTTTTTATGTTTACCGGAAGGCAGGAGCGGTGACGATGTATTTTCGTCTACAGCGGTACCCCCCGCCTCGTCTGATTTCTTATAAGATACCACGGCAGGGATCCACCGCAACCGATCGTGTGCCAGTTCGTGAGGTGTCCACTACTGCCACACAGGGGGCGGGTTTGGTGTATTGTTATCTCAGTTCAAACAAATCCAATGCCTGGCGTTACCACCCGCATCAAATCCATCACCGCCTGCATCATCGAAGGCGTGAACCGTGGGCATAAGTTTACCGCTGATGAATTGGGTGCCATTGTTGAGAATCTGGTGGAAACTTATGATCTCCAGTATTTCTCCGAGCGTTATGCTTCCCGCCCAACTTACACCAAAGGTGTTACGCAAGTTGAATACCAGATGAAAGATCTGGAGTTGAAAGGTATTGTTCAACGCTGCGGAGTTCGTGAGTGGGTTAAACTCTGATCTGAAACTTTTCCTGTAAACTAACACTAACTCATCATGGACGACTACACTTTCGACACTGACATTTTCGCTGAGATTAATGATGCTCCCGGTGAAATCTTTGACATTCCAGAGATGCAGGATCAAAAGTTTGACGTTGAAGCATACATCAACGGGGAGACCGACTACTGATGTGACAGTTGGGGAAGTGGCACAGACCCCCTTGCGCTTCCCCCTGTTCTGCGCCATACTACGTACATCAATCAAGGAAAGGAATTTTCCAGATGAACAACCTGAATCAATTCTTCGCTGACTGCCTGAACCTGCCTTATAAGGGCAACAGTCAGGACAACCCCGAACATGAGAATCAAGTCGCAGAATTGCTTGAAAAATATAACCTGAAGTATGAATTCCAACCGAACGGTATTCAGAACTCTCCTGACTTCCGTGTACATCATGAGGGCAAAACTTATGATGTTGAGTGTAAGTCTTCCAAACAGGCATTTCCTACATACAACGGCGGACTTCCTAAAAAAGGTGTTATCTACATCTTCAGCAGTAAGAAGTACAATGAAACCACAATTTTCTTCGCTGATGATGTTGTGAGTGAAAAGAAGCGTGAAATGTATAGCAAACTCACTGAGGAACTTAACACCATCCTGAAAATGTATCAGATGGATGATGAATGGAAGGAAGATGAGCGCGGGTTTGACTTCTACATTCGCAACATGTACACACAATCCGGTGGTAAGGATAAGACCGACTATTTCACACATTCCTCTCGCAATCAGTGCGAACAAAATGTTATCAACTACGCCTTCTGAAACCAGTGGAGGAACTGGCACAGCACCGGTTGAAATCCCGCCGATTCTGTGCCATATTAGAACCATGAACAAAACACAAGCGATTGAAATCCTCTCCACTGCCTTCGGTGGATCCTATACAGGAACTGAGGTAGTCCCTGCCTGCAGTGGCAACCTGATTCAGGATATCATGAACGAAGGGTCCGAAGGGAAGACATACCACCGCTGGGAGTGCCAACCGCTGCCCCGTTGCGTTGAAGACTCGCAACTCATTGCCGTCGCTCAGCATTATGTGTGACAGTTGGGGAACCGTCCCCAACCTATTGACTTTCCCTCCATTCCATCCTATCTTCCGGATATGAACAAAACCAAATTCGATTCCAACGGCATCTACGCCAGCACCCCTGAACTCTCCGCCATTGCCCTGCAGGTGATGGAGCAGGAGAAGCGTGAGCGGGAACTGCGCCGCGAGTGGTTCAGCAAGTGGAATGAGTCCAGCAACCACGATGGTGGACAGTTCGGGATCTGGAACATCAGCGACCGCGACTGACCCGCTGACCCCTTATAATTTTCACATACCAAACAAACCAATCAACATCATGCTCAAAGGAACCGAACTGCTCAACGCCATCGCCGCCATGCCCGAAGGCAGCACCCGTACCGAACAGTGCCGCGCCTGTGGTTATGAGATCGACGGTCGCCTTCATTTCACTGATTTCTTCACTGCTATTCTTGAGGCAAAAGGTGAACTGAAAACTGAGGATCAGCGCAATGAAGAACTGATCCAACAATATCCTGAGCAAAGTGATATCCTCACTGAACTGCTTGAGGATTATGATTCTGAAGCGATTGAGGAGTTCATTGAGTACTTCGGAGAAGAGAATCTGGAGTCCTTCACTGATGCTTACCAAGGCGAAATGTCTGGCGCAGAGTTTGCTGAGCAACTGGTCACTGATTGCTATTGCCTGGATATTCCTTCCTTCGTTTGCATCTCCTGGGAGGATACTTGGGAAGAATTGCGTTATGATTTCACCGAACTGTCCGGTCACATTTTCTCCACCCAGTTCTGAACCAGTCGGGGGACTGTCCACTTCGGTGGTTCCAGTCCCCGCAAATCCGTGGTATGATTCGTTCAACAAACAAACAACCCCATGATCCATCCCACCCCCGACGCTAACGGCACAATCTCCTGGAGTGAGGCGGTTCAGTTCGTTTTCTCTCCTGACCCTGATCTGAACTTTTTGGCGCAGTTCGCCCAGGATTATTCCCACCTGTGTGGTGAGCGGGTGGACCTTGGGGAGTTGGAGGTTTGGTACTCGGAGCTGGCAGTTGCCGCCATTGCCGACTGTGTGTTCTGTTAGGCAGGTGGCACAGGGGGGTTGACCCCAGCATGGGTGCGTGGTAGGCAGTGCCGCGCCCCCGCCCGCCGTCCGGGCGCCGCCCGTGTATATAAAATCACTAGGTACCATTAAGCTATAAAGTCTTGCTTTTGCCAGCTCTTTGTATAACGCAAGACTTTTCTATATAAAACAAAAATGGAAATAGGTATAACTTCTATGCAAAAAAATCCCGGAGAAAATTTTTCGACCGTAGGGGTCGATCCTGTAACTGGTGAGTATGTCATTAAAGTACCTGAATGGATCATCAGTGAATTCGGGTGGTATGAGGGTACTGAGATCAACTTAGAGGTTGATGGAGATTGTATAGTAGTCACGGAACAGTGACAGATCCGTATGGAGAAGTAACCGAACCATAAGTTAGTAAACTCCGTAGGAGTGAGGTGGACATAATGTCTATCTCATAGTATAATTACTTTTGAATCGATTCACATTCACACTTGACCAAATTATGGCAAAAGGATTTACAGTAAAAGCGAAAACGCCCGTAGCGAGTTCTACACCGAAAGCAGTAGAGTGGGACTATGCAAAGGCAAGAGAAATGATCAAAGGGAAGACAGTAGTATTCTGTCTACCTGGACGAGGAGTATCATATACGTATTTGAAGAATTTTGTTCAACTTTGTTTTGACTTAGTACAAAACGGAGCAAGTATTCAGATCTCACAGGACTATAGTTCCATGGTGAACTTTGCCCGTTGTAAGTGTTTGGGTGCTAACGTACTTCGTGGACCTGATCAGAAACCATGGGATGGTAAACTTCCTTATGACTATCAGTTGTGGATTGATAGTGATATTGTATTCAATGTAGAGAAGTTCTATCAGTTGGTATTGATGGATAAGGACATTGCTTCTGGTTGGTATTGTACTGAAGATGGACAGACCACTAGTGTTGCTCATTGGATGGAAGAAGATGACTTCCGTAATAATGGTGGTGTCATGAATCATGAGACACTGGAAACAATTCAGAAGCGTAAGAAACCCTTTACAGTTGACTATGCTGGTTTTGGATGGTTACTGATCAAGAATGGTGTCTTTGAGCATCAGGAGATCAAGTATCCATGGTTTGCTCCTAAGATGCAGGTCTTTGAATCTGGTGAAGTACAAGACATGTGTGGAGAGGATGTATCATTCTGTCTGGATGCTATCGCAGCAGGTTTTGAGATTTGGTGTGATCCACGTATCAGAGTTGGTCACGAGAAGACAAGAGTTATCTGATGTCTACAGAGAAGTATACAATCTCTCATCATGGTCAAGTACTTGCAGAAGGCTTGACCCAAGAGGAATACTTTGATAAAATGATGGACCTGGCAGAGGACTTCTACTCTTCTGGGTCTCCGAATCCCTCGGAATTACAAACAACTATCACTAAGGACGATTAAGTTATTATGGCACGCTCAAAGACTGGACTGGTCAAAGATGGTTTTATGCCCGGAAAACCGAAGGCAACTCGTCAAGGATCCGGAAAAAACACGAAGTATGCCGCTACTTCTCGTAATGGTAAAAAGAAACCCTATCGTGGTCAAGGACGACGCTGATAAAAAATAAATATTGGTAGGGATAGGAACCCCTATAAAAGTTCTGATTCACACAATCAGGAGCGTCATGGGTAATTCACCTGTCGATCGAGATAAAGATTATATGTACCAAACATTTGGCACCAAGTATCTAATTACTGATTATTGGTCAATGCCACATACAACGAATGATAAACCTGAAGAATTGGAAGAAGAAGAGGTAACTCAAAAATCTGAGTGAGGGGGTATAAATAAATTTAAGAAAATCACCCCATTTAAATGGCAGTTCAGAGGGTATCCAGAGCATTTAAAGATATTAGTTTCGCCTTTGATCCACATCCTGTGACAAAGGACTTACCTGTGCTTACTAATGAACGTGCAATCATTCGATCTGTACGTAATTTAGTTGAAACAATACCTACTGAACGCTTCTTCCAACCATTATTAGGTACTGATGTCCGCGATTCTCTTTTTGAGTTCGTGGACTTTGGTACTGCAAGGGTTATTGAAGACCAAATTAAGAATACAATTCGATTCTATGAAGATAGAGTTGAAAATTTAAAGGTTCAAGTCGAACCTAGACCTGATAATAATTCATTTAATGTAAATGTATTCTTTGATATCGTAGGGAAAGATTTTCCACCACAAGCCTTCTCCTTTATATTGGAGGCAACGCGATAAAAAATGCCTTTTACACAGTTTACTAACCTAGATTTTGATCAAATTAAGGTCCAAATCAAAGATTATCTCCGTGCTAACTCTAATTTCACGGATTTTGACTTTGAAGGATCTAACTTTTCGGTCTTAATTGACACGCTTGCTTATAATACTTACATTAATGCCTTCAATGCGAACTTAGTCGTCAATGAATCCTTCCTGGATGGAGCTACAGTACGTGAAAATGTGGTTTCCTTGGCAAGAAACATTGGTTATATCCCTCGATCGAAGACTGCAGCAGTCGCAGATGTAACTTTTAGTGTTCCAACAAGCACTACAGGTGGTTTTATCTCCTTAGAAGCAGGTCTTGTATGTGTTGGAGCAGCAGATAACACTTCATATCGCTTCTCAGTACCAGAAAACATCAGTGCAACCGTAGTAAATGGCACTGCTCAGTTCGGCACTGCCGATAAACCCATTAAATTATACCAAGGATCATACCTGACACGCCAATTCTTGGTTAATACGGCACAAGATCAGCGTTTTATCCTTGATAATCCAAATATTGACACAACAACTGTTAGAGTTTATGTAAAAGGTGTCAATGATACGGGTCTTGGAAGAGAATATCACGTTGTAGACAATATTCTAAACATTGATAAGACCTCTGAGATCTTCTTAATCCAAGAAGTTCAAGAAGAAAGGTATGAATTGCTGTTTGGTGATGGATATTTCGGAAAAGAACTAGAAAATAACGCTATTATTACCGTTAGATACATCATTACTGATGGTGCAGCAGGAAATGGTCCTGCTTTGTTTGATTTCCAAGGTAATTTTGTTGATGAAAATGGCATAAGACTCATTCCTACTGCTTCAGTGCCTGTCACAACCGTTCAGAGGGCGATGAACGGTGGAGAAATAGAGAATGTATCGTCTATTAAGTACTTTGCTCCTAGACTTTACTCAGCGCAGTACAGAGCGGTTACAGCAAGGGACTATGAAGCGATTATTTCTTCTGTATATCCCAATATGGAGTCGGTTGCAGTCGTCGGTGGAGAAGAATTAAGTCCTCCTAAGTTCGGAACCGTACAGATTAGTATCAAACCCAAGAATGGTACATACGTTTCAGACTTTGACAAGCAAAATATCCTTTCAAAACTGAAGCAATACTCAATTGCTGGTATCAATCAGAATATTATTGACTTGAAAGTCCTTTATGTTGAACTCGATTCAACAATTTACTATAACGATAATCAAATTTCAAACTCAGATGATCTGAAAACTAGCATTACTGCTGGTTTGAGTAGATATTCTAAGGATATAGACATGAATCGTTTTGGTGGACGATTCAAATACAGTAAAGTACTACAACTCATTGATAGAGTTGACAATGCAATCTCCTCTAATATCACCAAAGTTAGAATTAGAAGGGATATGAAGGTTCTGAAGAACCAGTTTGCTCAATATGAACTCTGCTTTGGTAATAGATTCCACGTTGATCCCAATGGTTTGAATATCAAGTCCACTGGATTTACTCTGACAGGTAGTTCTGATATCGTTTATCTTACAGATATACCTAATGCAGATCTTAAAACTGGTGTTATCTCTATTGTAAAAATTGATGCCAACGGTAGTAAGTTGGTTGTTTCTAAGAATGCAGGCACTGTCGATTATCTAAAAGGTGAAATCCTTCTTAGTACAATTAATATGTCATCTACTGTTGCCGCAAACTCAGTTATTGAGGTTCAGGCATTCCCAGAATCCAATGATGTTGTTGGTCTGAAAGATCTTTATCTGACGTTAGATGTTTCCAAGAGTCAGATAAATATGGTTAAAGATGTTATCGCATCTGGTGAAGATATTTCTGGCGTCTCGTTCATAAGAGATTACTATACTTCAAGTTATTCAAACGGAGCATTACAGAGGAAATAAGATATGTCGCATTTTGAGAAGAGAGTGCAACTCAATAAAATTATTGAGAGCCAACTTCCAGAATTCTTAGTTGCCGATTTTCCAAAAGCAGTAGAATTTTTCAAACAGTATTTCATCTCCCAGGAATTCCAGGGTGGTAATACTGATCTGATCGATAACCTTGATCGTTATATCAGGGTCGATAACCTGGTGCCAGAAGTTGTTGTTGGTAAAACAACTCTCTCCTCTGCTATCTCAACATCTGATACTACAATCACTGTAGCATCTACAAAGGGTTTTCCAGATGATTATGGTCTGCTGAAGATAGGTGATGAGATCATTACCTACACAGGTAAAACTGATACCACATTTACTGGATGTATTCGTGGATTTAGTGGTATCACTGGGTACGATGACTCTACAGAGGCGTATTTCTCTAATGTCAACCGCCAGAGTGTAATCTTCAAAGACACCACCGCACAGGCGCACACAGGGTCCTCTGAGGTTCAAAACCTTAGTGCTCTCTTCCTGCAGGAGTTCTATAAGAAACTCAAGAAGACTTTCACTCCAGGATTTGAAGAACTCAAGTTTGTTGATGGACTTGATGTTGGAAACTTCATTAAAAATGCTAGAAGTTTCTATCAATCAAAAGGTATTGAAGAGTCTGTAATCATTCTCTTCAAAGTTCTTTATGGTGTAGAAGCAAAGGTCATTGATCTTGAAACAAGACTGATCAAACCATCTTCTGCTGATTATATTAGAAGAGAACTTGTTGTCGCAGAAGTATTATCTGGTGATCCATTTAAACTTGAAGGTCAAACCATTTTTAGATCCGTTGATCTAAACACCAGTGCTTCAGTATCTGATGTAGAAGTATTCACAAGAGATAATAAGACATTCTATAAAATTGGATTATTTGTTGGATATAATGAAAGAGATCTGATTGAAGGTGAGTTCATTGTACCAGGATACTCTAAAGTTCTGGAACCAGTTGAAATCGGTGGTGAAACAATCGCTGTTGACTCAACAATTGGATTCCCTGATTCTGGAACTCTGATTAGTGGAACCAATACTATTGCATATACTTCTAAGAGTATCAACCAGTTCTTCGGTTGTACTGGTGTAACAACTAAGATCGAAGTTACTGATCCTATCAGAGCAAATGAAACTGTCTTTGGATATGAGAATGGTGATATTGAAAAGAAAGTAGAACTTCGTATTACAGGCGTATTGTCCAATTTTGAGGCAATCGGTGATATTCCTTTGATGGAAGCGGATGAAATTGTTTCCGTCAAGAATATTGGTGAAGTAATCTATAATCCTGTTGAGGATAAAACTTACAAAGAGGTATTTGCTAACTCTTGGATTTACAATACAAAGTCAAGAGTTAATGTAGACTCAATCAATGGTGCTAACTTTACTGTTAAGTCTGATATTGATAAGTCTCAATTTAGAATTGGTGATTCTGTAGATATTTTAGTTGGTGGTAGTAATATCAAAGCATCTGCTGATGCACTGATTACTGCTATACCAAACAATACAGTCTTAACTCTGGGCAATATTTCTTCGTTTGTACCTGCCGCTGGTGTTTCTTATAGCATCAGAAGAAACCTAAAGAAGAGTAAGAGTTCAGGTGTTCTTATTAAATTGGGTCAAAACATATACATTGCTAATGCTTTGAATGTATATACTGATGATCTTGGTCAATTTGGATATGTAGCATCACATTCACTTCCTGGTTACACTATTCAGGATGAGATTGTTGAGTCTACTATTCCTGATGGAACTGATGCAAACCTAGGTGGATTTAGTAGTTTCTTCAAAACATATTCCATCGTCAAGTTTGCTAATCCTGTAAGATTTATTGATGGTGATCAGATTAGATATACAGCAACAAATCCTCTTGCTGGTCTGAATTCTGGTGAAACTTACTATGTCAAGTTGGTAAATGGAAAAGAAATTTATCTCTATGCTTCCAAGTCTCTACTGACTGGAAATGAATTTATCAGATTTGCGCCAGTAACTGGTGCTGGAGATCATAAATTTACTCTTGTTCGCCATGAAGACAGACTTCTTTCTTCAAATAATATCCTGAGAAAGATCCCACTTTCTTCACCATTAGCAAGTGTCAAGGAATCTAAGAGAAATCTTGGAAATGTTGGTGTACTGGTTGACGGTGTTGAAATTAGTAGTCCTGATAGTGCTGATAAAGTTTATTATGGACCAATTGAAAAGTTTGAAGTTCTGAATGGTGGTAGAGATTATGATGTAATTAATCCACCCAATATTACTGTTAGTGCTGGTGCAGGAAGCACCGCTTATGTTGAACCAACTGTTATTGGATCTGTTCAGAAAGTTTTTGTCGATCCTCAAGAGTTTGATATTGATGACGTAGAATCAGTCACTCTTACTGGCGGTAATGGTGAGGGTTGTGTACTGGAACCTATTGTTGGTATCAGATTCCGTGAAATTGAATTTGATAGCAGACCATTGAGTCTTGGTGGTGGTGTTGATATTACCAATGAAACAATCACTTTTAGAACAAATCATGGTCTTGTAGATGGTCAACGCATCATCTATAATGAGAATGGTAATAAACCAATTGCTCTTGGTGTTGCTTATGATCCTAATAATACTGACACTGGAAATAAACTGATTAGTGGTGATGAGTATGTTGTAAAGGTTGTCAATCCATCTACCATCAAACTTCATATCAATGAAGGTGATGCACTGAATGGAAATACTGGTATTAACACTCTTGGTTTATCTGTCCCAGTAGATGCTACAGGTGTTCATAAGTTTAGAACTCTCTCTAAAGGAAACCTAAGAGAAATTAAAGTTCTTGATGGTGGTGCTGGATATACTCATAGAAAACTTAGAGTAAAAGCAGGTCATGTTTCTTTAGAGTATAATAACATTTACTATAAGGGACATGGATTTGAGACAGGTGAGACTGTAATCTATACAGCAACTGAAACTGCAGTTGGTGGTCTTACTGTAAATAACAGATATTATGTTGACAAGATTGATGACGATACTTTCAGACTCATCAATCTTGGTGCTGATGGAACATTAACAACAGAACTTACAAGAAGAAAATTTGTAGACTTTACCACCACTGGTAGTGGGTATCATGTATTCCAATATCCACCTATCACTATCAATGCTAATGTTTCATATGCTGGAACTAGTGGTGGATCGTTTACTTTCACTCCATTAGTTACTGGTATTATCGCTGATGCGTACCTGTATGAGTCTGGAACGGGTTATGGATCGACTGTACTTAATCTCCATAAGAAACCACTAATCAACGTCTCTGAGGGAAGAAACGCGCAACTTGCACCAATCATCGACAATGGTGAAATTGTCGCTGTTCAAGTTCTCAATAAGGGTGATGGATACGTTTCATTCCCAGATCTTGTTGTTGAAGATAGATCTGCTACACCAGGCACTGGTGCTATCTTAAAACCAGTTTTAGTTAATAATCGAATCACAGATATTGTGATTATTAATGGTGGAATTGGTTACAGTTCAAATGCAACTTCAATTTATGTAAGATCTAGAGGATTTGGTGCTAAGTTTGATACCAGAGTTAGAGGTCTTCATGTAAATGATGCTGAAAGATTTGCTGATCATTCAAGAAGTAAGAATACTAAGATCTTCTCTAATCTCTATAAGAATGAAAAAGAAAATTCATTGGTACATGGAATCTTTGGATACTCAACAGATCTTGGTCAAAACTTTGAGTCATTTGATGGAAATCACTCACCAATTGTTGGTTGGGCATATGATGGCAATCCAATCTATGGTCCATTTGGTTATGCTGAGGTAGACAATATTCAGTCTGGTGTAAGAATTATTAAACCTGGATATGAACTGAATACTTCTTCGGTTGAAGATAGACCCTCTTTTACCTCTGGATTCTTCACTGACGATTATCAATACACCGGAACAGGTGATCTTGATCGTCACAACGGTCGTTTCTGTAAGACTCCAGAGTTTCCAAATGGTGTTTACGCTTACTTTGTAGGTGTTACCACAAGTTCTACTTCTGCAGATCTTGAACCAGTTTATCCATATTTCATTGGTGAATCTTACAAGTCTGAAGTTATCAAAGATAATTTTACTTTAGATCACTCATTCGACTTTAATAATTCAAATCTCACTAGAAATACTTTCCCATATAATGTTGCTAAAGATGAGGCAGATTATGACTTCTTCAATGAAGGGTATGAATCCTTTGAACAAGTAAGTGTTGTTGAATCTGTTACTCAAGGTGAGGTTGATGAAATCAAAGTCATCGATGGTGGAACTGGATACGTTATTGGTGATAGAGTCAACTTCGATATTGTAGAAAGTGGTGGAGTTGGTGTTAGAGGTGAAGTTTCTGAAATTGTTGGTGTAGCAGTAACTGCTATCGATACAACACTCGATACTTACGAAAACGCAACTTTAATATGGGATAATGATAGACAAGTTTCAGTTTATAATGTTGGTGGATGGAATGTTGAAGATAATGATCATGTTTTAGTAACAGGTCTTTCAACATCAATTGTTGGTTTGAATGGTTCTCACAAAATTGGATTCAGCACAGAGACTGTATCTCTTGCAGGAACCATGACTGCTTACAATTCTCAACCTCATGGTACGTTTGAAGATATCTTTATCTCAAGTAAATTTGCTACAGTATCTGCTGGAAGTACAATTACTGTCAAATCTTCCGATGGTGTAGAACTTCTCACAGTAGTAAATGATTACAACAATGGAGTTCTCCGTGTTAAGAGATATGGAACTGCTGGTGTTGCTCATAGTTTTGGTAGTGAACTGAGACTCAATGGTAATAGAATCACTTTACCAGTAAAAACAAAAGAATTTAAATCTTCACTCAATAAGATTGCCTTCTTCAACGCACAAGACTCCGTTGGAGTTGGAACTACATCTACACTCAAAACATTTACTATTGGTAACGTACAAGATACCATATCGGTACCTAATCGTTCAATCCATCTTCCTAATCATCCATTCAAAACTGGTGAGAAGGTTATTTTCACTAGATCCAATAAACCAGGAACTGCTTCATTAACTGTTGCTAATAATGCGGCACAATTGGATGCTTTTGCTATACCAGATAATACATCTTTATCTTCGACACTGTATGTCATCAATAAAGGTACAAATTATATTGGTTTAGCAACTCAGGTTGGATTAACTACTGCTGGAAACGGCCTGTACTTCTTCAGCACTGGTTCTGATGACTCAGAATACAAACTCCGTACAGATAAAGATCAAATCACTGCAGATGTAAGCAAGATTAAGACAAATGTTTCTTGTGGTACAACTCATGGTCTGAAGAGAGGAGACACAATTAAGTTCAATGTTGTTCCAAGTTCTACTGTTGGTATAGGAACATCCACTGCAGTTAAAGTCAAGTTTAATGCTAACGAGAGAAAACTGCTTATCAATCCAACAGGAATTACTTCATCTAATATTGATACATCAACAAACCAGATTACAATTGATAATCATGGATATAAGACTGGTGATAAAGTTTATTATGAAAGTGTTGAGGTAGCATCTGGTCTTCATACAGGATCCTACTTCGTAATTGAAGATACTAGCAGTAAGTTCCGTCTTGCTGAAACTCTTTATGAAAGCAATCCATTAACTGAAAAGGAAGTTAATATTGTTGGAACTGGTGACACAAATCATACGTTCTCATTGGTTAATCCACCAATCAATATTATTAGAAATAACAATCTGAAGTTTGATCTATCGGATGCATCATTGAGTGGATATCAATTCAAAATTTATACTGATAATCAATTCAGTAATGAATATGTTTCTTCTTATGATAGCAGAACTTTCAATGTAGTTGGATTGGGAACCATAGGTGTAAGTACATCAGCATCTTTGACTCTTAATTATTCGCAGAATATACCTACAAAACTTTTCTATGGATTAGAGAAGTCTGGATACATTAGCACAGCAGATAAGGGAGTTGATGCTTATTCTGAACTTAATTTCATTGATAGTCCATACAATGGAACATATGATGTATTTGGAATTGGATCAACAACATTTAAGTTCTCACCATCTGCTCTTCCAGAAATTTTAAATTACACTCAAGATGATGCTAAGTTAGAGTATACCACCAAGTCTTCCAATGCTATTAATGGAAGCATTGGTAAAGTTCTCACTCTATCTAAAGGATTCAATTTTGATAGACTCCCTAAGTTTAAGGATGTTACTTCTACAAATGGAGTCAATGCTAATATTTCTGTAGCATCTACTTCAATTGGAAGAATCAAAAAAGTAAGATTTAGAGACATTGGATATGATTATCATTCTGATAAAACTCTAAGACCAGAAGCAGATGTTCCACCAATCGTAGAGATTGATAACCTGGATACCATCAAGAGTATTGATATTGAATCTGGTGGTTCAAGATACCTTAGCGATCCCGGTCTAATTCTATTCAATGATACGACTAAGCAAGTCATTGACACTACAACATTCATTGCTAAGGCACCAAATGGAGCTATTGCTGAAGTTGAACAACTTGGACCACTGTTTGGTATCCAATCTGAACCACATAGACTGATTTCAATTAATAACTCAAATGGAGTTGGTATCAGCTCTATGCAGAGTGGTGTACAAGGAATCGCAACCTGTACCCTGACAACACCATTCCTTGGATTCTCGACAGCACTATTTGCTCCAGGTGATGAAGTGTTTGTTGAGGGCGTATCTCTTGCTTCTACTGGAACTGGATACAACTCAGAAGATTATGATTATAAGTTCTTCAAAGTAGTTGCTTACAACAATGCAAGTCCAGCAACACTTACCTTCCAACTTGTAGGTGAGGATGGAGTTGGATTGACAACGAATCCTGGATTTGCTAAGACAAATCAATCTGGATTTGCACAGATTGTCAATAAGAAAAACTATCCAGTAATTAATGTAATCCAAGAAAGATCACCATTTGAGATCAATGAGCAACTTTATGTTGACAATGGAACTGGATACATTCCAACTAATCTTAGAGTATCTCTGGTTAGAGATGACTATATTAAGATTCGTGGAAGTTATAATCTACAAAAGGGTGTCAAGATCAGAGGTGTTGTTACTGGTACAATCGCAGATGTAACTAATGTTGATAGAAAGAGAGCAAAGTTAAACATAAGTTATTCTTCTAAGAATGATATTGGTTGGAGAAATGATATTGGTAAGATTAGTGAGGACTATCAGGTTACCCCAGATAATGATTACTACCAGAATCTCTCCTACTCTGTTAAGAGTCCAATAACATGGAAAGAGTTCTCATCACCACTCAATAGTATTGTTCACCCAGCAGGTCTTAAGAACTTTGCTGATGTTGGAGTTACATCTACAGGTTCTGCTAGAGCAGGTCTTGGTGGAACAACAACTTCTATTGTTGTTCTTGATGTTGTAAATGAGAGAAGAGTTGATACCATCAACAACTTTGATAATACTGTTGATGTTGATGTAGAACAAAGTAATATTGGACTTGGAAACTTCTTGAAGTCTAATAAGTTACAAATTCAAAATAGAAAACTTACAAGTTTCACTGAATGTAGAACTAATAGAGTTCTGATTCATGATGATATTAGTGACAAATTCTCTTCCAGAGGATTCCAAGATACATTTGCTGAAATTGAAGAAGTTGATGCACAAGATAATGTAGTAAGATACACCATTCAAATTGTTGATCCTGATGATGGTCATGTTCAACTTTCTGAACTGGTTCTTCAAACAACTGATGAAGATACTTTCCTCTTTGAAAAATATTCAGCACATTCCAATCATAGACTCGGAACCTTTAGTGCTGATGTTGATGATATTGGAACAAGAAGTCTCTTCTTTACTCCAACTGATCCGTTTGAAACTGATCATGATATCAAGATTCTGAGAAAGTCATACCTCTATCAACAGTTACCCGCAGGTGATGTTGGTATTGGAACTTCAGCATTTGGTTCTGTAACTCTTAGTGGTTCTTTCGTTGCTGGCATCACAAGTATTGGTTCTATCAATGATCCCTGGAGAACTGCTTCTGGAATCAGTAGCGTTAAGACACTTGTTTCTTATGCAGCAACTAACTTCAATGGAGCATTTGCTAGTGTTGAAATTGGTAACAGATTTAATAATGAAACAAACTACATCGAAGCATTTGTAGACTTTGATGGTAGCAACACTTATCTGAGCGAGTACTACTATGACGCTACAACTCAGTCTTACAGTGCGACTCAAAGTGGAGTTTTAGAGACCGAATATGACTCTTCCAATAATATTGTCAGACTGAAGGCAAGAAACGTTGGTGTATCTTCTCTGGTATCTTATGATGTAAGATCTACAGTTGTTGGTTTTGCTGCTTCGACTGCTGGAATCGGTACATACAGATATCTTCTGAACAATCAACCACAGGGTACAGAAAAGAGTGCCAGATATGAATCCACAGTTAATAGTGGAGTTTCAACTGTTCGTATCGGTACATTTGACCTTAGTAGAGTTTCTTCTTCCAACTCTATCGTTCGTGTTTCTGCTGGATCTTCTTCTGCGATTCACCAGGTCGTCATTATGGCGAACAATGAAGAAAATGATGTTGTAGTTGTCCCTGGACCATTTGCACCAGTCAATAATGTAACTGGTCTTGGCACTTTCAGTGGAGAGATTGATGGTGGTAACTTCTATCTCAACTTCCACCCAGATGCTGGTTATGATGTTGATACTCAGGCATACAACGAAGTCTTCTATAGAGAAATGGACTTCGATAATCAGTCACAACCACTGAAGTTTGGTCCTACAACTCAGAATATCTTCTTAACTGCATATGATGGTTTGAATGGTCTGAGAGCAAATAGAACCAACTTTAAGTTGACATATGAAGGTGATCCAATTTATATGAAGACCTTCAATCCTGCAGATACAACTACATTAAATTATCAAACAGGATTGTTTACCTATCGCAACCACTTCTTTAATACTGGTGAAGAACTTATCTATACCCCAGAAGCAACCTTCGTTGGTGTTGGTAAGTCTGCTGTTGGTATTGGTCAAACTGCTGATTATCTTGGTGTTGTTACGGACAGACTTCCAAGTAGAGTTTATCCAATCGCAATTACTCCAGATAGTTTCAAACTTGCTACTAGAAAAGAGTATGCTCAGGCAGGTATCTTTGTAACCTTTACTGATGCGGGTCTTGGAAATGCTCATGAACTTGAGTTTACTAAGAAACTTACTAAGACTGTTGTTGGTCTTGACGGTATTGTTCAACAACCAATCGCATTCACACCAATCACTCATAATCTAAGATTCAATAATGGTGGTATTACCGCAGGAATCTCTACATTCAATATAAGTGGTATTTCTTCAATTCAACCAAGAGATATCATTAGAATTGATGATGAATACATGAAGGTTATTGAGGTTGGACTTAGTACAAATACTAATGGTCAACTTCTTGGACCAATCAATGGTATTATTGCTGCTGGTGGTATCGCAACACATCCAACAGTTGCTGTTAAGAGAGCAGTTGTAGGAAGTTCTGCAACAACTCACACTGATGGTGCTACCGTAAGAGTTTACAGAGGTGCTTTCAATATTGTTAAGAATGAAATTCACTTCATTGATCCACCAAAAGGTAATACTAGAGCAAGAAGAAATGAATCTAACCTGCCATATGTTAAGGCAGAGTTCTCTGGAAGAACATTCCTGAGATCTGATTATGACACTAACATGCTGTTCGATGACATTTCGGACCAATTCACTGGTATTGCTAAGACCTACACAGCAACTGTTGAGGGTATTAACACTAGTGGTGTTCAACCTGGAAATGGAATTCTGTTCATCAATGGCGTATTCCAGACTCCAACAACTGAAAATAACACAGGTCAGAACTATGTTATGGAACGTGACACCAATGTTGGTATTTCAAGTTTCGTATTTACTGGCATTGAATCTATCGATGGTGTTCCTATCTCCTCCGATACGGACATCAACCAGAATCAGATTCCACGAGGTGGTCTGATTGTATCCCTGGGTTCAACTCCTGGTTTGGGATATGCTCCTCTCGTTGGTGCTAAAACTCTGGTCAAGACGAATGCAAGTGGTGGTTTAACTAATATTGTTGGCGTTAACACTTGGATTGGTGCTAAATCGATTAGCACAGCAAGATACAATAATTTCTCAGGTATTCTTGAGGTTGAAACCACCGAACCACATTATCTTGGTGGTGGTGATAGTGTCAAACTTAATGATCTTGAATTTAAGTGCCCCAAAACTCCAGTTGGAACTCCAACAAATGCAACATATAATCCAGCGACTGGTGTATTGATATTAACAATCCCCAATCATGGACTTGTAAATACTGATGCTGTCGTTATTGACGATAATTCAATAACGTTCACTTGCGATAAAGATGGTAATGCAACAAATCATTCATATCCTCGTCCTACTGATCCTGCTTCAGGTCAATATCTAACAGTAAGTAATGTAACTACAAATACTTTTAGAGTTAATGTTGGAGCATCAGCACCTAGTGACCAATATGTCCATACATTTGTTTCTGCTACTACAGACTCAGTTAAGACAATTGGTGGTGGGGGATATGTTGGAGTTACAACAACAATTTTCCCAGATCATGATCGTTCACTTGATGTTTTCAATATCATTGATGCTAATAGATTGAATGTTCTGGTTGGACCAAGTTCAATCCCACACATTTATCAAGGTGGTGGTGAGATTTATAAGCATTACTCTCTTAACCATGGTTCTGGTTATAGAGGTCCAGTTTCTATCGGTGTTACAGACTTAGAGTATGAGCACAGATTCTCAAGATCTCTTGCTGATAGTGTCAGTACTCAAAGAGATATTCATATCGACGTACTTGCACCAGATAATAGCAACTATGCTGTAACTGGTAATGATAGAAACGGTGACGTATCTGGAAATAATCAGACTATCACAGTTGCTGTTGGTGATACACTGACCTTCGATTTGAACTATGGATCTGGATTACATCCATTCTTCATCAGAGTTAGTGATGGTGGTCCTAGCGTAAGTTCTCCTGCCGCTACAAATAATGGTGCTCAGGGTGGTGGTGAAGTTTCTTGGACTCCAAATACTCCAGGAACATACGTCTATCAGTGTAGCAGTCACCCATCGATGCTTGGAACAATTGTTGTTACCACAGCAGTTGCTCTTACTCCAACATCAGTACAGTACACTTCTCATAGCGGAGTCATGGTTCTGACTGTTGATTCACATAAACTGACTACATCAGATACTGTTGGATTCACAAACAATGGTCTATTCTTTAGATGCTCTAAAGATCAATACTTCACTGAGCATTCTTATCCACGTTCTACAGATCCTGTTTCTGGAATCAACACTTCTATTACTGCAATAACTCCTAATTCAATTACCGTCAATGTTGGTAAAGGTGGTGGAGGTGGATATGGTGCTCAGGTATCTGCACAAGTTGGTGTTGGTGGTAGTCTTGCCTTCAGCATCGATGCTGCTGGTCAGGATTATATCAATCCAAGACTTATGATCCCAGAACCAAATTATGAGAACATGGAAGTCACTGGTGTTTCCAGACTTGGTATTGGTTCAACTACAGCAACTGGTGAGAATCTTCTTCTGAATCTTACTGTTGGTGCTGCTGGTACTGAACATATTGTTGGAACTGGCGCAACCATGTTCAATATTGATACTTTCAAGGTTGTTAGAAATGGTTATGCATTCCAAGTCGGTGATGTTCTGACAGTATCTGGTCTTGTTACTGCTGCTCATCTTACAGAACCAGTTGCTGATTTCCAATTAGAAGTTACTGAAGTATTCAATGACTTCTTCTCTTCCTGGTCATTTGGTGAACTGGATTATATTGATAGTGTTGCTGGTTATCAAGACGGTATTAGAACTAGATTCCCACTTTACTATGAAAATGATCTGTTAAGTTTTGAACTTGATCCCGCAAGTGATCTTTCTAGCGCAATTGATCTTGATGCAGTTCTGGTTATCTTTATCAACGGTGTTCTCCAAAAACCTGGATATGCTTACAACTTTACAGGTGGCACATCATTCACATTCTCGACTGCTCCTAAGGTCAATGATAAGGTTGATATCTTCTTCTACGTTGGTAAAGATGGAGTTGATGTTGGAATCACTACTGTCACTGAAACAGTGAAAGTTGGTGATGATGTATTCATTAAGAAACATCCATTATTCCAAAATACTGTTGATCAACTAACTAGCAGAACTTTGACTGAACTCCTTGGTTCAGATACGATGGAAACTCCAACGTATACTGGTCCAGGTATCAATTCTTCTACATTCAAACCATTTGATTGGATTAAACAGAAGAAGGATAAGTTTATTAATGGTGATGTTGTTTATAAGACTAGAAATATAATTGAACCTTTAATCTTCCCAACTGCTAAGATTATTGGAGATGTCAATACAAATTCTACTGAAATTTTTGTTGATAATGCTCAATTCTTTGATTATGATGAAATTCAATATGATTATAAGCAAACCACATTTAGATGTGATGCTTTAATTGTATCTCATGGTGAACCTGTTGCTGCAGCATTTACTGCTACAGTAAACGCATCAGGTTCTGTTGATACTCTTACAATAACAAATCCAGGTGCTGGTTACACTGGTTCAACTGTTCCAATCGCATTTGCTGCTCCTAAGTCAGTAGGCGTCGGTGTTGGAACAACTGCTACAGCGACAGCAACTGTCTCTGCTGCTGGAACAATCACTTCAGTATCACTAACAAATGCTGGATTTGGATATACATCAACAAATCCACCAAACACAATTATTGAAATTCCTTCTGCAACTACACAGTCGATATTCAATATTGCTAATGTTCAAGGATTTAGTGGAATCATTACAGGGATCGCTCCTGCTACTGGTTCTAATGGAGAGACAGCAATTAAATTTATGTACAACTCTCTGAAAGATTACACCACTCTGGGTAAACTTCAGAATGGTAATGCTACAGGAACTTTGGTTGCTGGATACCCAATCGTAATTTCCGATACTAAGGTCGGTAATGGTGTAACTTCAGTATACAGTGCTGATGGTGACATTGTTTCTATTGGAACAACATTCCTTGATAATGTCTACATTGTTGATAGTGCTACAAGTCTTGCTGCTAACGGCGAAGTCATCTGTAATGTTCAGAGCACTAGCGTTCTCTCGGGAATTACATCAACTGGTAGTTTTGATCAGACCAATGCAGGATCTACAGTATCTTTGGGTAGAATTTCTTGGGGTAGAATTTACAACTTCCAAGAAAGAGTCAATCCAATCGCGATTGGAGTTACTGGACTTACATATAACTCTGGATTAAACACTCACCCAACTATCCAGAGAAGAGGTGACTTTGGTGAATTTAATACAGGCGCGGTTCTCTCTAGAAAACCAAGAGCGCAGCAGAATGCTATCACCGATCTTTATGTTGATAACATTCTCCCATTCTATGGTGGGTGATCCCCTATAAATATATAAAAAAAGATAACAATGTCCGCACTTGTTACTGATCAATTTAGAATTCTGAATGCCAGTAATTTTGTTGAGTCAGTAGAATCATCTTCTAACTCATATTATATTACGGTAGGTCTGCCAAACCCAATTATTACTGGGTATGGTAGAAATCCGACTTGGAATACTAATCCACCAGCACCTATTGATAACCTTACTTACCATAAGCACTATGGTGATACGGTTCTCTATGGAAAGAAAGTTACTTCTTCAAACATCAGACGACTTGTAAGAAGAATTGACTGGGTTGCTGGATCGCGATATGAAATGTATCGTGATGATTATAGTGTTCTAACTCCATCACCTATTACGAACGCTGCTAGATTATATGATGCAAACTATTATGTAATGAACTCTGATTTCAGAGTTTATATTTGTATTGAGAATGGATCTAGTGGAACTAACGTAAAAGGTAATGTATCTCAGGATCAACCAACCTTTACAGATTTAGAACCTTCTAGAGCAGGTGATAGTGGTGACGGATATATTTGGAAGTATCTGTTTACAATCAGTCCAAGTGATATCATTAAGTTTGATTCTACAGAATATATAACTGTCCCCAATCAATGGGAAACAACTACTGATGCTCAAATTAGAGCAGTTAGAGAAGCAGCGGACTCTTCTGTTAACGAAAATCAAATTAAGACAGTTTATATTCAGGCAGCTGGAGCAAACTATGCTAATGGAAATAATCAGGAATTGAATCTGATTGGTGACGGAACTGGTGGAAAGGTAAGAGTTGATGTTGAGGGTGGTAAGATCACCAATACTGTAGTGACCTCTGGTGGTAAAGATTACAGTTATGCTCTGGTAGATTTGGGTTCATTGAACTCAAGTACTACTGGAACCCCAGCACATTTGATTCCAATCATCCCACCATCAAAAGGTCATGGGCATGATATTTACACTGAGTTGGGAACTGATAAGGTTCTTGTTTATGCACGATTTGATGATTCTACTAAAGACTTCCCAATTGATACCAGTTTTGCTCAAGTTAGCATCGTAAAAAATCCAACTGCTGTTGGAACTGACAATATCTACTCTGATAATACCTTTAGTGGTCTTTCTTCATTCAAGTTTAACACAGGTATTACTGGAGTTCCACAAGTAGGGGAAGTTATTGAACAAGTTCTTGCGAACAATGCGAAAGCATATGGTTATGTTGCTTCTTATGATGAAGAAACACAGGTCTTGAAGTATTTCCAAGACAGATCTTTGTTCTTTAACAATACCACACTGAATCATCAAGATTATGTTGGTATTTCTACTAATGGAAGACCATATGACTTTGAAGCGACCAGTAACGCAATTTCTGGTCAGACCTCTGGATTTACTGCAACTGTTGATACTGGATTCTCTGGTATTACAACAAATCCAACAGGAACTAAATTAATTAACCTTGGCGTTAACTTCGTACAAGGCATGGCGATACCTGAAATAAATAAAGGTTCCGGGGATACAATTTACCTGGATAACAGAGCATCCATTGCTAGGAACGCACGTCAAAAAGAAGACTTAAAAATTATACTGGAATTCTAAAAAATGCCACAGAAGACTAACCTCAACGTAAGCCCTTATTATGATGATTTTGATAAGGACGATAACTTCTATAAGGTTTTATTCAAACCTGGATTTCCAGTTCAAGCAAGAGAACTAACTGGTCTTCAGTCGATCCTGCAGAATCAGATAGAATCCTTTGGATCTCACATGTTCAAAGAGGGTTCTATGGTAATCCCTGGTGGGATTACTTGTGACAATGTTTTCACCACTATAAAGGTAAATCCAACACATCTTGGCATTGATGTAACGATTTATCTGGATGCTCTTACTAGTGGAAAAGGAACTCGCGTAAAAGGTCAAACTTCTGGTGCTACAGGTAGAGTTAGAGGTTATCTTCTGCCACCAGATGAGGGTGTAGAAGAAATTACACTGTTCATCAAATATAAGGATGGTGGACTTGATGGAGAATCCACAGAGTTTACTGATGGTGAAATCCTTATTCTTGAGGAAAATATAACCTATGGTAATACTACACTTGTAAGTGGAGATACTGTTCTTACTCTTACTGGTAGTAACGCAACAGCTGTTGGTTATGCTGTTGGTGTTTCACCTGGAGTATATTTCATTAGAGGTACCTTTGTTGATGTACCAGAATCTCTGATTGTTCTTGATCCATACAACAATGAACCTTCTTTTAGAGTTGGTTGGGATATTGTAGAAGAGATTGTAACTGCAGACAAAGATGAATCTCTTAATGATAACGCAAAAGGATTTACCAACTACGCTGCTCCTGGCGCAGATAGACTGAAGATTAGCGTAAAACTTGCTAAGAAACAACTCACCGATACCGAAGATACCAACTTTGTTGAGTTGGTCAGAGTTGATGAAGGAGTAATCAAAAAACTTCAGAATAAAGCACAATATAATCTTATCAGAGATTACTTTGCTAAGAGAACGTTTGATGAGTCTGGTGACTATGCTGTAGAAAACTTTATTGTTGATACTGCAGACCAACTCAATGATGAGACTGGAAACGGTGGTCTGTTTAGATTTGATGAAGTAACTGATCAGGGTAATATCCCATCTAAAGATCAGATTGCTGTCAAGGTATCTGCTGGCACAGCATATGTTAGAGGATATGATGTTGATTTAGTTGGCTCTACCATTCTTGATGTTCCAAAACCAAGAACAACCAAAACAATCAAGAGTTCAGTTGTACCATTCAGCATGGGTGGAAAACTGAAAGTCAATAACGTAACTGGAACTCCGTTCATTAATATTGGCGATCTTTCGTCTGGAAGCAACAATACTAGTTCTAATACTATTGAACTGTATGCTGCTAGAAGAAATCACTCTGGAATCAACAATATAACTAATGCTGCCACAGCAGGATTAGGAACTAAAATTGGTGATGCAAGGGTATATTGGTTTGGACTTTCGGACGATACCTATAAAAATGTAGCAACAGAATTTGATCTTTATCTGTTTGATATTCAAACATATACTGAAGTAACACTTGCTAATACCTATAGTTTAACTGATGTTCCTGTTGGTTCATACTTCAGAGGTCTTTCTAGTGGTGCTACTGGATATCTAGCAACTTCTTCATCTAATACCTATAGTCTGAGACAGACTTCTGGTAAGTTTATGACTGGTGAGCAAGTCATTATCAATGAGGATGTCGAATTCCAGTCTGGTATTACTGCACTGGATGTCTTTACTACAGATGACATCAAAGCAGTTTTCCAAGATGTTGCTACTAAAAATGGTATCGCAGGAACTCCAAACTTTATCGCAGATACAGTTCTCTATCCTGTAGAACTTCCTAATTTTGCGAAGACTGATATGATCACAATTCCTTCTGCAGGAACAGGTACCAAATCTGGTTGTACTGTTGCTGGAAGATTCTTCGCTGGTCAAACAGGAATTGTTGCAAGAGGGTCGCAAAGAGGCAGAACCATCAAGTATCAGAATGGAAATGCTGATCCAGTATATGCAAACATCGATTCCATCAATGCGGATGGTACTGAGATTGATATTACTGTTAATGCTCAAGCAGTTGCTGGTGTCTATCGCAACGTAAATGCTGCTGGCAAGTATACATTCTCCATCATGGCACCAAAGATTACCAACTTTGGTTCCACAGGTCTCTACGCCCCAATGCCTATTGCTAATACGGCATCGGTTGATCTTGGTAGAGCAGACCTGACAATTACTAGACAAATTGTCACTAGTTTCTCTGGTAGTCAAATTTCATTGACACTTACTGATGCTGTTGAAGCAACAGAAGGTCTTACTAATGTATTCTATGAGTCGTTTGATGCGGAAAGATATTCCGTTTATTATTCTGATGGTACCATTGAAGAACTTACTGATTCCAACTTTGTCCTTGGTGCCAACGGAGAGTCCATAACTCTGAATGGTCTTTCCAAAACCAATGATACTAATACTATTGTCAATGTAACTCTTAGCAAGAGAGTTATTTCACATAAAACTAAAAACTTCCTTAGAAGTGAGCAAGTTACCATCGATAAGACTCAAAAGAAGTCTGCTCTGAATGGTCTTACTGCTAATAAGTTCTATGGACTGAGAATTGAAGATAATGATATTTCCCTGAATGTTCCTGATGTTGTTAATGTTCGTGCTATTCTTGAATCAACAGACTCTAATGCTCCTGTCCTTGATACACTGACATTCGCAACTGGTTTAGCACTTGATCAGAATGCTATTGTTGGTGAAAAAATCACAGGTAGAGATAGCAGAGCAGTAGCACAAGTTGTTGGCAGAACTGCAACTACAATCACTTATGTAAGAAGAAATAGTAATAACTTTGTTGTTGGTGAAACTGTTACTTTTGGTGATTCTGCTATTGAAGCAATCGTTCAGAAGACTACTAAAGGTAGTTACGTAGACTTAACTGCCAATTACAGACTGGTTGATGGTAATGGTCACGAATATTGTGATTTCTCTAAAATTCAAAGAAGACCTGGAAGTCCAACACCAGATAAGCAACTGCTCGTAATCTTTGATAGGTATGATGCTGCTTCTGGTGATGAAGGAGACTTCTTCACTGTAAATTCTTATTCTGCAGACAGATACCAAAGTGATCTTCCAACACTTCCAAATGGACTGAGTGTTTCTGATCTGGTGGACTTTAGACCAAGAGTAAAACCATTTACTTCCACTACAACATCACCATTTGACTTCTCTAGTAGGCAGTATGATGCCACTTACAGATATGTAATCTCACCAGATGAGACTTCTCATGTTGGTTACAGTTACTATCTGCCAAGAATTGATACCATCAGTATTAATCGTTTTGGTGAAGTAGAAGTTATTCAGGGCGAACCTGATGATGTTCCACAGTCACCTGTTCTTGCTGATGATGCGATGGAAATCGCACAGATTCAATATCCAGCATTCTGCTATAACGCTGTCAAAGATCCAAGAATTCTGTTCAGAGATAACAGAAGATTCACGATGCGTGATATCGGAAAACTGGAAGACAGAATTGAAAATCTGGAAGAACTTACCAGTCTCACGATGCTTGAGTTGAATGCCAAGACATTATCAGTAACAGATGCTAATGGATTGGATAGATTTAAGAGTGGATTTATTGTATCAGACTTCAGAGATAAGTCTCTGATGAATCCAGATCTCTCTACAGTTGAGATTTCAAAAGAGGGTGCTACTGCTATTGCCCCTATTGATTTTTGGTCAATCAATGCAGATCTTGGACTTGATCCAAATATCGATAGAACAACGGCAGACCTTAGTCAGAATCTTCGTCTTCTGGATACCAATATTCAAAAGACTGGTGATATGCTCACCCTCAAGTATGATGAAGTTGAATTCTTAAATCAACCACATGCGACTAATGTTGAGAATGTAAACCCATTTAACGTTATCGTTTTCGTTGGTGGAGTTCAATTAGATCCTCCATCAGATAACTGGGTAAGAACTATCTACATTGATGACCATAGAACTGAGCAGACTGGTGCTCAGTGGAAGCAAGAAGCAAACACAACCAGAGATGTAGATAAAAAGACTGAATATGTCACCTATAAGAAAGGTGGTGGCAGAGGTGAGAGAAAAACAAGAGCTTTCACTACTACAACAATCACAACTACAACGAAGTATACACCAAAACTCAAAGGACCTGCTAGAGAGTTTAACTATGTTGAGGATGTAAAAGTATCTGGTGAAGCAGATCCTTGGATGCGTTCTAGAAACGTATACTTTAATGCTGATGGTTTAAGACCATACACCAAGCATTATAAGTATCTTGATAGTCAGCAAGTTGATGTAATTCCTAAGGTTTGTGAAATTCAGATGAGATCTGGAACTTTCCAAGTCTTTGAAGATGCAGACATCTATGATGCCAATAACAATAAGATTGGTATGATTAGAATCCAAGCACCTAATCATAAGTTTGGCGATACATCAAGACCAGACATTGGTGCTGGACTTGGTTCTCCAGCAACTTTAGTTGAAACGTATAGCGTTGACCCATATGATAGAGACAGACCTGCACCTGGTGCTGGATATTCTCCAACATCTAGACTAATCAACTTTGGTGTAAGATCTCTCGCAAACCTAGAAAAATATTATGGATATGTTGAGAAAGGAGCAAAAGTTGTTGGTCGCTCTTCAAGTGCTGAAGCAACAATTACCAGAGCAGAATTGATTTCTGATAACTGGGGAGATATTGTTGGAAACTTCTTCTTTAGAGATCCTAATAGCAAGCCAAGACCTGCTACTAGAGTCAAGGCAGGAACTAAGACTGTAAAAATTACAGCAACTCCACCAAACACAGTTGTACTTCCAGGATCTACTAGATTTGCTAGTGAAGCAATCGGTGAATATTCTGGTTCTGGAACTATTCTCACACAAGAGACATCTAGAGTTTCTGTAAGAAATCCACCCAAACCAGCAGCAAAACCAACAGAAGTTCAAGTTGAAGTAAAAGCACCTCATAGAGATCCACTGGCACAGTCATTTACTGTTCCTGGAAAAGGTATTTTCCTCACATCATTCGATCTGTATTTTGCTGCCAAACCAACAGGTACAACTAAGGTCAAGATTGAACTTAGAACAATGGAACTCGGTATTCCAACTGATAGGTTGGTTGCTGACTGGTGTAGAGTTAATCTCAGACCAGAAGATATTCAAATTAATGAAGCAGATCCATTCAATCCAATCCCAACAAGAGTAAGATTCCCATCACCAGTATTTCTGGAAGGTGGTGATAAAGAATATGCGATTGTTGTTCTGTCCCCAGACT
>TARA_B100001121_G_scaffold22465_2_pt1 | contig 27419 bp, 24 predicted proteins | sample TARA_B100001121 | Tara Oceans TARA_B100001121 (sample SAMEA2622817) | marine metagenome | biome: marine biome (ENVO:00000447); feature: surface water layer (ENVO:00002042); material: "saline water (ENVO:00002010), including plankton (ENVO:xxxxxxxx)" | depth 5 m
GTAGTTGTTCTAGTAAAAATTAAGTTATTAAAGTTAGTTCTAAATTCCTTAATAGTAAATAATACTAAAATTAAAGGTAAATAAATAATATACAAAGGTTTTAATGACATTAATATCACAGACAATATACTTAAAATCTTAAAATAATTTTTATTTTCACCTAATTTATTAGTTTTATTTTTCTTTTTAAAAACTATAAAAAATAAAATAACAACCATTATAAAAATAATTATCATTCCAGATCTATCAGTCCCATGTTCAGCCATTCTATAAAAAAATATATTTATGAATGAAAAACATAATAAACTTAAAATATTTATTGATTTGTGATTATTAAAATCTTTTTTATTTAAAATAAATTTTAGTAGAATAATGTTCGAAAAGCCTAAAAAATAAACTGGATATAGATTTAATAAGTAATGATCAATGTAAGGAAAATAAAATAAAGAACTTAGAAAAAATACTGATGATGGATTTCTAAAACCTGGATTTAGTTTACCAAACCCAATTGGGTGTTCTAATTGTGTCAAAAAATGTGAATACGGAAAATGATAGTAGGGAAAATCGTCATGGTTTTTTGCTGCAAAAATGAAAAGTAATAAAATTGAAAAAACTATTGCAAAAATTTTTAAATCTTCACTTTTAATATTTTTAAAATTGATTAAAAATAGAAATACCCCAAGAATTAAAATTGAAACATTAAAATAAAAATTGTGAGGTATAAATAATGTTGTTGCGTAAGATATAAAAATCAAAACTGAAATTCCCAATAAACCAAGGAATCCAATATTTACATAATTAATTTTAAGTATTCTTGAAATAAAAAAACCATATCCAATCATACTAAAAGACAATAATAGATAATAAGTTAAATAAGCCACGGTTATTTATTTAATTTGTTTTTGAAAAAATCATATCTTTGATATTTGAGTTAAAATTAATTTTTGTTATCTTTTTAAGCTTTCTTGTATCAGCAATTAGATAAGTTGGATTTTTATTATCTTTAAATGATGCTTTTTTTTTGTATTTTTTTAAAATTATTTTAGCTATATCTTTTAAATATATCCCTTTACCAGATCCTATATTAATAAATCCAATGTACTTTTTTTTAAGTAAAATATTAATTATTTTTGATATAATTTCCATTGAAACAAAATCTCGGTAATGATTTAAATTCTTTAAAATAATTTTTTTTCTTGTATTCTTTATCTTCTCCTTAAGGTCGGGGACTAAATAATTTTTTCTTTGGTCTTTATTCGCTGTGCTAAAGATTCTTCCTATACAATAATTTTTTATATTTTTACTTACATAATTTTCTGCAAGTCTTTTTGTTTTTCCATAATATGATATTGGATCTTTAGGTGAGTTTTCTTTAATTGCAACTTTTTTTGACTTATATACATGGGATGTTGACGCAAAAAAAAACCATTTTATATTAAATTTTTTAGACATATCTACAATATTTTTTGTGCCAATATAATTTACGTTAAAAGCTTTTTTTCGGTTTTTATTAACTATTTTTATAGGAACAATTGCTGCTAAATGAATAATCAAGTCTAATTTATTATTCAAAAACCAAGAATGTAATTTTTTTTTATCTCTTATGTCATATTTGTAAAAAAAATATTTATTTCGAGTTTTATTTTTTTTTAATGATTTTCCTAAACTGCCAGTATGGCCTGTGATACCTATATTATATTTCATTTGAATTTATTAGAAAAATTTTTGAACATTTATTAAAAAAATCTATAACCAATTTTTTTATACCAATTAATTGTATTTTTTAAACCTTTATTAAAATTAGTAAATTTTTTTACTCTCACTAATTTAATAATTTTTTGATTATCACCATATGTTTTGTAAACATCTAGCTTATTTTTTTTAATATTTTTTATGAGTTTATAGCCTGTAAGAATTTTAAATTGATGAACTACTTTTTTAATGAAAATTGGTCTTGAAGAACAAATATTATATACTTTATGATTAAATTTTTTTTTACTTATTAATTTAATTAAGATTTTAACAACATCATTTATATAAGTAAAATCTCTGTAATGATCGCCAGAATTATTTAACTCAAAATATTTTTTTTTACTCATGGAAATTAACATTTTAATTAATAACATATCCGGCCTACCCCATTCACCATAAACCGTAAAAAATCTCAATCCAATTATTTTTTTTCCAAAAATTTTAGCAAATTTATTAGCTTCATTTTCATTTTTAATTTTTGTTTTTGCGTAAAGATTTTTCGGTTTTAAAAGGGCATTTTCTCTCAAAGGAAAAATGTTTGTGTCGCCATATACAGAGCTTGAAGATGAATAAAACATAATTTTAAAATTTTTGTTTTTCAGGAGTGAAAGAAGATTTGAAAAACCGATTAAATTAGATTTTATATATTTGTCTGGTCTTTTTTTTGAATATCTAACACCTGCTTGAGCCGCGAAGTGAAAAATAACATCAAATTCTTTATTCTTTAAATATTTTTCTAATTTTTTTTTATTTGCTAAATCAATTTTTTCGAAATAGAAATTTTTATTTTTTCTTAAGATTTGAATTCTTGCTCTTTTAAGTTTTGTGGAATAATAGTTATCCATATTATCAATTGAATATACTTCGTGATTTTTCTTTAATAATGATTTAGTTAAGCTAAAACCTATAAAGCCAGCGGCTCCTGTAACAAAGATTTTCATTTTTTAGTTAATTTTTTAATAATCTTAATATATTTTTAATTCAATTTATGCAAAAACTATTATTATCAGTCATCACAGTAGTTAAAAATGATGAAGAAAATATTCAAAAGACAATTAAATCTGTAATAAGCCAAAAAGATATTAACTATGAGTATATTATAATAGATGGAGACTCCAAAGACGAAACGCTAAAAAAAATTAATAAATATAAAAATAAAATACATAAAATAATTTCTGAAAAAGACAATGGAATTTATTATGCAATGAATAAAGGTATAAAGCTGGCAAAAGGTGATGTGATAGTTTTTTGTAACTCAGGTGATTTTTTCTACAAAAATTCTTTAAAAAAAGTTATTAAATTGTTTAAAAATTTTAAATACGATTTTGTTTTTGGAACAGTTATAAGAAATTATAAACGTGGAGGCAAAATCCACAAACACGGATTTAATTTTCAAAGAATGCTATACAATTTTGACTTCGCCACATCTCATACTACTGGTTTTTTTTTAAAAAAAAATGTTTATAAAGAAATTGGTCTTTATGACACTAAATTCAAATGTTCAGCTGATTATGATCTCTATTACAGATTATATAAGGGTAAATATAAAGGCGGATCTACAAAAAAACATCAAGTAATAGGTAACGTTGCCAGCGGTGGATATTCTTCTACTTTTACTTTTTTAGATCATATTGCTGAAGAGAGTAAAATAAGATTAAAAAACAAACAAAATTTTATTTTTGTTCTTATAATTTTTGTAAATGCATTTATAAAAAAATTATTTAAAACTTAATTGAATTTTCTAAAACTTAAACAATTTCAATATCTGGTAGAGGAAAAATAAAATGACCGCCACTTTTAATGAATGAATTTTCTTTTTGTAAAATATGATTTTTGAAGTGCCAAGGTAGAACAAGAAGGTAGTCAGGATTTTTTTTCTTAAAATCTAAATCGTTAATAATTTTAATTTTTGTACCTGGTGTTAATTTATTTCTTTTGAATGGATTCACATCAACAATATAAGGAATTATATTATTGTTTAATTCACAAAACTGCAAAATTACATTTCCTTTGGTTGAGGCTCCATAACCACCAACCTTTTTCTTCATATCATTTAAATTTAAAATCAGATCTTTTAACAACTGTTTATGTTTAAAAACTTTGTTTTTGAAATCAAATAGAGTTTCTAATTTATTGAATTTATATAAATCCTCTTTTTTAAGAAGCCAATCAACTAAACTACTCTCTTTAAATTTTTTTGATTTCTTTTTTGCTACAGTAATTGCAAAACTACCACCATTTATGTCGTTTAACTCTATATCAATAATTTTAAATTCAGATTTATCTAAAATATACTTTAGAGATTTTAATGAATAATATTCTAAATGCTCATGGCATATAGTATCATACGAGATATTTTTTATCATACTTGGCATGTAACTTTGTTCAAAGTGCCAAATTCCATCTTTGTCTAGTGTTTCATAAACCTCTTGTGCAAAAGATATGGGATTTTCAAGATCATAAAACATGGCTATAGAGGTAACAGCTTTTGCTTTCTTAGATACAAAATATTTTTTTAGCGTATTTAGTGAAAAGAAATCTGGAATAATAATAGTTTTTTTTTTGTAATATTTGCTAAATTTTTTAATTGTTGGATCAACACCGACTGTTTTACATATATTTGAAAAAAAAGATAGAAATGTTCCATCGTTACTTCCAATATCTACGATTAAGTCATTTTTTGATAATTTAGCAATTTTTTTAATTTTCTCAGATTTATTTTTTAAATGATTTACCATCGATTGATTTAATGATGACATGTAACCGTAATTAGATCCATACATTTCAAAACGATTAAAATTTTCTGATAACTGCAATAGTGTACATTTGTTACAATAAACTAATGATAAATTTCCGGTTGATATTTTCTGATTTTTGTTTTTTGGAAAAACTCCAGTTAGGTATTGATTACCTAAATTCAAACATTTTGTAAGATTTTTACTTTCACAAACCCTGCATTTATTTATTTTCATTTTTTAAATATATAAAATATATTTAACAAAAATTAAAATATAAGCAAATCAAATTGAAAAAAGTCATTATCACTGGAGCTCTTGGTCAAAATGGAAAAATTCTTTCAAAAATATATAGTAAAAAAAATTATCAAGTTTTAGGTTTTGTTAAAAAAAAACAAAAAAGTAAAATTAAAGGTATTAAGTATTTCAATAATAATCTTTTAAATAAAAAAAAAATTGAAAAACACTTATATCAAATAAAACCAAATATAATTTTACATCTAGCAAGCAGGAATGATTCTTATTCTAAAAGATTGAAAAAGGATAATTATAAAATCAACTATATTTATAATTTAAAAATAACAAAAAACTTAGTGGATGCAATCATCAAAACTGGCTTGAAATCAAAGTTAATATTTGCTGGCTCCTCAGTAATGTTCAGTAATCAAAAAAAAAATATTGTTTCTGAAAAAGATAAATTTGGGTCAAAAGAGTTTTATGGAAAATATAAAATCGATGCGCATAATTATATACATTCAAAAACAAACAAAAAATTTAAGGCAACAACGGTCATACTTTTTAATCATGACTCGGTTTTTAGAAACAAAAAATTTTTAATCCCGCGATTAGTAGAAGCAGTAAAAAAAAGTAGAATAAAATTTATCAAAAAAATCTTGATTGAAAATATAAATGGGGATTTTTCACATGCAGAAGATATTTGTAAGGGTATATATAAAGTTTCAATTAGTAATAAAGATTTTAAAAAAATTATTTTATCATCAGGAAAAAGATTTTATTTAAATTCTTTATTAAAATATTTAATAAAAAGAAATAAATTAGATCTTAAAGTAAATAAATATCAAATAAAAAACAAATCCAAAAATTATAAATTTTTAGGTTCAAACTCGTTAGCAAAAAAGTTAATTAATTATAAGCCTCAAAAAAATTTGATGGAAGCTGCAAAGGATATTTTTAACATTAAATAAATTTTTCGTAAATATTTAAAGTTTTTTTTGCACATTCTGACCAACTAAATAATTTTACTCTTTCATTTCCTAATCTTATCAAGTTTTTAAGTTTATTATCAGAAAATACAGTGCTAGAAATTTTTTGTTCAATGTCATCAATATTTTCAGGATTAAAATACTCAACTGCATCCCCGGCTACTTCTGGTATACTACTTACATTGCTACATACAACGGGACAATTAAATGACATTGCCTCAAGTATTGGCAATCCAAAGCCCTCATATTTTGAAGGATATATTAAAGCTGTGGCATTCTGATACAAGTAAGAAAGTAGCTCGTCATCACCACTTAAATATAAAATATCATTGAGATTTATATTAAGTTTATTGAATGTTTTTATTTCTTCTCTAGTAAAAGCACCACCGCCAAAACAAACTATTTTAAAATCTTTTTTTAAATTTTTAGATATTGAATATGCTTTGATAAAATTCGTAAAGTTTTTATAGGTATTCCTTTTGCCTACATATAAGAGGTAAGCTTTTTTTAAACTTGTTATTTTTTGATTTTTGCTTTGTTTCTGATTTAATTTACATCCTAAATAAATAACACTTGTTTTTTTATTTTTCAGATCATAATAGTTCGATAAATCATTTAAGGTATTTTTTGAAATACAGATTATTTCATCCGCTCTTTCTATTGCTTTTTTTTTGGGTCTGAAATTAGAATCTTTGCCATAATATTTAGAATATTTTTCATGAATTAAATCATATACTGTCAGAACAACTGGTAAATTTGTTTGGTAATCCTCAAAGTTTGTTCTATGTATTAAATGAGGTTTAAACTTTTTAATGATATTTTTTAAATGATAATGGTTAATTTTGTTAATAAGTCCTGTAGTTAAATATTTCCTAATTGTGTAGGGTGCTTTATTATAAAAAATTTTATTTAAGTTAAATCCAGTTTCAATTTCGCCGTCTAAGTCTTGCAGATAGTTATTTATATGAAAGTACGATGAAATTTTTAATCTTTCAGTTTTAGAAATTTCGTTAATCAATTCAAAAAAGTACCTTGAAGGACCGCCATAAGGCTGATCTATAAAAATTTGATGATCATAAATAATATTCATGTTTAATATTATTAAGATCTCTATCATAAAAAAAGTTATTTTTTAATTTATAAATTAGACTAATCTATTTTTAGTTTTTAGATTGTTGCTTTACATTAGAATATTTGTGAAATAAAAACCTAAATTATAATGAAAAGAAATCTTTATTATATATCAGAAAGTTTGCCAAATTCATTTGGCGGAGGAACTGCGCAACTAGGAATAAATTTACTTAGGGAATTAAAAAAAAAATATAATGTTATTGCAGTAAATTCTCTATCAAATTTTTATGCTTCTAAAGATAGGTTTGTAAAGGCTAAAAACGAGTTAAAAAAAGAAAATATAAAATATTTTCATTTAGAAAAAAGTATTAGCAGAACTAAGCATCATTTAACGATATGGAATTTTTTTAAAACAAATTACTTTGACTCTAGAAAAATAGAAGAAATCAAACTTTTTCTAAAAAAAGTCAAAATTGAAGAAAATGATGTGATACTATGTGTTGGCTCTAATAGTATACATGCTTGTAATCATATTAATGCATATAAAATTGCTCTATTCGAAGATGTGCAGGATCAGATACAAATTATTAGAACATACCTTTCAATAAATAAATATAATTTTATTAAAAGAGTAATTAAAATATTAATGCTAAAAATTTATTTCAGGAGTTATTATAAGTTTTTAAAAAAAATATCATCGAATTTTCAAATAAAGTATACTTATTCACCTTTTGATCAAAAAAAATTAAATAATAAGCATATTATGGCCTCGGTTTTGCCTTGTCCTGTGAAAGTTAATATTTCTAGAAAAAAAATTAATTTTAAAAAAAAATTTAATATATCTATGTTTAGTTTTTCTATTTCACAAGATTATAATGGTGTAAATTTATTGTATAAAAAAATTTTACCAAGATTAAAAAAAAATAATCTTTTGGATAAAGTTAGTTTGAATTTAGTAATGCTTGTGCCTAAAAATACTCCACTTGAAATTCAAAAAATTATCTCTGATGAAAATATAAATGTAAAAAGTTATAACCAAAATATATTAAATAAAACAGATTTGTTATTTTACCCATCGAAATATCCAGTGGGAGTAAGATCCAAAATACTTTTTGCGTTTTCTAGAAAATGGTTTGTTGCAACCTCAAAAACTATCAAAAAATGTATTCCTGAATTAGAAGATTTCAAGAACTGTATAATGTCAGATAATATAGATAATTTGGCTGATAAAATTGTACATTTAATAAAACATGAGAAAAAATACCAATACTTAAAAAAAAATGGACAAAAGGTTTTAAAAAATTATTCTCCAAAAAAAGGTGCACAAATTATTATTAATGATCTTAATCAAATAATAAATAAAAAGTCGTTAGGCTTTGATTAATTTTTGTTTAGATACCTTATACGTTAAATCACAGTTTTTAAGAGTTGTTAATTTATGTGAAACAATAATTATAGTTTTTTTTCCTTTTAAACCTTTAATTAATTTTAAAAATTTTTCCTCAGAATCTCTATCAAGAGCACTCGTTGGCTCATCCAATATTAAAATTTGAGTGTCAAAGTAGATTGCCCGAGCTAAAGCAAATCGTTGTAGTTGGCCTATTGAAAAATTCTTACCATTTTCTTTTAATTTATGGTTTACACTATTTTTTAACTTTTTAACAAAATCATAACAATTTGCCTGTTTAAGAGAATATACAATCTTGTTTTCATCAATATTTTCCTCCCCAAAAGCAATATTTTCTTTGATTGATCCAGGAATAAATAAATTTTCCTGAGGTAAATAGCTAAAAAGAGATCGATAATTATCTATCTGATTATTTTTGACTAATTTGCTATCAAGTAAAACTTTTCCTGAACTTGGATCTATTAAACCAAGAAGAATTTTTAATAATGTCGTTTTTCCTGTTCCACTACTTCCAATGATACCTATCATCTGGTTTTTTTTAATTTCAAAATTAATTTTTTTAAAAATTAAATTATTATTTTTTTTATATTTAAAGCTAATATCCTTTAGGAATAAATTTTTTTTAAATTGTAATTTTTTGTTATTGAGCTTAGAAAATCCGATTTTCTTATGTTTATTATTAAATGTATTTATTTGATCATTTATAATTTTAAATCCAAACTGATAATTTTTAAGCTTAATAAATGATGAAACTAAGTTTGTAATAGTAGGCATAATTCTGTAAGCAGCTGTTATATACACAGTAGTTAATGCCAAAATATCTTTAAATGAGTAAACATTATCTAAAGCATAAAATATAATTAAAATTAGCACTAAAACAGACATTTCTATAAATTGACGATTGACTGATTTTGTCAGACTTATAATTAATCTTGAAAAACTGTTCTTATAGACAACAGATGAAAATAAATCTAAGTATTTTTTTTTCAAATCTCTAAGAATAATTTGTGAAAAATTTTTAAATGTATTGAGTATAATTAAATTAAGATTACTAATACCCAAATTATATTTAACTCCGAATTTGTATGAAAAATTTGATAATATTTTCTTAAGGCTAAAAAAAATTATAAAAAAATAGCAAAAAATAAATATGGTTTCAAAAAATGATAAATAGGCTAGAAGAATAAAATATAAAAATAATATTATGAAATCAGAAATTACCTTTGCTACTATTTCTACATAAACTAAATATTGATTAACTGAAACTGTTAAATTTTTTATTAAATCATTACTTGTTTGATTATAAAATTCTAAATATTTTTTCTTTATTAATAAGAAAAAAATTTTTTTTTGAGTATCAAGTTCAAGATATTTTATATATCTAAATATAATATACTGGTAAATTATATTAATTATATTTCTAGAGAATAAAAGTATTATAAGAATAAAAAGAATACTTTTTAAATTCAGTGAACCTATAAACTCGAGTGTAGGCTGTGGCAGATATTTTAAATGAGAAAAAGTTTCCTGTAAATCTCCAGTGTTGGTTAAAAAAGATACAATTGATAATAAACTAAAAATTGAAAAAGCATCTAAAATTACTATCAATATTGATATAGCAACTATTACAAAAAAAACTATTTTTACTTTTATTCCTCTGCCTAGAAGAAAAGAAAAATTATCACTTAGTTTCATTTTTATAAAAGTTTAAAGTTTCTCAATAAAAAGTTTTTACTTAAATTATTTTTGATTAATTATAGTAAATCTTTTACATCAAGAATGCCCAATACTCTGTCTTGATCTAAAACTACAAACTGACCCAAATTATATTTTTTTACTAAATTAGTAATTACTTCAACTTTATCAGTAATATCAACCGAATAAGGGTTTTTTGAAATATAATTTATAATTTTATCACTATAATTTAATTTTTTCTTTTCTTTTATTAGTCTATTCAAGTCACCTGTTGTAAAAATTCCTGCCAATTTATTATTCTTGCTAACTGCTACAGCAGCGCCTTTATGTTTTTGTAATGTTACAAGTGTTTCAAAAAGAGTTTTATTTCCATCTATCAAAAGATTTTTATTAAAATTTATAGATGAAATTTGCCTCATTTGATCAAGATCTTTTTTAAATAATTTAAATCCTGTATCAGTTAAAGGGTGATTAAACATTTCTTTAATAACTTTCATAGGAATGGTAATTGCATCTACACCTATTTGATAACAATCAATAACATGATTAAGATTCCTAACACTTGATCCCATTACTAAAGTTTGTGAGTTGTTCAATTTATATGATTCTATAATTTTACTTAAATTGTCTATAGCATTGTGTCCTATATCATCCAATCTACCTAATAATGGACAAATGTAGTTTGAATTAATAGATGAAGCAATTACAGCCTGGCTTAAAGAAAATATTAAATGTAGATTTGTAGAATATTTTTTTCCGATTAAATATTTAGAAGCTTTTACCCCCTCTTCAGAAAATGGAATTTTAAACACTAGATTGTACTTTGAGCAGTTTTTTTTAATTCTTTGGGAATTTTGAATAATTTCGTCAGAATTTTCTCCAAAGGCTTCAACATGTATTTCTTTTTGATTGCCGATAACTTTTCCAATTTCTCTTACCATCTCAATATCATCGGACATTCCAAAACGTCTTGCAAGGTTTGGGTTTGTTGTAATACCTGCTACATCAAATATTTCACAGTATTTTTTTATTTCTTCTAGGTCAATTGTGTCTAGAAAAATTTTCATAATTTAAAATAATTTAATTTGATTTTGAATTAACAAAATCCCACAATGGTTTAACGTTAGTCATTAAATCTTCAAACTCATTAAAAGAGAACTGCGTTGCTGCATCACACTTTGCACTTTTTGGATCAGGGTGAACTTCTATGAATAAGCCATCAACAAAATTAGAAATTGCAGATCTAGCGTAGGTTTCACAAAATTCTTTTTGGCCACCATCTTTTGTGTTTGAGGATGGTATTCCATATTTTCTAACAGAATGTCCAACATCAAAAAATACAGGGTAGTTGAGTCTTCTTAATATTAGAAACGATCTAGGATCAACCATCAAATCTCTATATCCAAAACAAGTCCCTCTCTCTGTAATTGTAATTTTATCATTACCTGCACCTTCGATTTTCATTACAATTTTCTCAACATCTTCTGGGGATAAAAACTGTCCCTTTTTAACATTAATTTTTTTTCCTGTTTTTGCTATTGCAGTAGTAAGTTCTGTTTGCATACATAGATATGCTGGTATTTGGATAATATCAATAAATTTAAATAATTCTAAATCAAGTTCATAAAGGTTATGTACGTCCGTAATTATATTATAATTTTTTTTTTTTAATTCAGAAAATATTTCTGTACACTCATCATGTCCAAGTGTACTAAAATAATTAGACGATGATCTATTATCTTTTTTATACGAACTTTTGTATATTAAATCAAAATTAAATTTTTCTGACATTTCCTTCAAAAAACTTGATGTATCAACACTTGTTTTTAAACTTTCAAGAACACAATTTCCTGCAATTACTTGTAATTTTTTCATTTGAATTTTTTTCGAATATTGCACAAATCTCTATAACTATCAACCCCTCGAGTAAGATTATTTGCTCTAAAGGCAATTATTTTATATCCATTTTCTATTACTCTTAATTGTTCTAAACTTTGGTCTCTTTCTAAAAATCTCTCTTTTAATTTAGAAAATTTTTGTAAAAATTTTTTACGATATAGAAAAATCCCAATATGTTTTAAATAAGTATTTTCTTTTGAATTGTTTGTAATTTTTTTTCTAGTAAAAATTATTACCTCTTTATTTTTATTTAAAATAAGTCTTGCTTCATTTGGATTAAATTTATTTGTTTCCTTTTTTTTAAAATAAAGAGTTGCTACAGAAAATTTTTGTTTTTTGTAGAATAAAATTGATTTTCTAATTAAATTTTTTACGTCTTTTACATTAATTAATGGCTCATCGCCTTGTAAATTAAGCACCCATTCAAATTTGTACTTCTTGGAAACCTCTGAAACTCTATCTGATCCAGTAGTGTGAATTTTTTTTGTCATAACACATTTAATTTTATTTTTTTTACAGTGATTTAGTATTCTTTTATCATCTGTAGCTACTAAGGTTTTAATGCAATTTACTTTCAGAGCTCTTTCATATACATGCTGTATCATCGTCTTATTTCCAATTTTTTTTAAAGGCTTTCCTGGTAATCTGGTTGAAGCATATCTAGCTGGTATTACAAGTAAAACATTAAATTTCATGTATTGTTTAATATTTGATATTCTTTGGTAACAATTATTCCCCTCCAGAAATATTTATTACTTGATTTGTAATTAAGGTATTTTTTTCCGAACACAAAAAGTATACGTATTCAGCAACCTCATATGTTGATGCCATTTTATTTATAGGAATCAATTTAATTCTTCTTTTCATATTTTTATTTTTATCTTTGAAATGTAGTTTTGTGTCTGTAACTCCGATTTTTAAAGCATTAATCATTATGTTATATTTATAAAAATCTTTGTAAATTGATGGAAAAAATTCGTTAAGGTATTTTGAAACTGAGTATGCAAAAGTTAATTTTCCACCACCAAACTTAGTTCCTATACTTGATGCCAGTAGCACTCTTCCCCATTTCTTTTTTTTCATTTTAATTAATATTTTTTGTATCACTAATAAGTTAGAAACATAGTTTGCATTTAAGTGATCAATTAAATCCGATGGTAAAATTTTATTAAATGGTTTTAATCTCATGTATCCTGTTAAACTCACAAACGCGTCTAAATTGTCTAATTGGTGGGATTTTCTTGATAAAAATTTTTTAAATAGGTTTATCTTCATTAAATCAAATTTAAAAAGTATTAAATTTGGATTTTTTTGTAATTTAGAAAGTTTATGCTTATTTTTATTAAAATGTGCAATTACAATCCAATTATTTTTAAGAAAAAACTTTACTGTTTCATAACCAATATCTGAACTAGCACCTAAAATTAATACTTTTTTTTTCATGCTTGTTCAATATTTTTCCAAGCCTCAATATGTTTTGAACCTATTTGATCTCCTTTTGCGTCACAAACATTGCAAGGAGCAAAATTTCTTTTTGCTTCATATAAATTCTTTCTAGATCTCATAGCTTTTTCAGATGTCCATATATCAAGAAAATTTTGTTTCGTTAAATTTCCTAAAATATTTTTTTTTGCCCAATCATGTGAGCACATAAGAACATCTCCATTATAATCAACAAAAAAATCATAACTTGGATAGAAACAAGTTTGACACAATGATTTTTTTAGTGTCTTAATTTTTACCCCTGCGTTTTCCATCATGCCACCTCTGTTAGTCAAATTGATACCAAAATTTTCCTCTGGTGGTAAATATCTATGTCTAACGATGAATTGATCTTCTCTCAAATTTACACTTTCACACATTTCTTGTAGTTTTTTTGCATCATCTGGTCCATCATAGACGCTTATTGACAAAGTTGTAAGTCCAGACTCCATTAATTTTTTTATTCTTGTGATGTTTAATACATCTCCATTAGTAATTATTTCTATTCTTGCCTTTGGCAAAAATTTTCTTGCTTCTCTAATGTGATCATAAATTTTTTTGTGAAGGAGAGGTTCATTAAAACCTGCATAAACATATACACCCTCAAAACCACACTCTGATAATTGAGAACAGAGTTTATAATGTAATTCATTTGAAATAAATTCATGTACATCTGGATAATCTGGGTTACTTCTTGGGCAAAAAGAACATTTTCTATTACAGAGTCCGGAATTACTTATTTCTACCAGCGAAGGCAGAGGTATATCTGTACCCTTTATAAAACTTAATTTATTTTGGATTGTTTTCGAGTCAGATGATTCAAGCATAAAAAATAGTTTCTATCAATTTATTAAATAATATAAAGAATAATATTTTATTATTCTAATTAAGTCATTTCTTTTTTTAAAGTTTCAACAATTTCAACATAAGATGGCGTTTCAGAATTGTTTGTTAATCTTTTTTTTATCAAATTATTAAAGGAAGATATAGATTTTATAAATTCTTTTTCTAATTCCTTTTTTGAGATTTCTATTTTGCTATCAATATCTATAACGGGACACTTAAGCCCTCTTACATTTTTTTCATTAATTTTTAAATTATACTCTCCAAAATATTTTGATTTTAAAGCTATTATTTTTTTTTTCATTATTACAGCACTAAGTATTGCTGAAGAAATACTAAATAAAACTATACTTGAGTCTTGAATTAAGTCTGCAGTTCTTTTTTTTGAGACTAAAATATTTTTTGATTTTTCTTTAAATGATTTTTTTATTTTTCCAAATGATTTAATTGAGCTTGGATGTAAAGATACAATAATTTTTTTTTTGAATATTATGGATAAATAATTTAGAGCAGAAAATAAATTTTTATAATATTTTTTTTTTATATCAGGTCCCACGTATCCTTCTCTTTGAATTCTTCCTTCTGACACTATCGGACTGTCGATATATAAGATATATTTATTATTATTTTTTTTTCTACTGTTTGTTAATTTATTATGAACGGTATCAAATACTTTGCTATTTGTGTGAATAATTTTTCTGTATAGTGAGATTTTAAATACTGGGAAATAATTTTCAAATTTTCTACTTATCCCGTTATTAAATATTTTTATATTTTCTGCACTCGACTCAAATAAAATATGTATTTTAGGAAAAATATTTAAAATAGTTAGAATTCTCCAAATGTAATAGAAGCTTTTGATAAGTACATGTTTGTGAGCAACAAATATATTTTTTAATTTTATATCTGTGAATATTTTTGTTCCGTACTGACCTGTTATTGAAAGCATTATTAATCTTGCCTTTACTTTTTTAAATAAATAAAAGATTTTGAAATCTATTATGCTTTTGGATATTCCATTTATAACAATAAATAGTTTTTTATTTTTAGAAAATTTAATGAAATCATCCGAAGTTTTTATATTTACCATTTCAAAGTTTTTCGGAATAAGCTTTAGATCATTTTTTGCAGGGTAATTATTTTTTCCATAAAAATATCTTAAATTATTAAGATTCAAAATATATATTTTTTTAAAATTTTTAGATAACTGATTATTTAATTCTTTATTGTTTCTTGAGATCCTATTTAAATCTCCATCAAAATTTACAAAACAAAGACTTTTTTCAAGATGCATATTTCAAAAGATGTATTTTTACTTTAAAATGATTAAATTATAAATATTTTTTGTAAATCATAATTACTAATTGCGGCAACAAAGAGTTTTTTATCTTTTTTTTTAAAATTTATATGATAACCCTAACACGCATAATTATCTATAAAACTGCTCAATGGATATAATATACATAATCAAGTTTTTTTACACAGAGTTTAAACTTTTTATTGCAGATATAATCAACCGAATTAATTTGCTAAAAGAAATTAAATTTCAGAATTTATTTTGTTTATTTAATTATGAAAGTTTAAAATCGAAACATTTTAAAAATGGTGATTTTTCAGTTTTTTTAGAAAATTTAAAAAAAAATTTTAACTCAGAACAGGATAAATTTAAAACAGATAAGGTAATCTTGGTAGATCTACTTTTAACACATATAGATTATGTCATTATAAATTTATTAATTGCAAAAGAACTTCAGAAAATAACTGGAAAACCGGTGACATGCTTATTGTATAAAAAAGACTATAAAAATAAGTTAATTGCCAATCAATTTGGTTTCAAAGAATTTATATATATTGAAAGAAATAAATTATATAAAAAGCTGTTTTATTTTTTAAAGTCAGTATTTATTTTTAAAAAGTTAAAAAATGAAAAAAGTTATAATAATTATATTTATAATGGTATTGAAGTAGGTAAAATAGCTTTAGAGAGTTTCTTTCGATTTAATAAAAATCTTAATAATAAAAATGAGAAATTCTTTAAGATTTTAAATCTTTCTAAATCTTTATTTTTTTTAGATTTTTTTGAAAACATATGTTTAAAAAATAAAGTAGAAAATTTGATAATTGGTGAAAGTCAATATTTACCCAACAGGATCGTATTTAATTTATGTTTAAAAAATAGAATTAAGGTTTTTGCAAGGTTTGGAACCGCTTTAAGGGGTATAAAAATAAGAGCATATGAAAAATATTCTGATCGCTATAGCCATAAAGAAAAGTATTCAAAAAAAACAAAAAACTATTTTTTAAAAATGATGAAAAATAGTAATCACGTCGAAAAACTATATTCACAGCAAAGAAAACTAAATGATATTGGTAAGGAAGATGTTTGGGCAAAGAAAGTTGCCCATTTAAAAAAAAGGAAAACAAATTATTCCTTCTTTAATAATAAAAAAAAATTTGTTTTAATTTTGCCACATGTGATGAATGATGGAATGTTTCTCTCCAAGTGGAGTCTATACAATACACCTTATAATTGGTTTGAAGAAACTTTAAAAATTATAAAGAGTATTAAATCAGTAAATTGGTTGATAAAAGCTCATCCCAGTGAAGTTTTTTATAAAACAAATTTAAAGACAAAATATGTTTTTGAAAAATTTATTAATGATAAGGACAATCATATAAAATTTTTAGAAAATGATACTCAACTTAAAGTTTATGAAAAAAAAATATCTTGTGTTGTTGCTTGTCATGGATCTGGTGGGTATGAATATCCTTCTATTGGGATACCTTGCATTACTACTGCGGATACTAGATACGAACATTTTAAAATTTCAAGGAGTATTAAGTCTCTTAAACAATACAAAAGTGTTTTAAAACATATTAAAAATATAAAAAAAGTAAGTAAAAAAGAGACAATAAGAGCAAAAATATATTGGTTTGTTAGATTTGGAACCAATATAAATTTTGATGTTTTGCCTAAAATCAAAGTTGTAGGAAAACTACCTAAAGATTATTACAGTAAAATTAATACTAAAATGAGATCTAAAAATAATTTAGGTGGATCATTTTACGATAACTTTAAAATTCAACTAAAAAATAACAATAGACATATTATAAATCATAAAATACTTAAAGAACTTAAATTTAAAAATTACAATATAAAAAACGATATATGAAAAAAGTAATGGTGACGGGCGGGGCAGGTTTTATTGGAAGCCATCTTGTTGAATATTTGTCAAAAAGTTACCGAGTTGTAGTTATTGATAATCTATCTCAAGGTAATAAATTAAAAAACATAAACAATAATATCAGGTTAGTGAAAGGAGATGTAAGGGATTATGATTTGGTAAAATATCATTCAAAAAATTGTACTTCTATATTCCACCTTGCGGCTATACTAGGTGTTGATGTTGTATCAGAAAAGAATATTGAGACAATGGATTGTGAATTTGAGGGTATCAAAAATGTGTGTTCAGCAGCAAAAAAAAATAAATTAAAAAAAATTATATATGCATCTTCAAGTGGTGTTTATGGTCAACTTAATTATAAAGGCAATGTAAAAGAGAGCGCTGTTATCCAGCCGTCGTCTGCTTATTCAATGGCTAAAAGAGCATGTGAAGTATATTTAAAATATTTCTATAGAGAGACTAAAATTAATTCTGTTGCGGTAAGACTGTTTAATGTTTATGGACCAAGACAAGATGATCGAATGGTTATACCTAGATTTATTGACCAGGCAAAAAGTAATAAATCTATAACTGTTTATGGAAATGGAAAACAAACAAGGGATTTTACTTATATTGATGATTGCGTAAAAACATTTGATCTAATAGATAAAAAGGTAACTGGTCATCATATCTTAAATTCTTCAAGAGGAAAAGAATTTGATATTTACTCGTTAGCAAAAATGATAAAAAAAAAAATCAAATCCAAATCAAATATTTCTAAAGTAAATGTTCCAAAAAAAATTCAGGAATTTCAAGTAATGAAGAGATCAGGAGACTCTTCTAAGCTTTTTAAATTAATTCGCTTTAAACCTAATACAGATTTAATTGATGGATTAAACAAAATTATTTAATTATATAGAATGAGAAGTTATTCCCAAGAACTAATAACCAAAATTAAAAAAAAAAAAGTTAACGTATCTATATTTGGGGTTGGATATGTTGGAATTAAACTTGTTTTGGCCCTAGCTAAAAAAAATTGCAATGTTTCTTGTTTTGATAAAGATGATAAAAAAATTAAACAAATATCATCTGGAATATCTCCATTTTCTTATATTTCTAATAGAGAAATAAGAGAAGTAAAAAAAAATATAATTTTCCAAAAAAATTTAAGAGAAATATCAAATGCAGATGTTATTATAATGTGTTTACCGACACCTCTATATAAAGGAAAGCCTGATTTATCACATATTAAAAATTGTTGGGATAAAATTAAGAACTATATTCAAAAAGGACAATTAATAATATTAGAAAGCACAACATATCCAGGATGCACGGAAGAAATTTTTATAAAATATTTAAGGAATAAATTTTTTATAGATAAAGAAATATTTTTATCATATTCACCTGAAAGAGAAAATCCCGGAGATAGTCAATTTAATTTTAAAAATACTCCTAAAGTAGTTTCAGGCATAGGAAACAATTCTTTAAAAATTTGTGATAATTTTTATAAACTGATTACAAAAAAAACAGTTAGATCTCCATCTATCAAAATTGCTGAAATGTCTAAATTATTAGAAAATATATATCGTTCAATAAATATCGCGCTAATAAATGAACTAAAAATTGCAACTACCAAATTAGATATTAATATTTACGATGTGATCAAAATTGCGAGCACTAAACCTTTTGGTTTTCAAAAATTTTTTCCAGGTCCTGGTACTGGTGGCCATTGCATACCGATAGACCCTATCTATTTTTCATGGTTATCTAAAAAAAAAGGAGTAAACGTTAAGTTTATAGAGTTATCCAGTAAAATAAATCAAATCAGAACTAAGTGGATAATTAAAAAATTAAAAGCAATTGCAAAAAAAATTAGTAATCCTAAAATTTTGCTTTTAGGGCTTTCCTATAAAAAAAATATTGAGGACACTAGAGAGTCTGCAAGTGTAAAAATTTTGGAAGATTTGTTAAAACAGAATTATAAAATTGATTATTCAGATCCATTTAACAAAAAAATAACATTGAATTATAGAAAAAAAAGAAAATTTTTATTTTCAAAAAAATTTGATAAGAAGATTATCAAAAAATATAATTTGATAATTATTGCAACTGACCACGATAAGTTTGATTACTCAATATTAAAATCTTCAAATAAAACAATAGTTGATTTAAGGGGAAAGTTTAAGAACATAAAGTCTAAATATATTTATCAGCTTTAGAATTTTTAAGCATTTTTTTTAAACATATAGCTTGCCAAAATAAGTTTGAATTTTGAATTTTATCGTTGTCTCGAAATTTTTCAAATAAGGCGAGTAATTTTTTTGTATTATAAATACCATCGTTATAAGTCTGTTTATCTGACATTACAGAATATGCCCAATCAAATAAATCAGATTTAAGCCATTTTATTTGAGGGTCAGATATATATTTTTTTTTCTCAAACCCATTTTCATTAAATTTTTTCTGAAAAAGCATTCTGTATAAATATCTTAAATTGCCATTATTAATAATTTTAGAAGAGTCTAAATTGTAGAAAAATTCAACTACATTTTTATCTAAAATAGGAACTCTTAACTCTTTACTGTAAGCCATGGATGATCTGTCACAACTTTTTAAAATTCTCTGAAGTTTCGTGTAAAAAATGTCTCTATATATAATTTTATTTAAGTCAGATTTTATTGAAATGATTTCTTTTGAGAATTCGTTTTCAGTTAATTTTATGTTTAAAAATTCGTCTGTAAAAATATCTTGATTGATATTTTTGGATCCATCAGCTGACAATCCACCTGTATATAAAGTACTAATAGAGTTTTTAATTAAAAAAAATAAATTTGAATAAGTGATATTTTCTATATTTTTAAATTTAGCGATCTCAGAAAATATTTTTAGAAAACTTTTTTGTTTTAGCAAATCATTAATATATAAGCCAAAAATATATCTATACCCTCCGGCTATATCGTCTCCACCTTGGGCTTCTAAAATAACTTTTTGATCTGGTCCATAAGCTTTTTTAATTAAAATTGATTTTGCCATAGTGGGAATACCTGGAAATGGTCCATCCTGACCTATAAATATTTCGTCAAAATTATTTATTATATCTTCACTCTTAATTTCATAGAAATTTACTTTCCAGTTCAATTTATTGGATATTTTTTCTAGATCTTTTTTTTCGTTAAATTGTTCCTCATCAAAATAGTAACTATTTGCTGAAACATCGCCTTGACCAGAATTAATGTTATTTAGAAAATACAACATTAATTTAGAATCAATACCTGAGCTTACATTTATTCCAATTTTAACATCTGCTCTAGACTGAATTTTAAATGAATTTTCAATTAAAGAATAAGCTTGTTCAACTAATTCATTTTGAGATTTCTTTTGCAAATCTTGGTTTGTGGTCTTTCTTAAATCCCAATATCTTCGAATTTGAAAATTATTATTTTGTAAAAAAAATTTTATATAGTGACCAGGCTGCAACTGATTGATATCTTGGTAAAAAGTAAATTCTCCAAAATCATAAAAAGATGAAGATAAATAAGATTTAATATTATTTATATTAAAATCATTTTTAAAAATTTTACATAAAGCTTTAATTTCAGAGCTTATTACAAAATAGTCTTTATTTCTTAAATAATAAAATGGTTTTACGCCTAAATGATCCCTCGCACAAAATAAAGAGTTTTCTTTACTGTCATAAATGACAAAAGCAAAAATACCATTTAAGTAGTCTAAACATTTTTCCTTTTTGAGTGAATAAAGTTCAAGAAGAACTTCTGTATCTGTGTTTGTCCTTGTATTCAAATTAAATTGTTTTTTTAATGATGTAAAATTATAAATTTCACCATTATAAATAATTGTATATCTGCCTGAATTATCTTTCATGGGCATATTGCCTTTATCACTTAAGTCAAAAATACTTAATCTACATGAGCCAAGAGAAAGATTTTGAAAATTAGTAAAGCTTTGGTTATCAGGCCCTCTATGTTTTATACTATCAATTATATTTTTTGTGTTTTTATCGGTCTCTAAATTTTTACTCGAATAACATAAGGCAATTCCACACATTTTTTCAATTTTTAATTTTTAATTTGATGGTTCTATTTTTTTGATTTGAACTTTTTAAAAGGGCGTCAATAATCATCATATCAATAAAGCTATCTTTATCATCACATAGAGGTTTAACATTTTTTTTTAATAAACAATCTATTGCATTATTTGCTAGCAAACCAAATTGATTTCTTGGTTTTGGCCCAAACATTTTTTTTGATTTCTGGTCAAGTTCATCAAATCCTTTGTGCTCGGGTGATTTTATTATTTTATATATCAAACCAGATCTGCCAATTCCTGTAATCAATATTTTTCCTTTAGTACCATAAATATAAATGTCAAAATTGTCATACATTTTAATATTTAGTGACTGAATTGTTGCTTTAAGATTATTTTTAAAAGTTAAAACACCGTCAATATTCTCGTCGTCTTTTGGGTGGTAAAGACCAAATTTATTTTTAAATCCCGTTACACTTTGCACATCACCAGCAACATCATTTAAAAGCATTCTTAAAGTATCAACCAAATGAGTGCCTGTCGTTAAAATTCCATAAACATAATAGGAGGTAGCTTGAATTATTTCTCCTATTATACCTGACTTTATTAATTTTCTTAACTTGATTATTTCTTTATCGAACCTTCTCCTATGGTTAACGAGCACTTTTACATTATTTTTTTTTATTTTTTTAATTAAAAATTTTGCTTGTTTCAATGTATTAGCAAGTGGCTTTTCTAAAACAATAATTTTAATTCCTAAATCTATACATTTGCTAGTTATTTCAAAATGGGTATCTTTCCATGTTGCTATAGATACGATGTCAGGTTTTTCGGTTTTAATCATTTTGATATAATTTTTATAAATATTTGTTTCCTTTGGGATTTTTTTCAAAAAAGTTTTTTTTATTTTTTTCTTTTCACAAATTCCACTTAGCTTTACTTGTTTATTTTTCTTCCACATGCCTATATGACTTGCTGGCTTTAACCTTTTTTTGTCAAATTCCAATGTGAAACCTATTCGTCCTGCACCAATATGACAAACTGAAACAAATTTTTTCATTAAATTATGTTAAAATAATATATATAAGCATTTAATATGTTTAAGAGAAAAAGTAAAACTATATGTTTTATTCCAGCAAGGAAAGGTTCCAAAAGAGTCAAAGATAAAAATTTAAGAAAAATAAATAATAAAACTTTAATTGAAATCACAATAAATCAAGCAAAAAAAACAAGGTTATTTTCAGACATATTATTGTCATCAGACTCCAGTAAGATATTAAAAATTGGTAAAAAATTAAAAATAACTTCAATAATGCGTAGTAAAAAAAATTCTAGAGATAATTCTACAACTGATTTAGCGCTAAAAGAGACTATCTCAAAATTGAATAAAAATTATGATAATATAGTAATACTTCAAGTTACATCTCCTTTGAGGAAAGTTAATACTATAAAAAAATTTGTTAAGTATTGTATTAAGAATAAGCTAAACAACTGTTTAACTGTAAGTAAACAAAATGATAATATATCTTACTTTGAGAAAAGATATTTCAGTCCTCTCAACAAGGTAAGGAAGTTAAGTCAAAATAGAAAGCCATTTTTATATGAAAATGGATTAATTTACTTTATTTCTAGAAAGGCTTTTGCTAATAATTTTAGAATATATCCAAAAAAAAATTGGAATTATTATTTAACAAACAAATATGAATCCTTAGATATTAATGATTTCGAGGATTTAAATATATGCAAAATTTTAATGAAGAAAAATGTCAGTAAAATTTAAAATTTCCAAAAAAGTAATTAGTGAGAGTTATAAACCCTATATCATTGCAGAAGCATGTATAAATCACGAAGGCAATGTAAAAATAGCAAAAAAAATGATTGATAAAGCTGTAGAAGCAGGTGTCTCAGCCGTAAAATTTCAATTCCATGTTTTAGAAGATGAAATGTTGAAGTATACTCCAAAATCTAACAATTTTTCTGAAAGTTTATATGATACACTAAAGAGGACAAATCTTTCAATTAAAGAACATAAATATTTAAAAAAATATTGTGAAAAAAAGAATGTCGATTACCTATGCACACCTTTTTCTTTTAAATCTGCTGACATCTTAGAAAAAGAAATTAAATTAAAAATTTTTAAAGTTGGTTCAGGAGAACTGACAAATATTCCATTACAGACTCACATAGCAAAAAAAAAATTTCCTACAATAATATCAACTGGAATGTCAACATTTAAAGAGGTGAGCCATACTTTTAATACTGTTAAAAAAATTAATAAAAATATAGCTTTAACACAATGTACTTCGGCTTACCCATGTAATCCTAAAATTTCTGATATTTCAATTATCCGAGAATATATAAATAAGTTTAAAGTTGTATCTGGATTATCAGATCATACATCTAGTATTTATACTTCAATAGGTGCAATTGCTTATGGAGCTAGAATTATTGAAAAGCACTTTACTCTAAATAAAAGAGCTAAGGGTCCAGATCATGCATCGTCACTTGAGCCAAATGAGCTGAAACAATTAGTAGAAGGTTGTAATGCAGTATTTTTAGCATCAAGAAACAATAAAAAAATCATACACAAAGAAGAAAAACAAATAATAAGTTGGGCGAGAGAGTCTGTGGTTAGTATTAAAAATATCAAACAAAATGATATACTTAACAACAAAAATTTATCAGTCAAGAGACCAGCTCCAAAAAATAACGAAATTCCTGCAAAATTGTATTTTCAAATTCTAGGAAAAAAAGCCAAAAAAAATATTGCAATTAATCGTAAAATAAAATGGACCGAAATAAAATAAATAAGTATTTATTTTTTTTTGATTCAAGGGCAACTTTTGCTTATTCAAATAATATAATTAGGGTATTTAAAAAGAAAAAGATTAAATTTCAAACATTTATATCTGGAAATTATCTAGAAACAGAAATGAAAGTTGATAAAAGTTTATTTAGAAAAAATAATATAAAAATTAATTCTTCTGTTAGATTTAAAAGCCCTTCAAAAGGGATAGATTATTGGCCTATTTCTTTTGGTAAAGCGATGATGGGTTATGCTGCCAAACTAAAAAAAATCAAACCTGAAATTGTTATTATAACTGGAGATAGAATAGAAACCTTGGCTTTTTGTATCACTTGCGCATACATGAATATTCCAATTGCACATGTGCAAGCTGGAGATAAATCAGGGCATATAGACGATTTATCAAGAGCAGCTATTGCAAAATTTTCAAATTTACACTTTGCACCTTCAATTAAAGCTTGCCAAAGATTATTGCAATGGGGTGAAGAAAAAAAAAGAGTGTTTTTTACTGGCGCTCCTCAACTGGACGATATTAAATTAAATAAAAAAATTAAAAAGTCAAATTATTATGTTGTAATTTTTCATCCAGTTTTAAACGAACAAAATAAAATTGATAAACAGCTTAATGACTTACTAAGAGCTATTAAAAAGTCTAAATTAGACGTTGTATGGATATACCCTAACAATGACGTGGGCTATAAAAAAATTCTTAAAAAAATAAAAAAAAATAAAACAAAAAATATTAAAATTGTATCGAATTATGAAAGAACAGATTTTATTCATTTATTAAGTAAATCGAAAGGTATGATTGGAAATTCTTCAGCAGGTATAATTGAAGCATCTATGTTTAAACTTCCTGTCATTAATATAGGTTCTAGGCAAAATGGCAGACCTCAATCAATAAATATTGTAAACTGCAAATCAGATTATAATAAGATACTTAAAAAAATAAATTTTATAAGAAATAATAAAAAATTTATAAACTCTTTAAAAAAAACAAAAAATCCTTATTTCCTTAAAAACTCAAGTGTTATGATTACAAAAATATTAGCTAATTTAAAACTAAGCGACAGTTTATTGAAAAAATATTAATTAAAATAAAACATTAAAATATGATCACAATAAATCTTTATAAGCTAATTTATTTATGTTTTCAAAAATAGTAACATTCATTAAATTTTTCTTTTCAGTATACGATTTAATAAGATTAAATTTTTTTATTCTATTTAATAAAATTTTTTATCCAAAAAAAAAAATTATTTTTATTTATCATCCAACTAGATCATTGACATTTAATAACAAAAATTATTTAGAACAACTTTTTAATGATTACGGTAAAGATTATTTAATCATAAATGGTAATCAAATAAGTACAATAAGAGAAAAAGGCTCTTTTTACATAATTAATAATTTTTTTCTCAAGTTTATTTTTGGTACAAATATTTTTTTTACTACTTACATCAGCGATGATTTTACCCCAAATTCTATTAGAGTTTATATGCACCATGATATTTATGACACTCCTCTCGTTAATAATAAAAAATTACATGAATTCTACAATAGAGTAATTAAGTATAATTATTTATTTTTGCCAAATAAACAAAGCGTTAAAATGTTTGAAAATTTATTTGCTAAATTCAATGAAAATAAAATTGATAAAATTCCTGAGTTATTTGAAACAGGATACTATAAATTAGATTTTTTAAATGACAAAAAAAAGTTTTATCAAATCAAAGAAAATCAAAATATAATCATTGCACCTACAAATTTTTTAATATGGCCTGAATTTTGTATTAATAATTTAGAAGAAGTAATTGCAACTCTTTTGCGAGAAACCAAATATAAAATTATTTATCGACCTCATCCATCTAATTGGAAGCATCCAGATGTAATAAATGTTATTAAAAAATTTAGTAAGTTTGAAAAATTTAATTATGATACCAGTATTGACTATTTTGAAATTTATTTAAATTCTCAATGCATGATAACAGATTTATCTGGTACAGCCTATACGTATTCCTTTTTTACAAAAAAACCTGTAATTTTTTTTTCACAAAATGAGAAATTGTTAAATAATTTAAATTATGATCAGTTATCGTATTTTAAAGATAGAGAAAAAATAGGTATTCTTTGTGAAAATTTGAGTGGATTAATTAATTCTGTTTTGAACATAAAAAATGGTAATTATAACAAAATAAACTCCATAGAAGCCTTGGAAAATAATTTTACTTATTTAGGTAAAACAAAATATAGAACAAAAAATTTGATTGATGATATATTGATAAAAATTTATGGTAAAAAAACATAAGGCTAAGGGAAAATTATTTTGGATTACTGGCTTATCCGGTTCTGGAAAAACCTCAATAGCTGAGAATATTAAATATGAAATTTCAAGAAATTATGGTCCCACTGTAACTATTAGTGGCGATGATCTAAGAAAGCTATTTAATTATAAAAAATTTTCGAAAAATGCCAGGTTAAATTATGCGCTAAGCTATTCTAATTTTTGTAAATATATTACCGATCAAAATATAAATGTGATTATATCTACAGTGAGTTTATTTCATAAAGTTAGAAAATGGAATAGATCTAATATTCAAAATTATTTGGAAATTTATATTAAAGCAGATATTGCTAAAATTATTAAAAAGAAAAAAAAATTTTTCTACAAAGGAAATTACAAAAATGTCATTGGAAAGAATATGAGGGCAGAATTTCCAAAAAAACCAGATATCATAATTGTAAATAATTTTAAAAAACCTTTAAGCGCATTATCAAAAGAGTTGATGAGAAAAATCAAAATCAAAAGATAAAATTTAATAATTAATTCTATTTAATTTTAGATCTTATCAAAGAAGATAAGTGATCAATAATAAATATTGTTATAAATATAAGAATTATAATTGCTGATACTCTTTCGTATTCGAACATTCTAAAAGATGATTGTAATTCATAGCCTATGCCACCAGCTCCAACAATACCTAACATTGTTGCCATTCTAACGTTTCGATCTAAAATATATAAGTTGTTTGCAACAAAAGATGGAAGAATTTGTGGAATTACCCCAAAAGATATTATTTGACTTTTACTAGCACCAGAAGATTTTAATGCATCTATAGGGCCATTATTTATATGCTCAATATCTTCAGCGTAAAATTTAGCTAAAAAACCCATTGTATGTAAACCTAATGCTAATACTCCTGGCATCGCTCCAAATCCAATAGCAATCACCAAAATCATAGCTATAATAAATTCAGGGATCGCTCTAAAGAAAATAACTATAGTTTTGCAGATTAA
>TARA_B100001121_G_scaffold27249_1_pt1 | contig 27080 bp, 28 predicted proteins | sample TARA_B100001121 | Tara Oceans TARA_B100001121 (sample SAMEA2622817) | marine metagenome | biome: marine biome (ENVO:00000447); feature: surface water layer (ENVO:00002042); material: "saline water (ENVO:00002010), including plankton (ENVO:xxxxxxxx)" | depth 5 m
CGGCCTCTTGAGTGCCACTCAAGCGATCTTCCAGCTGATCTAAGCGCCCTTCCACAACGAAGTCAGACTTGTTGCGACCCGGCGAGCCCCCCCGTTCATTTAAGCCTCTGCGTCTGTTCAGACCCCCATGGGCGATGACACTGTTCGGGGCCGAGTCTCTCGTTTTGTCTCAGCTACTGCTCGGGCGAGTAAGGTCCCAAAGTCACCCCCCCAGATTCCAGATGGAATGATTGAGAAAATCACCTCAAAGTTGGATTCTCAGACTGCTCCCTTCCTCCCTCACCTCGCGCGCGTGCGCGTGGAGTGGCTTGGAATTGAGGAGGATCGATTGGGCAATACCTGCTTTGAAATCCCTCCACACGAGTTGAAAATGAGAAAACGGCAACGTCTTCCCCCCGGCCCCATCACCATCGGTATTCATCCGATTCTTGCAGATGATGCCATGCTGTATGCACACACCTTAGTCCATGAGTTGCTTCATGCAGCGGGACTCACAGAACACAATGCAAAGCATGCAGAATTGGTCGATGAAATCGCACCCAGTCCGAAATTATCTGAAAGCCCCCTATTGCGTGAAATTCGAGATCAAGCCTTGGGCCAACAAGAGGTCAAGGACTGGACCTGTACTCACTGTGGGTTCGTATGGAACCGAACAACAGTCCGGACACCTTCTCGATGTCCAAAGTGCGCACGCCCATTCAGGTGAAGTTGATGAAGGGCGAATGTTCACGACCAATCACGGGCGATTAGTGTAGCTTGGATATCACCTTGGATTTCTAATCCGAGAACACGGGTTCGAATCCTGTATCGCCCGCTCATTCACTCCCGAGTCACCCGATTCGCTCATATACGGGGAGTAGGTCGGCCGAACCCATGAAGCGAGGCAGTCGTGCCTGGAAGAAGGCCGGCAATCAGCGATGGAAGTGGCGTCGCAAGAAGCTTCGACGTCGCCGTGCAGCCCGTAAGCGGAACAAGCAGTGAGTGCGAAATGCTTCACCGCTCTGTTGAAATATCCTAGGCGTCGGCCACAGTTTACCCTTGGGGGTATAGTATAGCCTGGTATTACTACCGGCTCCAGACCGGTGGAGGGGGGTTCAAATCCCTCTGCCCCCACTTTTCGCTAATATTCGACGGGCTCGTCATCGATGGTTCGCCAGAGAAACCATGTCGCCACAGTCCTCCATGGAATCCATTCTTCCGCTTTGTCCAGCAATGCTTGCTTGCTCATTGGGTTGCCACCATTGTAGATGTTCTCAATCGCTCGAATGGCCCCAATGTCGTCGATTGGGAATACATCGGGTCTCAAGAGTGAAAACATCAGGATCATCTCTGCAGTCCAAGGTCCGACTCCTCGTAGCGCAACCAGTTTTCGTTTGACTTCAGCATCAGTCATACTGTCCCAATCGAGATTTGCATATTCTTGCTCCCACTTTTGTGAAATTGCATGAATATACTCGACTTTACGGTTGGTCAATCCACAATTTCTCAACTCCTCTGAATTGTGATTGAGGATGTGTGATGGAGAGATACTCCCCACCAATTCATTGAATCGACCCCATACCGCATCAGCCGCATACACAGAAATTTGTTGACCAATTATTGAACGAATCAGGGTTGAAAATAGGTCTCCCTTAGAGGATAAGGTCGGTTCGGGATACTTCTCAATGACTTCGGCTAGCAATCGATCTTTTTCACATAATTCAGCACATGCATTTACCCAGTAATCGGGGGTCTGGACGGCTACTGACACGGTCATTCGTACCTCTTTCCCTACAAGAAATATCGTTTCCATCAATGACACGTTGAAGCGTTGGATTGATGATAGACATACGCGCACGCGCGCGTGATGCAGACCCGACGTGCACCCGTGGCGATGATGATTGCCCTCATGCTTTCAATTCCATTTGTTGGCTCAATTGCACCTCCAATGGACAATGGTTTCCGTTCTCTAGGTGACGGGCAATTGATACATTCAGACTGGTCCACCGATATTCCGGCACATCAACCATTGATTTGGAACGACTTGCCATGGTGGGAGCGCACAACCTTGGATTTGGATCGAAACGGGATTCACGACAGTCTGCAAACTGAAGTGGGTACGGTTTGGGTGGGGCTTTCCTATGACCATACACCCACAATTGAAGATCAGAATCGTCTCAGTGAATTGGGTTACACACCTAAGTGGGTGATTCCAGCGGTTGATGCCATTTTGATTGGGGCAGTGGACGCACTCAATGTGACTGAGTTATCGCAAATTGAAGGCGTTGTCATGGTCGAGCGATACGGCACGATTCAATTCTATGGTGACATCCAAACCATGGCCGTAAAGGCTCGGAATTCCACAGAGTATCCAGAGAGTGCTTGGCAACTGGGGGTTTCAGGAAAGGGTGTCAATATTGCATTGACAGATACCGGTGTTGACAGCGAACATCCTGGTTTGGAAGGCAAACATGTGGCTGGATTCGATGCTGTTTGCTTTGTCCATACTGATGTCCATGATTGCGTTCTAGCAGGGGGTCGTGAAACCGATGGCTCATACGATCCAGATGATGGTAACCAGCACGGAACAGCATGCATGGGAATGGCTGCTGCAACCGGTATTGAGGCCGATGGGTCTCAGTCTGAATTCTACGGCAGTGCCCCGAATGCCTCTTTAGTCGATGTTCGAATTGGAACAGACATTGGCGCGGGTCCGTTTGAGACCTATCTGATTGAGCAGGAATTTTACGAATCAGCCATGAATGGTTTGCAGTGGATTATCGACAACAAGGATACGGCATGGCCGGGAGTGGATGAGTCGCTACATGGGATTGACATCATCTCACTCTCTTGGGGGATTACCAGTCATGAAGGGGGTGGCAGTGATGGAGAAGACATGCACAGTCGGATTCTTGATGAGGCGACTGAGGCAGGTGTCACCGTCTCGAATGCGGCTGGAAACGATGGTGAAGACAACGATGGGCTCTCGGGTATGAGTTCCTCTTCACTTTCGATTACTGTTGGCGCGACCGATGACAAGAATACAATCGATCGCGAAGATGATACTGTTGCCGGTTATTCTTCGAGAGGTCCTCGTCGGGACAATGGCGATGGCAATCCCATCAACGAATTGATTCCTGAAGTCTCTGCACCGGGGACCAACATCATTCAAGCGGAGGGATGTGTGACCAGCGGGGGTTGTCACAATGATATCCCCGGTCAAGATGCGAGTGAGAATACCTACACGGGTCGCGGTTCTGGCACATCCTATGCCACACCATCAGTCACCGGGATTATCGCATTGATGATGGAAGCCAACCCCGATCTAAGCCCAATGCAAATCAAGGAAGTTCTCAAGCAGACCGCAGAACGTCGCGGCCCAGCATCCGCACCCTCTGTCGACCCTTATTGGAACCGTGACTTTGGATATGGGATGGTGGATGCACGCGCCGCAGTTGAACTCTCGATGCATCTGTTGGAAACCAATCAGACCACCAGTATTGATTGGACCATCCAAAACCACTTGCTCAATGTAACTCAAGAGGGCAGTACCACAATTATCACAGGCCATGCTTGGACACAATCCAATGTCATTGAGCGCGTCGAGTATCGAGTTGGGGACGGACCTTGGAGAGAGGTCACATACGAAGTGGCTCCTGAAGAATTGGGTCCATTGATGCCATTCAATTGGACCGTTGCCTTGGATCTCCCCTCAGGAGAACAACTGGTCGAGGTACGTGCAGTCCGTGGTGATGCTCAGTCACTACCCGTTCTTGTTGAAGTCACGGGTATGGGCGGCGAAGCGGGTGCATCTGGAATCAATCTCACTTTGGTAGGGCTCAGTATTGGTTTACTGATTCTGCTCATTGTCGGGGCTGGATTCATGTTTCGCCAAGGCACAATGATGCAAGACGATGAAGATGAGGTTGTTGAAGCTGAAATCCTTGAAGAAGAGAACCTGTTTTCACTGACAGTAGTCGAATTGAAGCAACGATTGGCAGAACAAGGGCTTCCGGTTTCGGGTAACAAAGGTGAGCTAATTGCTCGATTGACCTCTCAAACCGCTTAAGGGCAAGAGGCTGTTCCGGCCGAATATGGCCGGCTTTTCGGACCGCGCATTGGCGATTCAGCCTACAGGTGTGCGGAAAATGTTCGATATGGCTGGTGATGATGTCATTTCCTTTGGCCTTGGTGAACCAGATTTTCAGCCCCCAAATGTGGCCATTGAAGCATTCTATCAAGCCATGTTGGATGGTCATAACAAGTATACAACGACGGCGGGTTTACCAGCATTGAGAAAAAGAATTGCTGAAACATGGACCTCCCGCTGTCCAGGATTGGATGAATCGAATGTTTGCATGACCATGAGTGGTACCAATGCGTTGCTGAATATTTTTGCTACATTGGTTAATCCGGGGCAAAACGTCTTGCTTCCTGAACCGTATTTCCCACTCTATGGTCCGGATGTCGAGCTTTGGGGGGGCGAGACTCGATTTTACGAGTGCTCGTTTGAAAACGAATTTGTTCCCACCATCGAACACCTTGAAACCCTCGTCAATGAAAATACAGCAGCCATTTTGTACAATTTCCCCTCAAATCCAACCGGGGCAACCATCACTGCAGAACAAAGAGATGAGTTACTTGCCTTCGCACAACGACACGATATCTGGCTAATTACAGACGAGGTTTACGATCGCATTGTTTTCAACGGAGAACATGTTTCCTTCGTGGGTTGTGACGATGAGCGTGTCATTTTGATTAACTCATTCTCGAAAACCTATGCAATGACAGGTTGGAGAATTGGATACATCTTATCCGCGAATCGTGAGGCCATGGCTCAGATGATTAAAATCCAGTATTACATCACTGCCTGTTCGAATGATGCTATGCAGTATGCCGTCTTGGCAGCAATTAACGAAGCAGATGATTATCCTGATGAAATGTGTGCAGAATTCCAAGCTCGCAGAGATTTGATTTGTTCAAGATTGAATGCAATGCCCGGTGTACAGTGTCATGTGCCAGAGGGTGCATTCTACGTATTCCCCAAGGTGGAAGTACCAGGGATGAATAGTGAAGACCTTGCGATTGAGTTACTAAAAGGTGGAGTCCTATGCTCTCCGGGTTCGGCATTTGGTCCGTCGGGCGAAGGGCATCTCCGATTTGCCTACACCATTTCGAGAGAAGACATTGCACGCGGAATGGACAAAGTCGAATCCGTCCTCAAGGGACTCCAAGGTCAAGCTTAGGTGTAGACATGTCTCTAAGCGCGGATATTCTCCGTTTGGTTTTGGGAATGATAGTTGGTATGGTCTTACCACGCTTACCTCTCCTGTTTTTCACTCGTTTTCTGAATATGGAACGCGAGCTTCCTCCTCACCCTGACCCGGTGCCAATCTCAGTCCCTCTGGTTCAGCGTCTCCTGCTCATGAGACGGGTCCACCTGATGTGTTGGGTTACTGCACTCTTTCCTATTGCGTTGGGACTGTGGATTTTGCAAAACTCTCCCGAACCATTTGCGCTTGGGATGGTCGCAGGAGTTTCTTGGTTCGCCATTACTCGAGTGGTACCCGAAGATATCGAACAAGGCTTGGGTATTCTACCGCTTTCCATGATCAAGTCGGTGAATAATTTGCGCGAACCCGAAACCGATTGTTGTGAGAAACCTGAACTGTACTGGGAGGTTCGCGCTATCCGATGCAAAAATTGCCGTCACGTCGCCATGGATTTACCTCGACCTGATCTGGGAAGGATGCGTTCTGATGGTCGATTGAGGGGTTCCCTTCGAATTCTGTTAACGGATGGTCGCTCTGTTTTCCCGACAGCAGGTACCTCAATCATCTCCAAGGGTACCGAGTTGTTCAGCCAAGTCGCTGAAGAGGAATGATTCGTCATTCTCCTCGACTTCCTCAGTATTTTCTTCGCTGTCAGTTTCGTGCACATCGACTCCCTTACCTTGGGTTGTTTCTCCTGGAGCTGGCAATGCATCGAAATCCTTCTCGTCATCCTCATCATCCATTTTCACCCAATCTTCCTCATTGCCGATAAACCACTTGGGAGGGTCTTGTTCCCCGCCACCCAACACCGCCATGGTCGTAAAAATCGCCATCGGCAATAGAGATAGGGCCACGAGCAAATCAAGGAAACTGGATTCAGGAATCACCACATTTTCAACGGGAAGTACGGCTTCGAGAATGCCCCTCTCAATCTCAACATCTTGCCACCTGTAATCGAGTCCAAGACCTTGGAATGCCAGAGAAACTATTGTTCGTTCTACAATCCACAGGAGGAGGACTGGAAACAGCCATCCCAGTTTGGTCCGATCCACCAGTATCCGTCTTGCGACGGCTGCGACTCCGACGACCTTTGAGGCGATTTTTGGATAGACCCGCAATCCGATGACTAATCCAATCAGATAAATGAGCAGCGCCAATTCCAGAAGCCTTCGTTCCTGCAACCATTCGCTGGGAACAAAGCGCAGTACAAGCAATGGGAGCATAATCAGTACGATTTGAAGCGGAGCTGCAAGTAACTGGAGACCTCCGTGAACTTCCAATAAAGGTCGGTTGTTTACTCGAACTTCTTGGTATACAATTCGGGTCACTTTTCCATACGGGGATTGTGTCAACACAAATCTCGATCGATCGACCAAATCGGCATCACGCAATCTCCGCGTCATTCGCAAGAACGCCAACCACCCACCGGCATCTGCAATACGTGTTGGCATGTATCCTCCCACTGCCAAGCCCAAGATGAGCGAGATGATACCGTACATGACGGCTGCGCTGATAATCCATGGCAACAGTTCAATCTGAAATGAGAATGTCCAAGTGTCCCAATCCATGTCCAAAATGTATGTGACCGTAAAGGCTAGAATCGGTGCAACGAAAACTTGGACACCAACGATAATCGTAAGCCACATCCGATCAATCAACGTACTTCGATTCAGGGACAACAACAGGGTTCGGGTCCTTTGATGTCAAGAGTGTGTCGGCGAATCGTGGGGGTTCCAGCATCATTCTTTACCAGAAAAATATCCGCCGAACTGGTTACCCTGTCGTAGACAGGGTTCAACCAACCTTAAGACCGGCACACGATTGGCGGAATTGTTGATTGCGATGAAGAATGGCCAAACTACCTTGATGCTACTCGTCCTTTGCCTGGCTTCCTTGGCACCCATGATGGCTCCCCAAGATGCTCTGATTCCAGCAACCATTGAGCAAGACACCTCGGCACGCGCTGCTGTGGATTTCACAGTCATTGATGTCTCAGTTGGCAATACGACAACACCCGCTGAAATCTGGGAGCAGCCCGACGGTACTTCGCTGGATTACATGCTTCGAGGAGTTCGCTATGAAGTCAAGGTTACGTTCAAGAATGCCGGAACCGGATCGTTTGAGAGAGATTCCATTGGGACACTTGAGGCCGTACACCCGATTGGCTTTGTTATGGAGAGTTGGACGTTCAATCTTACCGGTCAGGAAGGGAGCATGGTCGGCGGACAACAGCGACAAATGATTGTCGAATGGACACCTGAGGCCGCTCACAGTATTCTCGATGATGACGGGCACCTTCATGGTGGTGTCATCTTCCGGGGGACGATTACTTCAACTATCACTGGACTTGAAGATGGAAGTTTGGACAACAACGTCTACGATGAATCAGTACCGATTGCACTTTGGCATGACCCCATGGAGGGCACTTACGCTGCCAACACACCGATTTGGGTACCCATTTCTTACACCGATCGAACCGCAGGTGGAAGTGGGATTTACGGTGGGGGTTCAGATTGGCAAACCGACAATTCATCTGCGGCCGAAGGCGTCTCCCATTGGCGAATTTCAGATCCCGATGGTGGCAATTATGCTTCCAACACAGTGGACATGCTGAAGTGGGGTTGGATTCCAACCCAAGGCACCTGTGCAGACCCGGGCCATGGTCTCGGATACGGTAGTATTGACTCGGATGTTGAGGCTCTGTACGGCGTCCCATTCTGCTGGCTCAATCTGCTTGATTCTGACTATCGCTCCGTTCACTGGTCGACCCAAGCCTGGGGAGCCATGGGTTTAGGTGATGAGATGGCCATGGAAGCACTCCGTGGCATGAATACAGTCAAGGAACTGAACATGACTCAAGCCGGTGTTTCTACTGTGGAGAACGACTGGACACATGTGGTCTGGAACATGACCGATGTGCACAATGACAATGCCTACACTTTGTCGTACACAAAGCATGCGGACAACACCGGTGCCAACACTGGAATGCGAATTGATGATTTCATTCTCTTTGCCGTTGAAGTTGTCGATGAATACACCGTATCCCTGGACTGCGATGACCCGCTTCCCAACGCCTATGTGGTCATCCCAGCCGACCCCAACCCTCCATCATTGTATTGCCACCTCACCAATAATGGATACAGGGAAGTGAATCTCAATCTCTTCACTGAAGTCTCCAATACGTCATGGATGAACATCTTCCCCCTAAGAATCGACAGTGACAATATGTTGGATCACGACAACTACGTGTCATTGAACCCGTTGGATGGAGAAACCACCACTGCATTCTGGGTCAATCTGACCGTGCCAGAGGGTGCCAATGTGGAGACTCTGAATTGGACGGTGACGATTTCTGATCAAGTCAATTCTCAAGTAATGAAACAGATGACACTACCCGTATCCATTTCTTCATCGTATTCTGTTCGATTGGATCAGGTCAGCCCATCTTATCCGGCCCTGACTCTAGAACCCGGGGCAACGGGAGACATTCTGATGAAGGTCAAGAACACTGGAAACCAGATGGCTGATTGGACCATGGGTGCCTACTTCGACAGTATGATGTGGGGTGCATCGAACCTGGCCTGGTTTGAGGATTGGGATGAAGATGGGAACCTGACTCCACTCACTCAAATGCAACTTGCGAAAGGTGAAGAAAGGGTGGTCACGGCTCGGTTTACGGCCCCTGCCCAAAATGAACCTGGTATGGTTGAAATCTCCCTACTCGTGCAGGGTGTGGCTCCGGTCAATGCTCAATCTGTCGAGAAGATTTTCATTGAAATTCCGGTCATTCAATCGGCGACCGTTACACCTGAATCATCTTCGATGACAGCACTCGCCGATGGTAACAAACGCACGATGTCCATCACGGTTCGAAATGATGGAAATGCGGCTGAAATTTTCGATCTCTCAGTCTCTGCGGATTGGCGAATTGGGGCTACCCTCGCTACCGCTGTGACCGAACCCATTGAACCGTTCGGCCAAGAGGTCGAAATCATGGTCATTATGGACATGCCTCAAGGATTGGCACCGGAATATTATCCGATCACCGTTACTGCAACTTCACAGACCGATTCAACTTACACTGCTAGCGGACAATACACTCTTGAGGTTCCGACCACTTACATTGTGGAAGTTGAGGATAAAGACCTGTCCGGACAATCTTTCTCAGCCGGTGCCGAGGCGCGGACGATGAAATTTGAAATATTCAACCATGGGAACGCTATGGATGCTTTCAACATTGATTTGACCATGGATGCAGGAGTGATGGCCGAATTCTACGAAGGGGTTACTGAGGGCCGAACAATATTCATTCCACCTCAGACCTCAACCAACGTCACCATCAGTTACAGCTTCGATGATGGAGTCCAAGGTAACAAACAACTGACAATGACGGCAACCAGTGTCAACGGTCTCGAGGCAGGCCAGAGTATATCCTCCTCGGGTGAAGCCAATTTCCAAGTGGGTACCTTAGGCTGGATTCGTCTTGAGGCCGGACCCGTAGTTCACATCACTGAACCCGGTCCGCATTTGATTTCTGTAACCGTGCACAATCAGCACCCGAATGCAAATCAAGATATTCGCTTGAGTGTTTCAACCGATGAAGATGCAGTTTGGAATACACGGTATGTTCGTGTGATTTCTGACGATCAGCAATTCGAATTGCCACCGGATCAAATCCGCATCATCAACATCGAAGTTTTCGTTACAGCAGAAAATCTGGCCAATTTCGATATGGATACGATGGTATTCACAGCAACACTGATGGTTGAGGCTACCGATGACAACGCCCAAATTTCCATGCAGTTTAGTGCGGACAAATACGTCGCAGAAGAATCCAGTAGTGATGGAGGTGGATTTGGATCATTGGCGAAGAATGTCGCCACTTGGATTGCAGGAATCATCGTCATCCTAGCGTTGGGTGTCGTTTTGGTCCGGATCTTGGTCTCAACAGAACATGAAGATGAAATCTCATCGTTGGGAGCAGCAGGATATGAAACGAATATCGGTTTGCCTGAGGCGCCAACCTTGCCCGAGGCACCCACTTTGCCCAGTGCCGATACCACTGCCAATTCGATGTATGGTGGCACTCAGGAATTGTTCGCTCAACCCGTGATGGCAACCCCTCCTCCCCCAAGTGAGCCCGCAGTGGCTCCAACACCGGCGCCAGCACCCGCGCCTCAAGCGGGCCCTCCTGTACCTGAATCTGGCCTACCAGACGGTTGGACTATGGAGCAATGGCAACATTACGGTGAAGAGTATTTGCGGCGCCAGGGTGGCGCTTAATCGGTCACGGCGCCTTTATCAATGACTCCTGAGTCGGCAAGTCGCCCCATAGGGGCGTGAACAGGTGGAATAGCCAATGTACGGTGGACAGCAACCAATCTTTATCCTCAAAGAAGGAACCAACAGAACCCGTGGAAAGAGTGCGCAAAGCAACAACATCGCCGCTGCAAAAGCCGTTGCAGATGCGGTAAGGACCACCCTTGGGCCCAAGGGTATGGACAAAATGCTCGTCGACAGCATGGGCGATGTTGTCATCACCAATGATGGCGCTACCATTCTCAAGGAAATGGACATTGAGCACCCTGCTGCCAAGATGATTATTGAAGTAGCCAAAACTCAAGAGCAGCATTGTTTCGATGGCACCACCAGTGCAGTGGTCATCGCAGGCGAACTTCTGAAGCGTAGTGAAGATCTCATTGAGCAGAATGTGCACCCTACAGTCATTTGTGAGGGGTTCCGCTTGGCATCTGACAAAGCTGTGGAACTCTTGGAAGGCCACTCAATCGATGCAGACACTTCGACCCTACATGAAGTTGCAAAGACTGCACTGACAGGCAAATCCGCCGGTGCTGTGAAAGCCTTCCTAGCAGACATCTGCGTCGATGCGGTTCAAGCAGTCGCTCGGGAAGATGATGGTGAAATCATCGTCGACCTCGATGATGTCAAAGTCGAAAAGAAGCAAGGAGGTTCAATCAAGGATAGTACGCTTGTTGATGGAATCATCCTCGACAAAGAACGCGTTCACAGTGGTATGCCTCGAAGTGTACCAGATGCGAAAATAGCTCTCATCAATTCAGCCATCGAAGTCAAGAAGACTGAGGTTGATGCGAAGATTCAGATTACGGATCCAACGATGTTGGCTCAATTCTTGGAAGAGGAAGAGAACTACTTGCGTGGTCTAGTGGACAAGATTCAGGCCGCTGGTGCCAATGTTGTCATTTGCCAGAAGGGCATTGATGATCTGGCTCAGCACTACATGTCTAAGGCGGGTCTATTCGCTGTCCGTAGAGCCAAGAAATCCGATATGGAAGCATTGGCCAAGGCAACCAGTGGACGAATCGTCACCAACATCGATGACCTCGGTGCAGACGATTTGGGTCATGCTGCAAAGGTCGATGAACGTAAGATTGGTGAATCCGATATGGTCTTCGTCACAGGATGTTCTGATGCGAAGAGTGTCAGTGTTCTGCTCCGTGGTGGTACTGAGCATGTTGTTGATGAAATTCGACGCGCATTTGACGATGCCATCGGTGTGGTTAGCGTTGCTCGTGAAGATGGTGCTGTTCTGACTGGCGGCGGTTCAGTTCTGGCCTCTCTATCTCGCGATTTGCGTGCCTATGCTGAAGGAATCGGCGGCCGTGAACAAATGGCCATTGAGGCGTTTGCTGGTGCACTTGAAGTGATCCCACGAACATTGGCTGAAAACGCAGGTCTCGACCCTGTCAACACCATTATTGAAGTCCGCAAGGCTCACGCAGAAGGCAAATCTTCCTATGGAGTCAACGTGTTTGAGGGCGGTGTCATGGACATGCGTGTTGCCAATGTTTTGGAACCTGTTCGCGTCGTTGAGCAAGCCATTCAATCCGCTACTGAAACTGCCGTCATGATTCTCAGAATCGATGATGTCATTTCGAGTCGAGCAGGTGGCGGAGGCATGCCAGAAATGGGTGGCATGGACATGGGCGGCATGGGTTTCTAGGATCGCCAATGATTCGCTGTTTCAATATCCCCGAGAGTGACATTTGGGTAGGCCAAAAGCATAGGTTGAAGAATCGACTTTGGGTCGAAGCAATCAGCCCGTAGGGCTGGAGGCTCGATGATGTCTGATTCAGCAGATATTGGCGCATTTTTGACAGAGGGAGACCGTTCCCTGCACATCCTATTTGGATCTCAGAGTGGAAACTCAGAGGATCTCGCTTCAAAGATTGGCAAGAAGTCTGCTGCCTATGGGCTCTCTGCAACGGTTCACGATATGGATGGTTTTGACCTTGCATCACTTTCGAAAATGTCCCGTGTACTGATTGTGTGTTCGACGTGGGGTGAAGGTGAGCAACCCGACAATGCTGAAGATTTGTGGCAGGCTGCTAATGCTGAAGGAGCCCCTAGTTTGGCTAAAACCCACTTTTCTGTTTGTGCATTGGGCGACACCAGCTACGATTTGTTTTGTGAATCTGGAAAACAATGGGATACCCGATTCGGGGAGCTTGGAGGCACTCGACTAGTTGATCGTGTTGACTGTGATGTTGATTACGAGCCACCGGCTGCCACATGGACCGATTCAGTACTTTCGCACATGGCCGCTGTTGATGGTTCCGGAGTTTTCCAAGCAGCGATGGTCGACCCCATCGCTCAAGCAATCGCAAGTGGAGGTGGTATCAGTCAAAAGTCGAAAGCCGCAGCACCAGCCGCAGCCTCTGCTCCAACTGTGGACGCAGGTGAACTGCAAGAATTGATGTCCGGTGATCGTGATATCCACATCCTGTTCGGTAGCCAATCCGGAAACGCTGAGGGCCTGTGCGCATTAATCGCCAAGAAGGCCGCAGATTTCGGCCTGGTCGGGCATGTTCATGATATGGATGGTTTTGATTTGGCCAGTCTGTCGGGGATGAAGCGAGTCCTCATCGCATGTTCAACATGGGGAGAAGGTGAACAACCCGACAACGCTGAGGCATTGTTCCAAGCCGCCTCTGGTGCCGGTAAAATCCTCTCGAACACCCACTTCTCAGTCTGCGCTTTGGGTGACACCAGTTACGAATTCTTCTGCCAGTCAGGAAAAGAATGGGATGAAGTCCTCGAAACCATGGGAGGGACCCGGATTTTTGACCGCGTCGACTGCGATGTCGATTACGATGCACCTGCCTCTACATGGATGCTCGAGACACTGTCTCGAATTGCCTGTGTCGATGACAGCGGCACATTCAACGAAGAATTGGTTGAACAAATGGCACAGTTCGCAGCAGGTGACGCTACATCCGCTGCCAGCGGAGACGTTGCAACGGTCGTCTTGCCTGAAATTCAACTCGAAGCCACCGTATTCCGCTACGATGCGGATACTGGAGAACGAGGCACCGACACTTGGGCTTGTAATATTCCTGGTCACTACAGTGTGATGGATCTACTACGTTCACTGAAAGCCACACAAGATGGCTCACTCACGTTCCGTGACGGTGCAGAAAACGATCCAATGACAGGAGTTTGCATCAATGGGCGCCTGGTCCTACCCGGCTTGACTCGTCTTTGCGATGTTGTCCGTGACAAGGGCATGGGGGCTAGATTGAGTATTGAACCGGTAGCAGCATACGATGTCATTCGAGACTTGGTGGTCGACTACTCCACATTCGACAAACATCGGGCAAACAGTAAGCCTTGGTTCGTGAGTGGACATCGAGAAGGCAGTTACGTTGGCAAAGTCGTCATGGGTACCATGGATGCTGTTGTGGCCTCAGAGATCCACAAGAGCAACGACATTGTCAGTCCACAATTGCTCCATGCAGCAAGTGATGCCACTCCACATAATCGGGCTTACATTGGCCCAGCCATGATTACACATTTGTGGAATCGTTCGTGTGACCCTCGTATTTCCGATAAATCACGTACGGGGATTATCGAATCCTTGGCTGCCAAAAACGGAGTCAAAGCTGAAACCGATCTCGCCAGTATTCATCGACAAGGTGCCATGGGTGCGAATGCGGCAAAGTCAGTGCTTGAAGCCAAGACTGCCGTACTCGCACACGACGGTTACAACGGTCGTCATGGGAAGCATGTTTGGTGGTACACATGGTCAATCAAGAGCAGTGGAAAGGTCAATGAGACCACGCTCTATAGAACAGTCCTGGGCCCAATTGGACTGTTGAGTAACGCCCTTTCGGGAGTCTCAGCCCGAATGATTGGCGGATTCACTCGAACGGGGCGACCCATGTTCAATGGGCTGCTTGGGATGATCGCTCCTCCCGCAGGAATCGGAAAGATGCCGAAGCAATTCAATTCAGCCGTGACCAATCACCACGAAGTTGTTTCAATCTTCAATGAAATGGATGGTCGGTTCTAATGCCGCTTCGATATGCGTATCACCCCGGAAACGTTGCTCACAGCAACGCTATTGAGGTCGCAGATACCATGCCTGCAGCAGCAGAGTCATTGGGCATCGAATTGGTTAATCTTGACGCTGCCACCAGTTGTGGTGCAGGTATTATCCGTCAAGCGAATGCGGACTTACAAGTGGTACTGAACGCACGTACACTGGCACAAGCAGAGGCACTCGGCCTTGACATCATTACACCCTGTGCAACCACTGCAGCCACTCTGCATGAAGATTTGACATCTCTTCGCAATGACAGCAAATTGATGACCAAGACAAACGATATTCTTCAGCGGAATTGTGGTTTGAATCTGACAGGTGAAGTCAATGTCCACCACTTGTTGCATGTCATTGTCGATGAAATCGGCATTGAGAAATTAGCTAAATCCGTCAAGAACCCCTTCGGATTCAGAATTGCTGGGTACTATGGACCCAATATGCAACAAGAGGGTGCCTGCGGTGGAGACGATGTTTTCGACCCAGACTATCTTGAGCAGGTGATTTCTGCCCTCGGAGGTCAACCTGTTGATTGGACCTCTCGTACTCAATCAGTTGGTGTACCGGGAATTTTCTCAGAAGAAAAAACGGTCCTCAAGCAAACAGCTGCCGTTCTTTCAGATGCCAAATCAGAAGGTGCAGAGTTGGTAGTCAGCGCCTGCAATCTGTCGCATATGTTGATGGATGTGTATCAAGGAAAAGCCGGTAAGGTTTCTGGAGAATCAACCAAAATCCCCATTATCCACCTCACAGAATTGCTGGCATTTGGCTTTGGCCATTATGTTGATCGCCTTGCACAATTGCGCACACGCGTCCTGATTATCGGCGACTAATCCGTGCCGTGTAAAATTCTCACAATTTGCTGTGCAAGTTGGACTGAAAGTCCTTTGATTTCAACAATCTCATCATCACGGGCTTTCGATAGTTCAGCAATAGTTGGCCATCGCTCAAGGATTCTTGAGGCCAATGCGGGGCCGACACCGGGTACTTGCTCCAGCATCGATCGTGTGATTCCATGACTCTGCTTCCGTTTGCTTTCCACCCGTCCGTCTTGGGTTGCATCCAAAACCGGTGTGGACTTTTCAAACAGATTTTCTGAGACGACATTGGCAGCCTCTGTCGCTGTTCTCTCTTCTACATCGCTAAACAAGTCCGGGTGTTCGCTAGCACGCATTCTTGCTTGTGCTTGAGCAGAAAGGTGTTCCAACATTGAGGCTTCTCTTCGAGCAGATACAGCGATGAATCGAGCGGTTTCAGCAGTATCTGAAGACGTGACTACTGGCAAACCATAGTCTAGAGTCAGTGTAGCCAGAGCACCCATGATGGCTTGCCCACTTACCGCCCGATGTTGAAACAAGTCACTGCCTTCTAGAATGAGCATTGCTCTAGGGGCTGCACCAACCAATCGGGTGGCTTGGTCCAACAGTCTCCCGTCGAGTAAACTGTCCACAAAATCACGACTTCCCTTCCTTTCAATCAGGATTCGATCACTGATTCGGATGTCTCCTACAGGTAGATTCACGACCTCGACCGTCAAACCCTCCTGACGCAATCTTGCTGCCAGTGCGCTTTTGCCTTCTCTGTGGTCAATCGAAACGACGACACCATCGCTTTCTGGATATTGAATATTATCGAAATCGATAGCTAAATTCTCAATCGACATCAATGGTGGCTCGACAATCAATCGAGAAGACTGAACCTGTGCGGGGTATGAGTCTAACCCGATTTGCCCAGTAGGTCGCATTTTTCTAGCCAATTTTTCAGGAGTGGGCGGCGGCACCTGGGGCGCTGATTCTACTTCCCGTACGATTGCAGGTGCCACGGAATCATCCAGTTCGGGTGCGAGGCGCTCAGATTCTGTTTTCAGGAATAAGGCTGCATCTTGGCCATCGCTAAGCCGGAACGAGCCGAGATTCTCTCCCTCGTAGCGCATTGCAGTCCCTCCACGCTTTCGTCGGACCTGCTGAATTGAGCGGAACATTCGCTGTTCACGATGTTTCGCCGAGGCTCGTGCCCCCTCATCCCGGGTATCTTTGGCGATGAGCACATGCACTGTACCAGCGCGCTGCCGACCGGTACGCCCTCTACGTTGAATGGTCCGAATTTCACTCCCTACGGGTTCGTAAAAAATGACTAGATCCGCATTGGGCACATCAAGCCCCTCTTCACCAACACTGGTCGCAACCAGGACATTGGCTTCGCCGGAGCGAAACATGTCGAGACTTTCCAATTGCATTTTCTGACTCATTCCGGAAGACCCATCTCGGCTGGCTTGGCCCACAAATCGCTGTGGAACTGCATTTTCGACATCGCTTAGTACTCGAGAGATTTCATCTACAGTGTCCCTAAAGTTGGCGAAGACGATAATTCGACTGTCAGGGCTTTCCTTTAGTTGCCGTCTGACCATCCGTCTGACCATCGTGACTTTGCTGTGAATTTCATCCATCTCTGCAAGGGTATCTTTGAGCTGAACAATTCGAGGGTCAGCTGCGAATTCACGCGCAGATTTTTTCTCATCCTGCCCACCTTGACCAATTCGAGAAAGTGTTTCTCTGGTAGCCGCTACACCTTGGCATAGAATTGACGAAATCAAGTGATTCAAACGCATGGCTATGCCGTTTTCCTTGGCCGCTCTATAGCCAAAAGACTCGCCCTTAGCGATGGATGCAGAGATTCGCCTTTGTGCTTCCTGTAAACCACCGGCGGTCACATGCCCCTGTCGGGTGTAAAATCCGAGGCGACGCATTCGCTCGACAATCCGGGAAAGCCACAATTGCAATGGGTTTGCCAAGAGCCGCAATTCATCCGGTACTTCGACGACGACATCGTTGACCTCCAATCCAGTTGCATAAGGTGCTAACAGAGCATCTCCGGGGGGCCGGACATGAATGTTCTCGATCCGCAATCGTTCGCATACCTCATTGATTTCAGCCTCGATATGGCCGGGGCTTGCGGTCGCGGCAAGGACCAATCCATTGGGGTGTTGCTCGGCGAAAAGGTCTCCAACCTGCGCCATTGCATGGTTTCCATTTGCCCGATGAGCTTCGTCGATGATTAACAAAGCAACATCACCGAGATGGGTCAGTCCATTCTGCACATCATTTCGCACCACCTGGGGGGTCGCGATAACGATGGTCGCAGACTCCCAAATCTCTCTTCGTTTCTTGGGTGGAATCGAACCGGTTAAGGCGACAATTTCTTGATGATCTGGTAAATTGAGCAATGTCTGCATATCGGACAGATGTTGGTTGACCAGTGCATTGGTCGGAGCGAGCATGATGCCACGTCCACCCGGATGATTCAGTCTCTCAGCCAAAGCCATGACTTCGATTGGAGTTTTCCCCATACCGGTCGGTAGCACCAACAGCGTCGATGCACTGAGGCAATGATCGAGGGCTGAAAGCTGGTATGCTCTAGCCTCAATCGCCCCTTCGACGAGTAGGTCATGACGAATCGTAGCGGACATTGCCACCCTCCGTTTACGCCGAGGTTCTTAGGCAAATCGCCTCGTCAAACCGCTTCACGTCATCGTGGAGGGACCCCGTAGGGGGTCCTCCGAAACCGAGCCGTTCATATACAGGTTGCAGGTCGGAGGGCCGCTCAACACTGGGCGTCCAGACACCACAGGGCAATGCGACAGTACCCCACAAAGCCATCGATTCCACTTGTGAATCGGGGTCCGGTGTCACGGTCACCCCGGAAGTGAAGAGCCGGCGTACTGCCGCTGCGGCGGCCTCTACACCGTAACAAAAACTGGAGGATTCCAAAATGGGAGACAGACACCGCCCGAAGAAGGGCAGCATGGGCTTTGGCCCGCGGAAGAGAGCCAATCGGCCGTATGGCCGTGTCAAAAGTTGGCCGGAGACTGATTCAGACGAAGTTCGAGTTCAGGGCTTTGCAGGCTGGAAAGCCGGAATGACCCACGTCATGATGCGCGATCTCAATCCAGGTAGCCCAAGCGCGGGTGCTGAAGTTCGCAAGGCCGTCACAGTCGTGGAAGTCCCTCCAATGCGTGTTTTGGCCGTTCGTGGTTACAAGATGACCCCTTACGGCAAGCAAACCGCCGGTGAAGCATGGGCCAGCGCTGACAAGTTGTCCGATGTCATTCCTTCCCTACCTCGACGTATTCCAGAACGAAAGGAGCACGATGCAAATGCGCATCTCGACAAGTTGCGAGAGTCGGATTTGGCTGAAGTTCGCCTAATCGTTTCTTCTCAACCCGACAAGGTTTCTGCCGTGGGCAGCAAATCTCCTGAAATCATGGAGATGGGTTTAACCGGCGGGGATCTTGGTGCACAACTCGATTGGGCTGCCGAAAAGCTCGGTGAAGAACTGGGTATTGAAGACGTCTTTGAGTCCGGTTCAGACATTGATGTAATCGGTGTCACCAAAGGATACGGTAACCAAGGTGTAGTCCGCCGATTTGGTGTCAAGTTGCTTTCTCACAAGAACTCCAAGCGCCGACGTCAAATTGGAAACATGGGTGACTTCGGTACAGGATATGTGCGTAAGACCATTCGCCAGGCCGGACAGACGGGTTACCACCAGCGAACCGAATACAACAAGCGCATTCTGCGGATTGCTGGGGAAGAAGAGAGTCAAATCACACCTGCAGGTGGATTCCTGCATTATGGTGAAATTAAAAATCACTACATGATTATTCAAGGCAGTTTGCCAGGTCCCGCAAAGCGATTGATTCGCTTCCGTGATGCGGCCCGACCTCGACGTGAACAGCCCCCGGTCGACATTACCTACGTCAGTACGGCGTCAAAGCAGGGGGTATGATGTATGAAGGTCAAGACATACGAACTTACGAATACCATCGAAGTCGAAGAACTCGAAGCTGGCATCATTATCGATTACAGCATTGAAGCCTCTGATGGAAAGAACGTCAATCTACCTAGCGCGTTTGGAAGTGAATTCCGACCGGATCTAATCCGTCGAGCCGTTCATGCATCCCGTGCCAACCGCCGTCAAGCATACGGTCACCGCGAGCATGGCGGAAAGCGCGCTCCTCAGCCCGGTATGAAGCACTCTGTTGAGTGGTGGGGCAAGGGACGTGGTGTCAGCCGAATCATGCGGAAGTCTGGTGCTCGAACCGGTGCACAGAACCCCCACACTCGTGGCGGCCGTCGTGCACACGGTCCAATGGTCCTCAAGGATTGGAGCCAGAAGTTGAACTCCAAAGAAGCCAGCGCTGCACGAGACTCTGCGATTGCAGCGACCGCGGATTCAGAGAAGGTCGCCGCTCGAGGTCACAAATTCAGTGACAGTGTGCGCTTCCCTATTGTCCTTGGTGGCTATTCAGAAGATGGCGAAAATTTCGACATCGAGAGCCTTCCTCTAGAGAAGGCAACCAAGAAATTCATCGCCATGATGGAAAGCATTGGACTCGGTGACGATCTCACGCGTGCGAACGATGGAAGTAACATCCGTGCCGGAAAGGGCAAGATGCGAGGCCGTCGACGCCGAACACCTCGAAGTATCCTACTGGTCGTCGCACAACGCGATGCCCTCGCAAAGGCGGCTCGAAACGTTCCAGGAGTGGACGTTGTTGTCGCCAAGGACCTCTGCGCCGAAGATTTGGCGCCGGGTGGTGATGCTGGCCGCCTCACTGTTTGGACGAAAGCGGCCATTGAGGCACTGGAGTGATTGAAATGGATCCGTACAAGATTATTCTGATGCCTTGGATTACTGAGAAATCTCTAGAGCAGCGCAGAGTTGCGGCTGAAGAGATTGGCTATTTCCAGAACAACAACCGTCTCGAGTTCATCGTTCGTCGTGAGGCGAGCAAAGCGGACATCAAGGCCGCTGTTGAAGAGCTTCTTGAGGTCCGTGTGGCCAAGGTCAACACGCGCATCACAAAGGAAGGCAAGCATGCAAGCGTCAAACTCGCTGAGGGGTATGATGCTGAAGAGACCGCACTCAAGCTAGGAGCATTCTGATTGGAGGGATATGTATGGGTAAGCGAATTCGTGCACAGCGTCGTGGTTCTTCACCGAAGAATCGCGTGAACAGCCACCGGTTCCCCGGTGCAAATCGACTCCCCCGTAAGGATGGCGAAGTTGGCGAAGTTGTGGATATGATCCACAGTCCGGTCCACACCGGTCCTTTGGCCAAGTTGAAGTTCGAAGATGGAACTACCGGCCATGTCGCTGCAACAGAAGGCATGTTCGTCGGTCAGAAAATCGCATTTGGAGAAAATGTCAGCCTGCGCCCTGGAAACGTGACTACATTGAATCAAATTCCAGAAGGTACAGCCATTTGTAACGTTGAATGCCGACCCGGTGACGGTGGCAAGTTTGCTCGCTCCGGCGGCAACAATGCCATGCTTGAAACTCGAATGGGTGACAAGGTCCGTGTTCGGCTGCCAAGTGGCAATCTCAAGGATTTGCCAGGGAAGTGCCGAGCTACCATCGGCGTTCTTGCAGGACACGGTCGTACTGAGAAGCCTTTGATGAAGGCTGGTGCAGCCCACTACCGCGCCAAGGCGCGAGGCAAACTCTACCCCAGCGTCAGCGGTGTCGCAATGAACCCAGTCGATCACCCGCATGGCGGTGGAAACCACCAAGCCGTTCACGGTCCGAACAGCGTTGCTCGAACAGCGCCACCGGGCCAGAAGGTCGGCCATATCGCCCCAAGCCGCACGGGACGCGGACGAGGCAAGAGAAAGGAGTGATTTTGAATGGGACGAAAAAAGAAGGTTATGCGTACACCAAAGGCAGCACGCCGTGCAGCACGTAAGCGTCGCTCGGGCGTATCTGAGCGTCGTAAGAAGGAATTTACCTACCGTGGACTCAGCGTTGAAGAACTCAAGGCCCTGCCCATGTTTGCTCCTGATGATGATCCCGATGCACTCTCTGTCGAAGCCATCATGCCCGCTCGCGCACGTCGCAGTATGTCCCGCGGATATGCAGTTGGTATCGAGAACGGTGGTTCCAATATCGAAGAAGAGCATTTCATCAATCGCCTACGCGAAAACCCTGGCAAGACTATTAAGACACATTGCCGTTCTCTCTACATCTTACCAGAGATGGTTGGCCGAACGATTGGCGTTCACGATGGACGCGCGTTCAAGATGGTCGAGATTCTGCCTGAGATGATTGGGCACGCTCTTGGTGAATACGCATCAACCCGACGCAGTGTGACACACACAGGTCCGGGTGTGGGTGCAACACGGTCCAGTAAGCACGTGGCCCTGAAGTGAGGTGAAATGGATGAGTCGAGATCGAACAAAACCACAATCCGGATACACGCAGTTGCTTCAAGGCAGCCGTCTTGCAGTCGCTCGTGCAGTCAATCGTGATATTCACCACAAGCACTGTTACCAAATTGCACGCGCGGTCAAAGGCATGTATGCCGGAGACGCAGTGGAATACCTAGAGAAGGTCGTCAAACAAGAAGTGGCCATTCCCTACACGCGCCGAAGTCGAGCAGGTAAGGGTGGAAACACGATGGCCGGACATCGAAAGGGCAAGATGGGCCCGGGTCGATATCCACGCAATGCATCAATTGCGTTCATCAAGCTCATCGAGAGTGCGATGGACAATGCTCGTCAACATCACGAAGATATCGACGCTGAAGACATGGTTATCACTCATTTGGCTGCTCACCGTGGCCAAGTCAAGAAGGGTATGCGTCCCCGCGCACGCGGACGTGCTACACCCAACAACCACTACCAAGTCAACCTCGAGATTTTCCTCGAAGATTTGACCGCAGAAGATGAAGAGGAGGATGAGTTCTGATGTCTCAAAACAGTACAATTCGCAAGTTTATCGACCGCAATGTCGAGCGACTATTGGTCCGTGAGTTCTTGCTCTCAAAGACCGAAAAAGCAGGATTCGGTGGCTTGGACTTCCAGCGTACACCCGAAGGAACAAAGGTGACACTTTCCGCAGAACGTGTTGGAATGGTGATTGGTCGAAAGGGCAAGATCATCAACGAACTGCAACGCCGTCTGCAGAATGATTTCAATCTAGAAAATCCACGACTTGAAGTCGCGGAGATTGACAACCCTGCACTCAATGCTCAGGTGATGGCGAGTAAACTTGCAAGTGCTCTTGAGCGAGGCTGGTATTTCCGACGTGCAGGACATTCGTCTCTGCTGAACATTATGGACGCCGGTGCAAAGGGCTGTTTGGTTGTCTTGAGCGGAAAGCTCACTGGTAGCCGAAACCGCACCCAGAAGTTCCAGGCGGGTCACATCAAGTATTGCGGTGATACTGCAATCCAGTTCATGGATGTCGGCAAGGCTGTTTGTGTCAAGAAACTAGGGACCATTGGTTGCACCGTAGCCATCATGCGCCCCGGAAGCAAATTGCCACACGAAATCAGAATCAAAGATCGACACGAAGTGGGCTTGGCCCCACTTGCTGACGTTGCCATCATCAAGGAAGGCAGCGATGAGTTGCCCGAACCGATTGTCGAAGAGGTTCCAGAAGGTGAAATCATGGAAGAAGTCATCGAAGAACCTGCAATCGAGGAAGCAGCTGTTGAAGAAGCACCTCCCGAAGAGGTCGCAGAACAATCTACTGAAGAGGAGGCGACAGAATGACCCACCTCAAATCCCGCGAAATCGACAACATGTCGGACGAGGCGCGCCAATCTCGATTGGTCGAACTTCGTGAAGAACTGTTGCAATTGCGCGCACAACAAGCTCTGGGCGGCTCTGCCTCCAACTTGGGTGCATACAAGGCAACGCGTCGCTCGATTGCTCGTCTATTGACGAAAATGAATGAGAAGAAGGAGTGAACGCTGAATGGCCGCAATTTGCAATCTGTGTGGACTACCCGATGAACTGTGTATTTGTCAAGAAATCGCGAAGGAACAACAGAAAGCAATCATCAGTACAGTGAGAAGGAGGTATGGAAAAATGGTGACAATCGTTGAAGGCATCGATGATACCGCGATCGATATCAACCAACTCGCTAAGATTCTCAAGGGCGCCTGCGCCAGTGGTGGGACCGTCAAGGGACGGACCATTGAACTTCAAGGAGAGCACAAGAAGCGTGCATCTCAGGTTCTGAAGAAGAACGGATATCAAGTGGAGGTGCGCTAAATGAGTGACAGCATCCACATGCCTTTCCTGGCCCGCAACCTCACGGTGAAGGCCTCGCCTGATGCCCAGTTGGTGGGATTGTCGGGCATGGTGGTTGGCGAAACACGCCGAACCATCGCAATCGACGTTAATGGTGAGACCAAGACTCTTGCCAAGAACGTCATCGAGTTCACCCTTGACAACGAGGGTGATCTCATCCAGGGCGCCATGGTGTGTCAGCGCCCCGAGGACCGAATTCACCGAAATTACCGGAGGAATTGAAAATGCGAGATATTGGAATTGAACTGAACAACCAGCCCAAGGGCGAATGGGACGGCGATGAGAATTGTCCCTTCTATGGATCCCTACGACTGCGAGGTCAGATTATTGAAGGTACCATTGCAAAGGTTGGCATGCAAAAGTCGATCATTGTCGAGCGAGAACACATCCGCTACATGCAGAAGTTCGAGCGATACGAGAAGCGAACTCGCCGATATGCTGCCCATCTTCCATCTTGTATTGGTGATGTCAATGTAGGCGACAGTGTTCGAATCATGGAGTGCCGACCTCTGTCCAAGACCATTACGTTCTGTGTTATTGAAGCGGAGGCGAGTGAATGAGAGGTATTTCATCAAAAGTAACCCGTGGTCTACCCACACAAGCACGTATCCAGTGTGTTGACAACACTGGAGCCAAGGTGGTTCAGTTGATTTCGGTCCTGAACACCGGTGGTGTGGCTCGAAGATACCCTGCTGGTGGTGTAGGCGATTTGATCCGTGTCACTGTGAAAAAGGGTACTCCTGAGACACGCCGTCAGATTTTCCATGCAGTCATTGTACGACAAAAGCGCCCCTTCCGTCGACCCGATGGAACTTGGGTTCAGTTTGAAGATAATGCATGTGTGATTGTCAATGAGCGCGGTGAAGTCCGTGGTTCAGATATCAAGGGGCCTGTGAGCCGCGAAGCAGCGGAACGTTGGCCCCGTATCGCGGCTACAGCGAAGCAAATTGTATGAGGTGTTCAAAATGGTAAGTAAGTCCCCAAATAAGCAGCGCAAGTCTGCAGCAAACGCACCCCTACATGTTCAGCGCAAGCGACTACGTGCACGCTGTCTCGATCCTGTTTACGCAAACGTCCGCAACGTCACCATTCGAGTTGGTGACACGGTTGAGGTTCGCCGTGGCGACTTTGGCCATCCCAATTCGGCCAAAGGTGAGAAGGGCAAGCGCTCCGGCGATGCTCGCGGTAAGGCTGGCCTTCGTGCAGCAGTCGCCAGTGTGGATTCAAGTTCTGGTCACATCTTCATTGAAGGTCTGACACACTCCAAGGCAGATGGAAAGGAGGAGGGTATTCCTGTGCACTCGTCCAATGTCGTTGTCGTCAAGATTGACGATTCAGACCCCATCCGTCTCAAGAAACTCCAATCGATGAACGGAGGCGATGACGAATGAGTTCAAGCCACATGAAGAGACTGGCCATGCCGCGAAGCTGGCCATTGACCCGCAAGACCGATATTTGGATCTCACGCCCACGTCCAAGCGGACACCCGCTCGAACGTTGCATGGCCATGGGTGTGGTTCTACGTGACGTCATTGGTGTTGCAAAATCCATGCGAGAGGCCAAGCGCGCTCTCGCAACCCGTAAGATTCGTGTTGATGGTCGTGTGACCACCGACATTCGCCGTGGCGTTGGGGTCATGGACGTTCTGAGTGTTGGCGATGATCACTATCGCTGTGTTTTGGATAAGAACGGTAAGCTCCGTTATGCATCCATTTCTGCCAAAGAAGCAGGTCACAAACTCTGCCGAATCGATGGCAAGACCACCATCAAGGGTGGCGTGACTCAGCTCAACCTCCACGATGGACGCAACATCTTGGTCGATGATGCGAACAAGTACAACACCATGGACACCTTGGTGCTGGACGTTGAATCGCAGAAGATTGAGGGTCATCACAAGTTCGAAGCCGGCGCAAACTGCTACCTCATCGGTGGAAGTCATACCGGTGGTACAGCGGCCATGAACGAATATTTGGTCAAGCGTTCAAGCAAAGACAACGAGGTTTTGTTCGAAGATTTCGGCACTATCGTCGACCATGTGTTCGTGATTGGTGACGCAATCCTACCCCTGGATGAGGTGAACGCATGAGTGAGTCTGCCAACCCCATGACCGCCCCTCGGATCACCAAGGTCACCGTAAACATCGGTGTCGGTGAAGGCGGCAACCGTCTCCTGCTGGCAGAGAAGGTTCTCGGTCTGGTCTCCGGACTTGACCCGGTTCGTACTCTTTCAAAGAAGACCAACCGCGATTTGGGGACTCGTGAAGGGGCTCCAATCGGTTGCAAAGTCACACTCCGTGAACAAGAGCACATCGAAAAATTCCTCAAGGATGCCTTTTGGTGCCGTGAAAACACATTGCCCGCTTACAATTGGGATGACTCAGGAAATCTTTCCTTTGGCATCCGAGATTACACTGACTTCCCAGAGATGAAGTATGACCCAGAGATTGGCATCTTTGGCATGGACGTCAACGTCGTGCTAGAGCGCCCAGGTCACCGTGTCAGCCGCCGTCGTCGCCGAAAGGCCAGCGTTGGTACTGTACACCGCGTTTCTCGAGAAGAGAGTCTAGAATGGTTCCAAGGCCGATTTGGCCTTACAGTAGTGGAGGAGTAAAGATGGCAAGAGATCATGGAGAAAGGATAGGTCGAACCCTTGGCTGCCGCCGTTGTGGCCGCAAGCGGGGAATGATTCGCAGACATGGACTTCGTCTATGCCGTCAGTGCTTCCGGGACGTAGCCCCCCAGATAGGCTTCAAGAAATTTAGTTGAGGTGGTGAAGAGATGCAATTTGATCCCCTAAGTGACGCATTTGTGCGAATGTATAACGCAGAGCAAGCTGGACATTACGAGGTATCCCTCGCTCCAGCAAGTAAACTGCTAGATAACATGCTGAAAATCATGCAAGTATCCGGCTATGTCGGAGAATACGAGCGCGTGGCCAACGGTCGAGGCGATGCTTTCCGTGTCGAACTCGTCGGTGCCATCAACCGCTGTGGTGTCATCAAGCCACGTCACAGTGTCAAGCGCGCAGAATTCGATAAGTGGGAGTCCCGCTATCTACCTGCCCGAGACTTCGGTCTACTGATCATGACAACCAACGATGGTGTCATGCATCACTATGATGCGAAGGACAAGAAAATCGGTGGCCGTTTATTGGCCTACGTATATTGAGGTGATTTGAATGGTAAAGGTTGACCACATCAAGCACATCGTCGAGCTTTCAGAGGGTGTGGGTGCTGCAATTGACGGCAACGTCGTTACTCTCTCTAAGGATGGCAAGTCCATCTCAAGAGAATTTGCAAGTCCACGCTTGGATGTCTCGATGAATGAAGGTAATCTTGAGGTCTTTATTGATCTTCCACGTCGCAAGGAAAAGG
>TARA_B100001121_G_scaffold264208_1_pt1 | contig 26892 bp, 28 predicted proteins | sample TARA_B100001121 | Tara Oceans TARA_B100001121 (sample SAMEA2622817) | marine metagenome | biome: marine biome (ENVO:00000447); feature: surface water layer (ENVO:00002042); material: "saline water (ENVO:00002010), including plankton (ENVO:xxxxxxxx)" | depth 5 m
TTGCTAATGCAAAAATTAATCCTGGCCTTGAGATTCTTACTAATAAAGGAAAAAAAATTACAGAACCTAATAAAGCCCCTAAACCCTGAAGAGATATCATCAAAGAAAATTGTTCAGGTGTTGCTTCGTAAATAAATCTTGCGAAATATGGAGCCATGGATTCAAATGAAAATGCTGTTAAGTTTCCTATAGCAACTATTATTAACGTAGATAATATAATTTTATTTTTAAATGCATATCTGATTCCTGAGGTAAATCCTGCATATTTTGTTTTTTCTGTTTTTCTTATGGAGAGCCTAGGCATTTTGATAAGAAAAATTAAATTTGCAGCATTTATTAGTGCAAATGCAAAATATAATTTTTCTAAGGCTAGAAAATTCATAAAATAAATTCCAATATTTGGACCTAAAAACCAGGCAGAATTTAATAGAATAATATTTAATGCAATGCCAGATTTTAAATTTTTTTTTCTTACTAAATTAGCTAAATATGACTGTCTAGATGAAATATCAATAGACATTAATATCCCTGATAAAAAAGTAAGAAAAAATATTATTACCGGCTTTGCTTCAAAGAAAAACAAATAAAAAGACCAAGCAAATAGATATAAAGACGTCATTATAATAACAAATCTAATTATGTTAAGTCTTGTAAATTTATCAACTAGCCATCCTGAAATCATACCTGAAAAAATCATAGGTAGAAATTTCACAAAAACTAAAAGACCTACACTTGAAGGACTTTTCACTATGTTAGTTAACAGCCAAGTTACTAATGCGAAGTCTAAGAATCTTATTGTGTAGATATATATGCTGGATAAAGCTAATTTTCTAAAGAATCTTTCTTCTTTGAGTCTTAATAATTCAGAGTAATATGCCATATTGTGAAAGTGTAATATAGCAATTATATTTTTTAAAAATTATTTAAGACACTAAAATTTACTACGTATAAACATTTAATCAGTACTTAACCAATTTTTTATTTTTTCTTGTCTTGCCAACCAAGCAATTAGTGCACCAAATATAACTGTCCCGACTAATAAAGTTAAAAAATTCAACTCTGTAAATCTTCCTAGTGCAACAAGTGTGGCATCTTCTAAGAAATGAAGTATGCTTATAACAATTGTAATAGAACCGAATTTCTTCATTTTCTCTCCTTATTGTAAATGAGAAATTACTGAATCAATTCTTGTAATAATTGATTATACCTCTCATTTTCGATATTGATAGATTTCTTTTGTTCTACCAAATTTTTATTGTTGTAATCTAAATTTGGGATTCTACTAATAATTTCTCTTATCATCTAACTATCCTTGTGTTTATATTGTTCATTCCACCATCAATGTTAATTGTTTGCCCTGTTACGAAATCTGATTCATCGCTCAGCAACCATGATAAACATTTAGTTACATCATTTGGCTGTCCTATTTTATTAAGCACATTCATATTGGACACCATCTCTTTAGCTTTATCATTTGAGACAAATTTACTTGATAACTTGGTCTCTATAAGAGCTGGAGCTATGCAATTAAACCTATATCCCTTATAGCCATATGTAGCCGAGCAAGAACGAATTAGACCCTCAAGTCCAGACTTTGCAGAAGCTATAAGCTCATGATTTGATAACCCATAAGAAGCAGCTACTGAAGAAAAGCAAACATAACTTAACTTTTTGATGCTTCTCTTCAATAAGCTAGAAAGAATTCTGAAGTTGGACATTAAGTTGACTTCAAGTATTTCATACATATCATCATCTTTTGCTAAATGTATGGGTCGGAGGTTTATTGAGCCAACGAAATTCACTATATAAAGATCGTTATTCTCAACATCTATCAACTCAAAAACTTCATCTATATTCTTATAATCAGAAGTTTCTACAAAAGTTACTTCTTTACTATATTCTGTTTTGTTACGTGAAACGGCATAAATATTTCTAAATTCATTTTGATTATTAATAAATTCAGTAGCTATATCGCTACTAGAGCCAAATACTATTAACTTCCGTTTATCTAAATCCATTTACTAATCAACCTTTTGAAGCTTAAAAAATTACTTCTAAAGAAATTATTTTCAAACTTACAACCCAATAAAACCCCACCGAAAGAAACTTCTGAGAGATGTTCTTCTTTAGGAAGTGAGCATAACTTACAATCTTTAGACTGCATGGAATTGTTTATTTTCAATATTATTTCCTTCAAATAAATCGGGGTTGTAAGTTCTCGAACACTGAGCACATTTATAGACATTGAAATCATCCATATCTACATAACTTAATAAATCGCCCTTACAGTGAGGACACATTTTCAATAATACTGACATATTCGCCCCTTTATATTTTTTGTATAATCTAATTATCAATTATTAGTAATAGATATTGTTCAAAAAATATAATTTGTCTGATATAGTATTCATATAAAAGGATTATAAAGGAGACTGATAGAGATGAATTCAAGTTGGTACGTTCCTCCAAAAACAGAAATACAGGCTGTGTCTAAGCAATTCTCGTCTTGTTTAATTAACGGTCATTATAAGCAAGCAAATTTAATATCTAGAATGTTGATAACTCAGCAGTGGTCTCCGGCAGTTGTTTATCTAAATATAATTAGAAAAACATTGAATCAAATAGGTAATCTTTGGCACCAAGGAAAGCTTCTGATAACTGAAGAGCATCGTGCTACTCAATTTTGTTTGTTGCTGATGGATAGGGTTAGAAATACATTCAAATTGCCAACACCTAATGGAATGAAGATTTCTATGGCATCTATAGAGGATGACAAGCACGTTATTGCTTTATATATGACAGCAGATTTTTTTAGATGGGATGGCTGGAATGTAGAAATGCTAGGCGGGTCTATTCCTAATAAAGATCTTGTTACCTATATTGATACGAATGCACCAAATTTTGTTTTATTATCATCTACTTTTCCTCAAAGTAACGATAATCTTGAAATCGCAATAGAGGGGATCAAGTCACTCAACAAGGATATAAAGATAATTATTGGGGGTCCGGCAGCTTCTTTAATTAAAGATACTAATCAATTGATAGATGGATTTGCCGAAGATCCTATTCAAGCCGTTAGCGTTGCAAATAGCCTTTCAGAATCAAATCCTGCTTTGATACCCTTAGAATCAGTTCTTCTTTCTTTGGGAGAAAAAATCCACTCAGTAAGAAAGAACCTGGATTTAAGCCAAAGCGAACTTTCAAATAAATCTGGCCTCGCAAGAACTTTCATAAGCGCTGTTGAACAAGGCAAGCAAAACGTCTCCTTGGGCTCTTTAAAGTCTATTTCCGACTCATTAGGGGTACCGCTGGCAACCCTATTAGAAGATTGATACGGATATCGTATATTTCTGCACAGGTATAATTTTTTTGTAAGATTTGTACGAAATTCGTTCTGTGTCCAGTTGGAAAAAATATTAAAAACATATATTTTTTATATTAATTCATTATAATTGCTGATTTCGTAACAAATATGTAACATTTGTTTATTACTAAATTAGAAAGATGGATTTAGAATTTAATTATATAGACCAAGAAAGGTACAAATTGTTTTCAGTAATTGCTCGTAAAGTAAGTGATAATTTTTTCAATTCAGTAAGTTATAAAGAGGAATTTCAGCACAGAATTTTGGCTGAAAATTTTAAATCCGAAGAAATTGATAAAGACTTATTCATCAAATATTACAGATAATTTTTTAACCTTTTCTTAATCAATTTTAGGTTCAAACATATATATTTCTATATATGGGTGTTTTTGAAAAATATTTATCTGTTTGGGTAGCTCTAAGCATACTTACAGGTACATTACTTGGTTATGCTCTTCCAGGAATATTTCGTGTAGTATCTGAGCTTGAATTTCAAAGTGTAAATCTTTTGGTGGCACTTTTTATTTGGGTAATGATACTACCAATGATGATAAACATTGATTTTGCTAAAATAATTGATTTTAGAGCAAGTCCCAAAGGTATTGTCTTAACGTTGATCATTAATTGGATCATTAAACCATTTACTATGGCAATGTTAGGAATCCTTTTTTTTGAAATATTCTTTTCAAGCTTACTTTCTCCTGAAGATTCTAAACAATACATAGCAGGGATGATATTATTAGGTGTTGCACCATGTACAGCTATGGTATTTGTTTGGAGTAATCTAACTAGGGGTGACCCTAACTACACATTACTACAGGTTTCAATAAATGACGTAATCATGATTTTTGCATTTGCACCTATTGCAGCATTTTACTTGGGAGTAACATCAATTAGTGTGCCATGGGACACATTGATTCTTTCTGTTGTTCTTTATGTAATTGTACCTCTAGCTTCAGGATTTATAATAAGAAAAATATTTTTGAGAGATCAACAAACTATTTATGTATTTAATCAGAAAATGAAACCATTTGTAGTGATGGGATTATTGTTCACTGTGATATTGCTTTTTGGGTTTCAAGGAGAAAAAATTGTTGATTCTCCATTTTTGATAATCCTAATAGCTATTCCTCTCATCATACAGACCTACGGTATCTTTTTTTTAGGATATATTTCAGCTTATTTATTAAAACTACCTCATCCAATAGCTGGACCTGCATGTCTAATAGGTACTTCTAACTTTTTTGAACTTGCAGTAGCTGTTGCAATAGGGATTTTTGGTATAAACTCTGGAGCCGCTCTAGCTACTGTGGTTGGAGTGCTTGTTGAGGTTCCAGTAATGCTATCTTTAGTTTATTTAGTAAATAAAACTGCTAATAAATTTCCTTCAAAATGATCAATTTCTAAAGATAAAATTTTGTATATCATGTCTGAAATAAAGAATAAAACTGATTACAACTGTTAGCAACACTAATATCAGAGCATAATAGAAATTATTATTATTTTCTTCTTCTAGAATTATTATGCTATTGTACCATTCGCTAAGATCGCCTGAATTAAATCTTCTGACATTTCCTGATGCTACTGTTTTATTAAATATTTCTTGATAACCAAGTGAAAAAACAAAACGTGATTGTCCATTTGAAATTACTTTTACATTGAAATCTGTATCTGATTCAATAACTTTATTTTCATCAATAATTCGTATAAGATTCATCCGACTGTATGGTTCATAAAAATTACTTTTTTGATTTGACGTAAATTTTTCATTATTAATGACTAGTTCTGGTAATCTTTCATAAGCTAATATATTTTCAGGGTCTTGATCTGGAATTAATAGACTAAATACAAATGTATCTCCAGCTGAAAGTTTGAAATTTAGTTCCATCTGCTCACCTTTTTTATCAAAAATACCATAAAAAGCATGAGATATTTTTGCATCACTAACTTCGATATAACTATCTTGGTTTTTATCAGCTATTCCAAATGGTTGATGAGCAAAAATAGGATTTTGTAGTAGTAAAAATCCTGAGATTTGTATAAATATAAAAATGAAATTTTTCAAAACATTGTCTGATTTATTTATTCTTAAAATTAATTATAAAGAAAAATATAGATGAAATTAATAGAATTATTCCAGTAGTTAACATAGAAAAATTAAGACCAAATTTATCAGAACTATAACCGATCAACAGATGCCCTGTCCAACCTAAACCCAATGTAATAAACCAAGCAGAAACAGCTGTACTTCTAAGATTAGATGGAACATTTTTTTGTAAATAGGTCCACTGTACTGCATCAAAAGATGCTCCGCATGCTCCTACTATCGCCATTATTAAAATAGCCACAATTAAATTAGTAGTCAGAGCTATCAAAATTATTGAAATTCCAAAAATTAATGCAATTATTGTTGCAATTGAATGGGCTTTATCTATATCTTTCCATTTAAATAAAGCTAGTATTCCTAAAAATCCTCCAATTGAAATACTAGTTTGTAGGATCGTTAATATACCTATTTCAGCATCAAGGATAAATTTTGTGATTGATGATAATAAACTTAGTATAGAAAACCCAAAAATTTCTACAACTCCGGCAAATAATAATAAGTTTCTTGTATAAAAATTACCAAAAACTATTCTTAATCCATCTTTAATATTTTTTAGATAATTACCTTTATTTTTTACTTCATTGAATTCAGAGGATTTTAGTAATAAATTTATTGATCCAATTAAACCGAAAAAACCCGAGAGAAGAATAGCCTGTTCAATACCAAAAAAGATAGAAAATGCACCTCCTAGCAAAGACCCAATAACACCTGTAAATCTCATAATCATAGAGTATATTAGCATTGCAGTTATTTTTTCATTTTCATTAACAGAATTTATGACGCTACCCTGTATTGCTGGAACTATAAATGCTCTAGTTATACCTGTCATTCCTGAAGCCAAATATGCAAGTAATAAGAAATTTTGATTTTGAAAAACAAGATATGCAAACAGGCAAAGTACAAAAAATCTTGTAATTCCAACAATAATTATAATTTTATTTCTTCCAAATTTATCAGCAGCAGCTGCAGTGAATGGAGAAAAAATTGTTTGAACTATTTGAGTTATCGCAAATGAAATAAGTGTTGCCAAGATAGAGTTAGTAGATTTTAAAATTAACCAACTAAGACATAATCTTTCAATCCACTCTGAGCAAATAAAAAAGAAAAAACCTGACATAAGACTTTGAAATTTTTTATTTGAGAATAATAAATTATTTTTAATTTTAGAATTTAGAAAAAACATTTTTATTTTTTATATCCCTGATAAAAAGTGAATATTAAAGTATATTAATCTTACTTAATCAAAAAAAAATAGATACATAAATTTGAATCGAAGTGTAATAAAAGAATCATTAATTGTAGTTGATATAGGAACTTCATCTGTAAAAACATCTATTTTTGACCTAGAAGGCAATATTTTGCCTAACTTTTCAATTTCAATCCCTCATACCATAATAAGTAAAAATGATGGAACATCACAACAAGATCCTGAGATGTTGAGATCAATAGTTGAAGAATCTATTGATATTGTTTTAGAGAAATCCGAAGGATATATAGAAAATATAGTCGGAGTAGGCTTAGATTCTATGGCTAGTACTTTGGTAGGTATAAATAAATATGGCAAACCTATTACTCCCATATACACCTATGCTGATACTAGATCAAATAATCAAGTTGATAAAATCAAACAAGATTTAAACGAAACAATTCTCCACCAAGAAACAGGAGCTGTTCAACACACTTCTTATATACCTTCAAAAATAATGTGGATGAAGGATAATATAAATAATTTTAAGGATATTGATAAATTTGTTGATTTTTCTACTTATATTTATTCAAACTGGTTTGAGAATAAAAATTTTAAGGCCAGTTACAGTATCTCTTCATGGAGCGGATTATTAGATAGAAATAAATTAGAATGGCATTCTGATTTAATTGATTACTTAGATATTTCGGAAGATAAATTACCTAAATTAAGACCTTATGATGATTTTGAAAGTGGTCTAAATAATAATTATTCTAAAAGATGGAAGAAATTATCAGAAACTCCATTCTTTTTATCAGTTGGTGATGGAATGGCTGCAACAATTGGAAGCGGGTGTACGGGAAGAAAAAAAATTTCTATTACAGTAGGTAGTACTGCAGCAATAAGAATTCTGTTAGATACAAAAGTAGATAAAGTTCCAAAAGGTTTATGGTGTTATAGATTGCTTAATGACTATACACTTCTCGGAGGCTCATTTTCAGAAGGTGGGAATCTAATAAGTTGGGCTTATAATAATCTAAAACTTCCAAAGATAGAAAATCTAAATAGTGAGTTATTAAAATTACAATCAGGATCTCACGGGATTTCTGTTTTACCTTTTTTATTAGGCGAAAGAGCCTTGGGATGGTCAAATAATTCTAAAGGAATTATTTCTGGGTTGAAATATTCTAATACTTCTATAGAAATATTGCAGTCTTTTTTAGAATCCATTAGTTATAGATTATATTTGGTCTACGAAATGTTAAAAGATTTTCTGGACAAAGACGTACAAGTTATTGCTAGTGGAGGAGCAATTAAAAATTTACCCTGGTGGATACAAACTACATCTGATGTTTTAGACAAGGAAATTTATATTTCAAAAGATAATCAAGATACAGGAAAAGGTGTAGCCATAATGATGTTAAGAGCTTTGGGTTATGTAGGAAATTTCGAAGATATTGATTCTGATATTGAAGAAAAATATTCTCCTGATAAAAAAAATCATAAAATTCATAAACACTTAATAGATTCTCATTTAAGGCTTTATGAAAAAATGATGAATAATTAATATATATTTAAGTAAATATTAATTTAATGAAAAATTCTTATGACATAATAATCATTGGTGGAGGTATAGTAGGGGTATCTGCCGCTTACTATGCATCTTTAGAGAACTTGAGAGTTCTTCTAATAGAAAAAGACTCCATAGCAAGTCATGCTTCTGGTTTTGCATATGGAGGAATTACTCCACATGTAGGACTTGAAGAAAATGATCCATATAATCAGATAAGCCAATATTCTTATAATTTACATAAATCTTTAGCAGAAGAAATTCCTGAATTATCAGGTATTGATTACGGGTATAGATCATACCCTAATTTTGAATTGGCAATGAATGATAAAGAAGAGGAAGAATTGGAAGAAATATATTCAAAATATTCTGATCTGAATATTTACGAATATTTTTCAAAAAAAGAATTAAAAAAAATCGAACCCAGATTGGGACCTAAGATTCGTTCTTCACTGGTTACAAAAATATCAAGTGGAGTTGAGCCTTATAAATTAACTCTAGCCTTAGGGACATCATCTGAAAAAAATGGAGTTGAGATATTAAATTCAGAGGTAAATGATATAAATATTGAAACAGAAAATAATATAAAAGTTACAACCTCAAATAAAAAAGAAATTTTTACTAAAAACCTACTGGTATCTGCAGGCCCTTGGAGTTCATTCTTTTCTAAATGGTTTGGTTTTGAAATTCCTATTAAGCCATTAAAAGGTCAAATCTTAAGATTAAAAAGTAATCAAATTATTGAAAATGGATTTCATTGGGGACCTAATTATGTAACTACTAAGCAAGATGGGCTGATTTGGGCTGGGACTACGGAAGAAGATGTAGGATTTGATGAAAATCCTTCCAACTATGGATTAACATCAATTATGGAATCATTAATTGATGTTTTTCCTTTTTTACAAGACTCTGAGTTGGTTCTTCAAACTGCTTGTCTGAGGCCATTGGCCATAGACAAGTCTCCTATTTTATCCAAATCAGATAAAGGGAATCTGTATTTAGCCTCAGGAACAGGACGTCAAGGAATTCTTCTTGGACCAGCGATGGGAAAGTTGATTCTAGATAATATATTATCTAGAAAGACAGAGATTCCCATAGAACCTTTTTCTCATAAGAGATTTTCCAAAGCTTAAGCCATAGCAGAATTAGCTCTATAAGCAGTTCTTAGATCCTGTTCTTCGAATTCTAATGGCTTTTCTCCTAACGCATGCTCATATAATGCTGCTTTATAAATTCCTTCTAATGTATAGATTATAGAAATAGAAGCTGTGGCACATAACAGTCCAATTGCTATACCAAAAGTTCCATTTATTAGACCAAAAAACCAACCAATTCCAAGACTTATTAACAGAGCTATAATTTGAAAAATTCCAAAACCAAAGTTAGCAGCTACTTGATTACCCCAAGTTTGTTTAAATAAACTTGATGATCTTTTTATAGCAGAAATTGGACTCATATTTTCTGAAACGATTATTGGAACTACAAAAAAAGTCATCATTGCCCAACCCGCCTCGAGAAAACTTGCAAATATTTGAGTCATGATCCCTCCAAAACCTCCACGGTTTCTTCCATTTGCTTTTATAGCTGCAAAAATCAGTCCCATTATAGTTACAATTATTGACCAGAAAAAAATATGATGGACATGTTTAAGAGCATGACTAAGACCTGAAGAAATATTTGGGTCACCCCCTCGTAGTCTTTCAAGAGCAGCAGAAATTAAAGCAGAATTAAAGAATACAATTATAAAATTCGCACCAAAAATTAGAATAGCAATAGGAAAAATAGATTGTTGTTCCTCATTAGCTGCTGAAAAATCTATTGAACCAGTTGAATAAATCAAACCCAACAATAAGAGAACAAAAATTGCTGCCATTATTGGAAATAATATCAATTCTCTATCTTTTCTGAGAACTTTTACACATGATTTCATTAGTTGAATTGTGTTTGAAATATTTCCGAAGAATCCACCATTAACCAAAATATACTCCTAATATAACTTATTACTTAATTATATTCTTTTGATATCAGTTTACTCAATAGTAGCAACATACGTTTTATTAAGATCTTTCCAAGCTATTTCAAAACCTAATCCAGGTTTGTTAGGAGCAGAAACATATCCATTATCAAATTCTATTTCTTCAGATAAACCAAATCTATTTTCTCCAGAACAAGGAAAAAACTCATAAAATTCGCAGTTTGCAGAAGCTATTATCACATGTAAATTTGCAACGTTATCTAGAGAATTACTAGACCCTGAATGAATTTCACATTTCATATTAAATGCATCTGCCAAGTCTGTTAATCTTTTTAATGGAGATATTCCTCCCATTGCAACTACATCTCCTCTAACGATATTGGTGGTTTTTTGAGTTATCCATTCGGGCACGGAGTAGTATTTTCCAGGGATAAATTCTGTTGAAACAATTGGTATATCAAGCTTAGAGTAAAGTTTTTTATAATTATATATATCTTCCTCAACGAGAGGATCTTCATACCAGTAAAAGTTTAGATCTTCAATTTTCTTACCAACTCTTAGAGCATCTTCATATTGATATGCACACATAGAATCAAGCATTAATTTCATTTTAGAATCTACGGATTTTCTTATTTCTTGGCATATTTTTATATCTATATCTGGAATTCCATGAGGGTGTATTTTATGAGCTGTCCAACCTGCTTCCATAAATGTTATAGCTTCTTTGACATAGTCATTTATATTTTCATGGAAAGCAGTGCTACTATAAACAGGAACTTTTTCTTTGCAAGTACCAAGTAATCTATGTATAGGTTGATTTGAGATTTTTCCGTTTATATCCCATAAGGCAATGTCTATTGAAGCTATAGCATTCAAAGATAACGATCTATTCATTTTCCATAAATCATTCCAAATTTTACTAATGTCTTGGGGATTTCTTCCAATTAATAATTCTTTAGCAAAATCTACTATTCCTTTATGATGATGTTCTGAACCAAGTTTTGAAGATCCCAAAAAAGAATTTCCTTCTATTCCTTCATCGGTTATTATTCGAATAACACTTAAGTTAACATTTTGCCCAAAAATATTTCTGTAGTTTGTTTTCCATGGAGTCCCTTTCCATTCAAAAATATCTAGCTTTATATCCTGAATTTTCATACTTTATTCAAGGGTAGCTGTGTGTCCTTTTCTTAATAGATCCCAATCTATTTCATAGCCCAATCCAGGCTTAGTAGGTGCTGTTACATATCCATTATCAAAATTAATATCTTCAACTAATCCAAACATATTTGCTCCAGTACAGGGGAAAAATTCAAAAAATTCACAGTTAGGCACTGCCATAGTTATGTGTAAATTAGCAACATTATTTAGAGAATTTCCGCCATGATGAATTTCACATTTCATATTAAATCCTTCAGCAAGATTTGCTAATCTAACCATTGGAGTAATTCCTCCTGTAACTGCAACATCTCCTCTAAGAAAATCTGTAGCATACTCAGTTATCCATTCTGCCATTCCGTAAAATCTTCCAGGGGCATATTCTGTTGACATTATTGGAATATCTAACTTTTGATGTAGTTTTTTGTAGTTATATATATCCTCTTCAACAAGTGGATCTTCATACCAATAGAAGCTTAAATCTTCTATTGCTCTTCCTACTCTCATTGCATCTTCGTATTGGTATGACCACATTGAATCAAGCATCAGTTTCATATCATCTCCAACTGCATCTCTTACAGCTTTACAAATTTCTATATCGTAAGCAGGGTTCCCATGAGGATGAATCTTATGTGCTGTCCATCCTTTATTTTTAAAAATTAGAGCTTCTTCAGCATATTGTTCTTTTGTCTCATGAAATGCTGTTGAAGAATAAACAGGAACACTTTCTTTACAAGTTCCAAGCAATCTGTGTATAGGTTGATTTGCAATTTTTCCGTTTATATCCCATAAACAAATATCTATTGCTCCGATAACATATGTTGAAACTGATCTGTTCATTTTCCATAAGTCTGACCATATTGCACCAATATCCTGAGGGTTTCTTCCTAAAATAATTGGTTTTATAAATTCAATTAAACCTGGAGCATGATGATCTGCACCGACTCTTGATGATCCTAAAAAAGAGTTTCCACTGATCCCTTCGTCAGTTTCAACAGTTACTACTCCAAGTTGAACTGTGTTTCCAAATTGAGTATGATCATTAGTTTTCCATGGTTCTGTTTTCCAATCAAATAGCTCTACTTTTACATTTGTTATTTTCATTTTTACCTGCACTTGAATACTTTATTTTTTGACATCTTATTATATTTATATTTAAATATCTAATTTATTTTTCATAAAATTATAAAAATGAATATAAAAGTTACAGAAGCTAACAATACTGAAAAAATAAAACAATGTCACAATATTAGACTGGAAGTCTTTGTAGAGGAGCAGAAAGTTCCAGTTGAAATTGAGATTGATGATTTAGATGAAATATCAATACATGCACTCGCATATATTGATGGAATTGCAGTTGCTACAGGTCGACTTATTCCCTCCGAAGAAAAAGGAAAAATAGGTAGAATGGCGGTTATTAAGAAATACCGAAGAACAGGAATAGGGGGAGAGGTTCTTTCATTCCTTGAAAAAAAGGCCAAGAGCATAGGGATTTCTTACATTTCACTCCATGCTCAAGAATATGTAAAAAATTTTTATCTAAGTCATGGATATAAACAAATTGGAGAATCTTTTCTTGAAGCAGAAATAGATCACATAGAAATGTATAAAAATCTATAAAAAATATTTTTTATTCTAAAATTTTAGTTGTGTTATCATTTTTTCTATGAAAAATTATAAATGGATTGCCTTCTTTGCTGTTGCACTTTCCTTATTTGTAAATGTAGCAAGTATGGGCGCTATAATTATTTCTCTAAAAGAAATTTCTTTATCTTTTGGAACTTCAATACATGAAGTCTCATGGTTAGTAATAATTCATTTATTAACCGTCACTGCAATATTGTTGCCAGCAGGTAATTTTGCAGATAGATTTGGTCAAAAAAAAGTTCATATGGTAGGAATTGCTACTTTTATAGTAGGAACAGCAATAGGTTTTTTTGCTCCAAATTTTATAATCTTAATTTTCTCAAGAATTATCATGGCAATAGGTTCTGGAATGGGGCAGGCAGTAGGTGGAGCCATAGTAACTAATTTATTTCCTGAAAGTGAAAGAGGAAAATCTCTCGGACTAATGAGTACCACGGTTGGTCTAGGTCAAACAGTTGGCCCAGTCATAGGAGGAGTATTGGTATTTAATTTTGGATGGCAAACTGTATATCTATCATTACTTATACCAATGATCTTTGCATTCATACTAGGACATTTTTTACTTAGAAAAGATAATATTAAGCAAAAAAACAATCCTGATCAATTTGATTTTAGAGGAGCATTTTTTGGAATTGCTTTTATAATCTCAATTATCTTAGGTATGAAAAATATTGTTTTTGAAGATCTTTTTAGTAATTTTGCTTTACTCTTTATTTTGATATCGGTTCCATTTGCTATTTTGTTTATATTTACAGAGATTAGATCTCAAAATCCTATTCTTAATTTTAATTTGTTTAGAATAAGATCTTTTTCTATAGCCGTAAATACAAGGTTCTTTGCATTCTTAGCAATGTCATCAAATATGATTTTGATGCCAATTTTTTTGACTGGATTATTGAGTATTAATGAATCTAGAGTAGGGCTAATGTTAATTTTTCAATCTTTGGGGATGGCTTTTGCTGCGGGATTAGGCGGAAGATTATCTGATAAATTTGGAAGAATCAAGTTTATAATTTTTGGATTGTTATTAATGATTTTTTCTAATATATTTATAGCTCAGTTTAATATTTCAACATCAAGATCGTTTATTACAACTATCCTACTTATAAATGGTTTAGGTATGGGATTCTGGGGATCTCCAAATATGGCCTTAACTTATAGCTCTCTCGACAAAAATTTAACTGGTTTTGTTTCCTCAATAATTAGTTTTACAAGAAATATGGGAAATACATTTGGACAAACATTAGCAACTATAATGTTGACTGCATTCTTAATTTTAGGTGCTAATTACAAAGGAGATATTGCAAGTCTAAATTCTTTAGATAAAGATTCTATGAATGTTTTTCTCAATGCTTGGAAATTTATATATTTCTCTTCAGTTGTTTTTTTAGTTATTTCTCTACTACCTAATATTTTTCTAGCTAGGTCAAAACAAATATAATAGAAGAATGAAATATTTATTATTTACAGCATTACTTTTTTTATTTTCTTGTTCTGAAAATACTGAAACCCAAGCATATGTATCAACTTCACCAAATATTATTGAATCTTCAAATAAAGAATTATTAAGAACATTTAAGGGTGATTATTCTCATTGGAAAAATGATAATGGTACAGAATCGTACGAAGATTTGAGATTTGAGCTAGGTTTTTATGGTTCATTTAATGAAATGAGACAAGCTCAATATAGAAAAATGGGAATAGTAACTGATCTTTCTCAGATCCAAAATATAATTGACTCTGGGAAACCAACTTTTATTGAAGGCTGGAGTGAATCATGTGTTTATTGCAAAATGGGAGAAGTAGCATTAAAAAAATTAAAAGTTGAACACTCAAATCAGGTGAACTTTGTTATTGTTGATGTTTCAAATAGATATTTAGAAGATGTCACTGAAACTCTAAGATATTTCCAAATTTCAAGTACTCCAACTTATATCATTCTTGATAAAAACGGTGAAGAAACATATAGATCTGTTGGGTATGCTGCTGAAGGCGAAAAATTATCAAAAATTTTGTATGAAAACTATTGATATGTATTTTGATTTAATTAAAAAAAACAAACTAAGATTAGCTCCCATGGCTGGAGTTACTAATTCTCCCTTCAGAGAGATTTGTATTCTAAACAATTCAGGTTTTGTGACTTCAGAAGAAATAGATGCTACCTCACTTGTTTATGATAAATCTATTAGGACTAAAGAAATTGCAAGTTTTAATATAAAAGAAAAACCTATAGCTCTTCAGCTTTTAGGATGTGATGAAAAAATCATGCCTGAGGCAGCAATAATACTTCAACAAATGGGCGCAGACATTATAGATATTAATATGGGATGTCCAGTTCCAAAAATTACCAAAAAAGGAAAAGGCTCAGCCTTAATGAAAGATATTATCCAAACCTCAAAATTGGTAAATAAAATTAGAAAAGTAACTAAGATTCCTCTTACTGCAAAGATTAGAAGCGGATGGAATGAAGAAGATCAAAATGCTGTAGAATTTTCTAAAATGTTGGAAGAAGAAGGTATTGATGGAATAACTGTACATCCTCGAACTAGAGCTCAAAGATATGAAGGTCTATCAAAATGGGAAATAATAAAAAATGTTGTTGATAAAATAAACATACCAGTAACAGGAAATGGAGATGTAAAATCTTTTGAGGATGCCGAATTAATGATTAAAAATACTGGATGTCACTCTGTGATGATTGGAAGAAGTGCTATTGGTAATCCGTGGATCTTCAATCCTCAATTTCAAAAGCTTGATGAGATCAAAAGAATAAAAAAAATGATTAATGACATAAAGATACATATCGATTATATAAAACAATTTTTTGCTGAAAAAAATATAGATTTACAGATAAAAAAACAACTTTCTTACTATTCCAAAGGGTTAATAAATTCTAAAGAACTAAGGCAAAAAATTTTTAGATCTAATGAAGACATCGAAATAATAATTCTTTATTTTTTTGAAAATTTAGAGAAACACTTTAATTATGAGGACGTGAAACTTGAAAAAGCCTCAATATAGTGAATTGGGTTTAAGACCAACTACTTCTAAAGTTATAGGTGCAATTTTTTCGATGATGGGTCATTCTAATTTAGAGGGCAAAAATTTTTTAGATTTATATGCAGGTACAGGTTCTGTTGGAATAAGAGCTTTGCAACTTGGAGCAAAGCATTGTCTTTTCTTTGACAGAAATCAAGATTTTATACAAAAGATTAAATTAAAGACTAAAAAACTTAAATTTGAGGAAAAAACTACAGCTCTTAAGGGCAATTGTGAAACTCAACTAAATAAAATCAATGAAACTTTTGATTTTATTTTTGTTGATCCTCCATATGATCAAAAGCCTTTTGAAAAAATATTTGAACAGTTAATTGATTATAGTCTTGTACATAAAGAAACTAGATTATTTGCTGAACATTCTTCTAGAATAAAATTAGTAGATGAGTATAAACTATTTAAAAAGAAACAGGAAAAAAAATATGGAGATACATCCATTTCAGTTTTTTCTTTTTGAGAAAGAAATATGATAAAAGGAATTTATCCAGGAACATTTGACCCAGTAACCAATGGTCATTTTGACATAGTAGAACGTGCTTCTAAAATGTTTGAAGAAGTAACTATATGTGTTTATTCAGGTTCTATGAAGAATGTTATTTTTAATGTTGACGAAAGAGTTGAGATGATTAATAAATCTATCTCAAAATTATCAAATGTAAACGTTACAAAATTTGATAAGTTAACCGTTAATTTGGCTGAAGAATTAGGAGCAAGTGTCATTATCAGAGGGCTAAGAATTGGAGCTGACTTTGAGTATGAGAGAGAAATGGCACTAACAAACAGAGAAATGAATTCAAAGATAGATACAGTTTGTTTAATTTCATCCTTAAAGTTTCAATATGTCAGCTCAAGTAGAGTAAAAGAAATTGCTTTGTTAGGTGGAGATGTTAGCTCATTAGTACCAGGTCATGTACTTACGCCATTTTTAGAAAGAATAAAAAAATCCGTTTAAAAAGTTAAAGTAATTAATAGTAGTAATGCACTAGAATTTATTTATTGGAGGAAATATGAATATTTTTGAAGAATTAAAAAATTTAGAAAAATTAATCAATGATTCTGGTTCTTTAATACCCGGAAAAGGTTTAGACAAACCTAGAGCTATTGAGATTATAAACCAAGTTATTGCTAGTCTACCAACAGAACTTGACGAAGCAGGAATGGTAACAAGACAAAAAGAGGCAATTATTGACCAAGCAGACAAAGAAGCTGCAAGGATAAGAAATTACGCTGATGAAGAAGCTTCTACAATGAGAGAAATAGCTAAAAGAGATGCTGCTGGAATTATTTCAGAAGCTGAACAAAAAGCTGAAGAGATGATCATGGAAACATCTATTGTAGATGGAGCTAATAGAAAATCAGAAGAAATCGTATCTGAAGCACAGGCTGAATCAGAAAGAATTGTTCTTAACGCTCAACAAGAATCTACAAGAATGCTTGATGAATCTGAACAAATTTCAGCTGATAGAAGAGATGGTGCTGATAATTATGCCAAAGAAGTTCTGTTTGCCTTGGAAGAAAGAATTTCAACAATTCTAAGTCAAGTAAGAAGCGGTTTAGATTTACTAGATGATCCTAATGAATCTGAGAATGAAAATATAACTATGGAACAAAATCAATAGATTTATCTTCCATAATCGTCATCTAATCTTTCAATATCATCCTCATCAATGTAGTCTCCTATCTGGACTTCAATGATTTCTAGGGGGTCAATTTCGGATATATTTTCAATTCTATGAGCTACAGTTCTAGGAACACTTGCTGATTCGCCTTTTCCTAATTCTATCTGTTTATCCCCAATAGTTACTCTTGCTGTACCTCTTGCTATGACCCATTCTTCGTCTCTATGTTTATGAGTTTGAAGAGATAATCTACTTTTAGGCTTTACTGTTAGTCTTTTGGATTGATAACCTGGGCCTTTACAAAGTATCTCAAAACTACCCCAAGGCCTTTCTGTTTTAGTTTCTTTTTTATTTGAGCCAAAGTTAATTGGATTTTGTACCATTTTTAATTTTCTTTTTTTTTATGATAATTTATTTTTTTTTTATGATAAAGTTTTTCTAAGCTATTTAATTTCAGGAGTTGTTATGGGAAGTAGATTAGAAAATAAAGTTGCAATAGTTACAGGAGGAGCTTCAGGAATTGGAGAAGCGATTTCTAAAATGTTTTTTGATGAAGGTTCTTGTGTTTGTATTATTGATACCAATAATGAAAAATTGAGACTATTAGAAGAAAAAATATCTTCAAAAGAAAAAATTATTATAAAAAACTTTGATGTTTCTGATGAAAAAAGCTGGAAAGAATGTGTAGATACTATCTTGAAAAAATGGGGTAAGATAGACATTTTGGTAAATAATGCTGGAATGTCTCTAAGGTCTACTTTTGAGGATATGGAAAGATCAGATTGGGATAGAGTTTTTGCTGTAAATTCAACATCTGTGATGATAGGGACCCAAAGTGTTATTTATAACATGAAAAAAAACAAATCAGGTTCAATAATCAATATTTCATCAATTTTTGGGATTATAGGAAGTGCAAGAGGATCTACTGCTTATCATGCATCAAAAGGTGCATCAAGAATTTTTACAAAAACAATAGCTGCGCAATACGGTAAGTATAATGTTAGATCTAATTCTATTCATCCTGGATTTACAGATACTCCTATGACAGAAGATATACATTCAATAGAACAGATTCGTAAAGAACGATTAGATATGACTCCTATGGGAAGATTAGGAACGCCTGAGGATATTGCATATGGAGCTCTTTATTTAGCTTCAGATGAATCTTCTTGGGTGAATGGTTCTGAGTTGGTTATAGATGGTGGAGAAACTTGCTGGTAAAAGTTTTCCCATTCTGTTTTCAGTATTGAATAAAAAATAACATCTCTTCTTTTATTTTGAGAAATTATATGTTTTCTGAATATACCTTCTTTTTTCATTTTCATTTTTTTCATAACAGATTGAGAAGGGAGGTTTCTTAAGTCTGTTTGTGCAAAAATTTTTTCTAGTTTTAGTTTTGTAAATCCATAATGAAACACTTTTTCAACAGCTTCAGGAATAATACCTTTACCCCAATAATTTTTTGAAAGTGAATAACCAATCTCTGCTGTTTTATCTTTTTGCTCTATATATAAACCTATGCCTCCAATCATTTTACTTTTCAAAAATATTGAAAACCTCGCATTTTCATTCCATGGTGTGTTAACTGATTTTTCTACAAAATCTTTTACACTTTCGTTTGTATGGAAATCTAGATATCTATGCCACTCCTCATCAGTTGAATATTTTTGAATAGTCTCAAGATCACTCATCTGAATAGGTTTCAAAGTTAATCTATTTGTTTTTAGGTATTTTGGCTTGTCTACGGTCATAACAAAAAAATCAAATCAATAATATTAGATAATAAAACAAATCTGAACGTAAAATCTACTTAGGCATATATAAAAAAAAGTTATAAAATTACAAAATACAATAATTATAAATTTATGGAAAACCTTTCAGAAGACAGAATTATTCAAGACAGAATTGAAAAACTAGAAAAGATCAGGAAATTAAATATCGATCCATTTCCAAGTAGGTGGGAAAATGATAGAAAACACATTGCTGAAGTAATAGATACTTTTACTCAGAATGAGAATTCTGACATAAAAGTAAAATCCTCTTCTATATCAGGAAGGATAATTGCTAAAAGAGGTATGGGTAAAGTTGTTTTTTTTGATATAAAAGATCAGTCCGGTAAGATTCAACTTCATTACAAAGAAGAAGAGAGTAATGTTTCTAAAGATTTTTTAGATCTTCTTGATATCGGAGATATAGTGGGAGTAGATGGTAGTGCCTTTAGAACAAGAAGAGGAGAAATCACTCTAGATATTCATGAAATCGTATTACTAACAAAGTCTATTCGTCCATTGCCAGACAAATGGTCAGGCCTAAAAGATAACGAAATAAGATACAGACAAAGATATTTAGATTTGATCTCTAATGATGAATCAAAAGAAATTGCAATTAAAAGATCAAAGATTGTTTCATCAGTAAGAAATTTTATGAATGATAGAGGATTTTTAGAAGTTGAAACTCCTATACTAGTTGATATTCCAGCTGGTGGTAGAGCAATACCTTTTGAAACTTTTCATAACACTCTAGATAAAAAACTTTTTTTGAGAATTGCTACTGAGTTGCACTTAAAAAAACTTATAGTTGGAGGTATTGAGAAAGTATATGAAATAGGTAGATTATTTAGAAACGAAGGAATTGATCATGATCATAATCCTGAGTTTACTACCATGGAATCTTATGAGTCATACGAAGATTACAACACCGTTATGGAGATGGTTGAAAATTTGGTTGCTTTTGTTGCCAAAGAAGTCAATGGAACAACTAAAATTAAAATTGCAGAAGATAAATTTATTGACTTAGCTCCACCTTGGGACAGGATTGATTTAAGAGAAACTATAATTAAAAATACAGGGATTGATTTTTTAGAAGTTAAAAATAATAATTTATTAGCTGAAAAAATGATAGAAAAAGGTTTTGTTGCTGATCCTAACGAAGCTTGGGGAGTTCTACTAGATCGTCTAATTTCTCAAGGAGTAGAAACCAAACTTATAAAACCAACCTTTTTATTAGATTATCCAATTGAAATGTCTCCGTTAGCAAAGCTAAAACCAGGATCAAAAGATATAGTGGAAAGATTTGAGGCATTTGTTTTAGGGCATGAGTTAGCTAATGCCTTTTCCGAATTAAATGATCCTATAGATCAAAGAAATAGATTTATAGAGCAAGAGAATTTAAGAAAAAACGTAGGAGATCAAGAAGCAGATAGACTTGATGAAGATTTTTTGGTTTCTATAGAACACGGAATGCCTCCAACAGGAGGTCTTGGAATAGGTATTGATAGATTAGTAATGTTACTTACTGAACAAGACCAAATTAGAGAAGTTTTATTGTTCCCACAATTAAGATCAAAAGAATAATGTTAGATATAAAAAAAATAATAGAAAACAAACAAATTTATATCGAAGGTCTTTCGAATAGAGGATATGACGTATCTAATTTAGATATAGTTATATCTCTAAATGAAAACCGTGGAAAACTAATAACTGATGGAGATAAAAAAAGAGCTCAAAGAAATGAAATTTCAAAAAAAATAGGTAATGAAAAAAGAAAACCTACTGAAGAAGAAACTAATTTTATTAAGAGTTTGGCTGAAGACTTAAAAAATATAGATATTGAACTAAATGAGATAAACGAGAAAATTAAGTCTATAATGCTTGAGATTCCTAATCTTCCTCATGAGACAGTTCCTGTAGGTATTGATGATTCTAAAAATGTTGAAATAGACATTAGAGGACAGCAAAAGAATGAAGATTTTATTATCCCTCATTGGGATATAGGGCCAGAAAAAGAAATATTAGACTTAGAAGCTGGGGCAAATATTTCAGGGGCAAGATTCTTTGTTTTAAAAGATAAAGGTGCAAGATTACACAGAGCTCTTATGAATTGGATGATGGATGTTCATACCGATGAATTTGGCTATTCTGAAATAGATCCTCCATATCTTGTTAAGCAAGATACTATGATTGGATCAGGAAATTTACCAAAATTTAAGGATAATCTTTACAGAGATGAAGAAACCGATTTATGGCTGATTCCTACAGCTGAAGTTTCATTGAATGCCTTGCATCAAGGTAAAATAATAGCACCAGATCAATTACCATTAAGTTATGTAGCAAGAACGCCAAGTTTCAGAAAAGAGCATACATCTGCAGGAAGAGATATACGAGGAATTAAGAGGGTACATCAATTTTTTAAGGTTGAAATGTTTAAGTTTGTTGAACCTGAAAACTCAATGGATCATTTAGAAAAAATGGTTGAGAATGCAAGAACATTGTGCGACAGACTTGGATTGTCTTCAAAACTAATACAATTATCCACTGGAGATATAGGATTTCAATCAGGTATAACGTTTGATATTGAGGTTTGGGCAGCAGGATCAAAAGAGTGGCTTGAAGTATCATCTATATCTAACTGTTTTGATTTTCAAACTAGAAGAAATAATACAAGATATAAATCAAATCAATCTTCTCCAACTAGTTTTCCTCATACTTTGAATGGATCTGGTTTAGCTCTTCCAAGAATTTGGGTTGCAATAATTGAAAATGGACAGAAAGCTGATGGATCAATCGAAATTCCTGAAGTTCTTGTACCGTATACTGGTTTTGAATATATCTAATCTTCTCTGATATAGTTGATTTTTTTTGATCCTTCAAAAGATCTTTGATACTGCAAAGGCCATTCATCTATTTCACCCGAAGCATATAAAGTCCAGTAAGGATTTCTTAATAATTCTCTACCTAAGAAAATTACATCAGCTTCGTGATTATCCAAAACTTCCTCAGCTTGATCTTTTTCAGTAATTAATCCTACTGCTCCTGTGAGAATTTCTACATTTTCTTTGATACTTTTGGATAAAGGTACTTGATATCCAGGCTTGAGCTCTATCTTTTGATCTGAATAATTTCCACCAGATGAACAATCAATCATATCAACTCCAGAATCTTTTAATTTTTTAGAAAACTCTATTGAAGAATTTACATCCCATCCTTCATCATGGTACTCAGTTACAGATATTCTTGCGATAAGAGGAATTTCCTCTCCTATTTCTTTTCGAATTCTTTTTGCTATTTCAACTCCAAAAATAGTTCTATTTTCAAAGTTTCCTCCATACATGTCTTCTCTAGTATTTGAAATTGGAGAATAGAATTCATGCGCTAGATATCCATGCGCTAAATGCAGTTCAATACAACTAAATCCTGCTTCAACGGATCTATTAGCAGCTAAAACAAATTTATTTATAATTTCTTCTACTTTTTCACTTGATAATTCTTCAGGAATTTGTGATTCATTATCAAATGCTATGGAACTTGGTGCTCTAGGAACCCATCCTCCATCTTCCTTTAGTATCTTCCCTCTTCCTTGCCATGGACGTTTTGTTGAAGCTTTTCTTCCTGCATGAGCAATTTGAATTGCTGGAGTTGAACCTTGAGACTTAATAAAGTTTGTTATTTTTTTTAGCCCAGAAATATGTTCATCTTTCCATATACCTAAATCCCAAGGACTTATTCTACCTTCCGGTTCAACAGCTGCTGCTTCAGTCATTACCAGGCCAGCTCCACCTACAGCTCTAGATCCAAGATGAACCATATGCCAATCATTGGAAAATCCATCATCAGATGAATATTGACACATAGGAGAGACCCAAGACCTATTGCTAATATTCAGTTCTCTTATTTGTATAGGTTCAAAAAGTTTACTCATTTTTTTCTCCATTATATTTTTCCATTGCCGTTTTAGTTCCTTCTTCGATTATACTTATGCATGCTTCAGCAGCCTCTATACATGTTTTGTTAACTAGATCAAAATCTTTTACTTTTGATAAAACAAATTTTATTTGATCTTCATTTTCTTTAGGTTTTCCTACTCCTAATTTGATTCTCAAGAATTCCTCAGTACCCAGATGATTTATTATAGACTTCAGTCCATTATGTCCTCCGCTACTACCTTTTCTTCTTATCCTTATTCTTCCTTCTTCAAGATTTATATCATCTGAAATTATAATAGTTTTTTCCATTGAGAATTTTTCCATTTTTAATAAATCTTTTGCGGCTAATCCTGAATTATTTACATATGTAGAAGGATAAATAAGATATATGCTAAAAGTCTCAAAGTCTAATCTAATTTCGAAATAATTTTCCTCATTTTTTTCATACTGTTTGTAATGTGAGAACTTCTTATCTAAAACATCCAAAACCCACCAAGGAACATTATGTTTAGTTTTTTCATATTTTTTATCAGGATTACCGAGTCCTAATATTATCCAATTATTCATTAGTCTGTGACCAGCTTTAAAAATTCTGTAATATCAATTATTGCAATATTATTTTCTTGAGCGTCTATTAATTTTGAACCTGGGTTAGATCCTAAAATTAAATTACTTGTTTTAGATGATACTTTGCTGGAAACTTTTCCTCCATGAGTTTTTATTATTGATTCAATATCATTTCTACTGTATTCATCAAAAGATCCTGTTACAACAAAAGATTTACCTTCAAGTATATTTGAATTATTAGCATTTTCTTTCTTCTCATAACCAATATTAAGTTTTATAAAATTATCAATAAGTATTTTATTTTTTTCTTCTGTAAACCAATCGGTAATTTTCATAGCTACTACAGGCCCTATGCCTTCTAAATTTTCTAAAATTTCATTAAAATTATTTGATTCTGAACCTTCTTTGATCTCAACTAAGGAAGAAAATTTACTAGAAATCAGTTCTGCTATTTCAACTCCTACACCTTCGATTCCAAATGAAGTTAATAAATTACTAAAAGGTTTTTTCTTTGAATTTTCAATACTCTCTAATAATTTATTAATACTTAATTCTCCAAAACCTTCCAATCTTAATAGTTCTTCTTTTTTGTCTTTTAATGAATAAATCTCATCAAGGCTAGTTATGAAATTTTCTTTAAAAAGTATTGTGCATATTCTTGATCCTAATCCTTCTATATCCATGCAATTTTTTGATGCAAAATATTGTAATAGCCTTTCAAATTTATGTGGGCAAGAAGAATCTAAGCACTTAACAGAAACTTCTTCTTCTGAATGAAGCAATTGACTATTACATGGCTCTGGGCAGTACACAGGAAAATTGAATTTTTTTGATAAATCATTTCTTAAATTATTTTTAGAAACCCTTATAATCTGAGGAATAACTTCTCCAGCTCTTTGTAATTGAACTAAATCTCCTTCTCTGATATCTTTTCTTTCTATCTCATCTCTATTATGAAGAGTTGCTCTACTGATCTTTACTCCATCAATATAAGCAGGTTCTAATTCAGCCCAAGGTGTTAAGACTCCTGTTCGTCCGACATTGAAATTAATCTTTATAATTTTGGTTTCAACAATTTCGGCCGGAAATTTGTAAGCAGTAGCCCATTTGGGGATCCTTCCGGTACTTCCAAGTTTTTTTTGAATTTTAACATCATCAATCTTGATTACTATTCCATCAGTACCGTAATCTAGATTTGCTCTATTGTTTGACCAGAATTCGATATATTCAAAAAGCTCTTCTTTGTTTTGAATTTTTTTGTAGTTTTTATTTATCTTAAGTCCTAATTTTTTCATTTCTTCTAATGATTTATACTGAGAATCAAATATTTCTTGCCCTTCTATGTTGTATAAACTATAGAAAAATATATCCAAAGGTCTTTTTGCTGTTTCGTTTGGATCAAGCTGTCTTACAGAACCTGAGGCAGCATTTCTAGGGTTTGAGAAAGTACTTAGTCCTTCTGATTCTCTTTGTTTGTTGAAATTGGTAAATCTCGAATTAGGAAAAAAAATTTCACCTCGTGCTTCAATTGTATTTTTATCTTCTATTTCTAAAGGAATAGATCTAATCGTTTTTACATTATTTGTAATGTCTTCACCTTCGACTCCATTACCTCTGGTTGCCCCTTGAAATAATTTTCCATCATCATACTTTACTGAAACAGCTAATCCATCAATTTTAAGCTCACAAACTAATGGGAAAATATTTTGATCTATTGCTTTTGTGGTTTTATCAATCCAATCTATTAAATCCTCATCTCCAAAAACATTAGAGAGGCTAAGCATTGGAACAGTATGGGTTACTTGATTAAATTCTTCAGCAGGACTAGTTCCTACTCTTTGTGTTGGAGACTCAGGGATAATTAAATCAGGGCTTTCATTTTCAAGAATTAAGAGTTCATTGAATTTTTTATCATATTCAAAATCACTTAATGAAGGAGATTCTTCAATATAATATTCTTTGTTTGCTTGGTTTAGCTCTTTTCTAAGAATTTCTATCCTATTTTTAATATCTTTAGAATTCATAAAAAATATAAATTGTTCATATTCAAATTATAGATTTTATTAGTTTCTATTACTACATTCTTATCTTATTTATTGGCAAAGATCTGCAGTTTGAGAATAACCTGAATCTTGATAGTTTTCCCATATATATTCCTCTATAAAATGTTCAATTCCAAAATAGAAAAAATCAAACATTGGATATTGATCATATATGTTTTCAGAATTTCCCGTGTACAACATAGTTATACTAGGATCATTACATGAAGATGGAGATGTTACCTTAAAGAATTCAGAAAGATCTCTACCTGTTGCAGAATCGTATACTGGATTATTGAATTCATCAGTAACATTTACTCTGTACCAATCAGAATCTGTTATATTCCCATTTCCGTCAAAATCTTTAATCAACATTGGCATATTATGTGATGACTTTATTTTTAATGATCCAGGGTCGTTATATATAGTTGTTGAAGAGAAATAACTTGTTGAAAATTTACTTATTTCTAAGTTGGTGTTGTACGCAAAATGAAGAACATCATTACCTTCGAATCCTATACTCCCATTAATTATCTCTAGGTTTATTTCTGGAGTTACTTTTTTCCAAAATTGCCAAGGTTTTACTGACCCGTTATCAACGGAAACTACAACATATTCTACTGTTCTTGCATTTCTTCCATCTTTACATTTAGAATTGAACATTCCATTTGGTGCCAAACTCACATCGCTTCCATAGCTACACATAACAAATGGACTGAATTCATCAGTTAAGTCTCCATTATTGTTTGAATCCCTCACCGCCTTACCTTCAATACCTTTTATTACGGTTGTTCTACTTGAATCTGTAAAGTTCTCAATTTTACCTGCCATTTTTCCAATAGGATTTTCCATAGGGAATTCTAATTCTGTAGAGTTAAATGTTTGATATTCTCCTGTAAATA
>TARA_B100001121_G_scaffold308034_1_pt1 | contig 26816 bp, 23 predicted proteins | sample TARA_B100001121 | Tara Oceans TARA_B100001121 (sample SAMEA2622817) | marine metagenome | biome: marine biome (ENVO:00000447); feature: surface water layer (ENVO:00002042); material: "saline water (ENVO:00002010), including plankton (ENVO:xxxxxxxx)" | depth 5 m
AGCATAAACCCCGCCAAGACAAGCAGAAGAAGCAATAATGCCCTCGTTATATTTCTTAAGAAGTGCATAATCAATCCGTGGATACCGATAAAAATTCTCAGCCTTATAAGACTCTGATACCAATTTAAATAAGTTATTCAAACCAGTTTGGTTCTGGGCCAAAAGAACAAGGTGGCGGCGCCGGCGGAGAACATCTTGTGTCTTCTTAGATGCACCTTCGTCCTCCACTGTAGCACCAGAGGCAGCATCCTTCTTTACGGCACGGGCGCGCTTCTTGTCCTCCATGGCCTTTGTATATTCTTCTCTCCACTCCTCAATAGAGGGAATAAAATATGCCTCACACCCGAAGATAGGTTTGAAATCTTTACCCTCTTCTTTCATTTTCTTGGCATGCAATACCTGATAAGCCAGGCCATTCATATTACCGTGGTCTGTTAGTGCTAGAGCGTCACACCCATTTTCATATGCAAAGTCCATATGATCCTGTGGATATCCGATAGCGTCAAAGATAGAGCCCGCCACAGAGTGTGCGTGCAGTCCAACAAATTTAATTTTAGAATCAGTCCGATTCATTAGTGCCCTCCTGATGAATTGTATATGGTATCTTATCATGTGTGTGCGGCTTTGTCAACACCTCATGAGGCTTTTTTATTAAAAAATCTGAGCTTATATATTCTCTGTATCCTTCCCAAGAAGATAAATCGTAAAACCAATCAACTTCTAATTTGGATGACTTAGGGACCTTCAGTTTTTCAAAAACTTCGGAAAGGCTAAAGTTTTTCGCTGACCATCTTTCATTTAGTGGTAATTTACGTGTAGGGTATTGTTCTCCCGCTTCAGTGTTGTAATAGCTTTTGGTGGTTTTTTGATTAACATCTCTTCGGCATGCTATATAATCTTCGCCTCTCATAGTAAATGGTAGCGGTATGTTTTTGGCAACAGTTTTTTTCTTATAACTCAGGAAAAAGTTACTGTCTGGATTGTTGATCAGTTTTCTATTTTTTCTAATAATGCTTATATCATATGCGGTCATCGGGAATGATATAAAATACTTATCTGGAATTAGCCATTTTGATATATGGTTTGCTACTCTCCATGATGTATAAATACCGTTCAAAACCGACCAACCATAAGAATCTCGACGATCAATATCTTTTGGGTGTATTGGGGCGTAATAAATAGGAATCTCTCTCCTATTTTCTGATCCCTCTCCATACTGCCAGCGATTAAAATAAACCGGGTCATACGTCCACTCACCCACTCTATGACGCACTATTGGTGCTAGATCTTGATTAGCCACAATCCAGATCGTATTGCAGCCAGCTAAAGCACACTCATAAACAGATTTTTGAATCGCTGTAAACCCAGCATCAATTGGCAACAAAACCTCTGGTGTATCGATATCAAAATCAGTTTTTAATCCAGAAACAGGTATAATTCCCGCTAGGTGTAGACGACTCACAGCCACCTCAAAAATAAATTGGGTGCCAAGCTACTCTTTTGTAGATCTTGTAGCAGAGTTTCTTCGCTACACGACGGGATCTCAATATGTTTTGATTTGGGTTTGTTTTTATCTGCTCGCTGATTTTTTGTGCGAGCGATGCTAGTAGTTCTAAATTTGTAATATTTTGGTTTTCCATTTGGTCCGTATCCATTCAGTGTTCCTTTCATTCCTCTTGCTTCCATTTCATGAACAAGCTTAAACCGAGCCATAGTTTCAGAGTAATTGAAATCAAGCAAATCGGCTTCACTTAAAAATGAAACCACGCATGCATCCTTTACAGCTGTTTTTCCATCAATCCTGTCCGATGGATAAAACCATACTTGGCTGACAAAGTCGTCGTCTGTTCTAATATAGTCGATTTCGTGTTTACCACCTCTATTGAAAGCAATCCAATCATAGCATATAAAATTTTTTCCCGCAAGGTTTTTTTTGGATACAAATCCGTGCGCGTTATCATCTCCAAAATAAAAACACTTTTCATATCTTATTTCAGCAATTTTAGAATATTCATTGTAACAGTTAATTGTTTTGTCAATATTTCTCATATTGTGAATCATATTTGAAAGCGGAACTTTAGAGTTAATCGACAGCAAAAACATCAAACGCTCCCAAAGCAACTCTTTAGGCAGTCCTAAATCTATATCGCCATCAAAAGTTTTAATTGTTGAATTAAAGTTTGGAATTTTCAAATTAGGATATAACTGTTCTGGTGTTAAATGATCAAACCTGAAGGGTCTGTTAACACTTGCGAAGACTATTGGATAGTTGTTATTAAAAGCAAACAAGATTGATCTTAGACAAGAACCAACTACTATATTTTTATGCTCGTATATCAATTTACTAACTATTTTTACAGAAATCACCCTTTACTGGATAACCTGTTTCTTCTTCCGTTCTTACATCTTCTAAGATGTTTTTGATATCCAAGCCGGCACAATCAATCTTTTCTTTAGAAACATGATAATGGCTAACAAACCCGCTGAACTTACCATATTTTGCATCTTGTTCATACCTTTTGGAAGTTGTCGAAAATTGATTAGTTACAGTTTCATAAGGTATATTGGTTGATTTATTTATTGCTTTCCAAAGTTCTTTGAGTGCTTCTACTTGAACGGGATAAAAATCTGTAAACGGCTGTAAAAGCTCTCCGTGAACTCTAATATTTTCTTTTATTGGTCTTTCTCCAAAACCGTTTTCTGTATACCAAGATTGATATTTTGGATAGTATGCGTTTGATATTTCTACTCCCAAAGATGCACGGTTGACTCTCTCGGAGCCAGCATGCCAAGCACCGTGCTGCATATCAAGTGTTTGATAAATAGTTCCGTCGTTATCAATTAAAAAATGAACGGATATGCCGCGCTTATCTAACACAGTTTGGCACGCTTTAGAGTTCAAACAAACATCCCAGTGATTTACAAACAACCTCACAGGCCTCTTGGGTCTTCCAGTGTAATCATAATACGTTCCTTTTCGAGCTTTCATGCCACCGCGCTCAGACCACAGAACAACTTTTGGCCAGTTTATAGGAAAAAATTCTCCGTTGTATACAATATAGTTTGAATATTGCTTATCTTCAGGTGCATATGCATCAATATTTGACTGTCTCTCTGTCCAAATACGACGATACGTTGAGGGCCCGCACAGACCATCAGATTTAATATTGTTTCTTTTTTGCCATTTTTTGATTGATCTGACAAGTTGATCATCAAAATATTTTTCACCAAACCAAGAAGGTTCCCACCCAAGCTTGGCTGCTGATGCTTCGTTGTAAAAGTTTTTATCAATTGGCATGAGGATCTATCTCCAGATATGGCCCTATTCTTTAATTAGTCCGAGAACATAATTATCAAGTATAAGGTGCATAGTTCTGCCATTGCTTTTTATTTCCTCTACCATAGACTTGTCAATAATAATTTTAGAATCTAAGGTTAATTCTTCAGCAAATCTGACGTCTGGAGACCAAGAAATTGTTGAAGCTTGGATATACCTTTCTTCTTTCGGCTCGTAATCGCTTGGTAGCAGGATGCCAGTAGATGTTTGAATTGGCTCGGGTTCTGATAATTCAACTTGAATATATCTGTTAACTGGTTTGAACATTATTTCTCCTATAGTTCGCAGCTATCATTAGTGCAAAATTTACTCCCAGTTCCTTGTTGCTCAGTGTTTAGCTTGGTAATTGGGGTTATTTTACTAATTAGTTTTTGATAAGTTTCTTTGCTAATTGGCTCATATGGCGCCTGCTCATATCCAGTTTCTTCGTATCTCAAAAATGACACAGCCTTAAGTCTTGATTCATACATCTCCAATGCATCTTTTATGCTACTTGCTTCTTCGGGCTTAAAAGTTACAGTGATTGAAACGGAATTATCGGCCCAGTAGTGTTGGTATTGTGCTGCTATTTCTAGTTGCTCCCACATGTTTACGTCGCGCTTGCCTTTTTTGAAGTAAGGCTCATGAACCGGAAATTCAACGCAAATAGTATTTGGGGAGTAAACATCCTTTTCTGTTTTGTAACCGGCTTGCTTAAGTGCATCAAGCAAGGGTGATGTAGTGGAAAACCTAATCCTGCGAATGTAATATTCATCTTCAGGAAAATGAATGCCTGGCGTCGAGCCATTTAACAACGAAACTGTGCCAGAGGGCTTAATAGATGTTGTTCGAACAGATTTAGGTATACAAAGCCAATTAGAATATTCTTCATCTAAACTTTGAACATACCCATATGCCTTATCACACCATTCATACATTTCACGACGGCCATGTTTGTTAAATGCTTGAACAACTCCCGACTGAGACAATCCAATGCGGCGGTTCTTGAGCATCTTTGCATTAGTCTCTGGCCAGTGCGTGTTGGACAAGGTAATCGTCTTTCCGTAAAGATATGCGATTTTTAATGTCTTGAGGTAATCTTCTAAATCTTCGTGTTTTGCCGGAAAAGTTTCAACAAGACAACACAACTCGGCGTCTTCAAGTTGTTGCTCGACACAAGGGTTGAATCCAGCAACATTTACATCGTCCAGTCTTTCTCCGTCCTTGAACCTGCCACGGGTTCTAGCATTGTTGAGCCAGATGTATCCCGGTTCACCGTTTTTTTGTGACTGTTCTGCATGCCATGTGTAGTCCATCCCGACCACAGCATTAAATGAGTTGTTTGAACCCCATCGGTGATGGCGTAATTTCTCTGAATCATTTTTCATTTCAAGATAGTGAGTGTCATCGTGTCGACCCATTGCCAAAGCAGCAGATCTACGCACGTTACCCGCCACAACGCAACGACCAATAAGATTTTCGGTGTCGACAATATCAACTGAGGAAATGGGTTCTCCAATTTTGGGAGTGTAAAGTTCTATCAAGCTTTCGTGCAATTCTTTTAAGGGTCCGTGGCCCGATGATGTGCCTCCGAAACCTTTTATCAGAGCACCTTCTGGCCTAATAGCAGAATAGTCAAACTTAGGGACTTTATCACCAAAAAAGAAACCATCCAATAACGCCTGCACTGAATCGACCCAACCTTCTCTAGAATCATCAATAATTAAAGTATCATTGGTGTATTGTGGTTCACAAATTGTAATTGTTCCTGCGCCTTCAGTATCAAACCCTACTCCGATACCAACCATCAAAGCGTCCATCATCCAAGCAAACAGATAGCCGCCCTTTGTAGGCAAATCTTTTGTGGAGCGAAAGGCACAATTAAATAATCCGGCCGCCGTTCTCTCTTCGATAAACTTGGTTCCCATCATCCATAAGCCGCGACCAGGAGGGGTCCACTTAAGATTGAACAATCGATCATATGCATCTTTCGCGGTCCTTTGTGCTTTTGTGTCGTTCCAGTCCAGGCCCATAGAAAAAACATGTTGTTTTTGCATATTAAACATGCCCTCAACAACACGACGACAGGTTTGCCACCATTCTTCTGTTCCCGAAGAGTCAGGATCAAATTCACTTAGTCTTCTAGAATATGTTCTTTTAAAAGTGATATAGCCCAGTGGACCCCATGGGACTTGTGCTTCTTTGTATGGGTCGATAAATGTATCTGATAATCTAAATCTACGGATATTGTCGATTGTTCTCATTTTAATTTGTTTTCCTTCTTAGTTTGGTATATTTTGCTTTTAATAATTGTTGTTGCTGTTTTGGGCCCAAGGCAACGGGAGTAGTAACTACTTGTTGGGAACCATTTGCACTATTTGGTAACGCTGTTTTTGGCAATATTTTAATGTTAACGTTTGAGGTGTCCATAAATATATTATACACCATTCCATCAGGTCCGTTTCTATTTTTTGCAATAAAAATCTTTCCTTGATTGTTTTGTTTGTCTTCGATTGTGCGCGATACAGAGAATATAAAGTCAGCCACAAAGCACTTGTTAAATGCTTCTGAGATCTGTTCCATTGTGATCACTTCAGCACTTAAGCCGGAGCGATTAGTTTGGGATGCAGTCCATACTGGGCATTGGAACTCAGTTGATAATGCTCTCAACTCTTCATAAATAGAACCAAGTTCTTCTCTCTTTTCTTTTCTCATTTGAATTGGCTTTAATAGATCTGCGTAATCTACAATAACCATTCCAGGAGTAATACCCCGCTTAACAAGGCGAGAAAGATGTGCTCGGATTGTATTTGTGGAGGCAGATTTAGTCGGATACTCTTTAACAATAAGCGATCCTTCAATGTCTTTAATTTCTTCATAAACTTCCTCTTTAAAATTAATAATGTCTGATAGTGGATATCCTGTTATGCAGCTATCATATCTGGTGGCTATAACAGTATCTTGTAACTCTAGAGTGTAATGGACAACTGTTTTACCTTCCTTGAGCGCCTGACTTCCAAGGTGCACCAACACCATCGATTTACCAGCGCCAGTTGGTGCGATAACAACCCCCAGTTCACTCTTACCAAGACCACCACCAGTTATGTTATCGATATCAGCCCACCCAGTGGTCATTGGATTTCTGAATCGTGGTGTAAACCTCTCTTCAAAATCAGCCATATAATCATAGCCGAAATTGTTTTCAGAACCAAGCTTCAAGGCGTCGTTAATAACTTTTGAAATCTCATCAAAAGAACAGTTTTGAAGCAAACCTACTGAAGTCATCATGGCTTCTTTTAAGTTTTGCTTTCTACAAAAATCAAGTGATATTTCTTTGATATAATCAATATCTGTGAGTTCGCGCTTGTGCATCCTACTAAAGTAATCTTGCACTTTTTCTTGAATAATGTCGTCTTCTTCATCAAGCTCTGTCTTGATGATTGTGAGCATAGCATCCACTGATGGATGTTTGCCATATCGGTGTCGGAATTGCAGCATCTTTTGAAGAAAAACGCGCAGATATTCTAACTCAATGAAGTTAGCGTCGAGCACTTCAGTGATCTGATCTGCGAATGGTCGATCTTGAAAGATAAGCTGAACAAGTCCCTCTTGGAAGGCTTTTCCATACCTCCCAAAGTTTACTTTTTCTGCTTTCATGTGTGCCCTCGCTTGGTGTTTATAAGTATAACCTAATCGGTCCTAAAGTCAATCACAAAATTAGAATAATTCTGTTGCGTCGTCAAGACAATCGATAGAAATCTTGTTTAAGTGAGCCTTAAGTTCTTCCCAATTTAACTCACCAAATCCATCTTCACGCATCATCCTCAGAATCTCTGTTTTATTGAAATCACACTCAAAATTTTCTACAGATTCTTTAACATGTATCTTAGCTTGAATTGACATTTGAGGGGCATAAAGCTGCATCATTTTATAATTGTGCTCAATTAGATCCTTTGCCTCTACTACATTAGAAAAAAACTTCAGTTTACTGTTTTCTAATTTTTCTTCACAATGTTGAATTATATCATCGATTGTGTATGTTTTTTCTTCTGACAAGAACCCAATTCGCTTTGCAATAGTCTTGAATCCTGCTCCTTTTACACCTGGAAGATTGTCAGAAGCATCGCCAATTACTGCACGTGCAAGTGCCATGTTGGTTGGATGGACACCAGTTTGCTCCACAATGCGTTTAGAGTTTAAGATCTCATCCTTAACAGGTCGCCATAGAACAGTCTTTTCGTCGCACAACTGCATAAAGTCTTTATCGTTAGATACAATGATCTTTTGCCAGTTATCAAAGTGACCAAGAGAGCAGACATGTGAAATCACATCATCGGCCTCAATCTCAGGCAACATCGTCTGAATAATCGGCATGTTATTAAGATACTCAACCACCCTTCCTTGTTGCCAAATTTTGTTTTGCAGTTCCTCGTCGTCTGTAAGATTGTGAACTGAGCGGTTTAGCCTAATAGGTTTCCTTCCTTGCTTGTAATTTTTGTCCATTGTCTTGCGTTTCTTGGAACCATTTGGCCCATCCCAACAAACCACAATTGCATTGGGCTTGGTCAACCGCACAAGTTTTTGAAGAATTTTAATAAAACCCTTAAGGCCACCAATTGGTTGGCCATTGGTGGACACAGATGGATCTACAATATACGCTCTCAGATATGCATTTAATGCATCTACAATTAATACTCGTTTAATTCCTTCACTCATCGATTTGTTTCTCCAATTCTGCAATTTGTTCCATAACATAAGCTAAGGCCCGTAAATTACCGTTGCGTTGATAAATCATTGCCTGCTCTTGTAGATCAGCTATTTTATTGGCAATTTTGTTTTGTTTTCTTTTGTTGAAAAAGTTGGTTAAAAATTTCATACTGCTATCCTTTGTTTATTCATTATATCACGATATTCCAATAATGCAAGCTCTTTGTGTTTAGCCTCAATCATAACGTCAAATTCATTGCCATAATCATCAAAAGGATTACGAATCATATCAGAGTGTGCTTGCGGTTTGATTTTAGGATTGTTGTGCTCGATAGAGCGTGACTCTGCGTAGTGCACGACTGGCTTGATATCACCCCACGTGGACAGTGCAAGTTCCAATGCTTCTTGCTCAGTTTGACCGCCGGGATGCAGCATGTGATGATGATAGTCAAACACGATAGGTATGCCGATTCGCTTGTATACGCCTTCATACAATTCAAGTGTTGAGTATAGTGAAGTTTTGTCATCATTTTCAACTGTCAATCTTGACCGGACATTTTCTGGTAGGCGTTCAAAGTTACGACAGAAGTTGTCAAGAGCAAATGGCTTGTCACCATAGGCGGCGCCGACATGGATATTGAGCTTGGCATATGGTGTGCGTGGCAGGCCAATCATGTCGAACAAATCACCATGCACTTTGAGATCCTTGTATGTAAGTTGAAACACACGCTCCTTCGGTGATGCCAACTTGTTGAATGGCCCCGGATGTGATGTAAGGCGCATGCCATGTTCACGGGCAAAGTTGCCGGCTTTCAAGCAGGCTGCAAGAATCTGATTGTAGTCTGGTAATTCCTCCATCTCATACTCGCTGGCCCACGGAATAATATCCGATGACAGACGGTAGAAGTAGATGTCGTTTTCCAGATTCCATTGTAGAATCTTGTAGAGATCTCGCACGTTCTGCAGAGCAAGTTCGGACGCATACCCAATACCTTTCTCGAAGAACGTTCGCTTGATCATTGTTCTGTTAGTTGTGATGCGTTGCGACTTGGGACGATTTGAAAACCCCATGTTGATGCAAGCATATCCGTAGTTTCGCATGAATAACCCTCCTTCATGATTATATCTTATTATAAACAATCCGAAGGGTAAAGTCAACCACTTTTTTTATATTCAGACCACATTTTATCTCGGCGCGATATTGCCATAGAAATCATGTAATGTAGCCTAGCCCAATCGGGATTTTTAGATAAAATCCTCTCTGCAATCTCGCCTGGTTGCGGAAAACCTTCGGGCGTATATTCTAGTGGGACTTTTTCGCATGCTCCACATATGTCGTGATGCGTTTTACTCATTCTTTAACAGGCACAGTAAGATCGTCTTGATCTTCGTAATATGCGCTAGCATCACCCTCTCGTTTATCAAACTTCTGAACAATTTCTTCATCCATAATCTGAATGACGCGGCTTCTGAACTCTTTGTCATTTGTTACCAGTTCGGTCCACTTGGATGGTTGAAACTTTTTTGTGTATCCATCTGTTGTGGATAGAGTATACCATGCGCCGGCAGATGTTAGACTCTCGGATCCTTTAATTGCATCAAACCAAGACTCTTCATCTCGAATACCAATTTCATTAGTTCCCCATAGAATGCGGAACGCACATGAGCGACCTTGTGAACCAAAGCGTGATTTCTCCAGCTTTATCTTAACCTCCGAGCCAATTCGAAAGCCCTTTTCATCTTCAATAAATGAAGACTTTGCTTTCCGACCAGTGAGCCAGATACGCAACGAATATGCGTAATGCATTGCCTTGCCGCCGGGCGTCATGTAAGGAGTTGTCATAGCAACAATTCGTGCATTTGGGCCTTGTGGAATATTTGTCTTTAACTGGTTAAGAACAATAAACGTAGCTTGCTTGTCTGCCAGTGGAATAGTCAGCTTCGACATTCCTTTAGCCAAGATACGTGCTTTAACAGCCATTGACGATTGTGGGTTGAAGTCACCTTCAACGTCAGAGATTGATGGTGTAAATGCCAGTGAATCCCAGATAAGGACAAGCTTTTCATCAGTAGCCCCAAGAAGTTCTTCGATAGTCTCTAGAACAAACTCGACAGAGGATGCTTGAACATACATTAAACGGTTCAAATCGCACCCAGAGCGCTCCAAAAAAGTTGGGTCGATTGCTGACTCGGAATCAAAATATACAACCAATTTACCTTGTTTCTGAGCGTTTGCTGCAATCTGTGCAGCCATGTAAGATTTGCCTGTTGCTTCTAGTCCAGCAATCTCAGTAACCTTGCCGACTGGAATGCCTGCAACTTGGCCTTTGCAGATGATTGAATCAAGCCACCGAGAGCCTGTAGGAATCCATTCCTTGACAGAAGTTGGGTTGTCGCCTGTTAGATCGTGTGCAACATTGCGACCAGCCTTCTTGTTCACTAATTTCATCAGATCTTGCATATCAACACGACCTGCCTTTGGTTTTGCTTTTTTGGCCATGGGCCCTCCATAAAAAATTAAAAGCGGCAGACTTTACACCGGTCTGCCAGCGGCTGCAGCTTATTCTGTTGCGGTTGTTTCAGTAGTCTCGGTAGTCTCAGTTTCAGTAGTAGTCTCATCAACTGCTTCGACCGTTTCGGTTGTTACGGTTCCAGAAACAGGAACAACTTCAGCCTCTGAAACCGTTTGCGGGTCAAAAGAGCATGTCCCATATGCGGTCGCAACAACAAGTGTTCCTCCCACCACAGCTACCCTAACTCTCCAACTGGCCCAAGCGGCCTTTAACCAATCTAACATACTATATCTCCTTCATTGGTAAAAATATGGCAGACTATTTTTTATCCCGGCCTGCCATCGGTGACACAAGAGTCTATTTACTTTAGCCAGACATCAATTCATCAAATGCTCGGTCAACACTACTCTTACCGTTGGAGGGACCGTATTTGGCTGTTTCAGACGAGCGACCTTCTGCAGACGTATCACCAGAAAGTTGCTCATCTAAGATGGCATCGACTTGTTGGGTGCTAAGACGTTCAAAAAGTCCGTCAAAGTCGGGCATGCGATCAAGGAGGGCGGGGATCGCTTCTGCATCTTCCAACAAGGTGGATGTGTTTCGACGCATCTTTAGACTCGTTTGTGGATATGCACCAGGCTTATTAGGCTTGGTGTAGGTAAGGGTGATATCGGTCCCCTCCTTGGAGTCTGTGATATCACCATATTCTGGATCGAGAATATATCCAAGAAGAAGCTCATAGGCCTGTTTACCGTAGCCGTAAACCTTGATTCCTTCATCTTCTCGACCTCGAACAACGACTGGAGAGAAGTAGCGGGTTCGCACAAAGAGGCTCTTTGCAAGCTTCTTACTTTCCTCATCGTTGTTGTCAACTCCCTCGCGCCAAAGCTTGGAAGCGAATTCGCAAATTGGGCACTCGTCACCGAAGTTCCGCTTCGGGCACATGATGCCTCCCTTGTGATCTCCAACATTATAGTGGAAGAACATTTCCTTCAAGGGGTCGCCATCGTTGGTCGGCACAATACGAATATCAGTGTCGCCCTCATCTGGCTTGAACCAAACAGACGTTGCATCCTTGGTTCCCTCGCCACGTAGTGCGGCAAGCTTTTTTCTCATTAGTTCCATGTTGATTGACATTGGTTTTTTCTCCTATTTGTTTGTAAAGTATACTGTGCGTTCCACAGCATCTAATGTATCACTCTTGCTCTAGCTTGTCAAGAGTTTTTTGGTTTTTTTGAACTACGTTAGTATGGGCAACGCAGAACCCAAAATCGTTATAAGGTGTTTCATAGATTGCATATGACAGCTTTCGATAAGCATTGCGAGGCTTGTCTTTCAACATTCCAACAATTCGTCTATGCAGCCCTCCCTCGGTTTCTAATCTTTCGTTATTGATAGCTAAATAATAACACAGTTCTCTCGGGCTGTCAAGGTCAAAAAGCCACATTTCTTCAAGATTTTTAACATTAAGACCTGCGATGGAGCGAATCCTGTTTATTTCCGCGGGCTTAGCGACTTGACCAATTTCTGGCTCAGAGTGTGCAAAATAATTAAGGTGGTGAATTGTTGAGAAGATAAAGTTATTCATGCTGTCATAGTAGCTTTTAATTGGCAAATCTCCCATCGATGCTTCGATATTTAAATTTGAGATAAGTGTGATTGAGTTAAGAAGTCCAGAGCGAGAGTATTCTTGCAAAACGCCAAATACAGTGTTTTCAATTAATACAGGAAACCCGGTTAACAACTCAGTGTCAGGCTTAATATAAATAACGTCAACTTTCTTTTTATGAAGCTGTTGCAAAACACCCAAAGAGTAATTAGAGCTATATGAACCACCAACAATAATAAACTGTATATGATCGTCAACTTCAGAAAAGAATTTTTTTAAATCTGGTATATTTTGCTCATACTCTTCTGGGTGCTCAAAAGACTTTAATTTGAAGTTCTTTTTCGAGTTTCGCTTAACACTACTGTTAAGTTTATACACATTATACTGTGGTGTAGAGGCAAAGCATTCCGCAATTGAGCTTGCGGCGTTACCAAGTCCAATAATCGAAATCATATATCCAACTCATCAAGTGAAAATAAATCTTTACCACCACTCATGTTACACAAATATCCATCTTCAAATTCTGATTTTATTTTTTGTATTAAATCTCTATCTTCATCACTATAGTCAATAACTAATTCGTCATGAATAATGAATGAAATAAAAGATTTACGACCCTCTAAGATTTTATCTATTTTTACCGCTTTTTCAAGAACCCTATCAGCTGTTGTGCTTTGGATCAAGTAGTTTAAAGCTTTTCTTGGCTCTACCTTAATTTTTCTGTTGTATGGGGTATTAATATAGCCGTTTATATAATACTTGTCAAGAACTTTTTCCTTATCGTAGAAAGTAGTCTCAATATCATCTGATTCTGGATTGTATAACCAAGCAAAGAACCTGACCTTACATTCTTCTCGTGTAACTTCTTGTTCAAAGAGATGCAACGTGTTCCATTGGTGTATATCAATATCCGGCTGCGGTTCTCCACTCAGTTCAAGCAGCGTCCTAACTTCAGCACCGTTGTAATCTAAACTAATAAACAAATCATTAACTGGTTTAGCTATCTTTCTATATTCTTTTTTAACTGTCAATATCGGGAAGCTTTCCTTGTTGGTGGTTAACCTTCCGGTCACGGTGCCAAACATATTATAATCAACAAAGCGGTAATTATTTACCAATTCTTGCAGCTTCATTCTGTGGATGCTAGATGTCATGAGTTCTCGACAACCATCTACACTTAGGTTTAATTCTTGATATTTTATTTTTTGAAGCAGCTTTTGAACATTCTCTAAGTGTTGATAATTTTTAGGAATTTGGTAATTTTCAAAGACGTGTTCAGTAATTTTATTTTTTATTTCACAAAATTGAGCCAAAAAATCATGCGGAATCATATCGAAAACACAATGGTCGTTCATATTTATTTTGGCAATCTTGAAAGACTTTATGTATGCTGTCATCTTTTTTTGTGCTGCCTCAAGCTCAGGCAAAAGTTCGTCAGGGCAGCATTCTGCTAAGTTTTTTCCTTCAGCAATAATACTGGCATATTTAATTTTTTCGTTGCTTACTGAACCTGAATATTTCCAAGTTTTAGTAAGGTTTGTCGGTATATTATCAAAGTGCATTTTACCATCTACATAAACCCCAATGCACTCTGTTTTATCATCAATAGTTTGAAAAATCACTGTTATCGTCCGTAATAATAATGTTCTCGACTGTTCCTTCTTCAAAGGCCGCCGCCATTTTTGCCCTATCTGCATTAACAGTATATGTCAATGAACCTCGTTTGTCAAATGTTTTATTGATAATACTTTCGAATTTTTCATTAATAGAATTTGTTGCGCCGGTTGAATTAAAAATTCTGTTTTGTTCTTTTATAATGTTGCTGACCTCGTGTTCTGGCATCATTGGTTGTTCTTCATATATTCTAATTTTGAGATACAAGTCTACAAAATAACTTGCAGGATATCTTTCAAAAAAATCAGACGGATTATAGTTTTGCGTTTTAATAGTCATTCTTTTAGTGCTACCGTCATCACAATTTACGGTTTTGTGATATTTTTGTGGTCTAATGTTGTTATATAGATCCAATAACATTTTTCCTAATTCTTGCAGCCCTTTTATTGACGCATATGAATATTGTTGCCCTAATATCTGTTCAACATTATTTAATCCATATCTTTTCGCCACCTCGATGCAATGCTCAGCGCCAATATCAGCCACGATTCTCCACGGACAGTTATAGTCTATCATAAACCCATAAGAATCACAAGCGTTAACAAAAAACCTCCAATTTTTACTTTTTACAAAATTATTAATCTTGTCTAAATCATTGTCATAGCTAAGATTTGCAATCTCTATAGCCAAGCCGGTATTTAGAACATTACAATTATTGCTCTTAATGTAGCCAGTATATGTTAAAGGTTGTTTTGCGGCAGATATTTTGATTATTGGCATCAGCAAATTGATGAACTCATCAAAATCTTTAAATCTAATTAGATTTTTTTTGAAATGATTTTTAAGCGCGTTAAAATATACAAGCTTGTATGTCTCATATTGCGCTTCTGGGTCCACATATGCTTTATATGCTTTTAATCTAGATAAAAATGGGTCGTTAGCGTCTATTTTTCCCGTTGTCGAGCACTTATCAAACTGCAAAACCATTTCGTTAAACAAATCAGCGACGAAATTTACAGCTTTTACCGGCTTGAGAGAGTCGGCGGATACGCCCACGTATTTTAACGACGAGTTGGAAACAGTGATCGGCACAAAACGTCGATCCATTCGACCAAACAATATCTTTTCTCCATCTAAAAACGAAACAACGTTTTTAAATCTTGAGCCATGAACTAAGTTTTTATACAGTAATCTTTTGTTAAATAAATTTTTTGATGATCCTCTGTTTGATTTAGTAAAGTATTTTGACATTGTGTTTTATCCTATTGGGCCTGAGAGTTTTCTTTACGCGGAAGAGTGCACTTGGTAATCTCGGTAAGTGCGCTAGCATTTGCTTGTTCGGCCCTGTTTGCTTCAGTTTCTATTTGAGCAACCCACTTAGCATAAATTTTGCTATTAGCTTCGCCGGCGGCAAAATTGTGTGATGAGCGATATATCATATAGTAGCCACCAATACCAAATTTTGTTAAATCCATATCGGCGCCAGGGTCAAATCCTTGAGGTGGTATGTAGATGTAGGTGCCGGGAAAAGCGTTGACATTTGCATAGCAATCAATCTCAACATCATATACCACTCTTAACTGTTCTAGCCCATCATAACCCTCTTGTTCAAATCTAACTTCTTGCAGCCCGGGAGTTTGTGTTTTTTGCAATTTAATATTTTTTACAATACCCTTATCTCTACCTAAAATATAGTGGAATATGCCACCTTGCAAATCTTGCGCCATATCGCCAACCATACGATCCGCAGGTCTTGTCCTGGCGGCGAAGAAAACAAAGTAATTTATTTCGTGGGAAAGGGGCGCATAATTGCTCTCTTCACCGGCCACACCAGATATGTTAATTAATGGTAACGATGTAATTTCGGGATCATTTAGAAATAATCTTGATGGAACACCACTTTTTCGCTGGCGCTTAAGTCTAGCCGCTTTTGTCTCTAAAAGAGTGGTGATTTCATCTTTAGATTTTCCACCGCGTTGTTGATATGCATATGATGTCAGCACGCTTTGGTTAACTCTAACTTTCTGTGAAATATCGAAATTAAAACATGTTTTAGAATTTAAAAAATTATTAACGAGATTGTTGAATAAGTCATTTAAGAATCTAGGTAAAGAATATACTGTCTCATCGTTTTTTAAGGCAGTGGAGGCTAAAAACTCAGCAAAATATCTAACAGATATCGGAAGGTCGCCAAAATTAACAAAGGTCGTTCGGTAAGGTGTCTCTTCGGCAACTGGTTCAGCTAATTCTACTGGCCCTAGCAAGATTCTTAATCTTTTAAAGTTGTTCAAGTATTTGTTTAAATCAGCGATTTTTTCGCTAAGATCTGATTCCTCAAATTTCATGAACATGTCTTCTTTTCTAACCTCTGACGTGATGTTTTCTTTCAAATATGTTAGCTCTTTTTCGATATTTGCCAATACTACATCAACTAAATCACTTAAATAAAAGAATGTTAAATAGTGTTGTCCGGGTTCAAGTGCCACTAGAGAGCTTCTTAGTTTATTCATGGCTTCTTCACTAGACACTTGGTCTTCGTCATCAACGGCAGCTGCTTCTTCTAACGCTTGTTCGACTCTTTCAGCAGCATATTCTGCTTGTTCAGTGCCAGTTAATATTTCTGGGACATAACTGGTTCCTATGCTATATTCATCTTCTAATACATAGCCATCATAAGCCGCGAAGGGGCCCATAGAAGTAAACTCTCGAATATTTTCCAATGGTAAATTGATGTAGTGTATTCTGTTTAATTCAACTAATGTGTTTATAATACTCTGCACAGCTATTGTCTTTTCTGTGCTGGCAATTTGTGCGTATTCTCTTTTTAGTTCATTAAGTTCTTTAGTGTTACTTTCAGAGCATTCTTTAGTATATTTTTTGGTTTTTAATTCTCTTTTTGTTCGATTCATACCATTTCGACCGGATGGATCAGCGAAAACATTATAAGCTCTATCGTCAAAAAAGTCTTCTACATATGCTAAATAATTAATTTCAAAAATAACTCTCCCTTGCTCATCAAAGTCAAAATTATGAACCGTAGGGGTCAGATTAAGAGTTACATAAGATTCTTTTACTGCGTCTTTTACTTCTCTGTTTGTATATATTCCGCTTGGTTCGGCTACATTTGCATGCTTTGGCTCAGACCAACCTACTACCGCCTTTAATCTAAAATTTAGTTTTGATTTATTTACATTTTCATTGACTATTTTTTGCCACTCTGTTGGCTTCATGTCTTTGTTTATTGTTTTTGAGAATGTTTTTATGGCTAAATCGACATATTTGTAAAGAGCTGGCTGACCGGGAGCCGGTGTTCCTTGGTCTTGATCTATGGTAGTAGTTTCTCCCGGTCGATCTTCAAATAGTTCGTTAAAACTATTAGCAAAAATTTTTAAGTTCGCTTTAATACTTTTCTTGGCTGAAAATGGATTGCTTCCATCATAGGTAAACGTAAAGCTTTTTAAGCCTACCCCAACGCCACGAGCCTTGGTTGATTTAAATAAATCCATTTCGTCTTTAGAGAAAGATGAGTTAAATCTCATTTCAACTTCAGTCTCATTTCCTTGTTCATCATATTGCACTTTGAAAAGTCTTATTTTTGGTTGCATATTAGAAAGCATCCAATTGTCAATATCAAAAAACGCAGCGTGTTTTGGGCTTTGAGTCAATCTGTTAATAAAGCCATATGCATCTCCGTTGACTTGGAGACTGGCGTTATATTGGCCCGGTGTTTCAGTGGTGACCCCAGAAGATAGCGGAAAACCACTTACGGTATATGACATTTTTTTATGTGTAGAGCCAGCACGGGGAACACCGTTAGAGACATAGTCTAAATAATTTTTTTTGTGTTCTGCTATTGTTGAAACAAAACTCAATAAGAAACACTGCTCTCTGAACAGCACCCTTTCTTCACTTCTGGCGATAAACGCTGCCGGAGTTACGTCTTCTAAATTGGCTTTTGCTGCATCGATAGCAGCGTTTAAGGAGCGGTTTTTGAAATATCCAAATAGGCCTTCGCTAGCCATTTCGCCCATAGACGCTTCGGCTAAATCAAACTGAAGGTCTGCTTCTTCGGCTTTTTCTAATATACAATCGGACGCTTGTTTGATTTCAAGCATTATGTTATACAATTCACTGATTTTTGTTTGAATAGCTTGAACGTCCGTCAATGCTGGAAAATACGTCGATAGTTTTTGTAGTGCTGCGTTGGCACTGGCATAAATTCCGCTAACGGTTAGTCGCGATACTTCTGGTGCGAATACTCCATTGAATAACCTCTGCGAAGCCATAGTTTGTAAGTTTTTTGTTGCAACAGAGTTCCTGGGCAAGAGATAGGTGGCAGCCTTATTAAATACGGCATGTGGAGAGCTTCTATATGGTATATCATATAAATCTTGCTTGGTATTTGGTCCGTGATTTTTCATAGAAATGGACATCCAAGCGTTTTCTGTGTCGCCTGACTGTAAGGAAGCCATTTCTTGATCATTTGGGGCCCTTGAAGCAATAAAGTCAGCTATCCTAATAAAATTTATAATCAATCCTGCCCAGTAAAACGGAAAGTTTTTGAGATTTCCAGATACTGGCTCACCATATTGATCGGTAAAATTACCACCATCATCAACATAAACTCTTTCCGGATACTTTAGAGTTTCACCTAGTCCCGCTTGAAGTCCGATTGGCAACATTAAGCCAAGTCCTGAAAAGTTGGCTGGCATCACTGTCGGTGAAACAACTCCATTTTCAGCTTCTTCCCACGACATAGTGGATAGTCCATATTCATCTGGCAACTCATCTCCATATATTGAGGATATTACTATTCCAGTGTCAAGACCAAACCAGTCAGCACGCGATATTGGTGGATTAGGCACTGATCCAGGATTAATGATTGTGTGCCTAGAGGTCATGGTGTCTATATCATAACCTTCTACAAATATATTATCTACTGCTTCTTTTTTCCAAAAATCTTCAATTCCTATTTTTAATTCAACAGCCTTATCTTTGTAAATTTGTGCACATTCGGCAAACTCACCCGTGATAGGGGCAAGGTTCTGAGTTAGCACATCACCAACACCACCTTCGGCTTCAAAAATATGTGCCATTTTAGCTTTTTCATATTCGTAATCCATCAACTCGGAGGGTGATGTTGAATCCCCCAAAGCTTCAACCGGCACTCGACAATTATTGCGCATCCACCTGTGAGCGGAGGCGCCTTGTTCATAAGGCACAACACCAACAATATAGTCAACAAAATCTGGCTCTAATGTGCTAAGCGTCGACTCGTTCTGTATTATCTGAGTAGTTAAAGCAGACTCACCCACCGCATACGCATGAGATGTGTTGTTAATATCTATCGCGTGACCGGTGCGGCCATAAAAAGTAGATACAAGGCTCTTACAAGTGGTGCTGTATGGGTATCTTTCTGTTACATCGCTAGCATTCGAGCCAAACCATTCGAATTTATTTGGAAAGTTTTCTGCTAATTCTTCTTGAGCGTCTGCATCTGGATATGGCACTGTTGTATCTGACATCTTAGTAGACTCCAAGGACCATTAATATTTTTTCTAAATTTAGTGGTATTTCGATGTAATCTCCAGGAAATATGTCAGCTTCTGTGAGATATCCGTTATACCAAGCAATTACCCACCAGTATTCGGGGTTACCGTAATACTTGTGTGCAAGGTTGTAGTATCGATCTCCCAGTTTCCAGATATATCCTGTAGACTCTAACGATGCTCTTTCTGAGATCGTTGGATTTTTCATTATGGGAGTTTCTTGGTGTTTTATGTTTTTAAGATTTCCTCTTTTCTTACGCAAAAAACTGTAAAACTCAGTATCATTATCGATGTTAAATATTCTAATATATCTAGAGGCCATAATTATCCCTATTTAATCCAAGACCAGCGATCTTGGCGCTCTGCTCTTGCTTCTTCAGCGGTGCTGTAAGCGTCAATACTGGCTTGGCGAACGTTTGCACCGGTGGCGCCTTTTTCTGTTGATCGGAGGGCGCCGGCGTATGCAGCGGCCTTTTCTGAATTCTTAACTTTTCCTTTTTTAAGGCGCCTTTGCAGTCTTTGCCCTCTTTTATTAAGAGTTCCATCAGCTTTTAATAATTTTGCTTGCGCAAGATCTTTAGCTGCTTGCAAGGTTCGTTCATCAGCCTCTTCTTGCCGTTGTTGTCTAATACCTTCCGTATAGCCGGCTGCTTCTTCATGTTGCGCTGCTAAAAGCGACTCTTTGTTTCCTCTACCGGATTGTTTTAATGAACTTACTAGGTCTGTTCCATATGGGAACAATTCATCTGCAAAATTAACATTACCTTTTTCATCATCAGACCAACCCAAGTTATTCTCATGCAAAGCCTTGAAGTCAATTGTTACTTCTATAGCTTTTGGTATGACTGTCCCTGAAGCTATATGAAATACGCCATAATCTGGATTGTCAAGATTGTGGTTAATCGCAACGTTGGTTATCGCCCCCAATAAGCCACTGGTGGAGTTTGCAAGCCCCAGCGTAAGCGCATTTAAATCTCCTTGGGTTGCCACATTATTATCCATGTTATTAGAAATCAAGTTCATCAGTTTAAGTCTAATCAAGGGTGATTGAGAAATAGTTAGTGCATTTCCAATATCACTGTAATTGGGATATAAGAACGATACTAATTTTTGCACTTTTGCAAGGTTTTCGTAACCTTCACCAGTTGTTGCCGCAGGAATAATAAACGATAAAGTAATTGACCGAGTGGTTTGCTTAAACATTCGAATAGGGTCAGAGCGACCAAAAACCGACTCTTCAGCCCAATCACTATTGTAAGATTCGTTAAACGCTTGGATAAATGCCTTAAAGTGCACCATTCGTGAACTAGGCACATGTTCAAAACTAATTGTTAGTCCATCGTTCGCAAGAGCATCAGAACCATCTGCATAGAATAAGTTTCCTGCATTCGCTTCAACTTCTTTCAAACCCGCATTTGGTCTTTTGGCCATTTCGCCAAGTTTACTGGCATCAAAAAATTTGTCATCAATGGACATTTTGGTTCTCCTTAGTTTTACTCGTAGTAGCCGTCGCGGCACGTAAGGCCATCTGCTTCTTCGTATATACTAATTACCTTATTCTCAAAAAGATCAGTATCGAATTTGATTAATACCTCTCCAATCTTTCCTCGCGGTGTTGTTCCTGCTGCTGTATTGTTGTTAGTTCCTGTGTTTGTGGGAGATATTGGCCTTTGTGTTCTGCTAGCTTCCGAAACCGCTGTGGCTGTTAAAGCTGTTTGATTAAGAACTGCATCGAACATGATAGCTTTGTCAGTATCAATCTCGTCTATCGCTTTTGCAATTAATTTGATTTGTTTTACAACTGCTTTCATTTCTGAAACCGATGTGCCGGCTAGCGATTCTGTGAAAAGTGCAATTGCTTGGAGATCGTCAGTTGCGATAAACTTAAGCGCTAAACCTAAAGCTCCCATACCAACCGCCATCGCGCCAAGTCCAACACCGGCTAAAAGCAACAGAGGGGCGCCCAACGCTAATGACGCAAACATACCACCTAAAGCAATTATACTATCAGGCTCTATTGCAGTGAACATCTCTGAAAACCCTGCGGCCATATACCCTATTCCTGCTGCCGCTATTCCTATTGCTGCACCAATTGCAAGTATTGGAACAGACAACATCATCAAAGGCTTGGCTGCAGCGGCAGATGCGGGCGCTAGCGGTATCAGAGCAACGGCCAAAGCCTTCATTCCAAAAGCTAACGCTGCGATAGGAACAGCCATGGCTGCTATTTGACCAACTGACATGTCTTGCATCGCTTCAGCCATAAATGCCACGCCTTTGCCTGCTGCCATAAATCCAAGTCCCAAGCCTATTAGTGCTGCGCCAATTGCTGCAATTGCTGGCGCACTCATCCCGCCTGCAATCGCGCCCGGGCTACCAGCGCCGATTTGGGCACCTCTTGTCTTTGCTTTGTTTAGGTTTCGCTGCGCTTGAGTCTGGAGTTTGAGCGCTCCGGTAATTGATTTGATCTGTGCTAATTCAGCAACTCTTTTCGTGCCAAAAAGTGTTTCTTTGACTGCCATCGCGCCTTTAGCAAATGAAATCAAGGCCAAGATACCTTGATAAGCAATATATCCAACAACAACCTTCTCAACAATTGCTGCATTGTCTGCTAACTTTCGAGCAACAGATGCTAATCCGTTCGCAAATTTCTCAACAGTATCTGCGTTCGACAAAAATATAGATTGCAAAGTTTCTTGAATTGTCATCAGTGCTTTGGCGCGCTCCGCTTGTTCTTTATAAGAGGCAGCACTTTGATTGCCGGCATCGGCCATTAATTGAGTATTACCGCTTAACATTAGTGCAAGATCGCCAACATCTGACAAGCCGAGAGCGTTGGTGTAAAATTGCTTTTGATAATAAGACATAGTATCGAAAGTGAGTCCAGTGTCTAATATTGCGTCACGGATCATGTTGAAGCGCTCTGCTGGATCTGTTGCCATCATAAGATCCATAGCATTAACGAAGTTTCCACCCAGTGCAGCGTTTAGTTGTCCTGCTTGCTCTGCAGCGCCTTCAAATGTATCAAATTTATTTGTAACCGCAAGAATCTTGCCCATTTCCATACCAGTAATCTTGGAAAGTCTTGCTAATTCTTTGAATGTTTTACCGCCTTCGGTTCCAAACTTAGCCAACTGTGGGCCCATTTGCGCAAATTGTGCTGACAGCTGTTGTGGTGCCACTCCAAGAGCTTGTGCAGAGGCAACGATTTCTCCTTGGAAAGTTTTTGCTTCCATGGCTCCCATTCCCATCATTTTAGTGGAAAATTGTATTCCTTTCGCGAAGTCTTGCGTAGCTACACCATACGATTCTTGCATCACAGTGGCAGTTTTTGCCAACTCTTCTCTTTGGGCCGGAGCCAACATAGTAAAGTCAGTAAAGTTGGTAATTAAATCGCCCATACCCTTGGTTAATTCTTCCATCGAAACACCCAAGCGCGCTTGTTCACCGTAAATTGAACCTAATTGCTCTTCGTATTGTTGACCCATCGCGAAGTTGGTCTCAAAGGCCTTTGAGGTCTCATCAAAAGCTTTGATCATGCCAACCATACCATCAATAAATTTACCCGTCAGGAATCCACCAAGCTTCTGGAATCCAACATTCATCTCACCCAATATTAAGGACGGATTTTGCAAAGAAAGACCAAGTTTCATACCTGCTTTTGATGCCGCTTGAACAAGCGATGTTGTTTGGCGCATATTTTTGTTCATTTCTTGTTGAACATCTAATATGTCATCTTGAACTTCAAGTTGCTTTTCTAATGCAGCAATTCTTTCTAAGTCTGCATCATCAATCTGTTCTTGTGTTTTTATTTGCGCTTTAAGAAAGTCTAATTCTTTTTCTAAAAGATCTCTTGCAACTTGTCTTTTTAGTAAGTTGCCATCAATTGTGCTACCAATACCTTGGAGTTGTGATTGATATTGTTGAAGGGCTGAGATCTGTTTTTGTATGCTTTCAAGATTTTTTGCTTCTGCAGCAAATATCTCTTCAAGCTTTTCAAGTCTTTTTTGTTGTGATTCGGTTAACTCATCAGATGATTGTTTGAGTTGGTTGTATTCTTCCCGTAATCTCCTGGCATTTTCTATTTCTTCTTCGGTGGCCACAAAAAGTCCCTCGCAATATTGCTACAATAATTAGTTATTAACTAAAAAAGACAAGATTCTTAAGAACCTTGCCTTTTTACTCTTTCTGCCAATTCATGTGGCATTTTTGGTTGATTAAACGATGTTAGCTGTTGAGAGCCGCCGCTTTGTCCTTTGGACGCGTTTTCATATGCTTCGTTTTCTGCTTTGATTTGTTTCAGCAACCGCGCAACAAACCATTTTCTAAGACCTAAAGGTAAATTATAAGCTTCCGAGAATGACCAGCCGCCGCTATATTTTAAGAAGAAAAACTGTTCATATACGCTTTCCATATATTCATCGGTCAGGCCAAAAAAAGTCCGCGGTGAGCGGCACCTCCATTTCTTGTTCGTGGCCACAATTTTCACATGAAAAATGTTGTGTTAAATCAATATTAGGAGATGCTGTCTTATAACACGTTCTTAAATGTCTAGCATCTAGTGAAGGGATATTTTCAATCAAATAATTTAGCGCTTGTGGTGTGTTATCACCATTAACAGAAACTACCATACTTCTTATCTGACTGGTTACTGCTTGCTCTGGTCTGTTTCTCTTACGAGCGCTTTCGGCCTGATTGACCATTGCTTTCTCATCGTTGCCGTTCAGCAGCCTAAACACAACGTTGACTTGCGTTCTTGGCAAAATAGTGCTAAAAGTGCCGTCATCGTTTGAAGTTAGAGACAACGCCGTATCATCATTTCCTGAGTGGATATAAGCCTCTTTTAAGTCAAACGAATATTCTTGCGCAGTGCCGCAAGCTGGACAACTAACTGTTGTATTATAATCATTACCATATCCAGAGACTCGGGCAGCAATCAAAATAGCATTTCTGTCTCCCACCAACAGAGAATCGGAGTTAACTCTCTTGTCTGTGATTAAGCTCTGTATTACTCTATCGATTGCAACGCCGTTTTTGAGAAGGGTTCTTGATGTAAGAATATCTTCCTCTTTAGCAGTCATTTGCTTAATTTCAATTGTGCTTTGTCCATGTAGGGGATGGTTCTCAGGATAAAACCTACCTCCCGATGGAAGTTCTACAAATTCAGTCGGAACTACGAATGCGAATCCCGGGTTTTCTTGTAGAGCTTGTTGTGGGGGAGAACTATCTTGTGGAGCGTTCGACCCCAAACGATCTCTATTGCGTGACATTTACACCTCTATGTTGTTTATGCGTTAAAGAAACTTTGTGCGCCTGAACCGGCTGCGGCTCTCTGATCTTTGCCAACTTGCAATCTTGCCCAATCATATTTGATTGTAACAGAAAGTTCGGTCAAATCATCATTACCATACTCTAGACTATCACCATATTTCACTTCTGTTAAGAAAGAATTCCAGAGAGTCCATGTTTCAAGTGGGTTTCCATCTGAATCAAGCTGAGTTATAATGACAGTGCCCAGCGAAGCGGCCGATTTGGCTTTAGAAATAGATGCTCTTTCTTCTGATGAACCAGGGGGCTTATAACCAGAACCCTCAACAATGGCCGAAAGGGTTGCAGACATATCAGGATCAACAGGATCTACCATCGTAACAGTAATATCATTCCAGGTAACGTTACCTGGATAGTAAAATGTATGATTTAAATACTTATGCTCGGCTGCATTAATAGCAAACGAAGGCTTTGTGGCTGTCTTGGCATACCAAAGCTTTGCGCCTCCTTGAGCGGCTTGAATTCCTTGAAATTCAACTGTAAACCTAAAATTTCTTTTTGGATCTTTGAGGCTTGCGTCCTCTCCAAAGTTTTCTGACCAGAATGGCATAATGTGGGTACTCCTGTTGATATGTTTTTCTAAATTTAATTAGTAGGGTGGGGGGAAATCCCCCCTTCATTTGTTCGATTAGTCGTCGAACGATGCACCAGTCGAGGCGATAACAAAATCAATTGCAATATATTCGATAGCGCGTGCAGGCTTGACCATAATCTTCGCATACAAGATGTTTTGATCGATCAAGTCAGGGGTTGTTGTGGTCTCGTCCAGAATCAGTCTATAATCGGTGATACCAAACTGAACCTTAACATTTGAAAGGAACGGCTCAACAACTGATATAAATCTGTTCCATGTCGATTGCACATTTTGCTCAAACAAAATCTGAGTTGACAGAATGGAAATTTGCTTTTTCAAGTAAATTACCAGTCGACGAACGTTGATTCTATCGAGAGCACTTTGTCGCTCTTGAAGAGTTTTCTGACCGAATACCACGATTCCACTTGAAGGGAACGAGGCAATTGGGTTAATGTTTGCTTCATACAAGCTGTCTCTTTGTTTGGATGTAAGCTTCTCAGAAACATTTGTCACTGGAATACCAGCGGCACCATCCGAAAGACCGCCGCGGTTAAACCCTGCTGGAGCAAACCAAAGGTGCGATGCTGCTTGAGAAGAAGCCAACACACCCATCATTGCGACAGAAGGTGGCACCCAAAGGGCGCGGCCTGTGTTACCATCGCGAGTTTGAACCCAAGGATAGAATGTAGCGCCATAAGATGAGTCGATTCTTCTATCTTTCAGGCTGGTTGCAGATTGCTCAACACCGACACCGATTCTATCTTTCTTAGAAGATGTATATTTCTCATGTTGTGGGTAGTAGACATCTTTAAGATCAATTAACGAAAGGGCGTCACCACGGGCCTCGCACACATCAATCATGTGATTTGTAAGTGACTCGTTTGTAATACCTGGAATAGTTAACAAGTTCATATCAACTGATTCAGGATCTGCTACTGTGTCAACTGCTCTTTTCAGCGAGTAGTATGCTGAACTGTTGGCCTCTGTAGTGGTTGATGCAGGCATGCCTCCGTTGTAGAGAGGATCGGGAATTGTAATGTTGAATCCATCGAAACCTCCAACAAGTGGTGCTGTAAACCTGTCGTAACCAGCATCAAGAACTGTTTTGTATGTTCCACCGGAAGCGATAGAAGCTGCTTCCCCTCGCTTGTAGGAGCCGGAATCATAGTAATATGTATTGGTTCCTGCACGTAAGTCGTTCATAGTAAACACATAGGCCGCCCTATATTGATCGGTTCCTGACATGTCGTAAGCTGAGAGATCTGTCACATTACCATCAAGCAACTTATTGACATCTTTTACGCTGGCATCCGCTCTAGAAGAACCGACTGTTCTGGAGTTTTGATAGCCAAAGTAAGCATTTCTCTGATCCGCTAATCCTCCATCGGAGGCAGAAACACGGAGCCTGACTTGTGGCCAATCAAATCCGGCCATAGCTTGTGCTGCGCCGGCCGTCGCGTCGTTGCAAACTAAAGGCTTAGCGCCGGCATTTACCAAAGAGGCCGAGTTGGCCCAGTAAATCATGGCGTTTGTCGTGTCAAGAGAAGCAGTATTTGTTGATTTAACTTGCTTGTATCTTGGTGGACCATAATATCCGAAAGGCAAG
>TARA_B100001121_G_scaffold18867_5_pt1 | contig 26702 bp, 20 predicted proteins | sample TARA_B100001121 | Tara Oceans TARA_B100001121 (sample SAMEA2622817) | marine metagenome | biome: marine biome (ENVO:00000447); feature: surface water layer (ENVO:00002042); material: "saline water (ENVO:00002010), including plankton (ENVO:xxxxxxxx)" | depth 5 m
TTCAGCCATAGTTTTCATTCCCTCAGGGCCGTGATACCAGATTAAATCAACTTTACCTTTTTTACCCGCCCCTATACTTGCTTCAGGATGGTGCCAAGTGGCTATCTGTGAAGGGGGTGCAGCAACTTTGTCCGCAGCTGGCCCTTCTGATTTCACCTTTGAAGGACGCGAAAGTTCCAGTGCCCAATAAGGTAGATCAATTAAATGGCTACCCATATCTCCAAGAACACCATTTCCAAAATCCCAACGACGATTCCAATTCAAATTTCCACCTTTCCAGTAACCTTGATTGTATGCTCTATTCTGTGCAGGGCCTAACCATGTTTCCCAGTTAAATCCGTCAGGCACAGGTTGTTCTGGAAGAACTTCTTCACCTACCGGCCTTATTGATCTTCCACACCACACGTGTGCTTCTTTGATTTTACCTGCAGCTCCAGCCTGAACGAGTTCAACTGCCCTTCGATAATTGTCGGTTGCATGGATCTGAGTGCCCATCTGGGTAGCTATCTTATCTTTTCTTTTTAAGTACTCTTCTTGCATCCATCTTGCTTCTTGAACAGTATGAGCAAGAGGTTTTTCAGAGTAAACATGCTTACCGTTCCTCATGGCGGCTATAGACGCTGGAGCATGGTGATGATCTGCTGTGCTAATTACAACAGCATCTATGGCTGGATCATTAACTACTTCTCTCCAATCACTCGTTGTCTTTGCACCCGGATATCTTCCCTTGGCAGAACTTAACGCTCCAGGATTAGTATCACATAAAGCATAAATTGTTTCACTTTTAACTCCATTTGTATTTGCTCCTCCTCGACCGCCTGCGCCAATTATAGCAATGTTTAGTTTTTGATTTGGAGATTGGCTCTTTACTCTTGCGCTACACGCCGTTGTAGCTGCAATTCCAAATCCTATAAATTTTCTTCTACTTGGATGTTTCATGGGTCTATCTTTATGGTGACGGTTTTTTCCGTAATTAGTCAATATTGAAATATTAGGGTTTAATTCTTTGCCTAGAATCGATTTTGAGCCCATTTACGGGACCTCCAGATCTGTTTCTTATTCTGCAAGATAATCCCCAAGGTCCACTGGTATTTACAATTTTTAGGAGAATAGAATTCCAACCTTCATTTAATGTAAGAGGAACAATCGATTGCCGAGGTTCAAGACTTCTATTTCCAAATGATTCATGTATTTTTTTATCATTAACCCATGCCTTAATGTGATCGTCACTACCTAGTTCTAAGTTCACCTCAATTCTTTTGTTTACCCAAACTTTAGTTGAGGCGTAAGCTGCTGAATTTTCTTCTAAGCCCATAATGGCACCGAGATCGACAGACCACATTGACTTCTCGGATTTTTTGTTCTGACGATTTTTTTTCCATTTAACTGAATTGGGATCTTTTTCAGGTGCTAATGCGTTATCGAAAACAAACCTAGCGTCTTTTGATTTAACTGAGTATGGACCAGTGATTCTCCAGTCTAATACATAATCCTGATAAAGGTTCATTTCAGAATTTAATTTGGCGGCTTCACTTTTTGCCGAATTAGTAGCTTCAGAGTTAAGAATATTTTTTATGATATTAATGGCTGTTGCCCCATTAGTACTTTTTATTCTTCTGGCAATATTCGTTAAGGCTAAAGCTGCCTCATCACGAGCGGCCTCGTCATTGAGATAAGGTTCAATAATTTCGATTGCATCTAGACCACCGAATTGACCCATTCCGGCAAGAATCCTTTTAAGATTGTTTTTGGATTCATCTAAAAGAATCGCTTTTTGATACGCAATTGTAGGGTTTTTAGCTTTTGAGGCAATACTGATGTAGGCATCTAAGGCAGAATTTTTGTTAGGGTTTATTTTATCTGATGCGATTTCAAAAAGATCCAATGCTGGTTCTTGATTGGGCCATTTAGCTAATGCATTAATCGCTGCAAGTTGAACGGAATTTTCACTTTTAAGAGTCGATCTTATTAGTGCTAATGATTCGCTGTTTGGGTTCTTGCCAAGTAATGAGAGGGCAGAAATTTTAGCTTTTGAGTTGGAGCTTTTAAGGACTTCCTTGAGTGCATTAAATTTGATTTTATTATCTTCTATTCTTCGAAAAATATAAACAACAGCGGATTCAATGTCTGTGCGGTCAGCATCCTCTTTTGGGTTGATTAAAAGATTCATCAAGTTGCCAAGATCCTTGGTGTTGCCGAGTATTCCAATTCCTCTTATGGCTTCTTTTCTGACGGGTGAAAATTCTGATTTGGCAAAACTAAATAGATGTTCTAATGACGAACTTTCTGCCCTTGCGGCTATTGCTCTTACAAGCTCACTTTGGATCTCAGGTGTTGTTTTATTAATGAGCTGAATAATAGCATTTTGAGCATTATCAGATTTAATATTGGCTAATGTATTTCTTGCCAGATTTCTCTCATGACCGGTTGTTGAAGCGGCTATAGTTGCCACGGGTAATAATGAATGATTGTCACCAATATTAGCAAGTGCCTGAATAGCAGTTAGGCGAACATCGATATTTTCGCTTTTTGTTAAATTAATGACTGTCGGGGAAGCGGACTTATCGCCTCGCTCTGATATGGCACCGATTAAGAGTACTTGCATCTTGGGTGGTGCGGTTTGGAGAAGATCTTTTATTTTTTCTCCAATATTTTCTGTGCTCAGTTGTGTGATTATTGCTGCAGCGCCATTGGCTAGTATTATATTTTCACTTTTTATTGCTTCTGTGAGTAATGAAATCGCTTCGGGGTCATTAATCTTCGCTAATCCATTTAATCCAGCCAATATAAAATGAGTTTCTTTTGTTGGACTAATGAAGGTTTTGTAAATTTTTTGTGCTTCTTGATTATTTCCAATTCTAGTCTGATTTTCAGCGCACCTGAGTAGAGCCTGAGCAGTAACTTGATAGGCTTTTCCTGTGGTCTTTGACAATCTTGGGATTAACTGATCGGATACTCCTGATGTTCCAATTAGTCCTAGGGCTCGAGTTGCGTTATTTGCCACTGAGGCTCTGTCTAATAGAGAAATGAGATCAGGGACGGATTTCTGATACCTGATATCTCCTAAGCTGTCTATAATTCCAGCCATTAATGGTTCACTGACTTCATTAAGATTACTGTGTAGAACTTGTCCTGCCTCCTCATAAGGCATCGATGCAAGAGCATACCTTGCCATATGACTAGTTTCCCTATCACTGAGCATTTCTCCGAGAACAGGAATTGATTTTTTAGTACCAACTATTCTAAGTAATCGACAGAAAAAATCTTTAGCTCTTCGCGAATTTGCCTTTGGTAAAGCATCTAAGATTTTAATCTCAATCAAATCTCTTCTTTCAGGATTGTTAATTGATTCGACTGAATAATTTTCTAGAAGCTTTAATGGTTCTGACGGTTTGCCGTCAGTGAAATTAATTGCAGCTGAAATGGCTTGATCCACCTCATCGGCGAATAAATTAAAACCAATAAAAAGAGTAAAAATAATTATTAGGATTTTTTTCATTTTATTAACTTTAGCCAATTGTAAAAGGTTCTCTTTTTGGTCTGTCGATCCATCTTGAAGCTTCTGGATCTCCAATGATCTCTTCCTTAACTGGGTCCCATTTGATTTCTCTTTTGAGCCAGTAAGCGATATTTCCAAGATGACAGTGAGTTGCTGTTCGGTGGGCTCTTTCAATGTCTCTGAATGGTTTTTCTCTGCTCTTTACGCAATGAATAAAATCTCCAGAAAGCCCACCCTGACCTTTATAATTAGGGATGTAGACTGATGGTGGGTTAGGCCGATTTTTAGAATTATTTCTAAAGGGTATTTCGTTTTCTGTCCCTTTGAAGGAGAGGATTCCTCCCCATCCTCCTCCATGATATATTTTTACTCCATTAGAAAATTCATAGGTAAGATGTTTTATATCTTTCCCATCTGGCGGAGTGATTTTTACTGGTCCAGTTTCGTGCAAGTTTAGTGCAAAAAGGGCACCTCCAAACCCATGACATCCCCAGTCTGTCATACTTCCTCCGGAATAATCCCGAAACGGTCTAAATCCACCCCTAGTAAGTGCGGGATGATAAGGACGCCATGGAGCAGGTCCTAACCAACGATTCCAATCAACGCCATTTGGTAATGGTTCTTCTGGTAAGTAACACTCTCCCGCAGGTCCTCCAACATTAACCCACGCCTCTTTAACTTCTCCAATAGCGCCACCATAAATCATTCTGTGAAACCAGTTATAATCTCCCCAAACTCTTTGGCTTCCGCCTGAAAAGACGCGCCCAAATCGGCGAGCTGTATCCCTCATCATTTGCCCCTCTTTGATAGTTAACGTTTCGGGTTTTTCGCAAAACACATCCTTACCTGACATCATGGCCTCAATAGCAATTTTCGCATGCCAATGATCTGGAGTCGCGATGAGAATTGCATCTATATCATCGCGAGTGATGATCTCGCGATAGTCTACATAGGTTTTGCAGTCGTTATTGCCGTACCTTCTATCTACGGCACTTTTTGCCTGATCAGCATGTGACTGAACCACATCACAAACAGCCAAAGTTTGTATTTCACTAAAGCCTAAAAACGAATTCATATCACCTCGACCTCTTCCACCCATACCAATGCCCGCGAAATTAATTCTTTCATTGGCTCCAAAAGCGGATGATGGGACAAAGGTTGGGAGAGAGGCTGCTGCAGATGATTTTAGAAATTTTCTTCTGCTAGGATTTGTAAGAGATTTATCCAACATTGCAGAATACTGAGGTAGAGAGATCTTTTTAGTCAATCATGATTGTTACCTTCTTGAAGAACTTTTCCAATTAATGTTAATCTTTGTAGAGTGAGTCAGAGTTATAAAGTCATTCGAGCTGATAATCATAAACTTCTTATGAAGTTTGTTGATTTCCCTTTTCAACTCTATAAGCATTCCAGCTATTGGATTCCTCCCATGCGTAATGATGAATTCAATGCAATGCTTCCAGAAAAAAACCCATCACTGATTGAATCTGATTTCAGCTATTGGCTTGTTTTAAAAAATGAAACGGTGGTTGGCCGAGTGGCGGGATATATTAATCGAAGAGATAATAAATTGAGGGACCGAAAGGCGTCTCGTTTTGGAAGTATAGATTTCGTTGATGAACCCTTGGTTTGTAAGTTGCTTCTTGATCAAGTAGAGGATTGGTCAAAGAGCATGGGGATGACTCAAATTGATGGCCCTTTGGGTCCAGGCCACTTTGATCGGAATTGTATTTTGATAGATGGATTTGAGGAACTTCCAACGGTTATATCCAGTTATAATTATCCATACTATTCTAATTATATCGAAGCGTGTGGATACTTTAAAGAAGTTGATTACTTAGAGCATAGAATCAGAATTTCTGGCGAACCTGACAGGCGTATTGAAAAAATTTCATCGTATGTTCTTAAAAAGAAAAACCTTTCTATTTGGCCAGTTCCCTCAAAACAGGAGTTGATGAAAAGAGGTAAAGAATTTTTTGAACTCATAAACGAAGCTTATTCTGGGCTTCATGATTTTGTACCTCTTAACGAAGCAGAGATAAATTATCTCATTGATCATTTCTTTTCGTATATCAACCCCGAGTTTGTGAAGATTGTTATTGATAGTAATAATAAAATGGTTGCAGCGGGAATAGCCATGGAATCATTTTCAGAGGCAATGCAGGCATGTCAGGGGCGATTATTCCCTCTTGGATGGTTAAAAATCATTCTGAAAATGAGAAAGAATGATGTCCTTGATTTATGTTTAGTAGCTGTTGGTTCTAAATTTCGTAACCAAGGTCTCAATTCTGTTTTGATGCATGAAATGCACAAATCTGCCATTCGAAAGGGTTTAAAATGGGCTGAGACTAATGGGGAATTAGAAACTAATTCGGAGATACTTGAAATGTGGAAAGGGTATGATTTTAAAACCCATAAAAGGAGAAGGATTTACACTAAAAAATTATAGTTCAGATATTTGACCAAACTCTCTTAAAAGCTAATTTTATAGTCCGTGGGCAGAGTATTATTATTAATTTCCCTATCTTTATTTTGGCATGAAAATGCTTCTGCAGATTTGTGGAAGGCTCATATTGCTCCAATTTTCCAGTCCAATTGTGTTAAATGTCACGGAGGAGCAAAAAAGAAAGCGGGTCTGGATATAAGATCTTTAGAATCTATTCTCGCTGGTTCAGAAAATGGTCCTGTTATTGAGAAGGGCTACCCAGAAAAAAGTTCAATTTACACTGTTTTAAGAGCTGAAGCCGATCCTCATATGCCTCCTAAAGGGCAGCTCAACAATAACGAAATCGAATACATAAGAGTTTGGATTGAGACATTAGCGGCAACAAAAGAAAGCGATAGCCTTTATGATTCAGCTATTGAAATTCCTAAAGATCTAAGTGTTTCTGGGGTTATTGATTATGTGATTGAGGAAAGTTGTTCTAAACAAGGTATACCATTGAGCCCAACCGTTGATGATCGTACATTTTGTCGAAGAGTCCATCTTGATATTGTGGGTAGAATTCCGACCTCTGATGAGATGACTGATTTTCTCAAAAGTGATTCTAATGATAAGAAAATCAAATTAGTAGACCGTTTGTTAAGCTCCAATGAGTACCCAAATTATATGGCTGAAATTTTTAGCGCTATGTTGCTTGGTCGGGAGTCAGAAAGAAAAAAAAGTAGGGAAGAGAGAATTAAAAACGGTTGGTTAGAATATTTAACTTGGGCCTTTAAGACCAATAGGCCGTGGGATGCAATGGCCAAGGACCTTGTTGTTGCAAAACCCAAATCTAAAAACGAATTGGGGGCTTCATGGTTCTTGTTTGAACAGAAGAATAATCATTCAGAGATGGCAAAATTAACAATGTCCTCTTTGCTTGGTAAACAAATTCAATGTGCACAATGTCATGATCATCCAGTGTCACCAGAGATTGAGCAAAGGCACTATTGGGGAATGATTGCTTTTTTTAATCGTTCATTAAATGTTGAGACTAAAGATGGAATTCGGGTAGCAGAGCGAGCGACAGGGGGATTTTCGAAGTTTGCTGATCTAAGTGGTAAAAGCTTCGACACTAGTCTTGTTTTAGTTGATGGAACTGAAATCGTTGACGAAAACGATTCTTCAACAAAAGACAAAGCCGATCTTTATATTAGTCCTCCAGCACAAAGTTGGTTTGATAAAAATAAAAAGGAAAAAAAAGGGTATAACCTAGTCAAAATCGATAAAACTCCTGAGCCAAAGTTTTCCAGGAGAGAAAAGCTTGTTGAAGCGATTTTTACTCAGTCGGAGGATTCTTTTTCGAAGGCCTTTGTTAATCGGGTTTGGGCACTGTTAATGGGGCGCGGTTTTGTGCATCCTGTTGATAAGATGGATTCTTCTCATCCTCCTTCGCATCCAGAACTCCTTGATTATTTAGCTAAAGATTTCTCGGGGTCTGGATATGACATTAAGAAACTGTTTAGGACAATCCTTTTAAGTAGGCCTTACCAATTATCGAGTTCTCCCGTAGGAGAGATTAAGCCAGAGCCTGACACCTTTAGTTATTTTTCAGTTAGGCCACTGAGTGCAGAATCTCTATCAAAATCATTGCTAATTGCTATGGGAAATATACCAAACGAAGACGGTGAATTTAGTGAAATTGATTACAATAAACTTCGAAATGCGATCGTTAAAAAGTTTCCAAATATTTTACCTGAGATTTATTCTCCGAGTGTTCAACAAGCATTATTCTTTAGTAATAATCCATTAGTTGAGGAGTTTCTATTTTCTGAAAATAACACCACTATCGCAAATGTTAAGATGGAAAAAACCAATGTGGAAAAAGTTATTAAGGCTTTTGATTTAATAATTAACCGTCTTCCGGATCAATCTGAAATAGATGCTGGAGTGAAGTTTCTTGAAAGAGATAATGATAATGTTGAACAATTATGCTGGGCATTGATTTCAGGGCCTGAATTTAGAATGAATCATTAATTAATGATGGATGATGTAAAAAAGAATTGTGGTTCACCTGACCATTTAATGCACAGGAGGAGGTTCCTTGAGGGATTAAGTGCAGGTGCTCTTTCTACTTTTAGTTGGTCTGGGCTTTTTTCAAATCCAGCATTTTCTGCGATAGCCAAGAAAAAGCAAAAACATTGTATCCTTCTATGGTTGTGTGGTGGTCCTAGCCAATTTGAAACTTGGGACCCAAAACCAGGTAAACCCACTGGAGGACCTTTTAAAAGTATTCCTACTAGTATTCCAGGCATTCATTTCTCCGAATTGATGCCTCATTGTGCCTCCATTGCAGATAAACTTGCTGTGGTTCGATCAATGAAGACTGCTCAGACAGAGCACACTCAGGCTATCAACTTATTACAAAGAGGAGATAAGGAACGGCCACCTTTTGTGAGGCCTACGATGGGTTCCGTATTGGCAGAGCAGTTGGGGCAATTGAGTTCAAGAATACCGAACTTTGTTCTTCTTGATCCGTGTCCAGAGGGCAATGAGTTTAAAGGATTTAAGGCAGGCAATTGGGCTGGTTGGTTAGGTGCTGAATATTCACCAGTGCGTGTCGGTGGAGAATTTAAGATCCCTGATACCGATAAGCTCGATTCAATAACTGATAATGATCATGAAGCAAGGGCGGAACTCCAAAAATTTTATTCAAAAAAATTTGAGAATGAAACAAAGAGTTCTGCTGTCGCATCATACAATGCAACCTTTGAACGAGTTCGAGGATTAATGAGTTGTGCTGATCTTTTTGATCTTAACCGTTTACCAGAAGAGGATCGCATTCGCTATGGTCCAGGTACCTTTGGACAGCATGCCTTACTAGCAAGAAACCTAGTCGAAGAAGGGGCCCCTTTCGTTATGGTTGCGAACGGAATGCCGTGGGACACTCACGTTTTTAATCACGAGATATATCAGATGGTCGTACCTGATTTAGATAATATCATCTATCAACTTGTGAATGATTTAGAAGAAAGAGGATTGCTCGAAGACACATTAGTTGTGGCTATGGGCGAATTTGGAAGAACTCCTTGGATTAATCAGGCAAGAGGAAGAGACCATTATCCAAATGCTTGGAGTTTAGCCATGGCAGGTTGTGGAATTAAGGGAGGAGCAGTGGTTGGTGAAACTGATGACTTAGGGGTTGATGTAAAGGACTCTCCTTTTGATGAGCGTAATCTGTTTGCAACAATATTTAGTGCCTTAGGAATAGACCCTCATTCAGAGTATGATCTTCCAAACTTCCCAACTTTCCACAGGGTAGAAGAGCAAATTAAACCTATTAGGGAGGTGCTAATTTGAAAGTTGAGATTAAAAAAGTTAAGGAAACGAAGTTTCCCTCTCACTGTTTATCCTTAGTTCTTGGTGATGATAAAAAAATTTATGTATCATGCTACGATGGGGGAGTGTATTGCCTTGATGATTCTGAGAAGAAACCAAAAAAAATAGTAACTCACGAAAATATATCCTCAGGAGTCAGGTTATGTGGTGATAATATTATCTCATCAGATTATGACGGCATTATAAAGTGGTCTGATCGTAAGTCGCATAATGAATTAAGAAAAATAAAAGCACATGACTTTTGGTCTTGGCAAAGTGCTGTATCGCGTGATGAGAAAAAAATCGCATCCGTCACAGGTCAGTATCTTGTCGGTGGTTATAAATATGAACCAGCTCCTGAAAAAGAGCCCTCTGTAAAAGTTTATGATTCTCAGACAGGAGATTTAACGCATTCTTTTTCTCATCAGCCGCCAGTTCAATCAATTGCATTCAGTAATAACGGCCGATTTTTGGCGGCTGGAAACCTAATGGGTGAAGTTAGGATTTGGGACTTGAGTAATAATCAAATGGTTTCAAAATGGACTACTGAAAAGTTCACAGGATGGGGTATTATTAAAGGGCATTATTATACTGGTGGAATTTTTTCCATTGAATTTTCTCCTGACGATTCATTTATTTATGTTGCTGGAATGGGAACAACTAGAGATCCTGCTGCAGGTAACGGTAAGCAACTCTGGGAAAAATATCGTTGGGCTCCAGGAGAAGGTGATCCCAAACTTATCTCAAGTGCTTTGGATTCTGAGATTGGTCAGGGTTTGATGGAGGTTTTAACTTTTCATCCTTCCGAGAAATTTTTTCTTATGGCTGGAAGGATGTTCAAGGGTAATTGGAATACTGCAATATTTGATTCAAGTGAAGGAAAGATCATTTGCTCTGAAAATTCCGGTATTCGCTGCAGCGATGCAGTCTTTAATGCTGAAGGAACGAAAATGTTTATTGGAGGAGGAAAGAGCCAAGGAAAGATAAAGGATGGCAAGTTCTCAGCTTGGGGAAGGGTTCTTGAATACGAAGTTTCCATTATAGAAGAAAAATCATAGTTTAGACTTGAGAGCTCCTTGATTTCTTCTCTGGTGAGTTTAGCTTCGGCTCCCAATTTAATTAATTATACTCAACTTTCATGCGACAGGTCTTAAGATCTAAAATCCATAGAGCAACCGTAACTGATGCAAATCCAGACTATGTGGGTAGTATCACTATTGATGAAGATCTCCTTGATTCTGTTGGGCTTTGGTCAGGGGAGAAAGTTCTTGTAGCTAGTGTTGACTCGGGGCAAAGACTTGAAACTTATATACTGAAAGGTGAAAAAGGATCTGGTGATATTTGTCTTAATGGGGCAGCAGCAAAGCTGATTACAAAAGGAGAAATTGTAATAATTATTGGATTTGAGATCACAGATAAGCCAGTTACCTCAAAGACTGTGATTGTTGATTCAGATAATAAGGTTCAACAAATTATTGAGAAGTAGTCCTCTGCATTAATCTGAGCTTTTGCTTGGGATGCTTTTTGAGAAGCTTTTACTACCTCCCGAGCTTCTAGACGAACTACTTGAGCTGCTTGGTATGCTCCTTGAAAAGTTTTTCGATGAACTGGAGCTGCTGGATGATCTGCTAGGGCTGGGGCTACTAGAAGGCCTGCTTGAGCTGCCGGGGATATTTTTGGAAAAACTTTTAGAGCTTGTTGATGGGCCTGATGAATTGTTACTTGAAGTAGGAATATTTTTAGAGAATGGACCACTAGATTTTTTAGATCCAGATTTAGAGCGTTTGTCATCATGATAATAGTGATGATGGTGATGACCACTGTGAAAACCCATACCAAAAAAGCTTCTTCGATTGACATATGGCCCTGAGTACCCAACTCTCCAAGGGTCACTATATCCATACCTAGTGTTCAGCCCGGAGCCGTATCGCCGATAGCTTGCAACTTTCACAAGTTTTCCACCGCACGTTTTGTCGGGGCATATAAGATTTCCTTCATCAATAGAATTAGAGATCTCAAAAATTTCACCAGTTTTTTGACATTGATAACTTGAGGTAGGGTATTCTCTTTTGGTGGTTGCGCAGGACGTTAAAAAAATGAGTAACGTACTAAATAATATAACGATGTATCGGTTCATTAGATTTGTGTTAGATTAATTATTATCCATAGCCTGAATACTGATTGCAAGATTAATTCTTGTTATATTTACCATTTTAAGATGCATTACATTTCGTTGCTTTAGATGAGTTGTACGGTTAAGTTTGAAGTTATGAGAGATAACTACCCGCTACAAATTGGTTATTGGGACAGAAGAAAAATGCTTTTTGGATTAGGTCTTGGAGCTGGAGCTTTTTTGACTCCAGGTTTATTTGCTGAATCTTTAATGGAGCCTACGCCCAGACAAACTGAAGGTCCATTCTATCCCGATAAAATGCCGCTAGATACGGATAATGATCTTTTAGTTATTGGAGATTCAATTACTCCTGCTGTCGGAGAAGTTTCTCATTTATCTGGTACGATTTTAAATATAAAAGGCGAGCCTGTGAAAAATGCATTAGTCGAAATCTGGCAAGTTGGCGCAAAGGGTGTTTATTTACATTCGAAAGATAATCGGCCGGGTAGAGATGATAAGTTTCAGGGATATGGAAGATTTCTAACTGATTCCAAAGGAAGATATTATTTCCGTACTGTTAAACCTGTGACCTATCCTGGTCGGGCTCCTCATATTCACGTAGCAGTTACTGTAAATAATAAAAGAATGTTAACTTCCCAGTGCTATGTGAAAGGGGATAAAAGAAATGATAAGGATTTTATCTTTAAACGCTTGGGTAAGGTTGGACAAAAATTGACGTCGGTCGAATTTAAGCAGATCAAAGGATCTAAGATTAACGAACTTGATGCGGTTTGGGATATTATAATTGGACTTACCCCAGAGGGTTAAGAGTTTCTTATTAATTAATCTTATTCCAGCCTCCAAGTTCACTAAGTTTTGTTTCCATAGCGTTGGCCCATATTTTATAGCCATTTGAATTTGGATGTAGTGCATCCGGCATTACGGATTTGGGTAATTTTTTATTTTCGTCTAAAAAGCTTCCTGAAATATCCAAATAGTGAACACTAGTTGAGTTTGCAAGAGTCTTAGCGAGCTCGTTTATTTTGTTATTCCTTATCCTTTGAGGATGATCTGGATTAGCTGCGCGGGGGAAAATGCCCAGTAAAAGGATTTTCATATTAGGCCTCCTATCCTGAAGAAGGTCTACGATAGATTTAATTCCTAGGAACGTTTCCTCTGCGTCTTGCATTGCATGTCCAGTATTGTTGGTGCCAATCATAATTGTGGCTACTTTGGGATTTACATTTTCTGGTAATTCACCATTTAACAGTCTCCAAAGAACGTGTTCAGTTCTGTCCCCAGAAAATCCGATATTTAAAGTTTTCCTATCGGTGTAAAATTTTTCGAAAGAAGCCTTTCCTGCGTTTTCCCAACCATGTGTGATAGAATCTCCAATGAAAAGAAGATCGTAATTTCCCTCTTTAGCTAGTTTTACTTTTTGTCGATGTCTATTTCTCCACCATTCTTGATCCATTCTATGAGCCGGAATCGTTGCTGAATTGGCAGCATATTTTCTTTTGCTCTCAGAGTAAATTTCTTTGAGTGAGTTGAGAACCTTTTGATATTCAGGCTTATTATGAATTGAGTTCATTTCCTGAGGATCGTTTTCCAAATCAAATAAGTTCCATTCTTTTGTATTTGGAAAATGAATTAGTTTATGTTTTTCTGTCCGTACCCCATCATGCTTAGCAACACGATGTGTGCGTTCACCATAATAGGCGTAGTAAATACTTTCTCTCCAACCCTCTGGAGCCTTTGAAGGATTCTTAAAAGCTTTCAGTAAACTTTTGCCCTGCATTTTTTTTGGAACCTTTGCTCCTGCCAATTCAAGAAAGGTTGGAGCGTAATCAATGTTTTGGATGAGTGTTTTTGATTTTGAACCTTTTGGAATAACCCCTGGCCATCTTATAAGAAATGGCATTGCGAGGGACTCTTCAAACATCCAGCGCTTGTCATACCAGCCGTGTTCACCAAGATAGAACCCTTGGTCAGACGAGTAGATGACAATCGTATTTTCTGAGAGACCGCTATCATCCAAATACTGAAGCAGTCTTCCAACGTTTTCATCTACAGCTTTAATTGTCCTTAGATAATCTTTGATGTATCTCTGGTATTTCCATCTAGTAATATCTTTGCCTTTAATTTTACCAGATTGAATGCCTGTTATTAGTTTTTGGTTTTTTGGTTCATAAGCCTTATCCCATAGTTTTTTCTGAACGTCATTCATCCTTTGATATTCCCTGTTCGCTAGTCCACTAACAAAATGTTCAGGAAATATTGAATCTTTCCCATGAAATTTCATATCCCATCCCCAGAACATATGATCCTTGATTCCCATCTCATGTTCTTTGAGTGTTTTTGAGCGATTGCCTTCATATTTGTCGAATAGTGTTTTAGGTTCTGGCATTGTTATGTCATCAAATAGATTTAAGTGTCTCGGGGCGGGACACCAATTTCTATGTGGAGCCTTGTGCTGACACATCAGAACGAAAGGTTGCTCTTCATCTCTTTTATTTTTTAGCCATTCTAAAGCTCTATCGGTAATAATATCAGTGCAGTAACCCTCATACCTTTTTCTTTTATTATTCATTTGGATTAAATCGGGATTGTAGTAGGAACCTTGACCTGGAAGAATTTCCCAATAATCAAAACCTGTAGGATTACTTACTAGATGCCACTTACCGATAATGGCTGTCTGGTAACCAACTTTCTGAATAAGTTTTGGAAAGGTGGTTTGTGACCCATCAAATCTCGAATTGTTATTATCCAAGAATCCATTAGTATGAGAGTGGAGTCCTGTCAGAATGCTTGCCCTAGAAGGACCGCATATTGAGTTTGCACAGAAACTATTATAAAAAATGGCACCCTCGTTCGCAATTCGGTCTAAGTTTGGGGTTGGCGCGCTTTTGGCTAGATGGCTGCCATAGGCAGATATGGCGGATTCTGCGTGGTCATCAGAAAAAATAAATAGAATATTTGGCCTTTTAGCCTGTATAGCCAACGATGATAAAAGAATTATAATAGCAACGATGATTGGGTTTTTGATCATTTGATGTGAAAGATGTTTGGCTAAAGATGAAGTAGGTATTGTATTTCGTCATTAAAAAATCGTACTTATTATAGCGCGGGATGAATAGTAGGGATTGACTGTTTCTAGCTTTAGTGCAAAGTGCCGCTCCCTTAATTGTTTCAATCAATTCATGAGAGCAAAAAATATCCGCAACATAGCCATCATTGCACACGTTGATCACGGTAAAACCACTATTGTCGATTTATTGCTTCAAGCTGGTGGTGTTTACAGAGATAATCAGGATGTTGAAGAAAGAGCTATGGATTCAATGGATCAAGAAAGAGAGAGAGGCATTACTATCAAGGCAAAGAATACGGCCATTCATTGGAATGATTACATCATCAATATTGTAGATACACCTGGCCATGCTGATTTTGGCGGGGAAGTTGAGAGAGTGATGAAAATGGTTGATGGTGTCCTTTTGATTGTTGATGCAGCTGAGGGACCTCAAGCTCAGACGCGATTTGTTCTTAGAAAAGCTCTAGCACAGGGTTTAGCCCCTATCGTGATTGTTAATAAAGTTGATAGAGACCATGCCAATCCCATGGAGGTGCATGACCGAACGTTGGAACTCTTTCTTGATTTAGAGGCTAACGAAAAACAATTTGAGGCGCCTTTTTTATATGGCAGCGCAAAAGATGGTTATTTTGTTCTTGATCTTGAGGATCCAAGGGATGGGGTTACTCCGTTGCTTGAAACTATTGTAAATCAAATAGATGGTCCTGAAATAATTGAAGACAGTCCATTCAAGATGTTAGTGAGTAATATCGATTGGGATGATTATGTTGGTAGAGTCGCAATTGGTAAGGTTCTTGCAGGAAGTGTAAAAAAAGGTGATAAGATCTGGAGGATCGGTACTGATGGTCAAACTAGCGAAGTTAAAATTACAAAAGTCTTCGAGTACAGTGGAGTTAGCGGGTACAAAGATTCAGCGGTTGGTGAACCTGGTAACATTGTTGGAATTTCAGGTTTTGAAGATGTGAATATTGGAGAGACGCTAAGTGCCGATGAAGAAACCGAACTTATTGATTTTGTAGAAATTGATCCTCCTACCGTCCAAATGCAATTTTCTGTCAATGATTCTCCATTTGCAGGGAAGGAAGGAAAGTATGTTACCTCTCGTCAGATAAGAGATAGGCTGATGAGAGAGACAAAGACCAATATTTCTATTGAAGTAAGCGATAGTGAAACTGCAGGAGTTTTTAATGTGTCAGCCCGAGGAGCAATGCAGATTGCAGTTTTGGTTGAAGAAATGAGAAGAGAGGGGTATGAGGTGTTAGTTTCTAGGCCCATGGTTATAACCAAGCGGGATGAGAATGATGCTCTCATCGAACCCTACGAAACTTTATACGTCGAGGTTCCTGAAGAATATGTGAGTGGAGTTATGAAATCTTTAGCTGCCAGAAGAGGGGATATTGTAAATATGAATTCCTCTGGATCAGGATCAATGATCGAGGCGGTTATACCAACCAGAGGTTTAATAGGATTTGAGTTTGAACTTCTTAATATGACTAGTGGCCATGGTATAATGTCTCACCTTTTTAAAGAGTATGCCCCAGTTGCTGGTGAAATCGCTGGCAGAAGTTCTGGTACTTTAGTCTCAATGGAAACTGGCATTTCAATGGCTTATTCTTTGGATGCACTGGAGTCTAGAGGTAAGCTTTTTATTGGAGCAGGTGAAAACGTTTATGAAGGACAAATTGTTGGAGAAAATCCAAGGGCTGATGATCTTCCTGTCAATCCTACCAAAGAAAAACACCTAACAAATCACCGTTCCACTGGAGATGGTAAAGGTATTCAGCTATCTCCACCAGTTACGTTTTCACTTGAAAGAGCCATAGAATATATAGGAGCAGATGAACTTGTTGAAGCTACTCCAGACAATATTAGGCTAAGAAAGAGACTTCTATCTGCCACTGAACGGAAACGAGAGTCTCGTAAAGCGATAACCTAAAAATGTACAATGGATCCAGAATCAAGAATTAAAGAATTAGGATTAGAACTCCCTCCTTCAGTTCCACCAGGTGGTGTTTATAAATCAATAGTGGTTACTGGTAACATTGGATACATTTCTGGCCATGGTCCTTATCTTGGTGACGATAAGTATATCACTGGCCGTGTTGGAGACGATCTATCCCTAGAAGATGGGAAAAAAGCAGCTAGGCAGGTCGGCCTTGCCTTGCTTAGAACAATGAAGGATAACTTGGGTGATCTTAGTAGAATAAATCGAATTATTAAAACATTGGCTCTAGTCAATTCAACTGACGACTTTTGTCAACAGCCTCAAGTTGTAAATGGTTTTAGTGAATTGATGGGAGAGGTTTTTGGAGAAGCTGATGGGATTGGTGCTAGGAGTGCGCTCGCGGCAAATACATTGCCCGGCAATATTGCTGTTGAGATTGAGCTAATCATTGAACTCAAAGAGTAACTCATAAAATTAGACTCTGTTTCTAGAAGTTACCTCCCACGACTTGGACGTAATATTGTTATTGATAATCAGGTTGGCTTTACTATGTAGGGCCACGGTAGGGCATATGTGCTGAGGATACCCAATTAGGTGTTGACCGATTTCAAATTTATCACTTTCTGGACAATCAATAACCAGATGCTCTTCACTCTGAGAAATTATTTTGTATGTCTCTATTTCAGGAAAATATACGCGTTTTTCAAGTGGGTTTTCTGCAGCGACTGATTTGTGGCCTAGGTCGAGGCAAAGAAGATTTTTATCAGGTTTGCTAATCACTCTAGTGAGAAGATGTGCTGCAATTTCAAAATTTAGATCTGGAAATAGATTGGAGTAACCGTAGTCCCAAAGTGTGACTGTACCGGGGCTGAGATTCCATTCCGAGAGCTCGGCCCAGAGAGCAAAAGTAGGCGATCCACCCACGATGACTTCATCATTACTAGAAGGTTTGAGATGGTTGAAAATTTGTTCTTTTATCTCTAATACAGATTTTTTTCTGGAATCGATTGAGGGCTGATGCAGATGACCATCATAAATATGAAAGCCTGAGAATATCGTAGAATCATCATTTGCTATGCTTTCCCTCAGAGGTGCTATGGGTTCATCAAAAGAAATTCCAGTGCGGTTCATTCCACAATTTATATCGATGAATAACCTAAATGGTTGACTTGGTGCTCCTATCTTTTTTGCAATAGTCTCAGCTGTGGAAATGTTATCAGTGATTGCTGCGAAGGAAGTTTTTGGAAAACTCTCTACTAAATTTTTGAGCCTGTCTATGTTCGGGCCAACCGGTTGGTGTGCTAATAAAATATCTTTTGCCTCAATCGTGGCAGCCATCTCGGCTTCCTTGATGGTTGAAGCTTTGAACTTGGTAATTCCTTTTTTAATTTGAATTTTTGTGAGCGCACTCATTTTGTGCGTTTTAAGATGCGGTCTCAAACGTTCTCTGAAATTTTCTCCTGCAATACCAATCATCTGTTCGATATTGGATTCTACTTTGTTAGTATCTAATAGTAGAGAGGGAGAGGGAACCGGTTCTTTTAGTGTTAAAGGGAGTTTTTTCATTATAGAAATGAAGGTTCTTTGATGCCCGAAATTTTTCTCTCATTTAAAAATGAGACAACAATAATAAGAATAGCTGATCCCACCACATCCCATATGAAAGGATTCATTCCTAGGAAATCGTATGGATTAAATTTTCCAGTCTTAAAGTAACCAATAATTGTAAGGCTTAGGTGTATTAATAGAGCTCCAATCATTCCTGCTATAGCAGCAAGAGGTGTCGTTTTGTTCCAGTAAAGGGAAAAAGCCATAGGCATTAATAGGCATCCTGCTAAACCGCCACTAGCAAAAATAATTAAATCTTGAAGATAGGCAGGGGGATTAATAATAGCAATGACAGCCAGAATGCCTACCATGAAAGTTACTATATAACTTATTCTTTTTATTTTCTTCTCTGAAGCTTCAGGATTAAATCTTTGATAAACATCTCTAACCAAAGATGAAGAAACCATTAGTATAAAACTGTCTACACTCGACATGATGGCTGCGAAAGGGGCGGCCACGAGTAAACCCGCTAACCATGGCACTCCTGCATTTTTAGATAGCAGTTCGGCAAATTCAGGCATAACACGATCAGCGTTAGCTTCCATGCCTGGCATTAAAACCTTTGCGCAGCAAAAAATGACTACTAGAAAGAAATAAATAAATGAATAGAAGAACGCAACAGTGATGAGGGATTTCTTTAAGACTTGGGTATTCTTAAATGCCATGAGTCTAACCATGTTTGCCGGCTGTCCGGTTCCTCCAAAGGGCCAAAAAATGAAAAAACTAAGTGCAGTGACTATCGCCAAAAATCCTGTCGAGTTTGAAGGATCGGGTCCTGGAGCTTTAAGATAAACGCCTTTTGAATTAGAGCCGTAAGCAAAGTTATCTTGGCTGATTATCTTGGCTGAAATGTCTTTTATTGGATCTGATATAATTGAACGTTTATAGATATAGGCATCAATTTCAGTGGGTTTTGTTGAGGTTTTTTTAATGGTCAATGAAGATAAGGGGGTGACGATATGTTCATTATTATTAGTCACATAAAACCCTCCTTTTTTGATATAGATATCTTCGTCTGAATTTTCGCTATTTTGTTCAAAAATAACTTTTCCTTTTTTTGGTGGAGACATTTCACTGAGTTTCTCGGTGGCTTTGTTCAGGCCTCCTACCTGATTTAGTGCAAGAATTAACATTATGGCGACACCGATAAACATGATTACTCCCTGCATGACGTCTGTCCATACAACCGCTCTAAAGCCACCATATACAACATAGCCAATGACGCCGATTGAAAAAATAACCAAGGTGAGAAGGTACTCTGGATCAAGCCAATCTGGAGTAAATCTTGCCATGATAAGAGTTCCCTCTTTAAACAAAGGTTCTTCACCAAGTAAGGTGATGAGAATCATTCCTCCTGCTTTGAACTGGGCTAGTAAGTAAAAAAACATAAACAATATGATGATACCAGTAGCAACTAATGTTACTGCATCACTTTTGAGCTGTTTGCCAAGAACTTCAGGTAAGGTTATTGAACCTGATTTTCGAGCTACATAGTTGATTCTTTTTCCAAGTATTCCAATCGCAATGAAAGGTACAGTCATGTAACCAGCGATCCATAAAGCTAATACCCACCCATGAGTATATATCCTTGCAGGAAAGCCCATGAAACTTCCGCCTGAAGCGTTTGTTGTTGCAAATGTAAGAGCGAAGGCCCAAAGCCCGAGAGCTCTTCCACCAAGAAAATATTCACTAACGAAGGAATCACTCTTTAAGCTTTTTCTGCCTGCAATCCATGCAAGCAGGAATACAAAAATCATATAAATTCCAAAACTAATCAGTGCAGAATTCATTTTTCCTCGTAATCAATGTCTTTCATCACAAAAAGACTGAAAAAAATCGTAAAAATAATTGAGAAAATCCATGGTATAGCGATTCCCCAAAAGACCCATGAAGGCATACCAAAGGTGATTCTAATGCTTTCCTGATCTTGGTTATATGCTGCAAGTCCGCAGTAAATAAGAACCCAGGATGCAAAAGCCAACCAACCAAGCAGTAATATTTTCACCTCTTTTTTGGTTTGTTTTAGATCTTTATCCATATTCATCCAGCGGGTAGGTATTTTGCGCAAAATGATATAAAATTTCCATTCATAATTGCATCGACATCATTGTTGGAGTATCCGCGGTTCCCTAAGATTTCATTTAGGGACTGAATGTCTGCAATAGTATCTAAATCACAAGGTGATTGCTCAGTTCCGAATCCGCCGTCAAGATCAGAACCAATTCCACAATGATTTGAATTACCAGCTATTTGGCAAATATGATCAATGTGATCGACAACGTTCTTTATATAAACTTCATCTCCTAACGGAGTAGATTTGCCTCTAATCCAATTTGGAGAGAGCATCCAAGCATCAAAAGCACTACCAATAACCGATCCTCGGTCAATAAGAGCCTTTATCTGTTCGTCTGACAATTGTCTAGGATCCTCGACTAATGAACGACAATTATGATGACTAGCCCAGACCGGTCCCTCGTAAGAATCCATTACTTCCCAAAAGCTGGGTTCTGATAGATGAGTAACATCTAAAATAATTCCTAATCTGCTTACTTCATTTAAAAGGTCCTTGCCAATATCTGAGAGTTTGCCATCACAATCATGCCCCAGTGCGTATCTACCTTTTCCAAAATGTGAAAGTCCAATTGCTCTAAGCCCGTAATTATATGCAGTTTCTAGATAAGAGATATCAATTAAAGAATCGGCACCTTCTAAACTTAGAATATAACCAATGGGAGTTGTCAAAGGAGATTCATTCCACTCTTTTAAATGCTCTTTGAGAGCTTTCGCGGTCAATATTTGACGTAGTTGACCGTCTTTTTCCATTTCTCTATACCAAGTTAGCTGCGCTTGGCTCATTGCCCACGCTTGTGGTGGGGAGTCCCATGAACCTACTGGAGCAGCTGGTTTCATGCATCCTGCTAGTTGTGTCGCCACACAAATACCAATGTCTCCTTCTCTCATGGAAGGGAATGTGACTGTTCCATTGCCTCTACCCTGAAGGTCATCTAGGTGAGACTCACTTTTTCGAACCTCTTCAACAGATTTCCTTAAATCTCTATTCCACTCAATAGCATTCAGGCTAAGATCCAAATGGGCATCAAAGATCATTATTAATTGGGTTTGCCATTCGTAGATGGTTTGATGCCATCTGTTAAACTTTTTGCTTGTCTAGCAAATCGGCGTCCCAACAATTCATAACCCTCTTTTGTGTAATGAAGATCATCACGCATTTTTCCGTCTCTGCCAGTCATATTATTTAAATCGTCGCAATCTACCCAAGCCCCTAGAGTGTCGTCCTTTGATACTTTTATTTGAGCCTTTCTTACATCAGTCCAGGATTTATGAGTTTCTTTGATATGATCTGAAATTCTTCCGATTACAAAATTCATATCTGGTCTTTTTAAATCTCTTCTGAGGTTTTTAATTAACTGGTTTAAAGCATCCTCATAAGCAGCGCTAAGATTTTCCTTGGCATCTCTTTCTCCCTGCATCCAGCAGAAGGTTATAGATTGAGGTTGGTTAAATTCTTGTACCACCTTTGAAAATTCATTTAGTATGGGTTTGTAGAATTCTGTTTTCTCTATACGAGCTTTGAGTTTGTGCTTTTCTGCAATCGAGTTCCACTCTTCAACCCAAAGCCGAATTGGTCTTCCCCCTTTGGCGACTTTGATGTACTTTACTTCCGTATTTTTAAACAATTTTTTTGCTTCTGGCATAAGGCCAATGTTTGGGTTCATGCCTTGCATATTGGATTGACCGGAAAGAATAAAGAGGTGATATCCTCCATCTTTTGCGGAAGAAAAGATTAAAGATATTAGGCAAAAAGTAAGCGTGAGGAGGTATGTTTTCATTTAATTATAATAATTCGTGTTTTATTTTACTGGAGTTTTTGAGAATGTTGGAGCATTAAGGCGGTGCAATTTAAATAATTTATGAAAGTCATTAGCGCAGAAGAAGTTCACAAATCTCTTAGTTATCCGGAATTAATTGATTCTTTACAAGAGGCCTATGGAGGAGATTACTCTATGCCTCCGAGGCAAGTTTTTCTTTTAGATGAGGATAAGGGACACGAAGCATTTGCTGTTTTACCATCTTGGAATGAGGAGTTAATAGGTGTCAAAGCATTTACTTATTTTCCCGGCGCTGAGGAACCATACAAATCCTTGTATTCCAAAATTTTACTTTTTAATAGGGGGCACGGTGAACCCTTAGCACTAGTCGATGGAACATCGGTTACTTTTTGGAGAACAGCAGGTATTTCAGGACTAGCAACCAGACTTTTATCTCGTGAGGATTCAGAGACAATGCTTCTTTTGGGAACAGGAAACCTTGCCAGTTATATTATTAAAGCCAACCTGAGTGTGAGGAACTTAAAGAGAGTTTTAGTTTGGGGTAGGGATATTGAAAAGGCGAAGAGTGTAATTAACTCAGTTAATGAGAATTATTCTGACGTAGAATTTGAGGCTGTAGAAGATCGGCAATCAGCATGCGGTGAGGCTGATATCATTGTAGCGGCTACTGGTTCTCATGAACCTTTGGTTCATGGTGATTGGGTTAAATCAGGAACCCATACAGACTTTATAGGAAATCATCATGCCGATAAACGTGAATGTGACACGGAATTGATTAAAAAATCGAAGGTGTATGCTGATAGTCGTGTAAATGCATTTAAAGAAGCCGGCGAAATTCTTGTTCCAATATCAGAGGGTGAATTTACTGAAGATGGTGTAGTGGCTGAATTAAATGAAATGTGTAGTGGAAAGGCTGTTCTTAGAGAAAGTGATGATGAAATCACACTTTTTAAATCTATAGGAATGGCTATGAGTGACCTTGTTGGAGCAGGTCTAGCGTATAACAACGTTATTAAACAAGATTCCTAACTAGGAGGGTCTTGTAGCTGCAGATTCTCTGATAATTTTTAGAGCTTCCTCTCTTTGCTCACCAATTAATGTTAGTCTTGGGGGTCTAACGATTTCAGTGCCATAACCCATTTCAGCACTCGCAAGTTTAACATACTGAACCAATTTTGGATGGCTGTCGAAGTGAAGCATGGGCATATACCATCGATAAATTTCTAGGGCTTTGTCCCAATTGCCGCTGGTTGCTGCATCCCACATTAGGCCATTTTCTCTTGGAAAAGCATCAACTAGTCCAGATATCCATCCAGTGCATCCTAGAAGGATGCTCTCTAGAGCAACATCATCCAGTCCAGAAAAAATAATGTATCTATCTTTAAACTTATTAAAAAGATCAGTGATCCTTCGAGTATCGCCAGCTGCTTCCTTGATACATACTATATTTTCTACCTCTGCCAGATCCTCAAACATCTCTGGAGTTATATCAACTTTATAGACTGGGGGATTGTTATAACACATTATAGGTAGGTCTGTAGCCGAAGCTACGGTTTTAAAATGGTTAACGGTTTCTCTGCGGTCGGAATTATAAACCATGGCCGGCATAACCATAAAACCATCAACACCTACTTTTGCCGCAGCAACTGCCGTCTCACATGCTCCAGCTGTGGTGTATTCAGCTATTCCATTGAGTAGAGGGACAGAACCTTTATTGACTTCATCTGTGGCTTTAAGTACTTGAATTTTCTCATCCAGTGAGAGTGAACAATTTTCTCCAATTGTCCCGAGCATAACTAAACCATGAATTCCTTCACTAAGTAATGCTTCTACATGCTTTTGTGTTCCTTTTATATCCAGGCTAAAGTCCTCGTTAAACTGTGTCGGGACTGCGGGGTAGACTCCTTGCCAATCAACTTGTAATGCCATAATGATTTAATGTGAGAATTGTTTCTTAAATTTTTCTATCCTTCTAAAGATGAATAGTCGATATCCTTATTGCAATCTATAAAATTATTCACTTCAGGCATCGGGTATTTTAATCCTGTTGCACAATTAAAGAGTACAACAGACTCTTTCGGAGAGATTCGGCCACTTTTAATTTCTTTTAAATAGGCGGCGTAAGTTGCTGCGCCTTCAGGGCATAATAAAATTCCCTCCTTTTCAGCGACTTCTTCACGTGCAGAAATAATTGATTGATCACTTACCGATGTAGCAAATCCATTAGTCTCTCTTATGCCTCTTAATATCAGGAAGTCACCTACAGCAGCCGGAACTCTAATTCCTGCCGCCACAGTCTCTGCGTTTTCCCAATACTCCGCGACTTCCTTTTTTTCATCATATGCCTTAACAATTGGAGCGCATCCTTCAGATTGTACAGCTATCATTCGGGGGCGTTTACCATCTATCCACCCTATTTCCTGAAGCTCGTTAAATGCCTTAACCATGCCAATGAGCCCGGTGCCTCCGCCAGTCGGATAAATGATAACGTCAGGTAATTTCCAATTCATCTGTTCTGCAAGCTCAAGACCCATCGTTTTTTTTCCTTCAATTCTATAAGGTTCTTTAAGTGTTGAGATATCAAACCACCCCATGTGTTTTGTTCCTTCTCTGACTATTTTTCCACAATCTGTTATTAAACCATTAACGGACCATGTTTTCGCACCTTGTATTGCAATTTCACGAATATTGATTTCTGGAGTGTCATCAGGGCAGAAAACGTATGACTCCATTTCAGCTCTTTTGGCGTACGCAGCCATTGCGGCTCCTGCATTTCCATTTGTAGGGATAGCTACTTTTTTTATCTTGAGTTCTTTGGCCATTGATATGGCCATGCATAAACCTCTGGCCTTAAATGAACCTGTCGGAAGTCTTCCTTCATCCTTAACGTAAATATCTCCAAGTCCAAGTTTGGGAGTGGGAATGAGAGGTGTGAAATTTTCACCTAGGCTAACCATGTTATCTGGACTGTTTAATGGTAACAATTCTTGGTATTTCCAGAGCGTATCATTCCGGTCTTGTAGGGATTCTTTTTTTAGTTCTTTTGCAATTGCTGGAAGATCGTATTTTACAATGATGGGAGCGTTGTCATCGGATAAGCCAATTGGTCTGGAGTGTGGGTAATGCTTTCCTGTTCTTGAGCATTCAAGATGTGTAACATAATTTCTCCAAGTTCCATGATCTGGCTTCATAGTGCTTAATTTTTGTTTATGAATGGATGATTTACAAGCCTTCCTATGAAAGTGTTCATTTTAATCTTAGTTGGTAAATGATCGAAAAGTGAGTTAATTTATGATTAGATGGTTTCCTTTCCCAGTATTTTCAATGATGTTTTAGGGCCTGTTATGCGAGGTCCTTCAAGCTCGCACAGTGCGGCTTCCTTGAGAATTGGTCGAATGGCTCTTGATCTTATGGATTCAGATATTAAGAGTGTTACAGTTGATTATGATCCGAATGGCTCTCTTGTGACCACTCACCTGTCGCAGGGATCAGATCTTGGTTTGACTGGAGGTATTCTTGGATGGGAGACGGATGACCCAAGGCTTCCAAATTATAGGGATGAAGTTATCAAGGCTGGAATAGATATTGAGGTTCGCTATTTGGATTATGGCGCTGAACATCCTAATACTTATCAATTAACGTTGAGAGGTAATCAGAAAGAGCATGCAATGACAGCGATCTCAACAGGAGGAGGAATGATAGAGGTTCAAAAGATTGATGATATTCCCGTTAATATGAAAGGGGATTATTATGAAATAGTCATTTTCCTAAAAAACCCAGATGCAGGCTTATCGGCTTGGCTTTCAAAAGATAACAATTTTGATGAGGTTGTATTTGTTGAGGGTGAAAAAAAATCTCTTATCAATTTAAAAAGCAGGGAAGCTCCCACAAAGAATTTAATCGAAGAGCTCAATTCGTACTCTTCTGTGATCGAGTTAAGAATTCTCAAGCCTGTCCTTCCTGTGCTCGCTAGAAAAAATTTGAAAGTGCCTTTTTCAAGTGTTCAAGAGATGGAGGAATATAGAAATGAGTATGGGGAAATGAGTTTAGGCGAGTTGGGCGCTATTTATGAAAGTGAGAGATCAGGACTAAGTATAAGTGAGGTTAGAGATCGTATGTCTTCATTAATCAAAACGATGGAGGATTCTATTCAGACTGGCCTAAAAGGAACTCATTATAGAGATAGAATTCTTCATTCCCAGTCTCCTCGATTCGGAGATAAGATGGAATCAGGAGATTTGATTCCTGGTGATGTATTGAATCGTATTATTCTTTATGTCTCTTCCATGATGGAGATGAAAAGCTCTATGGGAGTCATTGTCGCCGCACCAACAGCGGGCTCTTGCGGGGCTCTGCCAGGCGCAGTTTTAGGGGTTTCTGATGCCTTGAATAAAAATATGGATGAACGTATTGATGCAATGTTTGCAGCTGGAATGGTGGGTGTGTTTATCGCATCAGGTGCCACTTTTGCTGCTGAAGAGGCGGGTTGTATGGCTGAATGTGGCTCTGGAGCAAGTATGGGGGCTGCAGGGATCGTTTTGCTTAATGGTGGAAATTATAGACAGCAGATGGCTGCTGCATCAATGGCATTACAAAGTTCCCTAGGTATGACTTGTGATACACTGGCTAATCGTGTAGAGGCTCCTTGTCTCGGAAGAAACGTAACAGCGGCTTCTAATGCATTATCCAGTGCCAACATGGCATTAGCTGACTACGATGATTTAGTTCCTCTCGATCAGGTCATTGGAGCTATGAGACAAGTTGGTGATTTGATGCCCAGGGAATTGTGTTGTACGGG
>TARA_B100001121_G_scaffold196501_1_pt1 | contig 26454 bp, 39 predicted proteins | sample TARA_B100001121 | Tara Oceans TARA_B100001121 (sample SAMEA2622817) | marine metagenome | biome: marine biome (ENVO:00000447); feature: surface water layer (ENVO:00002042); material: "saline water (ENVO:00002010), including plankton (ENVO:xxxxxxxx)" | depth 5 m
AAGACACTGTTGAACAAATTTTAGGTGGAGTAAGAAGCACTTGCACTTATATAGGAGCAAGACGAATTAAAGATATGCCTAAGGCGGCTCACTTTGTAAGAGTGAACAATGTAATCAACAGAGTATTTGACAAGTATGAACAAAATTGATCAAATTTTAAAATGGGTTGCTACATTTACTTTAATTGTAGGAACTTTCGTTAATGCAGGATTTCCTCATCTTTACCCGATAGGTCCAATGCTTCTAGCACTAGGAGGAGTAATTTGGTTAGTCGTTTCGGTGATTTGGAAAGAGCCGGCACTGATAACTACAAATGCAGTATTGACAATTACCGGAATAGGCGGTATAATGTTATTTTATTTGCGTTAGGCCCAATCAGCCACAAGTGATTATTAGGTATGTGTCAGCCACAAATGACATTAGGAGAATAAATGAGTTACATAGATGGTTATTTTGACAGAGGTGCAGATCTCATAAGAATAGTTGAACGTCAAAATGGCGAAAGAGTTTTCAAAGAATATCCAATCAAATACACATTTTATTATGAAGACCCAAGAGGCAAATACAAAAGCACCACGGGTAAATCCTTAAACAGAATTATTTCTAAGACTACAAAAGATTTCCATAAAGAACTTGCAATTAATAGAAACAAAAATTTATTCGAATCAGACATAAATCCAATATTCCAATGCTTGAGCGAAAACTATTTGAATCGCGATGCTCCAGAATTAAGAACTGCTTTCTTTGATATAGAAGCAGACTTTGATCCGGAAAAAGGATTCAGCAATCCAAGTGATCCATTTATGCCTATAACTGCAATCACTGTCAATTTGCAATGGCTAGATAGCACAGTCACTTTCGCTTTGCCACCTAAGACAATGAGTATTGAAGAAGCACAAGAAGTCACAAAAGGAATTGATAATTTATATCTCTACAAAGACGAGGGAGAAATGCTGACAGCATTTTTAGATGTTATCCAAGATGCTGATGTAATAAGTGGTTGGAACTCAGAAGGTTATGATATTCCTTATGTAGTAAACAGAATACAAAAAATCCTAAGCAAAGATGACACAAGAAAACTTTGCTTATGGAAACAACTGCCTAAGAAAAGAGTATTTGAAAGATTTGGTCGTGAACAAGAAACATACGACCTAGTAGGTAGAGTTCATTTAGATTCATTAGAACTTTATAGAAAATACACATATGAAGAAAGACATTCGTACAGATTAGATGCTATCGGCGAACATGAATTAGGAGAAAAGAAAACAGTCTATGAAGGGAGTTTAGATCAATTATACAATCAAGATTTCAGAACATTCATAGAATACAACAGACAAGATGTTAATCTTATCGACAAATTAGATAGAAAATTAAAATTTATTGCACTAACAAATGAACTTGCACACGCAAACACAGTTCTGTTACAAACCACACTAGGTGCAGTTGCGGTGACGGAACAGGCGATCATCAACGAAGCACACAGAAGAGGAGTACAAGTTCCTAATAGACCAAAAAGAGATTCGGACAGCACAACTGCCGCAGGTGCATATGTGGCATTTCCTAAAAAAGGATTGCATGATTGGATAGGATCAATGGATATTAATTCACTATATCCTTCAGTAATTAGAGCATTGAATATGGCTCCCGAATGTGTAATGGGACAATTGAGACCTAGTCACACAGATGAATACATTGAAGAACAAATGACTTTACAGAAGAAATCATTCGCAGGTGCTTGGGAGAATCATTTTGGTTCTTTAGAATATGATGCAGTGATGGAACAACGCAAAGACATTTCTATACACGTAGATTGGGAAGATGGCAAATCAGAGATCATGAGTGGTGCTGAAATATACAAGATGGTATTCGACAGCAATAATCCTATGATGTTAAGTGCCAATGGCACAATATTCACAAGCGAATTTGAAGGAGTGATTCCAGGACTACTTGCACGTTGGTACAAGGAAAGAAAAGAAATGCAAGGTATGTTGAAGAAAGCCAAAGAGGCAAGTAACGATGCAGAAATAGAATTTTGGGACAAGAGACAACTTGTAAAAAAGATTAACTTAAATTCACTGTATGGTGCAATATTAAATCCAGGTTGTAGATTCTTTGACAAACGTATAGGACAATCAACTACACTATCAGGCAGACAAATTAGCAAACACATGGCGGCAAAAATTAATGAAGTGATCACAGGTGAATACAATCATGTTGGCAAAGCAATTATATATGGTGACACAGACTCCGCTTATTTTAGTGCGTATGAAGTATTGAAAAAAGAAATTAACGATGGCAGTATACCTTGGACTAAGGAAAGTGTAATAAAGTTATATGATCAGGTGTGTGAAGAAGTTAATGGCAGTTTTAAAAAGTTTATGGCAGAGGCTTTCCATTGTTTGAAAAGCAGAGCAGAGGTTATACAGGCAGGTAGAGAATCTGTTGCCGAGACAGGACTTTTCATAACAAAGAAAAGATATGCGATACTGATCTATGACTTGGAAGGTTACAGACAAGACGTTGAAGATAAGCCTGGCAAAATAAAAGCAATGGGCCTTGATTTGAAAAGATCAGATACTCCTTTGTTCATACAAGACTTCTTAAATGAATTATTGCTGATGGTATTGACTAAAAAGACCGAAGCAGAAGTTTTGGATAGGATAAGTCAATTTAGAAATGAATTCAAGCAAAGACCTGGTTGGGAAAAAGGATCACCACGTAGAGCAAACAATATTCAAGAGTATGCTAAAAAAGAAGCACGACTAGGAAAAGCAAATATGCCTGGACACGTGAGAGCAAGTTTAAATTGGAACAACTTAAAGAAAATGCATAGTGACAAATACTCAATGGAAATACACGATGGTATGAAAGTTATTGTGTGTAAACTAAAAAAGAATCCATTGGAGTATACTTCTGTTGCGTACCCAACAGATGAAATGCACATACCAAATTGGTTCAAAGAACTTCCGTTTGATAACGATGCTATGGAAAGCACACTTATAGATAACAAACTAGGAAATTTATTGGGAGTACTTGGTTGGGATATCAAGTCGACTGAAAGCAAAAACACATTCAACAACTTATTTGACTTTGGAGGATAGATGGCTACACACGGAATGATAGACTTGGAAACATTAAGCACTAGACCAGACGCTACCGTGTTGACAGTAGGAGCAATTAAATTTGATCCATATGCTGATGTAGAACCACATAGCGGATTATATCTAAGATTGAATGTTGACGAGCAAAGCGAACTGGATCGTCATGTCGATCAAGGAACATTAGAGTGGTGGGCAAAACAAGATGAAAAAATTAGAAATGAAGCACTCGGAGATGAGGACAGAGTGCAATTAACAGAATTTGTTAGACAACTTAACAAATGGTGTGTAGGACTAGATGAACTTTGGTGTCAAGGTCCATTATTTGACTACGCAATCTTACAAAATTTATATGCACAATTGAATACGCCTGTGCCTTGGAACTATTGGCAGATACGAGATAGTAGAACACTATTTGGTATGCTACCTGAAGACCCAAGGAAATCGATACAAATGGATTTGCACAATGCACTTGCTGATTGTTATTTCCAGGCAAAGAGTGTCCAAAAGGCATATAAACGTTTTGGAGTAAAGAAAAGATGATAGGATTCGTGATTGACTTTTCGCCAAAACCTAAATATAATGTAACTATGAGGAGAAAATAATGAAAGACATCTTACAAGACATAGTTGCTCATACACATTCGCTAGGCTTTTTAAGTTTAGTTAAAGTGTCTAATGAGGAACAAACAAAAATAGAAAGTATGGCTGAAGATAGATCAGTGATACTATCAGCAAACACAAACAACAAAGTTAATGAATTTGATGGTGTGTTTGGTATGCCGAACTTAGATAAGTTGGCACTTCACTTGAAATGTCCTGAATATCAAAAGGACGCAAAGATAGAAGTTAAGTCAGCGGAAAGAAATGGCAAAACTATTCCAACACACATTCACTTCGAGAATGCTGGAAAGGATTTTAAAAATGATTACAGATTTATGAGCACTGAAATCATAAATGAAAAATTAAAATCTGTGAAATTTAAAGGAACAACTTGGGACATAGAGTTTGAACCAAGAGTGGCGGCGATTGCTAGACTAAAACTACAAGCGGCGGCACACGTTGAAGAAACTGTGTTCACAGTAAAAACTGAAAACAATAATTTAGTATTTTACTTTGGTGACGCAAACTCACACGCAGGTTCTTTTATATTTGAAACTAACGTATCCAGTGATTTAAAAAATTCTTGGAGTTGGCCTATACAACAAGTTATTAGTATATTGAGTCTCGATGGTAGAATCAAAATGAGTATATCAGATCAAGGAGCAATGAAAATAAGTGTAGATAGTGGCATTGGTCAATATGATTACATACTGCCTGCACAAACAAAGTAGTATATGGATAAGAAGATACCAACAGATAGTTTAACTGACAAGCAGAAGGATTACGCAACGTTCCTTCCTGCTATGAGCAGTTTCTTTGCTAGGGACTTAGGTAAGGCAAGGCATGAAGAAGATTACATCTTGCCTAAGAGAGTTCCGCAAAACTTTGAACATGGCGTTGAAGGTTTAAACTATATGAAACCAAAGGACACTTATTTCTATTACAAGTGGCATTTATATTCGGCAGGACACGCCGACTTGAATATGAAACACTTTTCTGTGAGAGATGATATCATAAGAAACAGAGATAGAAAAGATAATTGGGTGCTAGGTGATTCGGGTGGTTTCCAGATTGGTAAAGGTGTTTGGGAAGGAGATTGGAAAGATCCAACTTGTCCTAAAGCCAAAAAGAAAAGAGAACAGGTGCTTGAGTTCATGGACGGAAATATGGACTATGGTATGATACTTGATATTCCCGCTTGGGTGTCGCGGTCTCCTCAAGGCGCAAAAGCAAGTAATATCAATTCTTATCAAGAAGCAGTTGATGGCACAAGAATAAACAATGATTACTTTATGAAGAACAGAAATGGTAATTGCAAGTTCTTAAATGTGCTTCAAGGCGAAAACTTCCAACAAGCAGATGATTGGTATCTTCAAATGAAAGATTATTGTGATCCTAAGAAATATACAGATCACTTCAACGGTTGGGCAATGGGCGGACAAAATATGTGCGATATACATTTGGCACTAAAACGTTTGGTTGCATTAAGATTTGATGGATTGCTTGAAAAAGGCAAACATGATGTAATGCACTTCTTAGGTACAAGTAAATTGGAATGGGCAGTGCTATTGACAGATGTACAAAGAGCAATTAGAAAGTATCATAATGAAAACTTTATGATTACATTTGATTGTGCAAGTCCTTTCCTAGCAAGTGCAAATGGACAAGTGTACACAGATATAGAAATTAAGGACAAAAAGAAATGGGTCTATAGAATGATGCCTAGTGCAGATGACAAAGCATTTGCAAAAGATACTAGACCATTTAAAGAGGCTGTATTAGACAAAGGCATATTTCCTGCATTTAGAGATAGTCCTGTAAGTGAAAGATTAATGTTGAAAGATATTACTTGCTACAATCCAGGTGATTTAAACAAAATGAAAAATGATCCTAAAACAAGTTGGGATAGTTTTAGTTACACACTACAAATGGCGCACAATGTTTGGATGCATATCAAGGCAGTGCAAGAAGCCAATGAAGCATATGACAAAGGAATCAATCCTCATATGTTAGTAGAAGAAAAGTTTGATAGGATTGCATTTAAAGATATTGTAAATGCAATATTTGCCACAAGCGATAGAGATGAGGCAAACGCAGTCATTGAAGAGTTTAGTAGATTCTGGATGTCAATTATAGGAACAAGAGGAGCAACAGGTAAGAAAACTGTGAATGCTTCTACACAATTTGGAAACTTATTCGAGGAGGTATAATATGGCAAAAGTACGAAGTAAAAAGATAAAGGCAGTGCAGAAAGAATACGACTGGTACAAAAAGAAAGTTGTAGAAATGGAAGCAGAACGTGACTATGACAGAAGTTGGGACGGTAAACACATATTAGTAAAATTTAAAAAAATTAAATTGTTTTTAAAAACACAATTGGATAATATGAAAAGATCGATAGAAAGATGAAAAGTTTAATAGTTGGTATGGGATTTGGTCAGTTATACAAGGATGTCCTTACAGGTATGGGGCATGACGTAATCACTGTGGACAGAGATCAATCTAAAAAAGCCGACTTTATTGAATTAACAACTGCTCTAGCAACACACAGTCCATTTGATACTGCTCATATTTGTGTGCCTAACCATTTGCATTTCAAGATAGCACAGAAAGTTGCTCCACATACGAAAATTGTTTTTATAGAAAAGCCAGGAGTTGAATCAACAAATCATTGGCGTATATTAAACAATCTAAACAAACCTACAAAATTTATGATGACAAAAAACAATATGTGGCGTGATAACATCAAAGAGATGTATGACAGGTCATTAACAAGCGATGTCATACAAATAAACTGGATCAATAAGGATAGGATACCCAATCCTGGTACTTGGTTTACAGATAAAAAATTTGCAATGGGAGGAGTAGAAAAGGATCTACTGCCACATCTAATAAGTTTATTTGTTGCAATGGCTGGACCGACATACAAAGATTATAGTGTAAAAAAATTTACAACAGAACAAAAATATACATTGAAAGATTGCACTAGCACTGATTATGGAAAGATAAACAAGGATGGAGTATACAATGTGCCCGATCAAACGGAAATGGTCTTATCCAATGGTGATAAAACTTTTATATTGATGGCAAGTTGGAAAAGTCCGTTTGGAGATGATGTTGCTATGCATTTTTATAAAAATGGAGAAAGCAATGGCGAATCAGTGCAATTAGGATTATGTCCTGAAAATGCATACAAGGAAATGATACGTAATGCAATTATACATCAAGAAGATGAAATGTTTTGGAGCAAACAAATAGAAATAGATTTATGGATACAGGAGTTATTAAGTGAAGACCGTGAAAATACTTTACACTGAAGGTAATGGTTCTTTTGCAGAAAAAGAATTCGAATTGCCAGACATAAAAGACAATGAAATACGTGTACAGGCAAAAATGACTGGTGTGTGCAGAAGTGACATAGATATGATGAATGGAAAGTTTGGTCCTTTACCATTGGAAATGCAAGGACATGAAGGACTTGGCGAAGTGCTAGAGTGTGGTAAAGATGTGAAAGACGTGCAAGAAGGAGATTTAGTTGCAACAAGAGGAGAGCCTGCATACGCAGATGAATACAATGCCCGTGCAGGAACTTATGTAAAAGTTCCAAGGCTTGACCCTAAATACATCATTGAACCAGTGGCTTGTGGTTTAAATGTTGTTATGCAAGATGAAATGCAATTTGAAAAACGTAATGTTAAAGGTGCTAAACTTTTAATAATTGGCAGTGGTTTTCTAGCATGGGTAGTATATCAATATCTAAATGCACATTATTTCTTTGATGTGGATGTGTTAGGCAGTAGCAACAAAGAACTGTGGGAAGACAAATTAAAAGACAAGGTAGATGGACCTTATGATATAGTTGTTGATCTTAACACAAGAGATGAAGTATTCAAACAAGATTTAGTAATGCCACAGGGTTTGGTAGTGCTGGGTGCTGAAAAATCAAATGGCATCACAACAACGTTTGACAAACTATTATGGAATGCGGCAACAGTGATATTTCCAAGTCCAAGACAAAAAGATTTTCAAAGATGTATGAAGATGGCAGTAAAAATGATTGAAACAGGTGCGTTAGATATAAGCGGATTTTGGAGCAAAGGATATGAGAGAGAAACAGAATGGCAAGATGCTTTCAAAGAAGGCAATCAAAGAATGCCAGGTTATAACAGAGGATATATTGAATGGCTTTAGACACAAACAAAAGAAAACAAGTTGTATACTTCGTTGGTGATGAAATAGAAAATACAATAGCAAAAGGTTTTAGAACACTTTTTGTTGTTGGCACACGGGACTCAAAAGAAATAAAAGACCTGGCTGATCATCATAATTGCAAACACATATACTTTGGAACAAGTCAAAGTTATGATGGCAACGAAAAATTTAAGACTGTGATACAGGAATTATTAGAAGACAAGTACTGGGTGACCCTAGACTTTGGTATAGAATATATCGAAACAGTGACAGATACAGGACTAATGAAATATGAAAGATTCATTCCAATGGTAAGTGCTAAAATACCAAACATATACAAGTTGAATAAAAACACAACACTGAAAATTGATGATGTGACGTGGGGACATTCAAACACAGGTGTTTGGAGTAAAAACTTAAAACAGATCACAGAACATATGCACTACACTGATTGGTCTGAATATGTAGGAGATACGGTAATTGACGTTGACAACGACGACTAAAATTGCTATAATAATATATGAATAAAAAAACAAATATATGGGTAACATTTAGAAAAGAAGGTATTCACAAATATCCAGCGGCGTTGGATGATCCAAAACTAGCAACTGGTGATGAATATGATGTTTCATTTCTTGGCTATCCTCACAGACACATCTTTCATTTCAAAGTAGGAATAGAAGTATTCCATGATGACAGAGATATAGAGTTTATTCAATTCAAGAGATGGTTAGAGAAATTGTATGCAGAAAAAACTTTACAATTAGATTATAAATCTTGCGAAATGATAAGTGATGATTTATACACTGAAATAAACAAAAGATATCCTGATAGAGATATTGAAATAGATGTTAGTGAAGATGGTGAAAACGGAAGTCACACAGTCTACACAAAGTAGAATTATGTGGTTACTATTTGGAACAATAGGAGGTATCTGTCTCGTAGGCTTCGCTTGGTTTATGCCAATGCCTGGTTTACCCGGTGGAGATGAGTTCGTGAGCGATATGTTTATGTTCGCATCGTTCTTTTTTATTGGTTTGGCAGTGTTAGGATATTACGAAGAAAAATGACAATATACATAGTTGATTTAGAAGCAGTAGATACAAGATACACAAAAGAATGGAAAGAGCATCTTCCTAAACAAATGAGACGTGCGACTAATCAAAACGTGGTAACAATAAGCGGAGGTGACACGCCTCAAGCAACAACTCCAGGTGCTTTTCTAAACTTTGGTGGAACAAACGTCTACAAGTCTGCACAAATGGAAAAGATAGGCGCAATGTTCTGTGAGGGTAAAGTGAAAGACGGTGATTATTTCCTTTACACAGACGCTTGGAATCCGACTGTATTGCAATTAAAATATATGGCTGAATTGTTAAATGTAAAAATTAAAATAGGCGGTATGTGGCACGCCGGTTCATATGATCCACAAGACTTCCTAGGAAGATTAATTGGAGATGCAGATTGGGTTAGAAATACTGAACGTGCAATGTTCGATGTATTTGATCACAATTTCTATGCAACAGAGTTCCATATCAATATGTTTACAGAAGCATTTCCAGAAGCAGGAAAATATTTAGGTTTAAATCCAGGACCAACAACAAAAATATCAAGAGTAGGTTGGCCTATGGAATATATGGAACCAACTTTAAGTTTATATAAGAATATGGATAAGAAAGATATAATTTTGTTTCCACACAGAATGGCTCCTGAAAAACAACCTGCCATATTCAATGATTTAAAACAAGCGATGCCGCAATATGAATTTGTTGTATGCCAAGAAAAGGCTTTAAGTAAAAATGAATATCACAATCTATTAGGCAGTGCTAAAATGATATTCAGTGCAAACTTACAAGAAACATTAGGTATAAGTTGGTATGAGGGAGCATTATTAGATGTGATCCCTATGGTTCCAGACAGATTAAGTTATAGCGAAATGGCTATCCCAGAATTTGCTTATCCAAGTATATGGACTGAAGATTGGCAAAACTATTTGGCAAACAAGAAAAAACTAATTGCTAAAATTGAAGATTATATGGAAAATTATAAAAAGTATATTCCTTTAATCTATAAACAAAAAGACAAATTGAAAGATACATTCTTTTCAGGAAATCAACTATATGGAGTTATATCAAATGGCTAAAAAGCAAAGCAACAACAACACGCCTACAAACAATTTGGCATCCAACGGAATTTATGTGCTAATGGATGACATCAACACAGATTCATGCAGAGATGTAATTAAGTGGATAATGAATCACAATCTATCGGAAAATAGATTGCCACAACTAACACTCATAATAAATTCACCAGGCGGAGACGTACACGCCGCATTTGCTTTAATAGATACAATGAAAGCAAGTACAATACCAATAAAGACTGTTGGACTAGGACTTATTGCTAGTTGTGGATTCTTATTATTCATTGCAGGTGCAAAAGGAAAAAGGATTTTGACTCCGAACACTTCAATATTATCACACCAATACAGTTGGGGCAGTGAAGGTAAAGAACACGAACTATTTGCTCGTGTTAAAGAGTTCGAACTCAGCACAAGAAGAATGATTAACCATTATAAAAAGTGTATAGGAATGAGTGAGAAACAAATTAGAGAAATACTTTTACCACCGCAGGATGTTTGGTTAGATGCCAAAGATGCATTGAAACTAAAAATTTGTGATAAGATTGAAGAGTTATATTAATGGGCAAAGACGAGGATTCAGAAAAGAAAATTGTCTCTAAAGAAGACAACGTAACTTACGTGGTGCCAGAGAGCGGAACATTTGATGGTTGGTCAACACCTGCGGAAGGATTCACTGTAAGTTATGGAGAAGGCAGTGGCAGTGGCAGTGTAGGCACTGTGGACATGGGAGACATGATGAGGCAAGATGCAGGCAAGGGTTTTGAAAACATGACTTTTGAAGATTACAATGTGCCTAAACCTTTTGAAAACTCTGTGCCAACGTTAGCAAAGATTGATGAACTGTGTGAAGAATATCCAAGTTTAAAAATTGCGTATGATAAATTTAGGAACATATGGAGAATTTGTTACAATGATTACGTTTCTAAAAATCCAGATGAGGAAAAATATTAATGACTGTTAATAAACAATATTTCACAATGATACAGGTCCGTAACGCATTAGAAAAAATTGCAGATAGAATGGCTGAAGACAAATGGGAACCGGACGTGATTATGGGGATAAACAGAGGTGGTTGCATACCTGGAATATATCTCAGTCACAGACTGAACAAACCTCATGAAGCATTGGACGTAAGATTAAGAGATCATAAGGCAAAACCTGATCTTAGAAATTTAGAAAAAGCATACGCATTTCAAAAGAAGATATTGATTATAGATGATATAAATGACACTGGTGAAACATTTAATTACATCAATAAGAATTTTGGTGGTGAAGACAGAGTAAGAACTGCCGCAATCATACACAATGCACCCAGCAAGTTCGATAAATTAAATTACTACTGCTACGGTATAGACAAAGATGTGTTGCCGTGTTGGATTGTTTTTCCTTGGGAGGAATGGTAATGATAAAAGTTGATACATTAGAACAAGCGAAGAAAGAAGGTAGAGCACCTTGGAGCGATGTCGTATATGATTTCAAAGATATGGTGTGGTACAATGACGGATATCCTGTCACAGAAGGACACAGTTTAATTGTGCCTAAAGAAGCAACACAGGAAAGAATTATTAGATGTGTTGAACTTGCAATTAAAATCGGAAATGATAATATTGCGAAAGGCGTAATACAAGGTTACAACATTGGAATAAATGTTGGCGAAGCCGCAGGACAAACAGTGATGTATCCACACGTGCATCTTATTCCTAGAAAAGATGGCGATTGTGAGAATCCTAAAGGCGGTGTAAGAAACGTTATACCAGGCAAAGGGGATTACACAAAAAATGAGTAGAACACTTTTTATAGGTGACAGCCATACAGTCGGATATCAAACAATTGAAGGAAAGGTAGGTCCGGGCAGTTATTCATTCTGGAACGACAACAACTATTGTGAAACGTATTCAAAAATACACGATAAGCCTATTGTCATATATGCACAGCCAGGAGCAACTAACAGTCTGTACACAAACTGGTTGAAAACTTCCTTTGAAAAACACAATGACATAGACGAAGTATTCTTGTGTCTTGCTCCATTGAATAGAATGGTTATAAGTTTCGATGGAAAATTAAAGCAAGAAGCAGAGCCAGTTGATCATTTCACTATAGAACATCCACAATCCACTGACATGATTAAAAAATATTCTGATCAACCTATAGCAGGAGACACAGTTCAAATATTGACAAAGCCTACAGCAGAAGATTATAATAATGCTAAAGGTTTTAAATTTACAAATGAAGGAGGTTTGGAAGAGCCTGACTTAAGAAAAGATTCCTATATGCAAGTAAAACTTTTCAATGAGTGTAATACAACATTAGAAAAGAGAGAATTCTTATTGAATGCATATGCTTGGGACAATATTTGTGCAGAACACAACGCCAAGTTGTACGTATTCAATTTTAGAAGCAGAGGTATATGGCCCAACAACTTCGAATATTTTGGTAAAATTAAAACACTGAAGAGAGCAGAGAAGAGTGTCGAAGACCATCTAAATACATTAGGACACAAAGCAGAAGATTATTTCTTAGAAGACAATGAACATTTCAATAAAAAATATCACGACCTGGTCGCAAAGGAGTATCTGTCATGGCTAAAAGGATAGTATTGGCAGGAGACAGTTTTGGTTGCGAATGGCCCACTGGAGAAGGTTGGCCTTTGATGTTGGCAAAGAATCATGCAGTGAATAATATTGCACAGGCAGGAGTTGGTGAATACAAAATATTGAAACAACTGTGGAACCTAAGTGCCACAGATGCATATTGGGTAAACAACTATGATTGCGTGATTGTGTGTCATACAAGTCCAAGCAGGATACACACACCAAAACACCCAGTACACAAAGAAGGATTGCACAAGAATTGTGATCTAATTTACACAGACATAATGGATAAATTTGATTGGTTCAATCCAAGATTACGCACTGCCAAAAATTGGTTCCATCATCACTATGACGATGAATACGCAATTGACATCTACAATATGATCAGAAGCGAAATTAAAAAATTTATACCAATTCCATATTTGGCAATAGATCATTTTGATATATCCAATTTTTACGCAAAAGAAGATAATATTTTGAATTTGAGTAAGACCTGGCCTAAGTATAAGGGAACGGCAAACCATTATTCGGAGGAAGGAAACCAAATTGTTTACAATCAAATCATTGACAAATTGGCTAAAATTTGTTAATATAACAACTAGGAGGAAATGTTATGGCAACTAGACAAATGATATTTGACGCTCTGGTAAAACACGCAGAAGGTCAGATTGCAAAACATAAAACAAATGTTGAAGTTTATATGAAAAATGCAGTCGGCGTTGGCGAACATACTGATATCCTTGAAAGCATTGGTAAGGAAATCAACCATATAGGAAAGTATGTAGAGCAGATCGAAGTTTTAGAAAAAATTATTAAGAAGGATTAAATGAAAACATCAGAAAAGATTAGGCAGAGGCTTAAAGAAAAAGGCGTACGATTTCACAGTAATGACAACATCAGTGATTATATTGAACAAGGCGAACTAGGAGAATTACAAAAGGAAGTAGAAGATTCGTTTGGCGATGTTTTGGATTCTTTGGTGATTGATACTGAAAATGATCACAACACTAAAGAGACTGCAAGACGTGTCGCAAAAATGTATATTAATGAAATATTTGCAGGAAGATTTGTAAATCCACCTAAGGTCACATCATTTCCCAATATGGGATATAGAAGTTTATACACTAGCGGTCCGATTAGTGTGAAGTCCACGTGTGCCCACCACTTTCAGAACATTGTAGGAAAATGCTGGGTAGGTATACTTCCAGAAAAAGAAGTTATAGGACTTTCTAAATTTAACAGGATAGTTCATCATATTGCAGAACGTCCACAGATACAAGAAGAGATGACAACGCAAATTGCAGAAGCATTACAGAAATATGCAAAGACTCCTAATGTGGCAGTATTGATTAAGGCAGAACATCACTGCATGACACAGAGAGGTGTTAGAGAACATGAATCAGATATGACAACTGCTATATTATTGGGTGCATTCGATAAACACGCTCCATTGAAAAAAGAGTTTTATGATATCTGTTTGAGTATGAAAGGACATGACTAGTAGACTACACAATCAAAGACTGAGGTACAGTGAAGCATTTTATTCTGTACAAGGAGAAGGAAAATTTGTAGGAGTTCCTTCCGTGTTCTTGCGAACATTTGGTTGTAATTTTAGATGCATGAACTTTGGCTTGGAAAGACATCCTAACAGAAGAGAAAAATTAAAGCAAGGGATCAAATACAATCCTGAGGTTAAAAAATTGTTAGATGAAAATGTTTTAGAAAATGTTCAAACTTTTGAGGAGTTGCCTATAGTTCACACTGGTTGTGATACGTATGCAAGTATCTATCCAGAATTTAAAAAGTATATGAAAGATCATACAATAGATGAAGTGGTTGATTATGTGCTAGGTTTGACTCCGGAGAAAAAGTGGACGATGTCCAATGGTCAAGATATACATTTTATTCTGACAGGTGGCGAGCCGTTGCTAGGTTGGCAGAGATTTTATGTAGAACTATTTGAACATCCAAGAATGAAAGATTTAAAGAACGTAACTTTCGAAACAAATACAACACAACCTTTGCACAAAGATTTCGAAGAGTATTTGCGTAAACAAGACAGATTCGAAGTGACCTGGAGTTGTTCTCCAAAACTTTCCGTATCAGGCGAACCGTGGGAAACTGCAATCAAACCTGATGTTGCTAGGTCATACTTTGATATTCCAAACAGTGACGGATATTTTAAATTTGTTGTTGCTGATCAAACAGACGTTGATGAGGTCGGCAGAGCGGTAAAAGAATATCAATCTGTTGGAATTAATGTTCCGGTATATTGTATGCCTTTAGGCGGCAGATCGGAAATGTATAATCTAAACACTCAAGGAGTCGCCAAGTTGGCAATGGAAAGAGGATGGCGATACACTCCAAGATTGCAAGTAGATATATTTGGAAATAAATGGGGAACTTAAAATGGATGTAATAAAAAAAGTAAAAGATGTATTCAAGAAGAAAGACGGTGCTCCTAAGACAGAAAAGGACAAGAGACTTGAAGCATTGATGAAAGAAAAAGAACAGGCAACAAAACAAGGCGAACCCTGGGTGGCTGTATTAGACACTAAGGTAAATGAAGACAACATAAGAAATGGATTCTTTGAACTGGATTGGAACAATGAATTTATTGAAAAATTGTTGGACGCAGGCTATAAAGGCGAAACAAATGAACAAATAGTTGATGGATGGTTCAAAACTATTGCAAGAAACATATTGCAAGAAGAAGGCATGGATCCAGACAGAGGCGCAGGTTATATTAATGTTAAAGATTTGGGCAAAGACAAATCAGAGATTAGTTAAGGAGATAAAATGACGGACTCAGAAGAAAAGCAAAGAGGACTTGATGCAACAATGGAAAACGAATCCAGTAGAGATCTTTCTCCAATGGTGCAAATATCATTAAGGGAATATGATAGATTGAAGGAACGAAGTCGATATATTACAGATAAAGACTTAATTTCAATGATTGATAAGTTAGAATTCTTTGTTAAGGAATTAAGAAAACACATAGTAAGGATTGATATAGATTAATGAACTATATTTTGGTTGATACTGCAAACACTTTCTTTAGATCCAAGTTCGCTATACAGAGCGATTTGGACAGTAAGATAGGTATGGCGTTGCACATCACCTTTAATAGCATTAGAAAAGTATGGCAGGACTTCAAAGGAGATCACGTTGTATTTTGTTTGGAAGGTAGAAGTTGGCGTAAAGACTTTTATGAGCCTTACAAAAGAAATAGAAAAAATGTAAGAGATGCCAGAACAGAAAAAGAGATCGAAGAGGATGAAGTGTTTTGGGAAACATTTGACAACTTCAAAGATTTCATAGATCAAAAAACTAATTGCACAGTCTTACAAAATCCCAAATTAGAAGCAGATGATTTAATTGCAGGTTGGGTACAAGCACATCCTAATGATAATCACTTTATTATAAGCACAGATGGAGATTTCGCCCAATTGATTGCTCCTAATGTTGCACAATACAATGGAGTTCAAGAAGTTACAATTACACATCAAGGATACTTTGATGATAAAGGCAACAGAGTGAAAGATAAGAAAACAGGAGAAGATAGACCGGCTCCAAATCCACAATGGTTATTATTTGAAAAATGTATGAGAGGAGATACTGCCGACAATGTATTTTCGGCCTTTCCTGGAGTAAGAACAAAAGGCACAAAAACTAGAGTCGGTTTAACTGAAGCATTCGAAGATAGAAATTCAAAAGGTTATAGTTGGAACAATATGATGTTGCAACGTTGGGTGGACCATGAAGGGTTTGAACATAGAGTAATTGATGATTACACTAGAAACGTGACACTATGTGATTTGTCTGCACAGCCAGATGAAATAAAAGAAATTATTAAAGAAACAGTCGGAAGTGCAAAGACTAAGGCAGTAGAACAAGTAGGTCTGAAATTAATTAAATTTTGTGCCAAATGGGACTTGCAAAGAATTGCAGAATATCCTCAAAGTTATGCTGAACCATTAAACGCAAAATATAAAAAAGAAGAGGTAATGGCATGACAAACAAATTATATGCAAAACCTATTTTAGAAAATAGATTCTGGATACTGGAATCGGACGGCAAAAAAGTAGGAACAATATGTAAACAGGAAGACAGAAGATATATGTTTAGTTGCGAATCAGGAACTAGAATATTTGATACTGCAACCGCACTAGAACAAAGTTTTACAGGTGACTGGATGTGGGGTACAAGTTTATCTGCACCAGGGCCAGTTGAATCAGAGAAAAATGATGTGTATGATTACCCAAGCAAATTTGTTCCTTACAATATGGTGTTCGATGTAAAACGTAAACTACCATTGTTTAACAAAAGTAAAAAGTCCAAAAGTTTATATTGTGCAGGTTACTACATAATAAAATTTGAAAAAGGTTGGGTAAGAAGTTATTGTCCTAAATTACTCACTTTAGAAAGGTATCCATACAAAGGCCCTTTCAGAACAATATTAGAAATGAAAACGGAGTTGGCAAATGCAAACAAAAGAACCACTTAATACAGCCAGTCTACAAAGATTTATTGAACAGGTCAAAGGAGCCGACCTAGGAAAACAAAAAGAAGTGCGGATTGATATCAACACAGCCAAGCATATCACATATACCCTAGCCACAGTGCTGGCCCGTCTAGCGGGGGATTATGAGGCTTTAATGGCCCATAATAAGCAGAAAGAAGCAGGCAAAGAAGAAACCGTAAACGTGCAAGTAGACGGCGGTAAACTATAACACAACCTAAAGTTCGATAAATACTCATATATAAGCAAGATATGAGTAGACCTAAACCAACAGTACTTTTAGAGTATACAAATAAGAAAGACTACAAGTCTGAACAGATCCTAGCGGCTGAAGGAATTTGGGCAGTGTTCTATAAGGGCAAGCCGTTCAATCTGAAAAGTGCAAACTTGCTTAACAACTACCCAGGACCTAAATACAAAAAGGTTAGTTTTTCAAACCCTGGACACGCATTTAATCTAGCGAAGAAATTGAATACACTATTCAACACTACAGAATTCACGGTGGTTAAATTAACCCAAGGTGAAACTGTCAGTGAAAAATGAATTGGAAAGAAACCTACACCAAAATCTTCTTAAAAAACGCCAATATAGCAATTGGTGAAAACACTCTCAAAGAGTATATGCCAATGTGGTGGAAGAACAGTAGGTCAAAAGGTACCGGCGGATTAAGGCTTACCGATGATGGTATTACATTCATTAAAGAAAAACTTGATTTACAAACCTATGATGTTCCTTTTCCAAATGATTTCAATTTAACGACCCAAGTAATCATATTTCTAGACAAGTATTTGGACACTCCGTATTACCTAGCAGACGATGGAGTCATTGTAACCAACGAAAAGAAAGCAATGGAATTGATGTTATTTTCGGGAGATATAAGAAAATACGGTCTGAATAAGGCATTATCCCGCCTAGAAAACCAAGAATAGTTATCCACAGGGCAAATGACCCGCATAATCATTGACGTTTTTACCCAATCTTTCTGGTTGACTTTTTTGGTACTTGAATATATTATTAAACTATAACAACAATTTAAAACGGAGTACAAAATGCCAAGAAGAAAAACTACAGAAACAGATGCTTTAAGCACTAGGCAATTATCGCCAAATAAGGCTAAAGCGTCTATATTACACGCACTGAAGATTAAGAGACCTATATTTGTTTGGGGTGGCCCTGGTATAGGTAAATCGGAAGTGATTCACCAAATTGCAAAAAATATCGATGCACACGTGATTGATATTAGATTAAGTTTATGGGAGCCTACAGATATTAAAGGTATCCCTTACTTTAACTCAAAAGAAAATAATATGGTTTGGGCACAACCTTCGGAACTGCCAACAAAAGCAGAAGCGAAGAAGCACAAAAATATTGTTTTGTTTTTAGATGAAATGAACTCCGCGGCTCCTAGTGTGCAGGCGGCGGCATATCAACTTATATTAAACAGAAAAGTTGGTCAATATGAATTGCCAGATAACGTATTAATTTGTGCGGCTGGTAACAGAGAGGCAGACAAAGGTGTTGTATATAGAATGCCTGCTCCGTTGGCTAACAGATTCATCCACTTGGAAATGAAGCCAGAATTTGATGACTGGTTTGAGTGGGCAGTTGAAAACAACATTCACAAAGATGTTGTTGGATATTTGACTTTTAGCAAAAAAGACTTATATGACTTTGATCCAAAGTCTCCAAGTAGGTCATTTGCTACTCCGAGATCTTGGTCATTTGTTAGTGAATTGCTATCAGATGATTTAGATGAGAACACCGTTACTGATTTAGTCAGTGGTGCAGTGGGCGAAGGACTTGCGGTTAAGTTCATGGCTCATAGAAAGGTAGCATCAGAACTACCTAATCCTTCCGAAATATTGGAAGGCAAAATAACAGAAATGAAATCGAAAGAAATATCAGCAATGTACTCCCTTACGGTTTCGCTATGTTATGAACTAAAAGAAGCAAATGATAAAAAAGATAAGAAGTTTAATGACAAGGTCAGCAAATTTCTTAGATTTATGATGGATAATTTTGATACAGAACTTGTTGTTATGGGTATCAAGATGGCATTAACTCAGTATCAATTACCTATTGATCCTGATGCGGTCAAGTGTTTCGATGAGTTCCACGAAAAATACGGCAAGTATATTACTGCCGCACAGAGTACTAACTAAGGTGTGAAGTAGGGCATCTTAGGATGCCCTACACTAATAGGATTTATGAACATGACAACAGATATTTTAGAACAAACAGAACAACAAGTAGAACTTACTCCAGCACAATTAGAAAGTTTGAGAGCAGAAGTTTTAGATAAAATTATTGTAGCCAGAGTTGGATTGCTATTAAGACATCCATTCTTTGGTAATATGGCAACTAGGTTAATCATAAAAGAATGTGATGACTGGTGTCCAACTGCCGCAACTGATGGAAGACATCTATACTACAACACACAATTTTTCAGCAAGATGACAACTAAAGAAATTGAATTTGTTATTGCACATGAAATACTACATTGTGTATTTGATCATATTAAAAGAAGAGAAGACAGAGAACCTCAATTACATAATATCGCTTGTGACTATATTGTGAACAACACATTGATGGATCAGAACATTGGTGAGAAACCTAAAGGTATTGACATATTCCAAGATTACAAATACAGTGGTTGGTCTTCTGAGGCTGTATATGATGACATATACAAAAAAGGTAAAAAGGCTATGGAGAAGATTGGTAAACTTTTAGATGAACACGTTGACTGGGAGAAGAAAGATGGTGCTGGTGCTGGTAAAGGCAAAGACAAACAAAGTCAACCAACATACTCTAAAGCAGAATTGGATAAGATTAGAGATGAAGTAAAAGAGAGTATGATACAATCTGCTCAAGCGGCGGGTAAAGAAAACTTACCAGATGCAATTAAAAGAATTATAAATCAGTTTACAGAACCAAAAATGAACTGGAGAGAATTGCTACAACAACAGATTGATAGTGTATTAAAAAATGATTATAGTTGGTCGAGACCTAGCAGAAAAGGTTGGCATTCAGGTGTAATATTACCAGGCACATTGAACGAACAAACAATAGACCTGTGTATTGCCATAGACACTTCAGGTTCTATTAGAGAAGAGCAGACTAAAGACTTCTTAAGTGAGGTACAAGGTATAATGGATCAATACAGAGATTACAAAATTAAGATATGGTGTTTCGATACTGAAATACACAATGAACAAGATATAACTCCGCATGAAGGTGATTTACAGAACTATGAAATACAAGGTGGCGGTGGTACAGACTTTGATGCTAATTTTGAGTATATGAAAGAAAATGATATACAACCTAAAAAGTTTATTATGTTCACAGATGGTTATCCTTGGGAGAGTTGGGGAGATGAATCATACTGTGATACTTTGTTCTTAATTAATGACCATCATGATAAAAATATGGAAGCACCTTTTGGTACAACGGTGCACTATGATGGATAATGTTTTCAAAAACTAACGAACCAAATTCACTTAACTACTTCGATTGTAGAAAGTTTTCCAAAAAACCTGACGGATTGCAAATCCTAAAATTACAAACTGATCACACAGAAACAAATGAACACATCGAAAAATGGATTTTGGAAAATCTAAAAGGTAGATATTATATTGGTAGACATCTAGATGTAGATAGAAATGGTACCATAAAAAATTATCTTTTGGTAGCATTCGAAAATCCAAAAGAACTATCTATATTCAATCTTAGTTGTCCTTACATTCAACGTCATTAAATACCTTTGTATATACAAATAATATAAAGGAGCATTTTAAAATGTCAGAAGAAAGTAAAACAAAGACTGTTACATCTCCTACACCAGAAGAAGTTAAAGGTCAAGCACCTGCAGGAGCAATGGCACAAGCCGGCGCTGGAGCAGAATTGACTGTACAAGACTTAACGGTGATTAGGTCAATAATTGATGTGGCAAGTCAACGTGGAGCCTTCAAAGCCAACGAGATGGCGGCAGTAGGTACCACTTACAACAAACTTGATGGCTTTTTGAAGATTGTTGAAAAATCTCAAAAGGACGCCAACAAGGCACCTGCAGAAGGTGACAAGAAAGAAGCGGAGAAAAAATAATGGCTGAGATAAAACACGTAGGGAAAATGAAAGGCAGTGGCGAAAAAGTTGCCGTTGTCTACAGAACAGTTCCAGGTGACAGTAAATCAGCGGTTGTTATTCAAACAAGTAAGATCTCGCCAGCGGACCACGATGCTTTGATACAAGTTATCGAATCCAATGCAGGTCAAACTTCTTTTGAATTGCATGAAGTTTTAAGTAGAAACTTAACTCCAGATGGACAAAGTATGTTGATTAAATTCCACCAAGGTGGATTTATGCAGAAAGTTCCAACTGATACGGTTATCATGACACCTACTACAACTGATTCTGTGCAATTGGATGAATTGAATAAAATCATCGCAGAGCAAAGAGGAGTATCGATTGATGATCTAGCAGTACAGCCTAAGACGGCTACGCCTGTGGCATCATCACAGACGGCTAGGAACACGCCATCACAGCCTCTTTCAGATGAACAACTAGCAGGTCAAATGAGAAGTAACGCAGATAGATTCTTTAAAGAAGCGTCAAGGCTACGTAAAGAAGCAGAGGCGTTATCACCAACAAAAAAGTCTAAGTAAGTCTAGTGTCTGTCGTGGTCAAATTTACGAAAAAGAAACTGCCTAAGGAAGTGGTGCAACATTGGCCGGAAGTATTCGGCGATTTATCCATAGAGTCTATTCCTGTAGAGTATTTGCTGTCTATTAAAGTATCATTTAAAGACGGCAAAAACTGGGAAATCAGGCTCAAACCTAATAGACAAAAGATGACCAATAAAGAACTTGAAAAGACCATAGGCGACCTATTTAAAACCTATGGTGAAGAGATCAAAAACGTTGATTTTAGGCTTGATACAAATAAGGTAAAAGCAGACATAACAAAACGTACAAAAACGTTCCTTAAAAAGCGAAAATAAAGCCTCCAGCAATTATATAAGTAGAATAAATACTACATACATTAGGAGCATTACTTAAATGGCATTACAGATTAGACGAGGTACAGACACCCAAAGACAAGGAATTACACCTTTAGCAGGTGAACTTATCTTCACTACAGACACTAAAAAACTATTCGTTGGAGACGGTTCAACGGTAGGTGGTGTACAAGTAGACACTACATTATCAGCACAATATTTAAGTGTGCCATCAAACATAACACCAGATGCTTCTAACACAAGAGATTTAGGAACACCTTCAGCACAATGGAGAACAGGACACTTCAACGGTATTGTTGCAACAGGTGAAATAGAAGCGGCTTCATTTACTGGTAATGTTGTATCTAACAGTTCGACAGTTATTGTAAATGCAAACGCAGGCACAGTCACAGCAAACTTAACTGGTGACGTTTCAGGAAATTTAACAGGAAATTCAGCAGGTGTACATACAGGTCCAGTAACTGGTGACGTAAAAGGTTCTTTATTTGGCAGTGATTCTTCATTAAGAGTAGACGGCGATTCAGACTTTATGACAAATGGAGTAATTGCATTAGACGGTGGAACGGTACAATTACAATCAGGATCTAAAGTAACATTTGGAACTACAAGTTCAGCAAACGGTGTAGGTTTAAGAATTAATTCAACTGACCACGCAAACAACATGGCGATAGAGATTTATTCAGATGCGGCAAATCCTTCAACACATAACTCTATGGAAGCATACGCATCAAGAGGTTCAATTGTTACACCGACAGTAGTAAACCCAGATGATATTATATTTTCTTATTCAAACTATGGATACGATGGTGCACAATACAGATTATCAAGTGTGATCAGTGCAAGTGTTGATCCAGATGCGACAGTGTCAAGTGGTGTTGTACCAGGACAATTAATAATTGCAACAACTCCAGATAACGGTAGCACATTAAAATTTGTTGTACTAGACAAAGACGGTAATTTCGGAATAAACGTAACTAATCCAACTAAAAAATTAGAAGTAAATGGTAATGGTGAATTTGCTTCTGAAGTATTGTTAGGCAGAATGGATCAGACAGCCATAAATGGTTTAACAGCCGCAAACGGAATGATTGTGTACAACACAACAACAAACAAATTCCAAGGCTACGAAAACGGTGCTTGGAGCAACTTAATCTAATAATTCACAATGAATATCCGAATAACGGGACACGCCAGAGGACTTGGCAGGAGCCTTTACGAATATTTTAAATCCTTAGGACACAACGTAGAAGGTTTTAGCCTTTCAACAGGATATGATATCGACACCGTAGAAGGTAGACAAAAAATATTAGATGGTTTAAACAACGTCGATATATTTGTTAACAATGCATGGTCCGAATATTCAGGACAAACAAAATTATTAGAAGAAGTGATACAAGCATGGGACGGCAACAAAGATAAAAAGATATTAAACATTAGTTCCAAAGCCTGTTACAATTACAAAGATATCAATGCCGATATGGAAAGATATGGGCACAATAAAAGAATACAAAACAAAATGATAGAAGACCGCATACAAAAATATGGTCCTCATATTTTAAATGTAATTTTAGGTATGACAGATACACGCCTAGGAGAAGACTTTGAAGGAGAGAAAATGGATCCAAATGTTGTATCTAAATGGATCGCTGATATGTTGTTATGCGAAACAATGTATTTTCAAAGTGTAACTGTGGATGCTTCTAAATTAGATTATAAATTTAAACAATAGTACTTTGTTTTTGTTTTGACACTTCCCAACTTTTCCAAGTCCATTCACTCACTTCGTAATCTACATCCTCAGGTTTGAAAAGGTACTTAGGTGGCACCGTGTCATGTAAAGGTTGTCCTTTGTTCACGTGTCCATCACGCAACATTATTTGATGTAAGAAATTAGTCACCGGTTTGCCAGGAACAAAGTCGCACCAAGGACCACACTGCAACTGCTCCATATCTATTGTTTTTGGATCGCTCCATTGTATAATTCTATGTGGAATTCCGTTGATGTTTACCATGTAATGATATAAATTATCATCAGCAGGTTTCTTTTCCCATGTCCAGCCTTTTTTATCACAAATACTTTTGATTAGTTTTACATGGTCGCTTAAAAAGAATTTAGGTTCATCAGGAGACCTTCCAATATCTGATCCTGCTCGTATTCTATATTGCCAAGCACGATTGCCTAAACTCTGTATCTCCTCCAATACTTCCTCCATATGATCCAAACTTTCTAAAGTGTATCCAACATAATAAACAAATATACCTTCAGCATTACAATTTTCTATTGCCTGTAATTGTTTCTTATGCACTTTTTCTCCTTGGTAAGATTGATGGTTCATACCAATCATAACCATATTGGTTCCTGCTTCAGCAATCATCTTTGTCCATTTTCTATTAGAAAGTTTTACACCATTTGTAAGAATACAAACATCCTCAGGTCTTTTAAGTTCTTTCAATAACACTTTTGTTCTTTGAATCAGTTCTGGTAAGTCCTTTCTCACCGTAGGTTCGGCTCCTGCAAGAATTACCGCTCCTGCATTTGCGTCAAACCTATTTTCTATTTGCCAAAGTATTTGTTCAATAGGTTTATCGATAGTTTTATTGTCTGGACCATGATAACAATGTGGACACATCAGATTACATTTGTCAGTGACTTCTATCATTACTCCTTGTGGTATGCTATATCCAGCCTTGTCGTAATCTAAACTATTGTAAAAATTGATGTCTGTTTCGATCAAATGACTTGAACTGCCGTGTTCTACACAGGTTTTGTTTAGATACACACCATCAGCAGTTGTTATTCTTTCTGCTTCGCAGTGCCTATAGCATATGTGACATAGACTGATTGTTTTTGTATCTTGCATACTATTACTTATAAATTGAAATTGCCTTATCTATGAATGAATCAGGGTACACATTTCTAAAACTTTCTAGACACAATATTTGAAGTTTATCAAATGGATATGGCTTGTCCGCTTCTATACCTAATTTAGTCATTTGTGGCATTAGTTCTTTTTGACGTTCTGTTGATATGTGACTTAGATGATCTTTAACGGTAATATTTGGTTCATTATTTCTGTATGCAAAAAAATAATTTACATTTTTTAATTCTCTGTTTACTACCCAATAACTGCTAGGGTGCAAACTATATTTGTATATTCCTAATTGTTTATGTTTTTCTAGAATACGCAACATTTGTTTCTCCCAGTCTGGCAACACTTCATCATATTTCTTGCCATGGCTTTCTTCCCAAAAGTCTACTCCTTGTATTTTAAAATATATTGCTTGATTGTCTGAATCTATCCTAGTCAATTCTGGAACTATGTCTTTGTGATCGACATCTAAGGACAACAGAAAGTCTTTTTCTCTTGAGTATTTAGACTCCATCAAGTCTTGGTCTACAACCTGCTCGTGTCCTTGATGATATTCTGAGTCGTGTTTGAACCACATACAAAATTCGCTTTTTGAATGATTTATAAGACTTGTATAAATTAAATTGTTTCTACACAAACCTTTACCAGGAACGTCGTTCCAATAATATTTAAAATCTGTTAAGTCCATGACTTTACCTGTGCAAGTTGTTTAAAATACAAATCAGCATTTACACGCCACACGGTTTGACGTGTGCCTCTGTAATCTAGTTCTTTTATTTTTGTGTAGACGCCTGTGCTTTCCAATGTTGGTGCCACTATAGAATGCACTAACCTTTGAGTGCCTTCTGCATTTTCATTTGTAGTTACATAATAATTTTTGTTAAATCCTGCCCACATAATTCCAGCAGGTTGGAAAAATTGTTGCGTTGTGGTTTGATGTGTCCTTATTGTTTCACGAGTCCTAACTACTTGATATTCTTTTGGTAATGCTTCTGTGAACGTGCAGATCCTACAAGCAATTCTAAAACTGTCCGGACCCATTTCAGGAAAACTGTGGGCCGCGGTGGATCCTATAATCTTTCCTTTCCATGTCAACATCCATACCATGTATCTGTCTTCTTTAGACAGAGAATCAATCAACATTTTTTTGGAACTATTGTTGACAAATCCTTTACGTTCGGCTGTTTTGTAGAATTCGGTTAGATCTAATCTATCAGAATATGGTATTAACTTAAAAGCCATAATAATTTATTTGTGTTGTATTTAAAAGTAAATAGTTGTATGATCAAAGGAATTGGCGGTCAACCGTACATAGCACTAGACGAACACATAGACATAGAAGGTTTTAGGAATTTACATCCAGAAATTTGTAGAGGATTTGCTTTGGCAAGAGAATATGCCAAAGAAGGAACTTGGATGTCACCTG
>TARA_B100001121_G_scaffold100117_1_pt1 | contig 26265 bp, 21 predicted proteins | sample TARA_B100001121 | Tara Oceans TARA_B100001121 (sample SAMEA2622817) | marine metagenome | biome: marine biome (ENVO:00000447); feature: surface water layer (ENVO:00002042); material: "saline water (ENVO:00002010), including plankton (ENVO:xxxxxxxx)" | depth 5 m
TCTCGGGCATGGGTGGAGGTGCAGGCATCTCGGGCATGGGTGGAGGTGCTGGGACCAACCCAGGGGCCGGGGGTGGAGGCATACCGCCTAAATCGGGCATGGGAGGCGGTGCAGGAGTGTCGCCTGTTGGTGGCATCGGGGGTGGTGGAGGCAAGTTACCGACAGGTGGTAAAGGGGGCAAAGCAGGGTTAGATTTCTCATCCTCGTCAGACATGCTACGCCCCACCGTAACATGCTTGACTCTGCAGTTGCCTTTAACGTATGCGCTGGTCGAATTCAACACCAACGTAGTTGGTGCTCGATTATTTCACTGGTTTAGCCCATTTCTTCAGCACTAAAAATGTGGCAGTAGCTTCATCAACTTCGTATACTTCTCCCTCTGACAATTCACCTTGTGACTCGCCAATGCGGTAAATAGCATTAGAGCGCAGTGCTCGCACTCTTTCTAGGCCACTTTTTTGACTCCAAGGTATGGCTTCAATTAAAGGATCAAACGCATTCTGACCATTCGGGTCAAGTCGACTCAAAGGTAGCTCAACAACTTTCATACCTGATTTTCCATGCAGACTAGTAGGCCATCGAATAACACGCTTCAAATCAATGGTAACTACTTCATCGGTTTCACCGGCTTTGCCCAATACAATCGAGTTGTCACCCTTGACCAATTCTTTGAATACATTGTCATATTGACTGCCTCCTTTTGGACCCCCGAGTTGAGTGACTGTACCATCTTTTTGAAAACTTTCAATCAGTCGTTTTCGTCGACTTGCATCTTGCACACGCTCAGCAACGGCTTTCAGCATATCTATCCCACATCTCTTGGGACCGACATATCCAGGCATCCCAATACGTGAATCGACTATTTCCTTGAGCTGATAAAGGGCTTTTTTGCCGTTTGCATTATCCTGATAAGCATCATCAAGTTTCAACAAAACTGAATCCACACCTGAGACAACTCTGCGTTTCCAAGCGCAATCTGGTCCGTTCAGTAGTACACCAATATCGACACCTTCACCTCGAATATGGGATACGATTTCGCGACGCGCTGGTGAATCGAGTTGCCAAATATCTGGCGATCTGTAGTGTAAGTGAAATCCACGATGGCCAGAAAATGTCACCTGCAGGTGTTCTTCTTTGAATCCAAACTCTGGCTCGAGAAAATCATACCACAACTGGTGTGCCTGTTCTTGGATCACTTGAATCATCGCGGGGAAATCACCGTCGGTAACCCCCGGTAGATGATCCCCATCTAAATCAAAAATCAAATCAGCTCCCTGCAAACCTTTTTCCTTCATCTTGCGCTGATTTGGGTCGTTGTAGTAAGCGGTAGAATAGAAGCAATTGCTTGGAATTTTACGTTTCACATGCGCCATCAAGTCTACTGGTTTACGAAACCCACGGTGCCTTTCGGGTGGGCGATCATCGAATCCAATGAACATCCATTCTCGAGTTCGGAGTCTCGGCGGATACCACATGGCATCGATACTACAATTATTGTAGTACTCAGCGAATTTGAAGGCATATTTTGCCCAACCTACGCTCAAGGTGCCACCCGATTGATGCTGGTCGTGGAGGCTATTGAATCCAGCGATTACTGCATTCGTAATCCAGGATTCGAATTTGAATCTGTAGACGACGTGATACCAGTCATCGATTCATAGCAACTGAGGCAAACGTATTGATCATCGATGGTAAGAGATTCGCCAAAAGTCATCAATACACCACACATGTCGCAAACGGGGCCCAACTGACCTTTCGAAATTGCCAACCTTGACTTATCGACCATGTCACTCATATTTCGCACAAATGTCAGGCACTTAAGGTCAATGATAGAGATGAGTCGTTGATTCCGAACCAATGAAATGCCAAACGTCACACGGACAGCCATGCAAGATGCCGAAGATGTACAGACCATTCGAGTGGGTCACTCTCCAGATCCGGACGATGCCTTCATGTTTCATGCCCTAACTACGGGAGCCTTTGAGACACCAGGGTATCGATTTGAGCATGTACTGTTGGACATTGAAACATTGAATCAAAAAGCTCATGCGGGCGAATACGAAGTCAGTGCTGTGAGCATTCATGCCTATCCAGATATTGCAGACAAATACGCACTAATGAACTGTGGAGCTTCCATGGGAGAAGGCTACGGCCCTATGTTGGTGTCTCGAAAACCCATGTCATTGGAAGAAGCTTGCTCTAAAACCATCGCTATACCAGGGCACAAGACAAGTGCACATTTGGCACTCAAGCTCGCATGTGGTGATGTTGACACAGCGATTGTTCCTTTTGATGAAATCATTCCTCGCATCGAATCTGGTGAATTTGACTCTGGAGTTATCATCCATGAAGGTCAATTGACATGGGAACAACATGGACTACATCTCATACTGGATCTCGGCATTTGGTGGAATGAGAACAACGCTGGTTGGCCGTTGCCACTGGGCGGCAATGTTGTGCGCCGTGACCTCGGAAACGAAGCGTGTGAGAAAATCACCGAGTGGGTTCGGATGTCCATTGAACATAGCATTCGTAATCCCGATGCAGCATTGGAATTTGCAATCAAATGGGGACGTGGTATCGATGAGGAAACCAACTCGAAATTTGTCCAGATGTATGTGAATGAGCGTACAATTGACTATGGTGAAGATGGTCGTTCAAGTATTCGAAAGTTCTTGAAAGATGGGCAGAAATTGGGAATGATTGACCCTGATTTTATCCCTGATGATATTGATTTCATTGGTTCAAGGTGAGTAAATGTCTGATGAACGGATACCCATTACCAGTCCATTTGATTCCGTAGATCCTGCGCCACCCAGTTCAACTACTGAAATCGCACAATTACGACGCACCTTGTGCGATGAAAATGAGCGAATGTTTCAACGTATGCGAGCTTTGTTTGCTCTACGGAATATGGGTGGTAATGATTCTGTAGATGCACTGTGTGCAGCATTCAATTCAGAGAGTGCCTTATTGAAACACGAAATTGCGTACGTACTCGGTCAAATGCAAAATGGACACGCTGTTCCTACATTGATCGAACGACTGAGCGACGAACAAGAAGATTTGATGGTTAGACATGAGGCCGCAGAAGCGCTCGGTGCCATCGGTGACAGAACGGCAATGGACACACTTGCAAGATTTGTGGATGATCCAGAACCTGTGATTTCAGAATCTTGTGAGGTCGCCATCGATTTATTGGAATGGGTCCAGAGCAAAGAATTCGAATACCATTGATACATCAATTGCGAAATGGCTTTGTGTTCGCTCGTTATGAACATCATGTGCATACTACTGATTATACACACCGGCGCCCCATAGCCGCAGCCTTAGTGATGACAGCTGTGATGATTTTTTTGCCTCTTTCAGCCGCTCATTCGGGTTTCGGCTGGGCGGGTGTCGCTGAGTCTGAGTACACTATGGGTACAGCTGTCAGTTACAGTCCCAACGGTGATGTGTTAGCCAGTGGCCATAAAAACTCAATTTTAATTTCAGACGCCCGAACTCACGATCAAGTGCAAGAGATATTGGTTGATTTCCCCATAGAATCGATTGAATTCACCTCTGATGGGAACTACATGATTGTGGGTATGGTTAGCGAACTTCCGAATACACCAGGTGCAGTGGTGTTTGAATTGGAAACTGATGGGAATTATTCACGTACGAAACACACTGAGGATGGGAAAAACGTGGATGCCATCAGTGTTTCAGCAGATGACATGCTATTTGCAACCGCCAATGAAGAAGGCTCTATTGTGGAATGGTACATTGATACGGGTACGGGGACCAACCTAGACATTAATCGATCTTATCCTAAATCCCACAACGACCACATTAATTGTATTGATCATTCGCATGATGGCACACACCTACTCAGTGGTAGCAATGACGGGACAGTTATCATCTGGAATCGGACAAATCAAACTGAAGTGGCTCGCTGGGAAACAACTGATCCAATTATGGATTGTACATTTTCACCAGATGGTTCTACCATGGCCTGGATTGGAGGCGGGGCACTCTACCTTCGGAATTACGATCAAACGTTTTCGTATTCTGGCCAATTTGATATTAGCGTTCATGCTACCCAAGTTGATTTTCATCAAAGCAATCATCAATTGACTGTGTTGGTTGATACCATTACAGATGTACCTCGACACCTACAATTCATCAACGCCAGTACTCTTCCGATTCAAGTTGAAGGTACGCTGTATTTGCCTCATCAGGCCTTAGAATTCAATTTTCACCCCTACTTGAACCAAATTGCAATTGCCACCAATTCTGAATATGTGGCTGTATATGCCGATCAAATCCTTCAGAGCACCGAGATTCCTTCAGCGATAGATTCGGACCAAGACAATGTTCCTGACAATCTTGATGATGATGACGATGGCGATGGAATCCTTGACTTATTCGATAATATCTGTGCTTCTGGCAACAACTGTCATCTCAAGCCAGATCCTACGTATATGCGCAATGTCCACATCAACATTGATGGCAATGATGTGACAATCAAAGATACGATTCACTTAGACGGTCAACAGAGTGCCTATGTCAGACAATTGGTTGCTGATTCAGTGAATGATCCATCCAGAGTTGATCAATCTGAATATGATGTCTATTTGTTCTCAATGTGTGACGAATACAGCCCTGCAGAGGTCAAATCTCGCTGGGCGAGTCATCTCCAATTTCAAAATGCAACATTCATCTCAAACAATATTCAATGCAGCATCGATTCGGGTCTTTATGCGACCAGGCACAGTGACAGTGGAACACGCATCTCCATCACATGGACATTGACCGGAGTCACCACATCCACCATGGAGGCGCCATACAACATGACAATCTTAAATGGGTTGCAATTGCCATCATCATCGATCGCACAAATTGTTCATACATTCCCAATCCGGGTTGAAATCGATGATGCAAGTGGGATGTCATTTGTAGAAGAAATATGGAATCGTCGAGATGCAGATTTACAGGTTCAAGTAATCACACCACCACAACCCGAACCCAGTGAAATTGAATCCGTAATCGACATGATTGCTGAATATTGGTACGCCGTATTTTTTGCAATCATATGTGTTGGTAGTATGGCATTTATGATTGCAGTTCGACGATCTAATCGTATTGATTTTTCTGAATTAGATGAAGAAGTAGCGACATATGATGAAACTTGGGAGGATATGGTTGATGATGCAGCTGCTTGGGATGAAGACATGGACATTCCTGCTCGCAAGAAGCGACAACCAAAACCGCCTGCAGCTGTCAAGAATGATCTCAAGCGTAAACCCACTCCTCCTGCCGCGGTACGAGCTGATTTGAGCAAAATTGGAGACCAGATAGTTTCAACGAAGAAGGTTCGTAAAACGAGTAAAAAACAAGAGCAGAAACCGGTTGATGATCCTGTCGAATTCTCACACCTAATTCAAACCAATACGACAATTTCTGAAGAACCAAATACTGATGAAGATGCCGAAATGCAAGATGCATTGTCATTCATTACTTCCGATACTCAAGAGAAAACGAAGAAAAGACGGCCGGTTAGACGCAAAAAATCAAACGATTAGTGTGTTTCGAGCAATTGATAATCCTGCAATTCACAAACTTCTGTAAGGAAATAATCCAGGCCTTTTTGACCATCAGCATCGAGTCGATTAATGACCTCGTCGAAATATTTGTCAATGCGCTTTAGTGAGAATCCACTCCGATTGGATGTGGCGTCAATGATTTTCGAGCGTACATCACCCGATTGCTCAAATGCATTCAATTGCTCCAACAACAATTCATGAGCAGCTTTCAAAGGCCCTGCAGGTGCATCAATTCGTGCTGCATAGACTGCAAAGACCATCGGAAAACCCGTCCAGTCCTTCCAGGCCTCACCTAGATCCATGCGAACCAATTCGGGGTGTCGAGCAGCTTCATCGAGGGCTCGATCACCGATTAGGAGGGCACCGTCACATCGCTCTAACATCTGACCGAGGTCAGGCCCCATATCTACCGGTCTAGGATTCAAACCCATTTGCTTCAAAATCCACATGCAGAGTTTTCTTGAGGTGGCAGAGTCCGTCGGCAATGCAACATCACGCATCAACGATGGGTCCCTATTTCCAAACAAAAGGACAGATCCCACCGCACCATCTGATGCAATGCAGATGTTTGGCAACAATTGTAACTGATCGGCATTTTTGGCGAAATCCGCTGTAGGAATAGGGGCCAACAAACAATCACGACGTAGTACATGTCCAGTCAACCATGAAGGGGGTGCATGCAGAATTTCCCAAGGATCTGGCAATTCGTGAAAGAGCGGGTCACAGTTCACAAATGCGACTTTGCCCAGAATATGATGCCAGCGATTCATTCTCCAACCCCCATGCTAATTATGGGTAGGCTGATGAACTGAGAATTACCATCATCATCGTCAAATCTACGGAATTTTGTGTATATTGAATTACGCTGCACTGGAATTCCTTTTGCGTCAGTAATGAACTTCGTCAATTGTTTCTTTGAATAACTCAAGTTTGTCATCGAACCCGCTTCATGCATAATTTCCTCGTGTCCGACAGTACCATCAAAATCGTCGGCCCCGTAATGCAAAGCGAGTTCTGAAATCTTGTCACCGATGTTCATACGATAGGCCTTGATGTGGGGGATGTTGTGCAACATCAGTCTAGATACGGCAATCATACGCAAAATCTCTGAACCGCTCGCGAGTTGAGCTTCGGGTAAACGAGAATTATCTGGGAGATAAGGATAAGGGACGAAACACTGGAACCCGTGAGATTCGTTTTGCAAATTTCTCAACTTACACAAGTGTTCAATACGCTGTCGAACCGTCTCAATTGTTCCAAATAACATGGTACAATTCGTAGGCATACCAATTGAATGTGCATCACGGTGTATCGCAATATATTCCTCACTGGATTCCTTGCCAAAACAGATGATATTTCGGACGGCATCATCCAAGATTTCAGCACCACCGCCCGGCAATGAATCTAGACCGGCGCGTTGCAGTCGCTTGAGTAACTCGCGAGTCGGTAAGCCACTCATTTCTGCGATATGTTTCACCTCAACTGCAGAAAGTGATTTGATGTGGATATGGGGATACAATTTTTTTGATGCAGTGTACAGTTCCTCGTAGTACTCAACATCCCAATCAGGGTGAAGGCCACCGACTGTATGAACCTCATCGATTCGGCCTTCATAGGGCTCAATTCGCGAAAGATATTCCGAGACAGATAATGCATACGCATCTTTCGCGCGCTTCCCTCGACGGAAAGCACAGAATTTACAAGCTAGTGTACAAATATTCGTTTGATTGACATGTAGGTTAGAATTGAAAAAGACCTGTTTACCGAACCGAGCCTGTTTCGAGAGACTGGCCAAGTGGCCAATCATATTGAGATCAGGATAGTTCCATAGAATCAAACCCTGTTCTACGGTGAGATTTAGACCCTCCCGCATGGATTGAACGACTGTTTGGAGCTCATCTGGATATTCACTCGTTGGAGACAACATCCCGTCAAGTAATGTAAGCCAATCAGGGTTAACACCGCAACTTTGCGCGTCTGAAGTCCAAGATTTCAAGCGATCACCTCTTGGCATTTTGAGACGAAGAAACGCGCTGGAAATTCTTGCGAACTTCATCGACGAATAATACACTGGACGCTGTAGAGAAGACGATTAACCACTCAATTGGTTTTAGCGGAACGACAGACAAGAAATCGCCAATCTGTAAGCCAATCAGAGGTACTGTGAAGTTTGCGCCTTGTACCATTGCGAAGAGGAAGGTAGCGCTGATGATAAAAGAGATTGTAATGGCCCTATTGTTGAATATACCAAGTTGAAAGATGCTTTGATCAACACTACGGCAGTTGAGTACATTGAACAATTGGTAAAAGATAAACACGGCAAATGCCATGGTTTGAGCTACTGCAAATCGATTTTCTGCATCGACCATCCATGCTTCTTCATTGCACACGCCATCTTCAAACCAGGAGGATTCTACACGGCCGTCGTATTCCAAGCATGGCTCGCCTGTGATGATTCCACCTCCGGCAAACCAGAATACAGCCGCTGTACCCAAAACCATGACAATGCCAAGTAGAACAATCAGGCTCATGTCTGTACCATTCGGGAGTGATTCATCTAAAGCCCTTGGCGGTTCATTCATGACATCTGAATTTCGTTTCTCAATGCCTAACGCAACTGCTGGTGGACCATCCATGAGGATGTTAATCACCAACAACTGAGTAGCAGTGAGTGGTAAATTCCAACCGAGGAAGAACGTTGTGACGATGACCAATGTGACTGCAGCGACATTCGTTGAAATTTGATAGCGTACGAAATTTCGAATATTTTGGTACAACTTTCGACCTTCCTCGACAGCAGATACAATGTTTGAGAAATTATCGTCTTGTAGCACCATATCGGATGCGTCACGGGCAACATCTGTGCCCGTATTACCCATCGCAACTCCGATGTTCGCTTGTGAAAGTGCAGGGGCATCATTGTCACCATCACCAGTCATCGCAACAACATGACCTTGTAACTGCAATTGTTCAACAATTCGCAATTTTTGATCAGGAGTAACACGACTAAACACTGCAATCGAAGAAAGCCGCTCTTGGAGTTCTTGATCGGTGCATTCGCGGAGTTCCTTACCACTCATGTGATCAGTGTCATCGTTGACGATACCGATTTCACGTCCGACAGCCATGGCTGTCATTCTCTGATCTCCAGTGATCATCATCACACTGATCCCCGCATCGTGACACTTGGCGATTGAATCCGGGACCTCTGGACGTGGAGGATCCATGATTCCAACCAATCCAAGGAAAATCATATCCGATTCTACGGATTCAATTTCATCGATCTCAACATTATCGTCTATCTTACGTGCACAAAGCGCCAGCACTCTTAGCGCACGCGAGGCATAGTCAAGATTGATTTCAGAAATCTTGTCCTTGTGCTTGCCTTCGAGTCGAACTACGTCTCCATTTTCGTATATGTGGGTAGCAATTCCCATGAATGGACCTAGAGCACCCTTGGAGAATGCCCAACGCTGCCCATCAAACTCATGAATGGTGGTCATTCGCTTACGTGTTCGATCAAATGTAAACTCCCTGAATCGTGGATGTCTACGCCGATAGGAATCTACAGACTCCTTAAGTTTCCATCCAAACACGGCGCAAGCAGAATCAGTAGGGTCACCAACTGATTCCCAAATGCCGTCTATGAGATTCAAGTTTGAATTTTGACACAGAAGACATGTTGCAATCGCTTGCCTAAATGCGATATCAGTATGCAGTTCAGCAAGCGCAGTTTCGGGGAGGTTTTGATCGCCCTTCTGCAATTTGCCATCAGTTGGGTCGAAACCTCGACCGGAAACCCCGTAACTTTCACCATTGACATAAAAAGCACGAACAGTCATCTGGTTACGAGTCAGAGTGCCTGTCTTATCAGTACAAATGATAGTCGTAGAACCTAGAGTTTCAACTGCCTTCATGCGTCGGACAATGGCCTTTTGTCTCGCCATGTTTCGCATGCCCATGGCTAACGTAATCACAAGAATAATTGGCAAACCTTCGGGTACAATGGCGACAAATATGGCCACTGCAATCAGGAATTGCTCAGCGATCACCTGGTACATTGATTGACCCGTATCACTGAACCAAGCGCTGACCACGTGCAGGAGCAACAGTAGAGAGGCACTTGTTACAGCAACATAACCGAGAAAACGACCCAGTGACTCAAGTTTGATTTCGAGAGGTGTCTTTGGGGTTGTGACGTCACTAATTCCAGACGCGATCCCACCGAGAATGGTATTCATCCCCACTCTGACCACGATTGCTTTTGCTCGACCACTCGATGTGACTGTACCCATGAAGGCCATATTCGATTGTTCTTGCAGAATGGCCGATTCGTCAACGGGGTCTGTTTGTTTGTGAATAACATCAGATTCACCGGTCAAACTAGCCTCATCGATATACAGTTGGTGAACTTCAAGGATGCGTACGTCGGCAGGAACATTCAATCCATCTTCCAGCCAAATAATGTCACCAATCACCAATTCATCTGTACTGACTTTGTGTTCTGTACCATCTCGTAGTGCGACACAATGACTGACGAGTAATTTCTTCAATGACTGCATTGCTTCTTCTGCTTTGGCTTCCTGTAAATAACCAAAGAAGGCATTCAATGTCAATGCAAATACGATGAATATCGGTGTTCCCAATTCTTCTGGATGGAATATGGTCGCGATGATTGCAGCAGCAATCAAGAGGTAAACCATGGGATCTTGAAACTGCTCTAGAAACTTCTTCCAGGCAGGAATTGGTGGTTTTTCTGCAAGTTTATTCGGACCATATTTTTCACGCCTTTGCAACACTTCATCACTCGACAAACCTGCATGATGAGACTCTAGTTGAGACAAGACTTCGTCTGAGCTTAACGCATGCCAATCCCCTTCCGGATGGGCTGTTGTTTGAGCGTCCCCCTCCATACTCAGCAGGTCCGCGTGAACCCTTATTGCTTATGAGGCTCATGTTCAAGGTCCCACAAGGGACCATTGTATTTACAACATCGCAGACCGGATGTTTGACAATCCCATTGGAATTCGACACTTTGTGACGACTGGACACCAGCCCTATGTTTCTGCTGAGGAAAACATTGCGGAATTAACCGTTCGTGCGATTGTACTCGGTCTGGTCTTGGGTGCATTGATGACTGCTGCCAATACATATCTAGGATTGTACATGGGGATGACGGTGTCAGCCTCAATTCCAGCTGCTGTAATGTCGATGTTATTGCTTAGATTACTCAAATTCAAGGATGTCACAATCCTTGAGAACAACGTTGTACAAACGATGACCTCAGCAGGTGAATCCCTGGCTGCTGGAATCATTTTCACCATGCCTGCATTATTGGTGATGGGGTTTGCAGATGACATGAACTTTGTCACGGTTTTCTGTGTAGCAATTTTAGGTGGTGTATTGGGAACCATCTTTACGATTGCATTACGACGTGTTTTCATTGTTGAAGAGGCACTGTTGTATCCAGAAGGAATTGCCTGCGAGGAAGTTTTAGTCGCAGGTGAAAAAGGAGGTTCCTCACTGATTGTTATCCTGTATGCGCTTGGACTTGGTGCTATCTACGGTTGGTTTGTCAAAGGTTTTGAAATTGCAGAGGCTAAGGTCATGATCGGTGCCGATATTATCGGTACACGGTTGTACGCTGCATCCGATTTGTCATTGGCACTACTTTCTGTAGGATATATCGTAGGTCTTCGTATAGCATCTTACATATTTACAGGTGCCATTCTTGGTGTGGTACTAATCACTCCAATTTACGGACTTGTCCATGGTTGGCCAAGTGGTGGTATGGATGTAGCACACAGTGCCCATGCCCTCTGGAGCACCCATGTCAAGTTTGTAGGGGTTGGCTGTATGGTTGTCGGTGGACTGTGGACACTTTGGTCGATGCGATCAACGATCATGACGGGTGTAAGTCGTGTGTTTGGGGCACAAATTGGAGATGATGTAGAAGGCATGCTGCGTACAGAACAAGATTTGCCAATGAAGAAAATGTTACCTGTATTAATTGCAATTGTCTGTCTGACATTCATATTCTACACTTGGCGACTAAATCAGCAAGGCGCCACATTTACTGAAGCTGCGATTTTAGGTGCTGTTGGGTCATTATTCCTTGCAGTCACGGCGTTTTTCTTTTCTGCAGTCGCGGGATACATCGCGGGTGTAGTTGGTTCTAGTAATTCACCCGTCTCAGGAATGACAATTGCGACTCTAATGGGTACCGCATTACTGGTTGTAATCGTCGGTGATCTGGTCTTGGGAATGGAACAAGAGGAATTGATGTTTGCTACACTAATCATAGCCAGTGTTGTAGCCGTCAATGCTGCAATCGCAGGCGATGTGATGCAGGATCTGAAAACGGGACATCTGGTCGGAGCCACACCTTGGAGGCAACAAATCGCAGAGATTGTCGGTGTGCTTACGGGTGCAGTCATGGCACCACTGACACTGGTTGTATTGAATGATGCATATCGAATTACCAAAACATACTGTGAAGCCAATCCTGTCAAATACTATGCTGACGGGACTGCCAATTGCAGTTCAGCCCTGGATGCACCCCAAGCTGAAATCATTGGTACCTTAATCGAAGGCATCTTCGGTGGTACAGTAAACTACCCAATGCTTGGACTCGGCGTCCTGATTGCAGTGTTAATCATCTGGAAAAATTTGCCTGTCATGTCAGTAGCGATTGGGATGTACTTACCATTCTATTTGTCTGCAACAATTTTTGTCGGTGGTTTGCTCAGCCACTTTGTCTTGCGCACAGTTCATCTTAGAGTCGACGGGACCTTGACGGGAGAGCCTTCAGTTGAGGCTTCTGAACAGGCCACTGATGTGTCAAAACGTGGATTGTTACTGTCTGCGGGTATGATAGCTGGTGAAGCTCTTATGGGTGTCATAGTTGCGATGTTCATCGTTTTGGCAAACTTAGTGAAGCCAATTCGGGCCCCTGCCGAGTGGTTCTGTCGTGAATCATATGCGGATCTTGAATCAGGACATTCGATGTGTTCCGAGAGGGTTATCGGTACGCTTCCTACTTGGTTATCGATTCTATTTTTCCTCTGGTTTTTCCTTGTATTCACCTATTTGGCCACTCGTGGAATGCCCAGATCAAAGAATGGCCGTGGAAATTTATTGATTGATTGGGTTGCAATTATGGTCGATGGAATACGACGATTTTTCTCTGCATTAAAGCCTCCTTCGTCGCGTTGAATGCTGTCGACACTGCGGTAACACTCAAAGACCTTCTTTGGAAGGTTGGGAAGGATTGTATGGAACGTGGAATGGGCTTCAACGTCACGGAATTAGAGGCGATGGCGAAACGCTGTCGCCGTAATATCGTGAAAATGGTGTATAATGCTGGAGCTGGACATCCAGGAGGTAGTTTGAGTGCCATCGATATGTTGGTCGGGTTGTATGGGCATCGTTTGCGTGTAGATACCGATTCACCGAAGGCTTCCGACCGTGATCGATTTATCATGAGCAAAGGACATGCAAGCCCGGGAGTATATGCAGTACTCCACGAACGAGGCTTCCTTACTGAATCTGATTTGGATACTTTCCGTAAACTTGGAGGATCTTGTCAAGGTCATGTGGATATGAAGTGGTGTCCCGGTGTTGATTTTAGTGCAGGGAGTTTAGGAATGGGCCTCTCTTTCGGAATCGGTTGCGGGTTGGCAGCCACCCTTGATTCAAGTGAACGTACCGCTTGGGTAATGCTTGGCGATGGAGAATTACAAGAGGGCCAAATTTGGGAAGGCGTAATGGCAGCAGTGCACCATGAAATCGGCAATGTAAAGGTGATAGTCGATCGAAATGGTATCCAAAACGATGATTTTTGCGATCATCAGATGAGAATGTTTGATGTTAGTGAAAAATTTTCTTCATTTGGTTGGTCTGTAATGGAAATTGATGGCCACAACATGGAAGAAGTTGTAAACGCCATTGATTGGGCTGATCAAGTGACCGATGGACCCGCATGTATTGTGATGCATACTGTCAAAGGTAAGGGAGTATCATTTATGGAAAACAATCCTAAATTCCATGGTGCGGCACCATCCGAAGAGCAATTTCAATTGGCAATGGAGGAATTGGCATGAGTGCACCCAGTGGTGGTGGCGCGAGTCGAGATGGCTATGGAGCCGCTCTGCTTGAAATGCTGGATGATGACAAGGTCGTCGTCTTGGAGGCCGACCTCGGGAAATCGACCAAATCTTGCCTATTTAGGGCTGAAAAACCCTCGCACACAGTCAGTTTGGGTATCGCCGAGCAAAATATGATGTTAGTTGCGGCCGGTATGGCAACCTCAGGTTATGTACCATTTGCATCGACATTTGCCATCTTTAGCGAAAGAGGCTTTGAGCAAGTTCGCAATGGAATCGCAAGGCCGAACATTGTTGTCCATTTGTGCGGTAGCCATGGTGGGATTCACACGGGTACCGATGGTTCGAGCGCACAGTCAATTGAAGATTTAGCCATCTATCGTACATTGCCAAATATGACTGTCATCCATCCATGCGATGACATCTCTGCACGAGAGTTGACTTTACAATTACGCAATCATGATTCTCCAAGTTACATGCGCACGGCAAGAAATAAGGTCCCACGTGCTTATTCTGAAGATGATATTCAGAAACTGCAGATTGGAAAGGGTGTCGTGCACAGAGAGGGTGATGACGTGGCCATTCTCGCATGCGGTGTCATGCTAAATGAGGCCATGAATGCTCATACTGAATTGGAACAAGCAGGGATTCATGCAACTGTAGTCGATATGCACACAATCAAGCCATTGGATACCAAGTTGATCGATGATTTGACCCGAAAATGTGGAGCCTTTGTGACCGCTGAAGATCACTCCGTAATCGGTGGTCTAGCTGGTGCTGTGTCTGAACATGTCGTTGCCAATCAACCCGTACCTGTTGAAATGATTGGGGTACAGGACCGATTTGGTGAGTCCGGTGGAAGTGATGAACTTCTACAAATCATGGGTCTCAAATCGAGCGATATTGTTGACGCCGTAAAGCGTGTTATTGCACGAAAATAACCGCAACTTCATTCATCAGCGCATCCATAGCCTTGATGAAGAGGGGGGCTCACGCAAGTATGGAGGGGAGTGATTGAGCGACGACAGTAATCGACTCAAGGAACTGCTTGATGGCAAGTTGTCACCTCAAGAAATCGCCGAAGATCCGGTTTTGGCCAGTCTAGCTGAACGAATTTATGGTGCAGATTTCATCAAACAAATTGGCATCTCTCGAGGGGAAACGAAGCGAGCACTCGTCGATCAATTCTCTGAAATCGATGGTGAAGATTTGTTGATTGAAGATATTCCAGACCTCTCACTACCAATGCCAGAAGACATGCCAGACAACCCCATCTATGACATTGATGACGATGAGGTACATCAAGGCAAGTCACTGCTTGCTAAATTGCAAATTATGGGTGGTTCGGTTGGTATCGCCGGGACATTGGCGAATGTATTCTACGGCTTTGGCAACTTCATGGGTGGTTGTACTGAAGCCATGCATACGACATGTCGGATTACTGAAAGAATGAAACTAAACTGGTTGGATTTCCACCGTACAGATTCTTTTGATGCATGGAGCGAAGCCGGGTCCTTCGGAATTCCAGATGGAGTTCTAATTGTCGGATGCCTTTGGCTCATCTACTCCGGTTGGAGAAAGTAATCAGTACATTCGGGCGATGTGTTGTCGCCGGCGAGTGGTTTTTCCTGTGACAATGCATTGTTGATCTTCTGCAAAGGATTCCATAGCGTCACCCAAAATAGCGAGTCCTGTTGTTTTTTCCAATATTTCAGCATCGGCATCTGAACCATCGAAAGCAACTTCGTAGATGTGACCGTCCAAAATTTCTTGTTCTAAATTTTCCAGACGAATGATGCAATCATCAACATGCATTCGACTTCTTTGATTAAGTTCAGTTTGGACCATGTCAAGTTGATTATGTACACCATCAACGATGTTTTCCAAAGGAATCGGTTCCTTACCTCCCGTACGCCGTGCTGCGAAAGCATTGCCATTTTCGACATCACGGGGTCCGATTTCCAAACGGAGTGGTACACCTTTGATTTCCCAGTCCCAGTATTTCTGTCCTGGACGTAGATTGCGCGAATCAATTTTCACTCGGAAACCTGCTCCTCGTAGTGCAGCAGCTGCAGCATCAACCGCAGGTATGACAGCATCACTCTTGTGAGCAGCAACAGGCATCAGAACGATCTGAATCGGTGCAATAGGTGGTGGGAAAATCAAGCCATTGTCATCTCCATGCATTCCGACAACAGCACCGAGTAGCCTCTCAGACATACCGTATGTCGTTTGGTGACAGAATTGCGTATTACCCGATTCATCTTGATAGGTGATATCGAAGGCTTTGGCCCATTGATCTTTGTAATGATGGCATGATGCCACCTGAAGTGTTCGACCATTTGGCATAATGACATCAATGGCAATCGTGTACCAAGCCCCAGGGAATGTGTCCCAAACGGGTCGTTTTGATATGATTACGGGCAGCCCCATTGAATCCATCAAGTGACCGACAATTTCGAGATCTTCCTCAATTTGTCGTGATGCGCAGTCCTCATCTACATGGGCAGTGTGGGCTTCAAAGAAGTGAATCTCTCGAACTCGAATGAAAGATCGAGTTTGTTTGGTTTCATATCGAAACGTATTCACAATCTGATATGTTTTCAGTGGCAAATCAACGTGACTGCGTATCCACAGAGGGAACATGGTATACATTGCAGTTTCACTTGTTGGTCTCAGGAACATGGGGACATCGAGTTCGTTTTCACCAGCGTGTTTAACCCAGTAAACTTCTTTTTTGAATCCCGCTTCTTCTTCTTCAACTCGCAATTCACCGGGGTCGACCCCTTCCTCACGGGCCCGCTTGAGTAGTGAAACCAGACGGTTTTCCTTTTCAAGTAAGTCTTCAGGAATAAGTAACGGAAAGCAGACTTCTTCGTGATCGGTACGTTCCATTTCGCGATGAGTCAATGCATCGATGCAACGCATGGCCTTCCACCCATAGGGGCGCCAAACGTCCATGCCTTTGATTGGGTAACGCTTGTCGACGAGTTCTGCAATTTCAACAATGGCAGGATACCATGCATTGAAGTCGGACTTGGGAGGAATGCCGCGCTTGGCCTTCCCATGTTCTGCCATGTATCCACCTCGACATGACTTCTGCTTCAATGTGACGCCATAAATCACATCAATTGGTCAATACTTCTAGGATTGCGTCACAGACCTCGTTTAGTGTTTCTAATGGACGCATGCCCTCATTTGTCACCATGTAAGCTCTGGGAGTACCGGGTTCGTTAATCTGCTCGAGTATGTTTGCAATTGTAGCATCCACACCATACTTTTGCAACTGTTGTTCTGCACGGTCCCGTAATTCACTAGATGAAACACCTGTTTCAAGTTTAAATCCAATTCGACGCTTTCCTTGCACATACTGCGCCAATTCAGCAATGTGCTTGCGTCCGGGATTTAACTCAATAGCCCATGTATTTTCACCACTCGGTTTCTTCATATCAAGGGCTGGCGCAAAATAATCCAAAACGGCGGCGGAATGAACCCATCCATCTGGACTTGGATTTTGGGTAGCCACATCTACGCATGCGGTTAGCATACCATCCGGTGTACCGGCCCTGACGACATTGGGTAAAGTAAACGACGGATCAGCACTCGTTTTTCCTGCAATGACTGTAATGTCATGTCCGAATCTGTACAGATATTCCGAGATGGCCCAACCTGTTCGCCCGCTGGAGGCATTCTGAATCGCCCTAACGGAATCAATTGGAGCGCGGTTTGCACCGAGTGTAATAGCAAAATGTTTGGATTGTTCTGTACGATTGACGAGATGGCAAAGTTCGGCGACAATTTGTACGGGATTTGGTTGCTTAAACCGACCTTCTTCGTGAGGCCCACGGATTACTTTTCCATGGTCAATATTGGACAATAGCGATTCTGTGACGGGGTCATCAAACAAGTCTTGGTGCATTGAAGGAACGATGAGTGTGGGTGTACCTCTGGCACGAGCAGTCGAGCAGGTCATCAGCAATGGATGATCCATCATTCCAGAAACATATCGTGCAAGAAAGTTACGAGAAGCAGGGGCAATCAAAAGTGCATCAAAGGATTCCAATTGTGACATTTCAGGTGTCCAATCACAGATGACTTCGCTCTGTGAAGCCCAACCTATTGCGAGTGGAGTGATTACCTTGGTTGCTGCTGTGGTCATAATTACTGTGATCTCTGCACCATGTCGGCGTAGTTCACGACAGAGGCGAACCGATTCTGTGGCGGCGATACCCCCCGTGACGCCCAGAGCAATTCTGCGACCCGCTAGCGCAGTGCTATGGCAGTCAACATCAATGTCCCGCATCACTTCAAGGGCTGCATGCCGCCTTCATGAATCCATCCTTAGGTCGATTTTGATGGAAAGAACGATTTTGGTAGACGATTTGGCCTCGACGTGGCAGAAGACATTGATGGCGACCAGTTGACGATTGCACACCGTCAATCGGGGATGATGTTGATTTTCACATTGGTTTTGATTGGCTTTCTGATATTCGTAGCAACGGGTGGATTCGGTGGCGACTTGTTGCTGCTGACCGTTTTGTTTGTGCTCCCTGCTGGATTATTGAGTTACATAGTGCGTGGATACTTCAATCGTGAGAGTTGGGCATTGCCCTGGGTTTCGACCATTTGGACGATCACCATTGTGATGTGTTTTCTTCTCAGTATTTGGGAATTTGCAGTGGCCGCTGGAGGGGAATCTGGAACTTGGGGATATATCCAAGGATTCTTGCTATTGTATCTATGTTGGTCAATGATGCAACGATTACGTATGGTTCGACATCCGCTCTTTCAGGCTTGGTATGATGGGGGTTCGATGGCTCTCAATCAAAATATCGCACTGATGCATGACGAAGTTTTGGCTTCCTGCCCTCACTGTCAAAGCCTACTTGCGGTCCAACCACTGACATTGAAGCATGATGAAAAATGCCCCAAATGCAATTTGCCCTTGGTTTCCCAAGACAGTATTGAACTGTATCATGAAGAGGAATAATCAGCGACTTGCGAGGTTCAGATTCTTCCACATGTCTTCGGGTACTTCCATGGCCAATCTTAGGCCTCCCATGGCACCAAGTTCGACCGGGTCTTCGACCGTTAGGACTTCGACTTCACCCATATCAGAGAGGCGATGTTCAATCATGTCGCCTAGACCACGGATTCCTGAACCGCCACCGGCTAGAATCATGTTGCGTCGGAAAGCATCGTGATACTCGGGGTTGGAGCCCGCAATCAATTCCTTAACACCACTGACGATAGGATCGACAATTCTCTCACATGCATTTGCGACACAGTCTGTGATATCGAGAGACATGGCTTTGCCCTCAATCGAGAAATCAACAATAATTGGTTCATCTGGTTCAGCTCCTGCGACAAAAGAATACTCTTCCTTCCAACGTCGGGCCATATCCTTGGTGATTTGAGCACCCGCATACTTTCGCTGTACTTCAGCAATCAATTGACCATCGATGAAATCACCGGCGAAATTGACGTGCATTTGGTCTTCGGGCCGTGGAATAGTCCCATACACACGACACAAATCGGTTGTACCTGCGCCAATATCGATGACAAGTGTGTGCTCAATCCTCTCGAGTGCATAGGCTACCGCGAATGGTTCGGAAATAATCATGCATGCGTTTACACTGCCTGATGCGGCATCGAAAATCGCAGATTTGTCCACATGACTGGCTTCAGCGGGAGCACCAATAATGGCGACAACACGATCGTAATCTTCTGGGTCAGCCAAACCAATGATGTTCGTGATGAAATGATTGATGAATCGCTTGTCTTCTGCAGTATCCTTGATGACACCATGTTCCAGAGGACGGTACAAATTCAGAGCGAGACGATTCTTTAGGGCATCTTCACCGAACAAAACATCGCGCTTAAGGAAGTTTTTAGCGATTTGATCTTTGGGTGTACCGATGACGGTCAGCACCTTTTCATCGTGCCCGTCACTGGATACCATAACGGACCTAAACGTCCCCAAATCAATCCCAATGTGTAGTGTTTCTCCTGCCATACAATCGCCTCTAGAGGTTACCCATACTATCCGGTATTTCAACCATGCCCACGAACCAAGTGCGAATCGGTACCATAAACTAGACCCAAACCTGGCAACCTTCGCACCACCAAGCATTGTATTCTCCATACAATGGCACATTAATCCCGCAGTCAGGACATTCCTTGACAGCACTGTCACCGAACAAATCGAGGATGATGCGAACGTGGTCTGCATCAGAAATTCCCAAGTTTTGTCGCATTGCCCACAACATCTGATCTTCACTTGGAGTAATAATGCCGTCAGCTAAAGCGATACCTACTACCCTGTGATAGTCCTCGTACAACTGTACTTCACTGGGATCTAAAATTACGCCCAATTTTTCGACTGTCATATTTTTACCTCCTGGGTCATCAACATAAATCACCAGACTATCAGCATCCAATTGAACATCACGTAACTCTAGATTGACTGATGTCCCCTCTGCGAATGCATGAACAAGAGTACTTGAACGATTGATAATCGATGCAATATTTCGTGCAGTTTCAATCAAGGTTCTTCCTCGTTTCCAACCCAGTGCATCATCCTCATTGATGACGAAAAATTCAGTGCCTCGCCCCGGATATTCTACACGAATTTCCTCGCCACCATCAAACACATTGTCAGATAAGTGAATTGAACCAACTTGAGTCTCTAGTAGATTGTCTTCCTCGTCAAACGCAATCATGAGGGGCTTTCGCTCCTCTTCAGCCGCATTGTATTGACCTTGCATCCCCGACATCCACTTGTCCTGCAGTCGAGTTAGAGATTCTTTCTGGGCTGAATCTAGGCCGTCATGGACGCCAAGTACGCCGGCCAAACCTTGACCTGAAGCCATTTCGCGCTTGAATTCTTCAATGCGCTCTGAATCACGTGAAATCGAATCGCGAGGACCGCGATCAGTCGTTTCAGCTTCAGGATCTTTCCATTCATATCCACACTTGACACACTGCAAGTATCCAGGAATATTCGAACTTGTTGCGCTACCGCCACAGCGCCCACATTCACCACCCTCAGTACTGGAAAGGTTTTCGCGGGCCTGACGACGACCCTCACGAATACCGAAGCCCATGATGTGCCATTGTGACACCGCATATCAAGCCTGTTGTTCATTCAATTCCAACGTTCTAGAACGGTTGCAATACCCATTCCACCACCAATGCACATTGTTGCCAATGCATAATCAGAATTCAATCGCTGTAACAAACTGGCTGATTTACCAGTGATTCTACAACCGCTGGCACCCAATGGATGACCGATTGACAACGCGCCGCCGTCAATGTTTATTCGCTCATCATCCATCTCTAGACCCATATCTTGCATGCACGCGAGAGATTGGGCACTGAAGGCCTCGTTCAATTCAATCACGTCCAAATCATCCATATTCAATCCAGCGCGTTGCAGTGCTTTTACACTGGAAGGTACCGGCCCATAGCCCATGATTTCAGGAGGGACGCCGGAAACTGCGGTTGAGATGATAGATGCAAGAGGTTTCAATCCATGTGCTGTAGCAAATTCCTCTGAACATAGAAGCAGCGCAGCGGCCCCATCAGTGAGTGGTGAACTTGTCGCTGCTGTAACCGTACCATTTTCGATAAATGCTGGGTTAAGTTTTGCCATTTTTTCGAGGTTTGGAGATCGCATACAACCATCTAACGATACACCTTCAACAGAAACAATTTCATCACGGAAATAACCTCTTTCTTGTGCATTGATGGCTTTCTCATGACTTGATGCAGCAAACAACTCTTGATTTCTACGAGAAATTTGGTGACTGTTTGCGAGATTCTCTGCGGTTATACCCATGCCAATATACGCATCGGGAAACTGTGATTCAATGTCAGGATGAAGTGTACGATTAAAACCGCCACGTTGAACTCTTGACATGGTTTCAACACCAGCACAAATGAATGCATCCCCAGATCCCATCGCAATACTACCCGCTGCAGTATGGATGACTTGCATGGAAGAACCACAGAGCCGATTGGTTGTCATTCCCGGTACTGTATGTGGAAGCCCCGATAAATAAGTCGAAATCCGTCCAAGATTGAGGCCCTGCTCACCTTCGGGATAGGCGCAACCCAGCATGAGATCTTCAACCGATTCGGCCTGGATTCCAGTTCGTTCGATGACTGCACGAATGACAGCAGCGGAAAGATTCTCAGGTCGAACATCCTTCAATTCGCCACGATGTGCTCGGTGAAACGGTGTGCGACAGTAGTCCACAATGACCGTTCGCATATCCCTCCGAGTCGTTTGGCGCCCATAATCATTCACTGTTCAATGTGCCCTATGGGCACAGAACCCATTATCTAGGGGGGGCCGGTCGGCGGCTTGATGATTCGAGATTGTAAACGCCAGCCACAGTGTGGATTTTTTCTAGGCCAAAATTGTCCTATTTGTAACGATGAAGGAAAATTCATCATGAGTGATCGTGAGCGAGATATACTTGGCCGTAGAATGGCCGGTATTCTACGACACTTTCCAGAAAAATTTGACTTAGACATGGATATGAATGGATGGGTCGATGTTCGAGAAATGGTCGAGGCGATTACTAAGCGCGACCGAAGAATGCACTGGTTGAGACCACATCACATTCGTGCTGTCAGCGAAACCTGTACCAAAGGACGTTATGATGTTCGAGGCGACATGGTTCGCGCAACATACGCTCACACAGTTGAGATTGAGTTGGATTTGCCAAGTGATGATACTCCAAACCTGCTTTACTTCCCCTGTGCTCCAGAAGAAGCTCAGCACCTGCTGGAACATGGGATTAAGCCCGGAGATAGAAAGCATGTTCACCTTTCCAAGACTGTGACCTCCGCCGCCAATGCAGGACATGTACACCACCACCGGCCAGTTATTATTGAGGTCGATTGTATTCAGATGGAAGCGAATGGGGACACCATTTACCACGCTGGCACCACTGTATATCTCACCGAAGAAGTGGAGGCCCGATACTGTGGGTTGGTTGAAGACAATCATCCTGAGTTGGTCGCATGTATCTCTGAATGGGAAGCTGAAGAAGCTGCCAAGGCAGAAGAAGAGTGATTATCGGGTTTCGCCACACACCGGGCAAAATCCGAGATCTTCATCATAATCTGCATCGCATGAATCGCATTTCACAGCGTTTGAAGGTTGACCCTGTTTTTGCGGACCATCTGAGACAAGGCGTACTGAGCGCTCACGAATTGTTGGTTTAACGGATGCTTCTTCACGTAGTTTCCATGCTGCCGTAAATGCCATTGCCTCCTGGAGTGCAATGTCTAATTGCAACAATCGCTCTTCTTCGGCACTGCGTTCACCAGTAGATTCCAATGCGGATATTTCCGTTTGTAGCCATCGCCTGAACTCTTCAAGTGTTGGCTGACCCATATCCTGTTCCGAACCGTACTCCTTGATGAATGAAACGGCGCTATCACTTTGAACGTAAGCCTCGTACTGGACCCATGGGCCGAATTGTCATGAAGTGGGGAGGGAGCCTCATCACCGACAAATCAAGTCTATGCACAGTATTGCCCAATCGGATTGAGTCACTGGCAAAAACTGTCAGGCAAATTCACGAAATGGGCCATGATCTCGTCATCGTACATGGTGCAGGTTCATTTGGACATATACGTGCAAAGGAATATCGATTAGCGGAAGGTAATATTCCTGATTTAGAGCAGGGTGAGGCTATTCAATTGGTTAGACGAGACATGGACCAACTCCACTCACATGTCATCGATGCACTCAGAGATTTACCCATACATAGTCACCCACCACGCGAATTTGTGACCAACACAGGTAGTACATTTCATGGTGATTTGGATGCATTTCTAGCACCTGGGATCCATCTGACCTTTGGTGACGTAGTGAATTGCGACCCACCCGCAGATTTCGGAATTCTGTCGGGTGATGATTTGATGCTGAGACTCAGCAATGAATTACCGGGTGTCATATGCAGTATCTTTGCTATGGGAGGTACACCCGGTGTGATGACAGATTCTAGCACTGAGGCGGATTTAATACCGCTATTGACAGTTGAAACTGGCTTTTCCGGTGTCCATGATGAAAATGTCGATGTCACAGGTGGAATCTTTCTCAAGGTTGAACGCGCATTTGAAATTGCAAAACACGTCGAACATGTTTGGTTTATCGATGGACATCACCCCAGTCGCATGGTTGAAATCATCAATACAGGGGAAACAATGGGTACACGCATTAGCATCTAACGAGAATAGGACTACCGCTTCCTTCATTTGTCTCCTCTACCTCGTTGCACTGTTCACATGGTGATAGAAGAGGCGAACGCACTGCTCGAAGAGGGATACGATTCAGATCAAGTTTCGATGATGTCTGAACAGGTGATTCTAGTTGATGAATCAGACAATCCCTTAGGACCGATGAGTAAAGTCGAATCTCACCGTGGTGAAGGAGTACTTCATCGGGCATTTTCAATTTTGCTTTTTGACGAAAACGATCGATTGTTGCTGCAAAAACGTGCCAGCCACAAGATCACATTTCCGAGTGTTTGGGCGAATACGGTGTGCAGCCACCCGTTGCATATCGACGGTGAATTGAATGCCAATGGTCCACTTGGAGACGGCTCAAAGGTTGCTGCTGTACGAAAAATGGAGCAAGAGTTGGGTATTGCCGATGGTGATGTCCCCCTAGAGGACATATTCTTCATTACTCGAATGTTGTACAGGGCACGAGCAGATGAAATCTGGGTCGAGCACGAATTGGATCACATTTTATTCGCCCGAACGACAAGTGATTTGCATGTTGAACCCAATCCGAATGAGATTTCAGAAACCGCATGGGTCACGCAAACAGAATTGCAAGAATGGCTAGAAGATCCCAAAGAAACACGTGGAACTATTGCCCCATGGTTCAGATTGATTGCTGAAAACATTCTACCCGAATGGTGGGGGAACCTTGACGGTCTGCCTACTCACGCAGACCATCTAATCCGAGACATGGGTGAGGTCAAGATGAGTAATAATCGACAATCACCCGATGATTCAAAATTGGGTGTGTTGACAGCTTTGAAGTCTCACAAGGATGCTGTCGAAACCAGAATCATTGCTGCATTGAGTAAGTCCGAGAACGAGATTCTTGGCTCTGCAATGATGCATCTTATTGCTGGTGGTGGCAAGCGTATGCGTGCCATTTTACCTTGGCTGGTTGCCGATGCAGTAGGCAATTCAAACGATGGCTTGTATGACTTAGGTGCTTCAATTGAAATCATTCACAATTTTACACTCGTTCATGATGATATCATGGACAATGATTCTGTGCGCCGAGGTCGTCCTGCAGTTCACGTCGAGTACGATCACCCGACCGCGATTAATGCTGGAGATGCCATGTTGGCTGTAGCGTTCGAAGTATTGGCTGAGTCCAATCACTTTGATGACAAATACTTCCGAGAATTGGTTCGTATTATCGGAAGCATGGTTCGTCGCGTTAGTGAAGGTCAGCAACAAGACATGTCGTTTGAAGATCGGGATTTTGTTGAGGAGGATGAGTATCTACACATGATTAGCGGCAAAACTGCTGCCATGTTTACGACATGTGCGCGGACGGGTGCTTTGCTCTCAGGGGCATCTTCTGAAGTTGTCAGCATCATGACTGAATGGGGTGAGAATGTGGGTCTCTGCTTCCAACTGATGGACGATTTAATTGACGCTACAGGTGACAGCGAAACCCTAGGGAAACCTGCATGTAGCGACATCATTGAGGGGAAGCAAACACTCATTGCGATTCATGCTCTACAGCAATCTGGCGATGTATTGCCCAATTTCAATGAAATTTTTGGCTCAGGGATTGAGGATACGGATCGCGAAGTTCTAGACACTGTAGTGAATGAACTGCGTCAATCCGGTTCAATCCAATACGCCTATGACAAAGCAATGAGTTTCCACACAGCTGCACATGCTTGTCTGGATCAATTGCCCGAACGCGAATCGCTTCAAGTCTTGCGCGACTTAACCGACTTCCAAATGGTTCGAATTTCGTAATCAGTCGGCGTAGTAAGATTCACCAGGAATCTCGGGTTTCATGCCCTTTCGAGTTCGGATATCACCAACAACCGTTTCCAGTAGCATGCGTGGCAATTCCTCAAATCCTGAGTTCTCACTGTTCCAAACAGCTCGCCCTTGCGATGCTGCACGAATGTCATTTGAGAATCCAAAACTCTCAGCGACCGGAACTGTGCCCACTACAGTGGTAGTTTCTCCATCTGCGGGCATGTCTTCAATGACACCACGTCGTTGTGTCACTTCACGGGTCACACCACCTAACCAATCGTTGGGAACGGAGACGAACATCTTCTGCATAGGCTCCATGATGGTCGTTCCAGCACGTACCATTGCACCACGCATTGCATTTCGCATGGCAGGAATGGTCTGTGCAGGTCCACGGTGAATGGCGTCTTCGTGCAATTTTGCATCCGTCAGTCGAACAAGCATACCCATAGCAGGTTCTCCGGCCAACGGACCCGATTTGCAGACTTCATTGAATCCTTCAATCAGCAATTCACGAGTTTCGTGTAGGC
>TARA_B100001121_G_scaffold310740_1_pt1 | contig 25798 bp, 22 predicted proteins | sample TARA_B100001121 | Tara Oceans TARA_B100001121 (sample SAMEA2622817) | marine metagenome | biome: marine biome (ENVO:00000447); feature: surface water layer (ENVO:00002042); material: "saline water (ENVO:00002010), including plankton (ENVO:xxxxxxxx)" | depth 5 m
AATAAGAGTTAATTTGAGCGGACAGCTTAATGATGGAGTGTCTTCAAAAGATCTCGTACTTTTTCTTGTAGGTGAGACCGGGTTAGATGGAGCAACTTATTGTGCGCTTGAATTTAGCCATCATCCCGACCTGTCTCTTTCTTCTCGCATGACAATAGCTAGTATGAGCGTTGAAATGGGAGGTAAGGCTGGAGTTTTTGAGCAGCCTAATCATTCTGATCCTGTTATGCCGGATGAAAATGCTAATTATCATAAGGTAATTGATGTAGATCTCGCTCAAATAGTTCCCAAACTAAGTGAACCTGATAGCCCTGATAATGTTGTCGATTTAGCTGAGCATCTAGGGCAACCTGTAGATGCTGGCTTCATTGGTACATGTACCAATGGTAGGCTTGAGGATTTGCAAGCAGCCGCAAAAATTCTTAATGGTAAATCGCTTCCTGTAGGAGTGCGATTAATTATTACTCCTGCCTCTAAAAAGGTATTAGATGACGCTGTTGAGGATGGAACGTTTTCAATTTTATCAAAGTCTGGTGCTACTTTTATACCTCCTGGTTGCGGACCTTGCGTAGGTACCCATTTAGGAGTTCCTGCTGATGGTGAAACAGTCATTTCATCTGCTAACAGGAATTTCCCTGGAAGAATGGGTAATAAAAATGCCAAAGTATTTTTGGCATCCCCATCAACGGTCGCTGCCTCAGCGCTTATGGGTAAGATTACAGATCCATCTGAACTATCAATACTATGAAAAAAATAACCATTCATAATTATCCCCTTGATAACATTGATACAGATAGAATTATTCCTGGGAAATATACAAAAACGCTAAACCCTCAAGATCTCATAGATCACTGTCTTGAAGATCTTGACCTGACTTTTAAAGGCAGGGTAAGTAAAGGTGATTTTTTAGCAGGAGGAAATAATTTTGGTTGTGGATCCAGCAGAGAACAAGCGCCTCTAGCGCTTAAACTGAGCGGAATTGATACAATCATTGCAAAAAGTTTTGCACGTATCTTTTATCGAAACGCTATAAACATTGGATTACAGCTTTTAGAGATACCTGAATTTGATATTAGCGAATCAACTGTTAATGGCAATTTTGATGAAAAAACTGGAAAAATTAGGATCAATGATCGTGACTATTTATCAAAACCACTTCCATCAATAATGAAATCTATAATAGATAATGGTGGCTTAGTGGCTTATTTAAAAAAATATAAACAATATCGAATAAATTAAGAATTTTTAAAAAACTATTGGTATGATGGTATGACCAATATTATTTTCAGATGTTGTTAGGTGAAAAACCACAAGGAGAGGAGTGATTAATGAAAAAAACTCAATATTTTTTCATGACTTTATTAACAACTTTTAGTTTGGCGTTTAGCCAAATGACAGTTTCTGGAACCGTAACGGATGCCGTAACGGGAGAAGGATTGATTGGTGCCAATGTTGTAGTAGCTGGAACAGATATGGGTACAGCTGCTGGTGAAGGAGGAAACTTTACAATTAGCAATGTTTCTTCAGGAGCAACATTGAACATATCCATGATTGGATATGCATCGCAATCTGTGCCCGCCTCAGAATCAGTTACTGTTGCGCTTCAGCCTTCAGCTGTTGGCTTTGACGCTTTAGTAGTTTCTGCGACTCGGGTTCCAGTAAGAAAGCTTCAAACAACCACTGCGGTTACCATACGTGGCGAAGAAGGTTTAAAAAGAATTCAGCCGGAAGGATTATCTGAAGCCGTTCAAGGCACTCCAGGTATCTATGCTAGTCAATCGCAGGGAAGATTTAGAGGTTTAATTTTTACCAGAGGATTCCCTGATGGCGGCGGTAATGGTCTAGTATATACAGGTATGTTGGTAGATGGACTTCCAACGCTAGCTACAACTGCCCGACCACCAGATTTTGCTTTGGGAATGGACACAGGTTTTGATCGCGTTGAAGTTGTACGCGGTAGCGCAGCTACTCTCTTTGGAAGAAGTTCTGCCGCAGGTGTTGTCAATCTAATCAATAAGGTTGGTGGTGAAACAACAAAAGGATCTGCAAGTCTAACGACTTATAGTGATAATACTGGCAGAGGTGGACCTGGTAAAGATATCAAGCTCGACTTTAATCTTAATGGGCCCCTAAGCGATCAATTGCGTTACAATATTGCTGGTTACTATGTTAAGGATGAAGGTTTTAGAGACTTAGGTTTCCCTGATGTAGGTGGTCAAGTAAGAGGTAATGTAGATTATTTAATGGGTGATAAAGGTAGTGTTAGGGTTTATGGTTCACTGGTAGATGTATCTATTCAAAATATGATTGATATCCCCTTTGTGGTTGAAACTCAAGAGCCAAAGGATGGCTGGGAAACCACTCATTCTTTCTATAATTCACAACTTGATGGAATTGATTTTCCTGTCACAAATAAAGATGGTAAGAGTGAAACAAGAATGGGTAAAGCAATGAACAAAGATGGAAACTATGCTAAAGGATATATGGGCGGTCTTAGCATTGATTACAATCTTTCAGATGCCCTTTCTTTAACCAGCAGAACCAGATATCAAAACTATGACCATGGTACAAAATTTAATCTTGGTGTATCAGGTTACTATACGGATGCTCCGTTTTCGCACATTCGAGTATTAATCGATGGTGATGGTAATGATACCGACTTTATGCAAGAGCTTAGAGCTACCTACACAATGGATATGGGCGGCATGAAGCATAGCTTTAGTGGTGGAATGTTCACTTCAACCGGTTGGTATTCCCCTGTTACCTATAGCTTGGTTGGTGGTATGCTTAGCAATGAATCTCAAGAAAAAGCTAACTTTGCAACATTTGGCCCTCCTAGAGGAGGCCAAGCAAGGATAGACGAATATGAGATTACTGCGACATCTTTCTTTGTTGGCGATGAGATTTCAGCGATGGATGATAAGTTGAAGGTTAATGTTGGATTGAGAACTGATAAAGTAGATATGGATCTATCTGGATTCTACTCGCTTGCAGCAGGTCAGTCGCAAATAAAAAATAGAAAAGAATCGCATGATGACATGAGCTATTCCGCTGGTTTCAACTATTTAGTAGATGATCGTTCAGCTGCTTACGGAAATTACTTACGCGCATTTAAAATGCCAGACTATAGCGCATACTCACCCGTAGATCCAAACTCACTCGTTGATAATCCTGAGATTACAGATAATGAGATTATTAACAGTATGGAAGTTGGATATCGTACAGCATTTGGTGATATGACTGTTGATGGTGCTTTGTTTACAACGAAGATTGATAACAGACTTGCTACGGTTTATGAAGGTGCAGTTGCCGTTCAAAGACCTTTGGGTATGAACGACATGTCCGGTTTTGAAGTAGGTCTAACCTACGCACCTCGTTCAGTTGTTGGTCTTGTAGCACAAGCTAGCTTCACTAGTCAAAGTACTAAGTTTGGTGACAACTTCTACGTTCCTGTTACAACCGCAGATTTAAGCGGGGACATGATGGGATTAAAGGCCTCTAAAGTAGGTGGTGTAGATGTTATTGATGTAAAAGGCAAGCAGGTACCACGTGTACCAAATACGGTTGCTAACTTCTCAGTTGCCTACCAAACAGATTCATATGGTGCGAATGTTTACGTTAACCATTTTGGTGGACGATATGCAGATGCGTTGAATTTGATTGAGCAAGAAGCGATTACAAACGTAAGCGCTGGTGCTTATTACAGAATGCCAATTGGCGATGGAGCACTTAGAGTAAGTTTGCAATTAAAGAACATTCTTAATACAAATAAAGCGTTACGTCAATTGTATGTGACTGACAATGACGCATCGCTTGCATGGGCGCAAAAATTCGAAGCTGGAACAGCTGATAGGTCAAAAACCTACTTTATGGGTATTCCCTATCTTCCAAGCAGAATGCTGTTAACAATGGCTTATGAATTTTAAGATAGTTAAAAGGTAAAGAAAAAAAGGCCGATCCTAGGATCGGCCTTTTTTTTTAATATAAATTATTTGAGCGTTAGTAGCTTATAAAAAGTTAAATATCACTTAATGTTAGAGATAACTCGAGATATCATTTCTTTATGATGCTTTATTAATTCTTGAACGTGCGACTCATCTTTATTTATTTCATTAATCAGTTCATCGCTATCAATTCCTTTTTCTTTTAAACCAATTTCCAAAGCATATAGTTTTTCTTTTAAGACTGCAATTTCTTGTAACATTCTCAAAAACATGTCATAGAGCTTGTCAACTTCTTTGGAGCTAGAGAATGTTGGCGACTCTTTAAAAAGTTTTTCAATGTCCTTGTTATAATCCATTAATTAATCAATTGTTAGTGTTTGGTCCAAAATAAGTCCCAGTTCATACTTCCGCCAAGCTGTTGCACTCTATCGCATTGAGCGTTTAAATCTGCCTCATGCATTAATGATAATACATCTAGGTCTGCATACACTTTCCAGCATGGTTCGTTGTTGTAATAAAATTCCCAAGCGAAATCTGCTTGTTGATATGGGTCTAGCTCAGAATTTCTAAATGGAACGTCTTGATGAAGAACTATGCCATCGTCTTTAATAAGTCTTTTGCATTCTTTCATCATATTTTTAACCGTTTTTTCTGACATCTCATGCATTGCATTATGTGAAACGATTAAATCAAAAGATTTGTCTTTAAAATTAGTATTTCCAACATCGCTCTGCTTAAAGTGAACCGGTACGCCTAGAGCTTCGGCTCTTGAATGTGCGTACCGTAATAATCCTGGTGCGATGTCAATAGCGTATACATTGGCTTTGGGAAAAATTCGCGCATATGGAGTTGAAGATGCACCTGCTGAACAGCCCATGTCTAATATTTCGATCGGGTTAAAGTTTGGTATTTTTTCTTTTAAAAATCGTATGACCAGTTCAGCTTTGCTTTCATTTACATCGATAGATTGGCCTTGAGAATAAATTTCTCCACCAGCCTCATATAGTGCTCCTGCAATTATGTCATCTTCAGATCGGTTTAAAAAATAGCCTCCAGGTTGGACGTGTACATGTGTATCAAATATTTCGTCAGGGAATTGAAGATTGTCATCGAGCTCAATACTTCCCTTGGTAGAGGACGAGCCTTTACAGGTGTTATAAAAAGATTTGAGTGACTCTTCTTTTCTGAAGATTGGCTCTGCAACAGACTTCCACATTAATTCTTGAGCGCTTCTAGACAGCCTACCCCAGATATTCCTTTCAGGCATCGATTCAAGATAATCCTCAATAATATTAGAATCTTTTTTTTCTAGTATATCGCTAGGCACTTTATCGCGAATTTGAGAACGCAAACGCCTACCTAAATCCTGTTTTAAAGCTAATACAAATCTTTGCCGAGAAGCCTCATACGCTTCAGGCTTAGCTTGTATCATATGCTCTTCATTCCTTGGCAAGATCTGACTCCTTTAATCTATAGAAATGTAGTGGAACGCAACTTAAAGACATTAATACTGCTGGGATAAAAGCTGAAAGAATAAAAATACCAAACACTGTCTCTTCAGATTGTAAAACAATCTGTTTACTCATGGATGAACGGTACCCAAAGTATTGCAATAAAAAACCAGCCATAGCTCCTCCAATTGCAAAAGACAACTTTTCTGCGGTTGTATACAAACCTGCAAAAATTCCCTCACGTCTTAAACCAGTCTTTTGAAAGTCATAATGTATGGTGTCTGGAAGCATTGCCTGGCCCATTAATAGTAGGCCCCCAGTAAAAATTCCATAGATTCCACCTCTAAGAACTATGTCCAATGTTCCTGCGTTTGAATCCGTGAAGTACCATGAGCAAGCAACAAGCGCAAAACCAACAGCAGCAACTTTATACAGTTCAGATTTAGGGTATCTTTTAATCATCTTAATCCAAAAGGGTTGTGCTAGAATTATTACAACAGATCCAATGGCAAAATAAAGACTAAGCTCATAAAAGGTTTTACCTAACCAGTATTGAAAAAGGTAGGCGGTCGTACCTAAAGAGATAGCAGTTCCAGTAAGTTGAAGAAATTTTGTTAAGATCAAAAACAAAAAAGGTTTATTCTCAAAAATTAATTTTATTGAATTCCACGTTAAGAGCTTTTGTTTATCTTGAGGAATCGTCTGTTTAGCTCCTCCAGTACCAATTGCACACATTATTATGGATATCATAGCCAATATACCAAGAATTAAGGCCATAAAGCCGTGACCAGTCAATCCACCTCCGAGCCAAATCACCATAGCGGGAGCAAGTGATGTCCCTATTAGTTGTCCCAAGCCTATCGCCCTAACTCTCCATGCAATCAATGCAGACCTGTCGTTTGGATCTGTTGACATCTCCGCGGGCATTGAAAGATAAGGAACATTAAAAATGGTGTAAAAAGTTGAGTAAGCTATCAATCCTATGAAAACACCAGTGATGGCTGATAAGCTTGATGGGATATTAAATAAGTAAATAAATGAGCATGCAGACCCAACTCCACCTAAAAAAATCCAAGGTCTACGCCTTCCCCATTTGCTATCAGTGTGATCTGTGATGTAACCCATAACAGGGTCAGTTACAGCATCGTAAAGCTTTGAGACTAAGAGCAAAAATCCTGCTGTTGAAGCTGCAATACCCATTTCATCTGTCATGAAACGAGTTAAAAGGACAGTTTGAGTATTGAATAATATTGCAACGCCAAGGCTGCCCAATCCCCAGCTTAGCATATGTTTTTTTTGAATAGAAGCCATTAATGAAGCCCTATTAATGGTTAAAGATTATCAGCCACTTCTTCGATGTCTGGATTGAGATCTTTGTTTTCAAGAGCTTCAACCTCTTGGTGTATAATTCTTAAAATTCTAGCTACGTACTCTGCTTGCCAGCGCATCCTTTCCTCTTCAGCGGATTTGCTAGGAACAAAATTATCTATTTCTTTCTTAGTAATTGATTGGTCATTTTCAAGCAGTCTCTCAATAGTGTCTAGTCGCTCTCTTAAAACTGCAACTTCTGAAGCTACAGCCATGGTAATATTGAGAACTCTTTCAATTGCAGGATCTTCAAAAAAATATGGTCTTTTGCCCTTAGCCTTTGCGTTAACTTGTTTTAAGTATTCTGAAAAATCCATACAACTATTTCCATGCCCCAAAAAGATGCCATGACGCTTTTCTTCCGTGATCCTCAGCATCATCATCGTCATTGCTTTCAAAATCATTTATAGAGTCAGCTTTAAACATCATAAACTTTTCTTCATCAAAACCGGCAGTTGTTAGTAGTTCTTTTGCATCCATATCATGCATTTTAGACCAAAACGGTTCATTGTTGTAATAAGAGTCCCAATCGCGAATGAATTTTTCATAGATATCCATGTCGTCAGTGTATTGCGGTTGTTCAACATGAAGGTTTAGCCCATTTGGCTTCAAACAACGGTAGCACTCAGACAAAATTTTTCTAATCGCGCTGGTGCTTGTTTCATGAAGAAACATAGTAGTTTGAATCCAGTCAAAAGACTCATCATCAAAATCAAGCTTCTCACCATTTGCTTGTATGAACCTAACGTTGTCAATACCTAAGGCTTTGGCTCGCGCGCTGGCGTATCTAATTACTGGCGCAGCCAAATCAATTCCTATAACTTCAGCATCTGGGAAATGCTGAGCGATAGGTAGAAGACTATGACCAATTGTACATCCAATCTCCAATATTTTTTTAGGTTTAAAGGTTGGATATTCGTTTTGAAGATAATTTACCAAAGCCTTACCACCGCCATCGCTTAATTTTCCTAATCCACCAAGAGCTGTAACAAAAATACCTAGATCATAGTTTGCGCCTGCACTTACATCGTTTTTGCAGAGTTCAGTGTGGTAGCTTCCAGGCATACAATGAATATCTACTGCGGTTTGGTAGCTAGGAACTACAAAATTAGCATCAGTTTGACAGTTGTTATCTTGATTAAGCTTACTTGCATTATTTGTTAAAGATTTAATGTCTCTTAAAACGATACTTCTTCCTGCTTGCTGTCTCATTTCCATAGAGCTTCTTCTTAGAGCGCTCCAGGTTTGATAGTGAGATTGTTTATTCATGAGATTTCTAATCATGGCTCTATTTGTTTTTGAATCTTTCCCAATCTTTGATGAAACATTTTTTTCGTAAACCGTTTTATTTCCTTTTGAGAGCTCGCTTAGGTGTTTGTTTAAGCTTATAAGAAAATTGAACCTTGAAGTATCGTCATGGCTAATCTCAGGCATTAACTTGTGCTTAGTCAAATGATGGTATGCAGGAGGAAGTTTGCTCATTTTAGTCTCTTTTAATTAAGTTTTCTTTCGACGTTAACTTTATAGTTGTTGTTTATAAATTTGTAAAGAAAGCTGCATAATTATCAACGAATAAATAATTACCCTTTTGATAGTTTTTTCTTTGAAAAATTAATAACAAAGATTCCACTGATACACATTACTAAACCATAAACACCAGAAGGAATTGCAAATAAAGCGTTATCCAAAAGATTTGGTGCAGTTGCAATCGTTATTCCTAACACTCCATTCTGTATTCCTGTTTCAATTCCAATGGTTATTTTTCTTTTCTCATCCATTTTAAACATTTTTCCGAATTGGTAGCCTGATATCATAGAGATAATATTTAATAATATGACAGCGAACCCAACAGCTTTAAGAGCGACTAGAATGGGCTCCTTTTCAGAAACAAGTTTTAACATCGCAGCGAGAGCAATTATTATAAATATTATTGAAAACCATTTAATAACGGGTTCTGATCTTTTGCAAAATTCAGGAAATTTATTTTTCAAAAACATCCCTAAAACCGTTGGGAGAGCAGTTAGCTTAAAAATATTAACTATTGTTCTTAAAACTGGTAGACTGAACTCAGACCCAGTTTCAAAAAAAAAGAATAAGCTCGCGTTTATAATAAATGGAACTGTAAATACAGTTATAATACTACTGAAAGCAGTAAGTGTAATTGAAAGCGCTGTATCGGCTTTTGCTAAGTGAGAAAAGAGATTTGAAGTTGCACCACCTGGACAGCAGGCTAGCAAAATCAACCCAACTGATTGCGTAGGGCTTAAGCCAAGTAAAATTGAAATTAAAAATGCAATGATAGGTAAAACTATGATTTGCGATGCTAGCCCTATGAGAACCTCAATTGGAGATTTTGTTATTCTTTTAAAATCTTCCACAGTAAGAGTCATGCCCATTCCAAACATAATCAGGAATAAAAGCGTTGGTAATAAATTTGCAGAAAGAAATTCTATAAGCATATAATCAATAATTAAATCTTAAGTATTTCTATGTCATGTTTTCAGGTTTTGACTTTAATCAAGCCCAAGTGATTTGGGGTTCATAAGCCTTTTGGGGTCTACCGCACTCTTCAGGCTTTCAAGAAGTGATGCTGATGGCCCCTGTAGATGTTCTCTGTAGTGGTATTTTTTCCCAATTTGAAGGTGGGCAGCTCCAAGCTCGTCAAAAAGGTTGTTTAGGGCTTCACGTGCTTCGTTTACGATTCTATTTGTTTCAGCGTTCTCAGGAAAATTCTGCAGTTTAGATAAATCAGAAGCAGAAAGTACAGTCTCGCTCCAAATTGTACGAGGTCCTGGCCAATAGAAAACAGGTTCAACAACAAAAGTTGTCGTAGAAACAGCTGCCAAAAGATACCCTACGACGATCTCATGTTCTTCAAATTTCTTTGAAAAGCTTTTAAATAATTTTTCTATTTGTTCCCATGCATTATCACCATCTGATAAAGCAAATAATCCATGCATTGGCAACCAGCGTTCTCCTGCAGGACCAACAGAGGTAGTCATATCCACAAATGGATCACCGTAGAGCATTCTTGGAACTGAATTTGCTATTTCAGAGCCTTCTTGAAGGCATATGGAACGAGCTCTTTCTACTTTTTCTTCAATTTCAGCTTTTGAATTACCCTCAACTATTATATGCATTGAATATCCGTGCTCATCAATGAAGCGCTTCCCTTTTGTTGCTATTCGAGTTGCATCTTTGATTGCTTCAAGTTTGTTATCAGCACTTGCAAGCATTGATTTAATAGCTTTAACACCTTTTGCCATTGACGCACGCTTAATTCGTTGGTGTTGTAGAACCGGATCCATTCCAAAGCATGTTGATGCAACTCCTTCACGAGCAATGGTTTGGAGAGCTCTTGAAATCTTTGAACGCTCGTTAAAGTTAAAGGATAGGAAATCTACCTTAGCTGGACGGTGAATTAATCGCAAGGTAACTTTTGTTTTTATCCCTAAAGCTCCAGTGTCTCCTAAAAAAATTCCTGTTAGGTCTGGGCCATAATTTCTAAAAAAAGGTTTGAGCCCTGAGCCGGCAGAACCTGTATTCAATATAGTTCCATCTGCCAAAACTACTTCAACTGATAATACACTGGAAGCTGAGACATCATGGCTAGTTGACCCCCATAAAATTGCATTTTGAGAAACAGCTCCTCCTACAGTTGCTCTTGCTCCTGATAGTGGACCCCAAAAAGGTGTTCGAATATCTGTTTTGCTTAATGCTTCATGAAGAGCTTTCCATGTAATGCCAGACTCAACAGTGACATACATATCCTTTGTATTTATTTCAATAATTTTGTTTAAAGCTGACGTGTCAATGATAACAGAATTATTTCTATCTGGAATGACTCCGCCTGTGTATGATGTTGCGCCTCCTCGAGCAATTACTGTATAGTTATGATCAGTGATTACCTTAACAGCTTTAGAGAGCTCATCAGAAGACATTGGCTTTATAGCAAGCGCAGCTACTTTATCTAAGCCGTTTACATCAGAAGACAAAAAATCTAATCCGCTATCTAAAACATTCTCAGCGCCAAGAATATCTTTAAGTTTATTTATGAGTTCAGGCATTTCACAATCCTAAAGTAGCGATTAATAAGGCATTGATTTTCACTAAAATTATATTCATAATTTTTCTTATAATTTATTTAACATGAATTGAGGATAATTTACTATCTCTCGTCGAAAAAGTCAGATATATCTTTAAGGTAATTTGTTAAAGCTTGAAGCCATGCTCTATTGAAAAAAATTGATTCCATTTAATAAATGAAAACAAGTTTAAAGATTTGTTTTTATGCATTTAAATATTAATATCTGTTTCTTTAAATCGTTCAAAACGCTCAATATAATGAAACATTTTTTCTTAATTATCACTGTCCTATTCGTGAGTTGCTCCTCGAATACAGTTCCAAAGTTGGCACTTCCGGAAAAATTGCCCACTACCTGGATCTCTTCTCAAACTAGTTTAGATTCTTTTAATAGTGAATGGTGGCAGGTTTTTGATGATACAACGTTCAATAATCATTATAATGACTTTAAAATGTTAAGCCCTGACTTAAAATCTGTGTCAAAGCAATTAGAATCATCAAGTCTATTAGCAAAGATAAATGGGGCAATCCTTGCACCGAACATGAGTATTAGATCAGATGGTAGTCAGAGAAAGCAGAATTTATCTGCTTTTGGATTTTCGCCAAGCGCACTTGGTATTGGCACTCAAGGGCAAGATTCGTCTAGCTCTGAATCTGTGATAAGTTTTGAGTCCAGCAACTTTAGTGCTAATCTTGTTATGCAGTGGGAGATAGATGTTTGGGGCAAGTTAAGGAACCAGCGAAAGGCTGCGTTTAAAAACTTTGAAGCTTCATACAATGAGCTCAGTTATTTACAGTTTTCATTAGGCGCTAGATTTGCTTTATCATATTACGACGCGGTAGAAGCTAAAATGCAGCAGTCACTTTCTGAACAGATATATCAATCAATAAAAGAAGTGCGCGACGTTGTATCAGAAAGGTATGAGCGCGGGTTAACCTCAAGTTTAGACCTCAGATTATCTGAATCTGCACTGGCCAATAGTGAATTACAAAAAATAAATCAATCCATTCAATCAGTAAAATTACTTAGAGATCTTGAAGTGCTTTTAGGAAAATATCCATCGTCATCACTTGTAATAAGCAAAACTCTTCCTCTTTCAATTCCTTCTGTTCCTGCAGGAATCCCCTCCGAACTAATAGAAAGAAGGCCAGATGTTAAGGCGGCAATCAACAGAATGGAAGCAGCAAGCTATGAGCATGTTCAATCGAAAAGAAATCTTTTTCCATCCTTTTCGTTGACTGCAACAGGTGGAACATCTGCATCAGATTTAAATAACATTCTCAATGGTGATTACTCTGTGTGGAATTTAGGAGCCAATATAACTGCTCCTATATTTCAAAGTGGGAGGTTGCGAAATAATGTTAAGCTTAAGAACAGTCAATTATCTATTTCTGAAATTGAGGCAGCAAAAACCATGATACGTGCTTTTTCAGAAGTTGAACAAGCCTTATTTGTTCAAAATGCAATCAAAGAACAGTTAAAAGCAGTTTCATCAGCTGAGCAGCAGTCAAAAGCAGCATATCTTTTGGCATTTGATCGTTATCAAAAAGGATTAACAGATTTAGTTACTGTTTTAAATAGTCAAAACCAATGGAGAAATACTCAGTCTTTACAAATATCAGTCCAAAAAAATCAAATTATGTCCTTTACTAATTTACTTCTAGCCCTTGGGGGTAACTTTTAATCATCTGAGAGTCTTATGAAAAAATTAATTAAAAAATATACTGCAACAACAATCGTGATGGTAAGTGTGGCAATTACTATTATTATGATTTTTGCTAAACCTGCGCCAAAGCCAGTTCAGGTAAAATTTGTTCCTCCTATGGTAGAGACCTTAGATGCAATACCCCAAACGTATAAGGTTATAATTAATTCTCAGGGAACTGTTGCACCTCAAAAAGAAATTACATTGACCTCTGAAATATCAGGTAAAATTGATTTTGTATCACCTAAAATTCAAAATGGATCCTCATTTAAAGCGGGTGACACCCTAATCATACTTGATCAAAGAGACTTTGAGTTAGCGCTAATTGCAGCTCAGTCTTCTATGTATCAAGCTCAAGTAATATTCGAAAGAGAACTAGCTGAATCTGAAATCGCAAAAAAAGAATGGAGTTCTATTCGCGAAGGAAATGCATCTAATCTTGCATTGAGAAAACCTCAACTAGATCAGGCTAAGGCAGCACTTGCAGCGGCAGAAGCTAACTATAAAAGAGCCTTATTAAATGTTGAAAGAACATTTATAGTTGCTCCATTTAATGGAAGAGTGAGAAGTGAATTTGTGGATGTTGGAATGGTCGTCGCGCCGGGAATTCCTCTTGCACAGATATATGCTCTTGACATGGCTCAAATATCTCTACCAATAGCTGAGACAGACATTAAATTTTTAGCCATACCACTTGATGGCAGTGTTATACCTACCCCAAAACAACCTTCTGTGATTTTGATGTCAAACTTTGCAGGTATAAACCAAGAGTGGAAGGGAAAAATTTTAAGATCTGCAGCTGAAATAGACTCTCGCACAAGAATGCTTTCTGTTATTGGACAAATACCAACTAGTCAGCCTTCAGGCCCTGGTTTTCCGATAAAAGTTGGAATGTTTGTTAACGCATCTATTCAAGGTAAAGTTTTCAATGATATTTATGTAGTACCCAGGGAAAAAGTGCGAGACAATGTAGTTTGGGTTCTTAACAAGGAAGGACTTCTCAGTAAGCGAGAGGTTACGGTGCTGCGTTATGAGAAGGATAAAGCTCTTGTTTCAAAGGGGTTTCTAGCTGGTGATAAAATACTTTTAACCCGACTTGATGTTCTTGTTGAAGGTATGAAGCTCCAGCAAAAAGGTAATTAAACCATGGAAAGAGTGATTAAATGGTTTATTACCAATACGGTCGCAGCGAATATGTTGATGTTCATCATTTTAGTGGCAGGACTACTTACGCTTCCTCGCTTGAAAATGGAGGTTTTTCCAGACCTTGCTATCGATGCGATAACGGTTAGTGTTCCTTACCCTGGATCATCACCAAGCGATGTTGAGGAAGGAATATGTTTTTTGATTGAAGAAAACCTTCAAGGCTTAAAGGGAATAAAGCGAATAACCTCGTTGGCTTCAGAAAATTTAGGAGTTACCACTGTTGAGGTTTTACCTGGTGAAGATATCAATGAGATTCAGGATAAAATTAAATCTCGGATTGATGCTATTGACAACTTTCCCGTTGACGCTGAAAAACCTATTATACAAAACATTACTCAAACTTCGGATGTTATAACAGTAGCTGTTTCAGGAAAGGTTGATGAAGAAAGCTTGGTCTCAATCTCTGATAGAATTAAGGACGAAATTGATGGGCTTCCTGAAATATCATTAACTCAAATCATAGGAAAAAAACCTAGAGAAATTTCAATTGAGATATCAGAAGAGTCATTACAAAAACACAAAATAACTTTTCAGGAAATTGCACGTGCAATTAATCAAAATTCTATGGATACGCCTGGAGGTGCAATAGAAACTGGGTATGGAGAAATTCTTATCCGCTCTAAGGGTCAAGAGTATGACGTTAATGGATTTGCGTCAATTCCCGTTGTATCGCGTTCGGATGGCTCTAACCTTTTTCTGGGTGATATTGCTAAGATATCTGACGGTTTCGCTGACGTAGATCTTTTTCAAAGTTTCAATGGAAAGCCTTCAATTTTAATAAGGGTATTTAGAGTTGGTGATCAAAGCGCTTTGGAAGTTGCAAGCTCGATAAAATCGTATGTAGAAAAAACCGCCCCTACGCTACCTGACGGCGTTGAAATAGGAACCTTTAGTGATGAATCTGTTCTTTTAAAGGGAAGAATAGATCTTCTAACTAAAAACGCATACCTTGGCCTAACTTTGGTTGTTTTAGTGTTAGCCATTTTTTTAAAACCCAAACTTGCTTTTTGGGTCTCATTGGGAATTCCGATATCATTTATGGGAGGGTTTCTTTTGATGCCTGCAGCTGATCTCTCCATCAATATGTTATCGCTGTTCACTTTTATACTAGTATTAGGTATAGTTGTTGATGATGCAATTATCGTTGGTGAGAATGTTTTCTTGTGGCGCGAAAGGGGTTTACCTCCAGAAGAAGCAGCATTAAAAGGCGCAAGTCAGGTTGCCATACCTGTAACTTTCGCTGTTTTAACAACAATGGCAACTTTTTCACCAATGCTAACCGTTAGCGGAAATCTTGGCCAGGTATGGAGAATCATACCGCTGGTTACAATTATTGTACTTATTTTTTCTCTAATAGAGTCTCTAACTATTCTACCTGCACACCTAGGTCATATTTCACTTGATAAAAAAAGTAAGTATTTATGGATTGAAAGTCTTGGAAAGAGTTGGGAAAGATTTCAAGATAAAGTTAAAAATACCCTACAATCATTTGTGATGAATCGCTACCATCCATTTTTAGAAACAACAATTAAACACTATAAAGTAACTTTAGCTTCTTCCGTTGGAATCTTTATTTTGACAATAGGTCTTTTGGCTGGAGGATGGATGAAATTCATATTCTTTCCGCCACTTGAAGCTGATTTAGTTAATGCTACGGTAGTATTCCCAGAAGGGTCACCAATTTCACAATCTCAAGAAGCTGTTAACTTGCTTCATAAATCTGCTGAAAAATTACGCGCAGAGCTCGCAGTAGAATACCCAGGTGAAGTGATATTTTCAAACGTAATCGCTACTGCAGGTGATCAGCCTATCAAAAGAGAAGCTGCACAAGATTCTGGACCAGGTGCAGGTTCGCCGTCTGATGGATCGCATTTAGCTGAGTATGCAATTGAGCTTTCACCTGGAGAAGTAAGACCGATAAGCGCAGTTGAGATTGCTCAGCGATGGCGAGAAATGACTGATCCTATTTTTGGTGCCAAAGAAATGGTTTTCACCACAGATCTTTTCTCTGCAGGCGATGCAATTAATCTTCAATTAACAAGCAGAAGTTTGAACGATCTAAATTCTGCGAGCACTCTATTAAAAGAAAGACTATCTAGGTATCCTGGCGTCATCGACATAAAGGATTCATTTGCTGTTGGAAAAGAAGAAATATCAATAAGACCTCTTCCAAGCTCAGCCAATTACGGCATTACAATGATCGATATTGCTTCACAGGTTCGGCAAGCCTTTTATGGTCTTGAAGTGCAAAATTTCCAACGTGGTAGAGATGAGGTTAAGGTATTTATTCGATATCCTGATGACGAAAGAAAAACAATTGAAAATTTAGAATCAATGTTCATTCGCACTCAAAATGGCTCTGAGATTCCACTTAGGCAACTTGCAACTCTTGAGTTTTCAAAAGGCCTATCTAGCATTAGAAGGGTAGATCGAAACCGAGCAATAAATGTTACAGCCAATGTCGATATTTCAAAAATAACCTCAAATGAGGTCTTGAGCTCTGTTCAGCAAACTGACCTTCCTCAGATACTTGATAAATATCCAAGCGTAAACTATTCTCTTGAAGGTGAGCAAAGAGAGCAAAACGAAAGTTTAGGATCAATTTTTAAGAATTTCTTCATTGCAATGATTGTAGTATATACACTGCTAGCAATACCATTTAGATCTTATCTACAACCTTTGATTGTCATGGGGGCCATTCCTTTTGGACTTACTGGTGCTGTAATAGGTCACATAATCATGGGTCAGAATTTGACGATTTTATCACTTATTGGAATAGTCGCTTTGGCAGGTGTAGTTGTAAACGATGCCCTTGTTTTAGTAGACTTTATAAACCGATATAGACTTGATGGGCATACGGTTAAAGAAGCAATTTTAGAAGCAGGCCCAAGAAGATTTAGACCCATACTTCTCACATCCCTCACAACATTCTTTGGTCTCTTGCCATTGCTGGTTGAAAAGAGTGTTCAAGCTAAATTTCTCATACCAATGGCCATATCACTAGCGTTTGGAGTTCTTTTTGCTACTTTAATAACACTAGTTTTTGTGCCTTCAGCCTATTTATTTGTTGAAAAAATTAAAGAAAAACTTTTGACAAAAGAGGTTTCTCCAATAACCGAACTAAATTAGTTATTAACTATGTTGGAGAGTGGAATCCATTTGGAAGCTACCGATGTCTCCGTACCAATTTCCGTCCAAGAAAAGAGTATCTGGTCTTTATGAGTTTCCATTTGAGGATATCCAGATATCCTTCCTTTTGAAACTTCAGCTATAACCATTGCATCTCGAATCGTAAGGTCATTTTTTATTTTTCTTACAACGATATTTGAACTTAGCTCTGAACTTTCTATCCAACTGACTAAAACCTCTGAATCATTAATCCAGTCAAGATCGACTCTACCTAATGGCATCCCGTTATCCACTCTGATAGGATTGGAAAATGTTTTTCCAAGATCATCTGAAAACGCCACATTTACTTTAGCCTCATCGTTTGCTGCAGTGTACCAAGCTATTGCTATTTGGTTGGAACGAATCGATAGCATTGGACCGTTTACTGGACATCCTGCAATCTTCCAGCCATCATTGTGAACTGAATAGGAGGGTTCCCATATATCTCCAGTTTTTCTAGCAATGTAAATATCTCTGATTTCTTCATTACTTCTGTCGCGGTAAGCGACCACTAAAGTATCCTTAAAGGAAACTGAAGAAGTTGGGCAGCACTCGCATACCTTTGGATCTATTAGATATTCAGGTCCAAGCTCACCGTTATTAGTAAATTCTCTATGATAAAGATTCATTTGACCATAATCATTTTTTCCATGACCCATTAGCATCTCCCTGCCATCGAGCCAAACAAGATCATGTTTTTTATTTCCAATACTTATTGACACAAAGCCATGCTCACCTTTTGTTGTTGTCGTATGTGGAATTTCAGATTTTGACCAAGAAAGACCATTGTCATAAGAAAATGATAAATGTATGTCATAGTCATAGGTTCCCAGTCCAGACTTTTTCAACCAATGAGCAACTAGGGTATCATCGTTTATTTTGTTTAAAGAAGGAAAATCGGCCCAATTAACAAAAAATGAACTGTCTATAGATATTACAAAAGGTTCAGTCCAAGTGTCATTTGAATAAACTGATCCCATTACAGACCAATTCAAATGATCGACTTTTTCAAACCAACTTGCTGTTAAATGCTCTGATTTACTAGATGTAATCCTTGGAAATCTACTTCCAGATTGAGCGCTGGGTATGCTTTCAAAATCTCTGGCGCAACCAGATAAAAATAGAAATGAAATCAATATATTTTTCAATGGTCGTGTCTAAACAAAGTAATATACAGCCCCCGTAAGTGCAGCTGAGATAATTAAGCCATTGAAAACAATTTGAAAAGCTTTCTTCCTTTGTGACTTCAGAAAATAAGCGTCCCTCTCACGCTCATATTTTGTCCCCATATGTTTGATGCCTAACGTTGAATAAACAATACAGGTTTTGCTGTACGCTTCAAGCAGTGAAACTGACATTACTATTGATGGAAGAAATATTAGAATCTTCCATATTCCAATGTCATAATTCATGATAAAGATAAGCGATAGTAAAGTAAGGCATAAACTGATGTATCCTGAGGTTTTGCGATACTTTATTTGACTTCCACCTATATTTGGGCAGCTATTCATTGAAACAATTTACATTGTCATTTATATATATAATTAATTATTATATTTCAATAATCGATAAAAGGAGTTACAAATACAAACCAAAGAAAAATTAGAGCTAGGTTGGAAATATCTTTCAACTATTTTATTGTTTGTTTTAGGAGTCATGTTTATTCGTTCAGCTGATAATAATTCGATGAAATCCTTTTCTTTTAATAAAAAAGACGATATGGTTTTTATCATGGATAAAAAGGTTAATCCTAATGTTGATGAATTGGATGTAAAAGTTCAAAAAGAGATAATCAATGGTGATACAGTGATGAATGTTACAGTAAACGGGGAAGAAATAAATTCTGAATCTTTCCTTGAGGACGATAATAAAATTAGCTGGACTGATGAAAATGGTGACAAAAAAATAATAATGATTAAAATGGATGCATCACAAAAAGACGACCCTATGAAAAAGGAAAAAAAGATCATCCGTAAAAGAGTAGAAAAGTCATCTAAATAATTTTATTTATCTTGACTAAGGGTAAAAACAGAATTTTAATATGGTCATTATTCCCTTTATTGATCCCTTTGATTGCCATGGTCATCTCGGATGAAGTGCAATGGAGCGCATTTGATTTTTTAATTATGGGTGGCTTACTGATTTCCTTTGTATTAATTGGAAACTACATTTACACCTCTTTCAAAGATCAAAAAAGGACGTGGCTTTTATACATTTTAGTACTAGTATTTTTACTTGTTTGGGCTGAACTAGCAGTGGGAATTTTTAATTCGCCCATAGCTGGTAGTTGATTGAATTCAATTTATGAAATGGTAACGGATCAATTCAGCCTTGCAAGAACCAATCCTTATAAAAACCACGTAAAACAATTACGCTCTTTCGTTAAATTTCCACTTAACTGAAAAAGGCTAATAATGAAAATCTCAAGAAATACGTTTTACAAAATATCTTTTCATGTTTTATTTTTAATGTTCATATCATGCGATGAGACCATCCAAGAAAGTTGCCCTGAGCCTAAGTTTGGAGATTTTATATCTATTGTTGATAAAGGTGAAATGACAATTGACTATATTGAAGGTCTAAAGCCAAGCTATGGACTTCCTGACGATTTTGAAATATCCTACGACATCAAAATATATTCTGTAGATTATAAGACTACAGATCCAAATGGGAATGAAGCAATAGCGTCAGGCGCTATTTATATCCCAATGAATACCGGCAAAGAGTCTCTGTCTCTAGTCTCTGGACAGCACGGTCTTACCATACAAAAAAGTGATGTTGCTTCCTTGATCCCAGCATTAGGCTACCTAGGGGTTTTTGGTGCAAGTATTGGATACGCGGTTATTCAGCCTGATTATTTAGGTTTGGGCAATTCTGATTTCCCTTACTATCCAGTATATCAAAAGTCTAACGGAAAAGTCCTTTTGGATATGGTAGATGGAGTTAATGGATTTGCTTGTGAAAATGATATAAAACTTAATGATAATTTGTTTCTGATTGGATATTCGAACGGAGGGTACAACTCAATAGCAATGCATGAAGAGCTTTTAAGTAGGCCGAGAGATTTTGATATTGATGCCAGCGTAGTGATTGCAGGATACTATGATTTAGAGCGGAAAAAAGACTTCAAATATCCTGAAGTTATTGAAACTCCTGCATGGGCGATTTATCATTCATATGTAATTGATAAAACGTACAATTTGAATATAATCGATAAAATCATTCAAAAACCGTATGTTGATAACCTCGATGATTTGTTCAGCGGAGAATACAGCGCCACCTATATTGACCAAAAACTTACAAGGTATACTGAGCAGCTATTTACTCATGAGTTTTTGAATGAATATGAGACTCTAGAAATTTTCGATGATTATAAAAAAGCTATTAATTCAAATTCACTTATGAACGCCAATATTATTGGAGATATTTTCCTTATTCATAGCAAAGAAGATGAAGTTGTTCCTTACGGTCAAAGTCAAAATCTATTTGAATCAATCAAATCTAAAGGGGGAAATGCTGAACTGGTTTTGCTTGAAAAGGGAAAGCATTCACCACAAGATTATGTAATGTCAGTAGTGGATGCATTAAAATGGCTTGAGCAGTATGATTGAAAAATTATACCATAATGTTGAATAATGCGTAAGTTGTCCAAATGAAAAGTAATGAGAAAGTTAGCTCAAAAGAGGTAGGTCTTGAGATAGGTTTAGTCATCAGCAGATTCTTATATAAGACTGAGCATCTGCATTATGGTTACTGGCCTGATGATCTTGAAATTATCCCTGAGAATGTTAGAAAAGCTCAAGATCTTCACTCTAAGCTCATCATAGATTCTATCCCTGATGATGTAGAGACTATACTAGATATTGGAAGCGGTTCAGGTGGATTAGCAGAAAAACTTATTGAAAAAGGCTTCAATGTTCACTGCGTGTCTCCTAGCGATTATTTAGCTGATGCTATTGAAGAAAAACTTGGAGATAAGGTCAAAGTCTATAGGTCAACATGTCAAGATCTTGAGCTCGAACAAAAATACGATCTTGTTATTTTTAGCGAGAGCTTTCAATACGTTCAAGTAAATCAAGCCATTGAAAAAAGTATCGAGGCATTAAAGCCAAATAAGCACCTTCTAATCTGTGATTTCTTTAGACAGCCAGGGACCGGAAGACGTCCTTTGGGAGGAGGTCATGGTTGGGATTGGTTTCAAAACGCACTCAAGGATTACCCTTTAGAGGAAATTATAAATACGGATATTACCAAAGAGACAGCCAGAACTATGGACATGCTTAACGACATGTTAAGCAATGTCGCCTTACCTATAAGTTCATTATCTGGAAGATATATGGACAGTAATTTTCCAAAAACAATGAAGATTTTTCGATGGGTATTTCGTAAGCAGCTTACCAAAATCGATGAAATCTATTTTTCGGGTCATCTTACTTCAGAAATGTTCAATAAAATGAAAACGTATAGACTTTTACTTTACAAACTTGCAAGCAAATAAATGCGAGATCTCCAAGAAAAGGTCAAAAACTTTTGCAAGGATCACGACCTTACTTCATCTTCAGAAATAAGATTATTAGACACAATTTCAGAACTTGGCGAAGTTGCTAAAGAACTTTTATTATCATCAGACTATGGAAAAAGAACCACTAAAAATAATGATCGTATTGAGGAAGAGATAGGCGATACCATTTTCTCGCTTATAGCTTTATCAAATTCCTTTGAAATTGATATGGAAGCTGCTTTGAATAAAGTCTTAAAAAAATACGAATCTAGAGCTGTTAGCGATTCTATTGGATCAAGAAAGAATGGCTAAATCAATTTTAATTGCCCTTGGAGGTAATGCTCTATCGCCTAAAGAAGAAGCGGGTACTATATATCAACAATTTGCCCATACTCGCGAAAGCGTTGATAATATTATGCACTTTGTTCAATTGGGATATAATATTTGCCTGACCCATGGAAATGGTCCACAAGTTGGTGATGAGCTTTATCGCATGGAGCTTACCCATGAAACAATTCCGCCTTTACCCTTAGGAGTATGCGTAGCTGAGACCCAAGGATCAATCGGTTATATGGTTCAGCAATCTTTGCAAAATGTATTAAAAGAAAAGAAAATTGATCGCGAAGTGGTTACTTTAATTACTCAAACCATAGTCAATAAGAATGATCCATCAATTAATGATCCTCAAAAATTCATTGGAAGGAGATACGAAAAAACCAAGGCTCAAGCCCTGGCAAGTCAATTCAATTGGACAATTAAAGAACAAGAGCCTGGCAGTTGGAGGCAGGTCGTTCCTAGTCCAATTCCAGAGTTTATTGAACATGGCAGATCGATTCAAACGTTAGTAGATAGTGGTACCATTGTAATTGCTTCCGGGGGTGGAGGAATACCTACGTTTTGGAACGAAGAAAATAAGCTTGAAGGTTTGAACGCGGTTATAGACAAAGACCTATCTGCAGCTCTACTAGGTAGAGTTATTAAGTCTGAAGAATTATGGATTATAACTGACCTTGATCAAGTATGCTTGAATTTTGGAAAATCAAATGAACAGCCTTTGTTAAAAATTACTTTAGATGATGCAAAGAAATATTTTGACGAAGGTCATTTTCAAGAGGGAAGTATGGGGCCAAAAATTAAAGCCGCAATGTATTTTCTTAAACACCATGGTAAGAAAGTTATTATTACTTCTATTGCTGGAGTAGTAGGTGCAATCAACGGTTCTAACGGAACAACAATTACAAAATGAAATAATTAGCAAGGAGACACAAGTGATTAAAAGATTTTTTCAATTAAATGCTATTCTTTCAGCTGCAATTATAGCGCAAGACAAATTTATTTTTGAACCGCCCCAACTTGAAGTGGAGCTTGGTGAAAGTAAAACTGTAATCATTAAACTGGTTAACGAAAAAAATGCCCTCGTTAAATCTAGTTTTTCAATGTATTCAGCGCATGACCCTGGTGTTGGACCCACCCCAGATTGGCCTGGTACAAGTTTATCTATCAACCCTAGAGTAAGCGATGGGTCTGGAAAGACTGCAGTAGCAATTAAGCCAAATCGATCAGGTAAACTTAAATTGAAAGTTCGAAGTGCAAACGGAGCGATCGGGGAAATGACCGTATTAGTTCCAAAGCCTTCTGTGAAAAAGTTGGATATTTCAGAAGTCCCCTCAAAAGTTTACGTAGGCACCTTTGTCCCAATGAAATTTAAGGTTATCGATGCCGCCAATAATTTAAGAGATGATGTAAAGTTATCAATTTCTTCAAGCGATAATAAGAAAGGAAAAATTGACTCCTTCAATACATTTGAGGCTAAAAGAACAGGAACAGTAAGAGTCACAGTTAAAGCTGAAAATATAACCCAAACTTTTAAAATTAAAATAGTAAGCAATCCCGTTAGGCAAGTGTCCATCGGTTTTCAGAAAAATGAAATTCGAACCGGTGATGTACTGCATATTAAAGCAAAGGCTCTGTCTGCTAATGGAAGTTTGATTGAAGACGCTCCCTTGGATTATGCCTATTTTGGAAAAGCTGGATATGGAGATTATGGACTTCCAGCATCTGGTTATATCACTGAGGATGGAAGGTTTGTAGCTGAGACCCCAGGACTTTACACTTTAGTTGTATCATCTGGTAATTTTTCATCTCAGAAAAAAGTTAATGTTGTATCAAGAAATGTGAAAAAAGAAATCCGCATGGTTGGTCATGGTCTGGTTTCAAATGTGAAGTCTGGAGATTTGTGGGTATGGCCAGGAATAGGAAAACATAAAGGAAAAGATTTTGCAGCGACAGGAAGCATTTTTGGTGATGGAGAAGCATACTTTTGGGATGTTTCTGATCCTGAAAATTTAAAAATAATTGACACCGTTAAGGTGGATGCTAGAAATGTCAATGATGTGAAGGTTTCTGAAGATGGAAAGATAGGAGTGATAACGCGAGAAGGCGCTTCTAATAGAAAAAATGGGTTTGTTTTGCTCGATGTCTCAGACCCATACGATGTGAAAATTATATCAGCATTTAATGATGATCTTACAGGAGGCGTTCATAATACTTTCATTTATGATAATCATGTGTACGCAGTAAATAATGGCCGAAAATATGATATAATAAACATTGAAGACCCAAAAAATCCATTTAGAGTTGGAGTTTTTGAATTGAATACTGCCGGACATGCTATACATGATGTATGGATTGAAAATGGTATTGCATACTCTTCAAACTGGAGAGATGGTATTGTAGCTGTTGATATTGGAGGAAGCACTTCAAATGAGAAAGAAAGCTCTGATATTGGCTATAATCCGCTGCTTCTAAAAGCGGGGAATGGAAGCCCATCAAACCCAGTTCAGCTAGCCTCTTTTCCAGATTTCAAAGGTAGGAATCATTCAGCCTTTCCTTTTTCCAGTAAGTCAACAGGGAATTTTTATATTATTATGGGTGATGAAGTTTTCCCTAATGGATTAGAAAACCTTATAAATAACAAACCATCTCAACCTCGCGGAGGTTTCCATTTTATAAATTTTAGCGATCCAGAAAATCCTGTTGAAGATGCGGCGTATATTGTGCCTGAGGCTGGAAGCCATAACCAGTGGGTTTATGGGGATGTATTGTTAGCTGCTTTTTATCAGGGAGGCATAAGAATCCTTGATATTTCAGGGGAACTTCTTGGAGATCTCTACAAGCAGGAAAGAGAGATTGGCTATTTTTTACCGCAACACAGAGAGGGGATAATTCCTAATGCGCCAATGGTATGGGGAGCGCAGCCCTATAAGGATTACATCTTCTTATCAGATATGAACAGCGGACTTTATTGCATTGAGATTATGGATTAGTCTAAAGCTTAGAACTATAAATTATTAATTAGTTTTAAGCATTTTTTCAACCTCGAGAGCATGAAGCTCCTCTTGACCAATCATTCCTCGGGCATATTCCTCAAGGTAGACAGATTGATTTCCAATAAGTTCTAACAATTCATAATAGTGCTTTATTGCCTGCTTTTCATGCTCAAGGCTTTCAGCTAAGATCTCTTTGGTGTCATGCTTGAAGGTTTCTTTGATGCTAGTTAGATTAAGTGGCGGGTGACCTCCTAAGCCTGTGATATGCTCCCCTGCGAGATTAGCGTGTTGTAAAGATTCAGTGGCTTGCGCCTTAAAAAAGTCAACCAGAGGAAGTCTATTATGTCCAAATATCATTAATGAGTAATGTGTATATCGTATCACTCCTGATAATTCAAGATCAAAAATTTCAGTTAGTTTTTCAATTATTTTTTCTTTATCCATTGTTTCCTCGTTTTATTTTATCATTTCAATAGCTGCTATGGCAACCTCATATCCTTTATTCTTTTTCATATCCTTACTAGATCTTGCATAGGCAAGCTCTGAATTTTGACAGGTTAAAACGCCGTAAAGAATAGGTATTTGTGAATTAATTGATATATCCATAATTCCTCTTGTTACAGCATCTGCAATGTAATTATAATGATCGGTTTCTCCTTTAATAACACACCCTAATGTTATTATAACCTGATACAAACTATGTTTGTTTGAAAGCAGTTTTTTGGTTTGGTAGGGAATTTCAAAGGCTCCAGGAACAATATGTGTTTCAATTTTATCATCAGAAAAACCATTTTGATTAAGTGCGGTAACACACCCTTTGTAAAGCCCATCTGTTATTTTAGAGTTAAAACTACTTTTTACAATTGCGATCATAGGTCTAGTAAATGCCCTAGTTTATTTTTTTTTGTTTCTAGATATTTTCTATTTTTTTCATTGGGTTTGACTTCAATAGGCTTTCTATCAACAATTTTTAATCCGTGCCCTTCGAGTCCAATGAGCTTTTTAGGATTGTTTGTCATAATTACTAACTGCTTTGCACCA
>TARA_B100001121_G_scaffold225686_1_pt1 | contig 25544 bp, 25 predicted proteins | sample TARA_B100001121 | Tara Oceans TARA_B100001121 (sample SAMEA2622817) | marine metagenome | biome: marine biome (ENVO:00000447); feature: surface water layer (ENVO:00002042); material: "saline water (ENVO:00002010), including plankton (ENVO:xxxxxxxx)" | depth 5 m
CAAGGTCAAGGTCAAGGTCAAGGTCAAGGTCAAGGACAAGGACAAGGACAAGGGCAGGGTCAAGGACAGGGACAAGGACAAGGGCAAGGACAGGGACAGGGTTCGGGTCAAGGTCAGGGTCAAGGTCAGGGGCAGGGTCAAGGACAAGGCCAACAACAGGGTCAAGGTCAAGGACAACAAGGACAACAAGGACAGCAAGGTAATCAAGGACAGCAAGGACAGCAAGGCCAACAGGGTCAAGCAGGTCAGCAAGGACAACAAAGCGGTCAAGGTCAAAATGGACAACAAGGACAACAGGGGCAACAAGGCCAACAACAAGATAATGGACAAGGACAACAACAACAAGGCGGCGAACAAGGCGGCCAACAAGGGCAACAAGAAGGCCAAAATCAAGGCGGAAACAATCAAAACGGTCAAAATCAGCAACAACAGGGACAGACCCAAAACGGTCAGCAAGGGCAACAAGGTCAGCAAAATGACCAACAACAAGGTCAGCAATTAGATGACCAAGACCAAAACGGCGATAACGACAACGATGGTGACGGCATTCCCGATGAATTAGACAACGATGATGACAACGATGGAATCCCCGATGATGTGGACTCATCTCCGCAAGACCACGATAATGACGGCATTGATGATGCCGAAGACGACGATGATGACGGCGATGGCATCAATGACCGTGAAGAAGTTAATGATGGCAACGACAACACCGATATTTACGACCACGACAATGACGGCATTCAAGACCGCTTTGATTTGGACATTGACAATGATGGGATTGACAATTACAAAGACAAGTATGATAATGGTTCGGATGCAAGCCGTGACCACGATAATGACGGTCTAAATGATGGCGTTGATACAGATGATGACAACGATAACATTCTTGATGTTGATGAAGTGGGCGGTGCGTGGGCTTCCTATCGCTATGACCACGATAATGACGGCATTTGGGATGCTACCGATACCGACGATGATAACGATGGCCTTTCCGATTGGTTTGAGAACAACGATGGCAACGATTTGACAGGTCAATTTGACCATGACAACGACGGCGTAAGCGATTACCTTGACGATGACGATGATGGCGATGGCATCCTTGACATCTTTGAAGCGTGAATCACATCGTTTAGATAGCAACACCGACAATGGATTGTTATGTCCATACGGAGGCAAGCCTATCAATGGGAGATTGCTGATTTAGGGCAATTACCTGCGAAACGCTTAGAGGAATTGGAAGCCCCACAATCTATTTTTACATCAGGTTTTGGAAATGCAACCTTAAAAGCCCGATTACGCACTAAACCTACCGAGTATATCGTTATCAAATACTTCGGTTCAACCCCCGGATTTTATGGAACAGGCAACGATTGGGTGCCGGGTGGTTATGTCAATTTCCAAATCGGTGTCACATCTTATTTCCTTGACCCCGATGGAAGACCCGGACAGGGATTATCGGGTTCTGCCGCACCCTATCCAATTTCCACAAAATATGGCCCCGCTTTTGCTTCCGATTGGGATATTGAGATTCCACCCGATACAGATTGGGACATCAAATACTTCGTTTCAAATGGTTTAGTGGATGCTACCGACAGATTTCCCGAAAACGATGTTTCATTTACAGTCGGAGATGCTTTGTGAGGGTGAATTGAAATGGGTCTTGCTTATAGATTAGATACTACGGCCAACCCGTATGTCACGCAAGGATTGTCAAATTATTTTGTCAATTTCCCTGCACAACAAGTCGCCTCTAAGGTTTCTTCGGGTGGCGACCCAAATACAGGTTGTTCGTTTTTTGACCAATTACAAACTGATAAAGGCCGACCTAACGGATGGGAGTTTCGTTGGTGTGGTAAGAAAGGCACAAGCAAACAATCATGTCAAGGCATCTTTCCCACAGGTGAGTTTTGTATTAGGGACATTACTTTTGTTAATGGATATTACGCCATTGTAGGTTCTTACAAGGCTACTTTCCTTGATTTGTATGGGGCAGGTAGTCATGGTTTAGCATGGGATGGTTTCTTAATGATGTATCGGGGTTTTTCGGACAATTTTGCCGTTCCTTTTGGTGAGGATGGATTAGTCCCAAATGACTTCGTATCTTCAACAGGTATCGGCATCCTTCCAATGCGAATGCCTTACGACATTTTACCATCCTCCAATTCGGCTACTACGGAAGCGATGGATGATGTCGGATTATACACGGTGGATGTTTGGAGAGGTAGCCCTACAATTACGGCTGTTCCACAACCCGGCGGTGGCGACCCTTTTGAAGCCTTCAACATTCAATTATGGTTAGGTGGGACTCAAGGAGTGAGCGACCCTGTGGCTCAAGGAATGACTTACACCAACATTGACCGTATTGCTTTCGGGATGGTAGGTGTTTTCGGCACAGTCACATATCCCGAAGTGCAAGGCGGCGTTTTAACAAGGGAACAAAGCACAGAATACTATCTTGACTTTAACATAGACCCAAATTCCGAGCCACCCCTCGGAACTTCACTTCCTTCTTATGCTTTGAAAGGTTCAAGGGCTTCCATCACCACTTTTGATACAAGAGCCAATCAAACAATTAAGTTTGCTTGGAAAGCCACCGCTAATGATACGATGTATCAAGGCCCTGCGGCGGGAACTTGCATTTTGTGGAGAACTTGTGATATGGATGTTCAAATGAGCATTTCGGGTCAAGAAAGAGGCGGAAATGGCGGGGCTTACAATTTCCAAATTTATGAGGATGGTTGGCTACCTAACGGAACGAATCAATGCACAGGAGATACTTCGGCTGATGACACTACGGCGACTACATGGAATTACTATCCAAGACGATTTATGGATGTGCAAGCATATTCGGCGGAAACGACAAAAATTGCGGGTGTGAGTCAAATTGCCTTTACTCCTTGTATGTTTGCGGGTGATATGTGGGTAGGAACAGACGACCCAACGGTGGCAAGTCCATCAGCAAAAGTATTCCCTGCGGGGTATGCGATGTGCCTTGAGCCACTTAGGGTGAACATTGATGACTTTTGTAATCCCGGCGGTGTTTGTTTCCTCAATCCTTTTATGCAAGGGTTCACCGCACAAGTTTCATTTAAGGGGGCAGGGGCAGGGGCAACAAATCCCACCATCATTGTCCAAGATACTGTAAAAGCGTGTATCAAAACATCAGGAGGGGCGTTGAATTTTGACAGTTTAGCCAATTCCTATTTTGCTTTCGCTACGCTTGCTTACGAAGAAGTAGGAACAGATTATGATGCGGCAAGTTTTAACCCTTCTCAACGACCTCCTTTGCGTTATTTTTGGTGCAACGCTATCAAATATACCGATAACACTATTGGATGTGGAATTTTCCGATATGAAGAAAGTCCATTAGAAAATGACCTCTCCGTTTTTGGATTCGCTTTCAATGGTCAGCGTCTTTCCTCCGCAAGTGACACTCTCATTCCAATTGAAATGCCGAATAAGTGGACAGCCAAAATTAGCCAAACCCGAACTTTTACCACCCAAGAAGAAAACAATGCCAAAAGCCTTTTTGAATCTCCCGGTGGCCTGTTTGTGAACGATGAGCAAGTATTCAATAGCCGAAATGGTGAAGCCGTAGGAGTCCGAAACAATTATCCTCGTTTGGGTGTTGAACCTGTTAATGAGTTTGATTACGACCCTACCTTAAACGCTCTTGCTCAACAAGGGGCGAAAACTCAAGAAGCACAAGGTTGTATGGGCTACAAATCCACTACCATACCTGCCGACCCTTCTTCCAATGGCGAACCTATCGTAGTCGTTTTTGATTCGGGCGGAGGATGGTTTAGAGATAGTTTTTTCCCCGTCACAAGTCCAAATTATGCCAATCCTCCTACTTATTCTAACTCCCTTCAAAACAGGGGTGCGACTTTTAACTCCAATATCCTCGTTGATAAAGATTCCACCAACCGTGTCGCATTAGGTTGTTCATGGGATAATGACCGTGACCAATGGATTTTCCTTTTCGGAAATTATTCGGGAGTGGCTGAAAATCAACAGTCAAGTTTAGTTTCCGTGACTTCCACATTTACGAATTCAGCAAGATACGGTTCGGCTTATCTTGACCAAACAGGTAATTTCAACAATAGCCCCTCCGCCTTCAACAACATTATTTGGAAGTCCTTCCCTATGACAAATAATCTTGACGGCATCGTTATCTTTGGACAAACCAATAGTGGCTCAACCAATATGCAAAATCCGGGAAGTATTGCTTACACAACTGCCAACATAAATGCTAAAACAGACCGCCCTCAAGAGGTATGGGCGAGAAATAGTGGAACAGGAACAAGAGCCTTCCCTACACAAACGGGGTCTTGTGAAGATGCAAGCGACCCCGCTACCATTCAATATACTCCTTCATCAATCAATTGGTATAATCTTGACGGCTCAACAGGTCGTGAAGCCTTCGTTTGGGTGGATTACATCTTGTTTGACGGTGCAGATGCCGTCATCGCTACGAAACTCCGTGAAAGGGGCATGAAAGTGAGTATTGATGCGGTGGAATGGTTCAAAAGAAAAATTATCAATTCGGGCGACTTGAATATCAAAGCGGAAGAAATTGAGATGTGGATGCGCCAACAACAAGATGAATTCTCAATGATGATGCGAGATGCTGAAAGGCAAGGCCGTGTCCGTAAGAAAAAGAAGCAAGTGTCGGCTTATGGATTAACCATGTTGGATTCTATTAACACGGACTTTGAAGATAAGGAAATTCAAGAGTTTATGCAAGATTACCTGCCTAAGTCCCGACCTCCAACGCCCGAAGAAGAAATGATTGAGCGACAAAGAAAAGGCGGATATTCACCACAGGCTAAATCTTACTTTGACGAAGTGTTTGAACAATAATCAAAATGAGGCCCTGACCGGGAAGACGAAACATATTTCCGCTTTTAGGTAATCTAATGAGCAATTTATCCGATATTTTAGATATGAGAACGAAGAAATAGGACATAAATGCGGTGCGAAATTGAAACCCAATTAGACCTCCCAATGTGCTTAGATGATATTTGCACACCGATGGAGATTCCTATTTCGGGAGATTTTATGTTGCGAAACATTGAAGTTAATGCTTCCCAAAGCCCACTCTCTCATTTGTGTTCTATTTCTATTTCTTTTGGTAGTGAAATCGTTTATGACGGCCCAATCGGAGAACATGGATTCGTCATGCAAATTACTGAATTAGAACCAAGAGGGGATTATTCCCTTAAATTTTCCGCCAATTGTTCCAAATTGCATTCTTTGTTAAGTGAACCTATTGACCCCGTTAAACTTGTCATTCGTGGCTACGAAGAAATTGAGGAAGAATTGAATTTCAATCATGGGTTTTCTTTGGAGTGGGCTTAATGGAAATGTGCGCCGAAGATACATTGGGTCAAACATGGGATTGCTTACGAGAGTCCAATGGAGAGTTTTTACCATTTATACTCATGGCGGAATGCTTTTTATGGATTTTTGCCATAGCGGGCGGTCATTTTGGAATCAAAGAGTTCAAGAAATGGCGCAATCAAAAAAAGATGGAAAAGCGTATGAAAAATAAATGGAAACATGATTAACAGAAGGATTAGATAGCGAACACCCCTATTATCCATCATGCTGATTCTTTTCACAGGGAAAGGTGGCGTAGGAAAATCCACGATTTCTGCTACTACGGCGGTTCATCATGCTTCGCAAGGAAAGAAAACTATCCTCGTTTCCTCCGACCCTGCACACTCAACAGACGATGTTATCGGACAAAAGATTGGATTTACCCCAACGGAAATCGGAGAAAATCTATGGGGACTCAATATCAATGCTGAAAAGCAAGCCAAAGATTTCTTAGAAAGGATGAATGAGGGAATGATGAAATTGACAGCCAATGTTCCGGGTTTTGACCCCGAAATTTTGGGCGATATGGCGGGATTTCCGGGCATGGAAGAATACTTTGGCATGGAAATGATTTATACGCTGATGACCGATGCAAGTTATGATGTCGTGGTTTTTGATACTGCGCCTACGGGACATACTTTGAAGATGCTAACCGCCCCCGATGCCATTCGTGGTTTCATTTTACGAATCCTTCGTATGAAGGCTAAGATAGAAAATTTGAAAGGTTTCGTTTTCCGAAGAAAATCCGAAACTGCCAAAGTAGTAAAAGAGTTAGAAGAAATTTGTGAACGCATTGAAACTTTCAAGAAAATGTTGCGAGGTGATGATTGTTCTATTAACTTAGTTTCCATCGCTTCCGAAGCAGGGTATCAAGAGTGTTTCCGAACCATCAAATTTTTGAATCAAATTGAATTACCCGTCAAACATATCCTTGTTAATCAAATTGTTCCCGATTTTGGCGAGGAAGTTTGGGCTACGGTGGATGAAAACCCTGCCGCCGCCATGACGCATCGGAGATACCAAATCCAACAACCTTACTTAGCCCAATATCGTTCCCTTGCTTCCGATTATCAAGTGAGATTGGTAGGAATCACCCATGTTCCCTTTGAACCGATGGGATTACCTGCTTTGGCTAAACTTTCAACCCTCGTATGGGGTTCTAAGGGGATGATGTAATGGAATTATTAACTTGGTGGATTTCTTTATTAACGATTCTATTCATCATGGAATCAGCGTTGGTTTTATACTTCGTGAGATGGATTTTATGGCGATGGAATACCTCAATTCAAGAATTGTTGGTAGCGCATTATTCAAATAGTGAGTCCAACAATGAGGAAGAATGATGCGACTTACTTTTGATTGGGATTCGGTGGGTCTTGAAGACACTATCGTTCAAAACGGATTAGCCAAATTATCACATGATTTTCCCGCTTACGATGTTTATTATAGGATTTCAGCAAGTGGGACAGGAATACACGCCATCATTTCTCCCCCAAATTCACGAACCCCTACACCAATTGAGATGGATAGTGAGGATGCGTTGAATTACCGAAAGCAAATGGTATCTTTCGGGTTAGAAGATGAATGGCGATTGAAAGGAGATATTGTGAGGGTTGAGCGAGGAATGCCGACTTCGCAATTGTGGGAATGGAAGGATGGAAAGCAAGCGGGTGCGTGGGTGAAATACAATGTTGAGTGAGCAAGAGCAAAAAGAAATGGCGATGGTTTTTGAATTACAAGCCTTTCAAGAAAATCTCGTTTGGATGGTTGAAGATGTTGGAGAAACGGTGGATGGTATGGTTGTGGTTAAGGCTCTAATTGAAGGTCGCAAAGTTTATTCAGTTCCCAAACAAGGATGAAGGTTTAGATACAAGTTTCACCTATACGCATAACATGAACGCCGAAGAAATGCGATATTGGCCCCGTCTTGGAATTTATGTTAGCCGAACTGATGCAGAATCTTACTGTTCCAAAGTGGGAGGACAGCATACTCATCTTGATGACGACCTTGAGGAATTCGTTCCCGTAGCAACCCATGATGAGAAGGCACTTTTAACAGAAGTCGCTACTCTTTTTGACAATCCTCCTGTGGAAGCCCCTCCACTCTCCGATGATATTCAAATTATGCTGAAAGCAATTGAATTTGAAGAAAATCGTGTTTCCATAATCAAAAAGTGGATTAAGGAAGATGGAATGGACAAGCAAGAAGCCAAAGACCGTTTTCAAAAAGAAATGGATGTGTTGGTTCGTGAAGCCCTTGACCTTCCCGAAGAAACTGAACAAGAGCGAGAATATCGTGAAAGGGCGGCTAAGGTTGCGGAAGAACGAGAAGCAAAATTGGCGGCGTTAAAAGATGGAAGCGACTCCGAAGAATGAGGCGGGTCAAGTGACCGCTTCACGCCCACTTGATATGACCGAAACATTGGTTTTCATCATTGTGGACTACATGCTTGACCATGATGGCTACGGCTATTCCACGCAAATTTCCGAATATGTCGTTTCAAACTATCCCCGAAGATATACAAGTCGGGAAGTCGTAGGAATCTTACGAAATCGCCCTATGTTTTGTCATGCACAATCAAATGAAAGACGAGCAGGTAAAAAGTGGCGACTTGATTTGCTTGGTTGGGATAGGTATTTGAAAAACTCAAGAAACAAAGATTTGCCTTCCAAAGCGAAATCTTGGTCGTTGCCCGAAAAGGTTATCAAACTAAAAATGGCTCAAATTGCGGCCACGCTAACGGCTCTTGAAGGTTTAGACCCCGATAGTGTGGATGCGGTCTATGAAGCCATTTCAGCCGTTTGGTCATAGAAAAGGCTAAATAGTAAAGAATTTGAGAATGGTTTATGGGGAAGGGTAAGGTGCGTAGCATCGTTATTGAATATGATTCTTTTGAAGAAAGGAATGTAGCGATGGGTCGGACAGTAAAGAAAAACACTATCCGCCGAATTATTTCGTGGACTTCTAAAAATGGTAAGACCAATTGGAAAGAGTTAAAATGTCCACAAAATTCATTTCACGGAGTTAGTGGTTATTATCGGACATTGGGATTGGATGTTCAATTTTACAATCGGACTACAAAGACATTCCATAGAAATCTCCCAAATTGATGAACCTTTAGATAACAAGACCGACAATGAGTGTCTATGTTCTTCGTGAGATGCTACCAAAAAGGTGCGGCAAAATCGGGAACAACAAATCTTGCTGAATGGGATGATTGTCCCAATCTTAACGACTTTGTTTCCCTATGCGAAGCCAATGGTGAAGGAAAATACATTCTATTTCAAAGAGGAAAGGGCATTCGTGGAATGAAGAAGGTCAATGAATACATTGTCGCTAACTGTGACTCTCGTAGGGAACAAAATCGGGTAAATAATGGGTCAATGTCCGATTTATTAGTATTTGCGGCAGAAGAAATAGGAATTGAAGTCCCAACATTCGCTTTGAAAAAGAATGTTAAGGCTGACACTTTAGAAGATTCCGAACTTCTTGATGTTATGGAGTCAATGGTGGATTCCAAAGTTTCTAATGCCGAAGAATTTGAATCATTTTCCAAAGACCTCAAAACTATGCTCGCTGAAATTCGCAAGCGTGGTATGTCCTCCAAAGGATATTCCGAAGCAGTAGCCAAGAATGCCGAAGGAGAGTCCGTTGCTACAAAAGGGATGGGCTTTGCCGCAGGTCTTGTAGTCGGTGGCTTAACAGGCGTAGGGGCTACCGCCTTTCACTACCGAAAGAAGATTGCCGACATGGAAGAACGCTTTGGCGCACTTGAAGCATCTATGGCTGAAACCGAAAGGACAGTTAAGAAGCAACAAGCGGAAATGGAAAAAGAAAAGAAGGCTACCGAAGCGGTTCGTCAATTTGACAATCGTTTGAATTTGGATGCTTCCTTCCTCCGAAACTTCAACGGCAATAACGGCCCAAAGTATTGAAGTGATTAAATATGGAAGAAACCCTTGAATTGAACGCTGATGTTTTGGCAAACTTTAGGCAAATGTTGTCTAATACGAGGGACACTCTTGCTCATTCTCAATTCCATGATTTTGTCGGGAAGATTGATGTTTCCCCCACAAAGCGTTTAGAAAATTCCTACAAGAGCCTTTTCAATGCGTTAGATAAATTCGGCCACAATGATATGCCTAAACTCCTTCGCCATCGTTTCCTATTTGATGTCCTAAAAGCGAGTCCCAAGAAACGAGAACGAGATTTAAGACGAATTATTTCCCATTATTGTGATTTTATTCAATCCGCAGGTAGTGGAAACACCGTAGCACACCGTTCCAATGTGGTTCGTATGGCAAAACTAATCCAAGAGTCCGTAGCCGACTTGCATGACTTTGAAATTGACAAGAAAGATTCGGATTTTCACACCCTTTGGATTCAAGAATTAAGAGAACGATTAGATACAAAGGACAACAAGTGAGTCGTATGGATGATGTCGCAGATGGTGAATACCGCACTCGTTCTTTTGAAGAACACTTTAGACCCGATGCTCGTTCCGATTATTCGGACTTGATTACCAAAGAGTCCCCAATCCCACCCCGAAGTGAAACCAAGAAAGAGGAAAAGCCCAAAAAGGGTAAAAACATTGTTGAATTATTGACAGGCGGGGAAGATTTAGAGAAATTCGCCCGTCAATTGAATCTTGACCCCGAAATGGCGGAAAAGATGCTCGTTCCTTTACTTTCCTTGCTTGACAAATACGGTGTGGGAGAAACTGTCACCGCTTCGCCAAGAATGGAACAAGCCACAAATGCTTTTGAAGTTATCCGTGATGTAGCCCCCGTTATCAAAGGTGCGGCGGAATTCATTTCGGGTAGGAGAGCCGAATTAGAATCAACAGACCTTGAATTCCTTGAACGCATTAAGGAAGCACAAGGCGTGGCTGACGCTTCCCTATTTGATGATGACGATGACGACTTATTTACAGTAGGAGAATCCGTAGTGGAAGAACCTGTTGTGGAAGCACCCTCGCAACCTCAACCCGAACCTCTTGATTTAGGTTCGTTTGACGCTCAAGATTGGGGCAATTTCTTTATGTCGGAAGGCTCTATGGCCCCTACACCAAAAAAGTATGACATTGTTAATAACGATTTGACCGATGCCTTAGATGCTCAACATCTTGCGGTGGAAGAATGGGCGAAGAAAGAGGGAATGGTTGTTCGTGAAAAGGTGCAAAAAGAAAGGCGAGGGGACAATTACGATTTGGGAGTCCGAACCGATTATCATAACATGGAATTAGGCAACCCCGATGCGGGAGTCCCTTCCACATTTGCCGAAGTGAAGGGTATGAATACTGATGCTTTCGCCATTGTTGATGTTTCCGACTTAGCACAAAGTCAAGGATTATCCATGAATGAAATCATGGAAGCGGATTCGCAAAGAAAAATTAACAATCAAGCACAGGAAGAATGGGAAACTGAACCAATTGATGTTTCCGAATTTGTGGAAGACAAACCAATGGATTATAGCGACATGGAAATCCCCGAAGAAGCCGAAAAATACGACCCATTGGCTGTAAAAGGCTATGATTTACCCGATTTTGACCTTTACGAAGTGAATTTAGAGGATGGAGAGGATGACTAATCCAATATGGCGACATTATGTTGCGGAAATGATTAGTGATTGGCTAACTTGGTGTCGTAATGTTCACCTTCCATCTCACATTGATGTGATGAATCGTTTTATCGCTCTCAATCCCGGCTACATCCCTGTCCGAGCCACCACTAATCCCGACATCGCTATGGTGCGAGATATGTTGTGGGATGAAGATTTCATTTTGGGTTTGTCGGATAAGGGATTGGCAGTATGGGCTAATGGAACAGTCGGTGAATTGGTTGATGAAATGCGACCCTACGGTGTCAAGTTTCCCGAAATTTCCACGATTTGTGATTTTATGGACTCTAATTTGATATGGTTTGAGCGTGTTTATGCTTTCGGAAGGGCTGATATAATCGGTTTTCTCCGAGAACAAGGCCGAAACATCTAAAGATAGGCGATTTAGAAGCCAAGATAGCCGATTTACAAGAGGTAGGTATTAGATAGTCGGTTAATCAATCTCAATCTATGGCGAAAACGACTTCCATGTTTGCTTCTTTGGAAGGTCTTCCGACTGAAATGGGGAACGGTGAGGTCTTCAAAAAGATGAAGCCTTTTTCCACAGGTGTTAGCCTCCCCGCTACTGACAATGATAGAGAATTCAAAAAGAAATATGACGAAGAACGCATGGTTGTTGATACCAAAGGATTCACGGTTTTTGTTTCCATGCCTATCAGCGAACTTGATGGACTCTTTTACACGGAGGGTAGTAAAACCCCGCCTATGACTTATTTCCGCTTCAAAATTGGCGAAACACCGACTTACTCATTCTATTTCGGAGATTCTGCACCATCATTTCCGCTACTTGCCACAAATGTTCTTGTGGATTCTATTGTCATTGACCGCAAAAAGGATTCACTTACTGTCAATTTCGGAGAAGCCATTCCTTCCTTTAACATAGTCAAAGGTAAGATGAAGTGGGCTTACGCTGACGAATTGGCTACGAATGGATATTTCTATTCCCCAAGAGATTCGGGCTATGATGCAAGCCTTGTTGGAATCGCCCCTTACAATCAAGTAAATGCAAAAATGTTCCGAGATAATGCTTCGGAATTAAACGAGATTATCCCGCAATTGATTAAAGGTGGCGAAGGTCTTTATCTTTGGAACGCTGATAAAGCAAAGGCTCATTATGGGGCGCAATCATTTACCTTTGACAGCACTTTGGACAAAGAATTCCTCTTACCTGCGAAGGTGGATTTCTCTAACATTGATGCCCTTGATACCAAAAACTCCTATGTTTCGTTCAGTATTTCGGTTGAAAACAAAGCCAAGCGAACTAATAACTACACAGGAAGACATAGTGGTGATTCTTCCTACCTTGTCAATCTTCAATTTCCCGGTGATGAAGAATTGCTTGCACCAATGGGTGTCGGAGAAGATGGAACAACGGTGGCTTGTGGAATGGAATCACCCGCAGGTCGTGTTTTGAAATCAATCACCCCTGTTATGAAAGGTGGCGATGTGGAACAAGTCAAGTTAGAATTCCGTGATGGTTCAAATTACATTTTCCCCGATGCTGAAACAGGATTATTTACGGCGACTGACAAACAATTCCCCGACCAAATGCTTGAAGGAAAAGTAATGAATATGATTGTCGGTATCGGTTCTCCAAAGGAACAACACGCTGTTGAAGTCGCTACTCGTCTTGAGCAAGATGTGGACATTAGTAAGACCGTTATGATTGATGGCAAGTCCCAAACAAAAGCGATTGCATGGCGCACTATGAATCCTTCCACTTTGAAAGTTATCGTGCCTAACCCCGATGGTAAGGGAAGCAAATTGATTACCATTCCATTGACAAAGGAGGCTTAAACATGAGCGAATACGATGAAATTGATGCACTTACAGGTGGAAAGGCTATTGACCCTGCCAATCAAGGTATGCCCGCATTTCAAGTTAAGAATTATGAGCGAATAAAACCTGCTAAGGAACAAAAGTTTCAAGGTGGCAATTCGGCAAGTAAGATTTCCGCCGACCCTCAAAACGAAACTGTGGAACTGATTATCTCGGCTCTTGATGATAATAAGGAAAGCGATGCAAGGTTGATAGCCGAACAAAGCGATGCACCCGAATTTTTGGATGATTTCATTACTGAATATGTCAAAAACGGTGGTCAAGACGACAAAAATTGGATGTATGTTCGCCGTATTCATGCAGGTTCAAAGGGTAAGAAATCCCCTGTCACCGTTGAACTCTCCTATGACGCTGATGGCGATTTGAATGTAGTGTCCGTGCCTAAAGATATGATTTATGCGGTGGATATGCGGTCTTGGAAAAACTCTAATCTTTTACCGACCCCAAGCACCGATTCCACCCCTTCACCTTCACAAGTGGGAGAATCCGTTGAATCCGTTGGAAATCCCGCCCCTGTCACACCCGACAATAACCCTGTCGCTGATGTGGCTTCCACTCCACAAAACCCGATGGCTGATGCGGTAGCCCCTGTTGATAATGACAACCCCCTTGCTGACCTTATTGGTGGGAATATGGTCGCAGGTTTGAAACAATTGGGACTTCTTGATGGTGTCAAGGTTGCCGATGTTAAGATGGAGGATTTCAAAGTCATTCAAGGAACAAACAAGCCGTTCAAGATTATCGGTGCAGGTGGCGAAGAAATGGAAGTCGGCACAATTATTTCCCGGTCATCTTTCGGCCCGCAAGGACAAAAAGGCAATTTTACTGCTTTTAGTCCCGAAAACATGGGAGATATTCTGTATGAGCAAATCAGTATTTCATTGGAAGAATCCAAGAGCGAGAGCAATACCTCCGTCATGGTGGAACAATTGCGAAACATTAGAAAGCACATGGATGCGCTTTCAAGAGTATTCGGTTTTGACGACCCAAAGCAATTAGAAGCCTTCTTTTGCGCTTGGCTAATGAAAGATTCAACCTGTCGTCTTTCGGGTATTCCCGGAACAGGTAAGACAACCGTTATCAATTCGGCGGCGACTTTGTTAGCCAATTCTTATGGTTTCAATGTAGCCCCTCGTTATCTTGCTAAGAAAGCCTCTCCTATTGGTAGCCCTCACGAATACCTTGTTTTCCCTGCGGGTATGACTTATGCGGTGGATTACTCCGATAAAAACCAAGAAGCGGTTCGCCGTGAATGGGAAGATTGGAGATTTACCGAGTGGAAGTTAGGCTCACGCAAGTCGGGTGCTTATCTTTACGATTTCCGATTCCTACAACGCAAGTCCGATGCGGGATATTCCAAACACCCTATGAGTCCCGAAGCCTTCGCTGAATTGCTTCTTGCTTCCCCCGACATGGATGGCGATAATATCGGAACGACCATTACCTCCAAAGCGGTGTCTTACAAGGACTTAGTGGACTTATTCGGTGAACACGGTGCATCAGTCCCTAACGATGTCACCGATATGGGCGGTTTTGCTCAAATCTTAGGAACACCCCTCGCTACCGATGCGGGAGGAAACGAAGGATTCGCTATGCGAAACTTCCTCTTAGAACACTTCTATGATTCCCGACTTGGTTCAAAGCGTGATGGAAGCGATGCCAAGTTAGATTTGATTTCCGCCGAAATGCTACATGAATGTGGAATTGCTAAGATTGACTACGATAAGCGAGCCGAAGAAATTCTGTATGGTGTGGAAATTCGCCAAATCACGGAAGAAAACCCTCTAACTCGTCAAACTGTTGCTTCTTATTCGTTTGACCCGACTCCACGACCTGTGGTGACGCAACCTGTCAAGTTCTTTAACGAAGCCAACCGTAGCGGTAGCGGTGTTGAAGACGCAATTCTTGGTCTAATTGCGGAAAAGACCGTTGAATATCGTGGTCAAACTTTTACATCTCCTTCTTTCGTAGCGTGGATGGACACTAACCCTCACCAAAAAGGAAACGACTTGGCTTTCGTGGACAGAATTGATATGGAATTGCTCTTTGGAACATTGTCGCTTGGTGGCCGTTTCAACACTTTGCTTTCCCGATACGCCACAGGTGCAAGAGGCTCAACGCCCGAAATCCAATTGATTAAGCGTATGTTGCCAAACAAAGGTGATGAGCGTTTCATCGCCCCAATGCGATTTGAGGACTTGAGTAGTGTTTGGAGAACCATTGGCGATTTACCATTCAATTCATCGGGTGCAGGTGAAGATGAGCAAGGCGCACTTCTTGACATTTCTTTACTCTCCGTTCTGTTCACTCAAAGGTGGATGATTCAAGGTGTGGAAACCGACATTTATGGCGGAGTTCATGTTTTCAAAGACGATAATGATGTTTTTGCATCTCCACTTGCCGACATCTCCACGACAACCAACAGTCAATTTGAAACTGTTCACGCTGATTGGTGGAAACTTTTCGGAAGTCCCGATGCTACGGCTAATACTCAAGCCCCTGTGCTAATCACTCGTATGCTTGGTTTCCGTTTCAGCAATTCTTTGATTAAGATGACAAGGGCTATGGCTTTCCTTCGTGGTAAAGACCATGTGACTCGTCAAGAAGTCCTTGATGCCCTTCCATACTGCTTAGGACACCGACTCGGCCCTGCAAGAGAAGGAGAAGACCCCAAAGGTAGGGACATTGGTATCATGCGTGACGGCATGACTGTTTCTAACGAACAGGAATTCGTGCGTGAAATTATTCTTAATGGATATGTCCTTCGCAACACAAAATCCCTAATGGGCGAGGCCAACAACAATTCCCTCATGGATTTGTGGGATTCCTTCATCCGAAACTGTAAATCTTATCTTGACTCCACCGATGCGTTTTGGAAATACGAAACTGATGTTCTCCTTGACATTAAATCAAGTGTCCGAAACAAGAGTAGCACTATCACTCCTGTTCATTGGTCTATTGCGACTATGATTGTTGAAAGTCAAAAGCGCAAGACCTCTTACAAGGACAAGGTATCACGCTATCAAGAAAGGCTACAAAGACCTGCTTCCAAAGAAGGAACAAAGCAAACACCCGAAGAAATCCAAAAGGAACAATTGATGTCCGATGTATCAATTGCACAATACATGAAGATTCGTGGTGAAATTGCTTCCGATACCATGTTGTTCTCGGATGACAAAGCCGAATTACTTGGTCTTGCTGATTCCAAGATTGGTGCGATTAGTGGAACAGTATTGAAAGCCACGAAAACACCAAAAGCCTGTAATTTCGGTGCGGTTGCCCCTATTGTCGGACAAAAAATCGGGCCTTATTACAAATCGGGTGGACAATACTCATCGTTTGATAAGTTTGCTTCCGCTATCGGTGGCCCGAAAGCCAACGAATTCAAATGGCGAAGTTATGGTGATGGTATGGGTGCATGGGGTCGTATGATTACCAACGCTCAAAACTTGAAGCCAATTGCTAAACTCGGTCAAGGTGGGACAGATGATTTCTTTGATGTAGCGGGTGCTGATTTTGATGCCAACCAAAGTATCGGTTTCACTCACCAATTTACCATTCCACTACAAGGTGAATCCATTGATGATAATGTCTTCTCCGCTAAGATGGAAAATGTCATCGCCGCCCTTTCAAGTAGTGCTAATGGTGGAGTCATCATTGGTGAAAAGGTGGGCGGATATGGTGTCTTGGAAAGTGTAGCCTCTTTGGAAGAATATCAAGATAAAGCATTGGTTCTTTTGAACGAGTGGCTTTCTCGCCCACAAGGTTCTCCTAATTCCACCAACAAGAACACTATGAAAAATGGATTCAATGCTTGTTTCCGTGCTTCTCACGCTCTTAGCCCTGTTGAGGGTTCAATGGACATTACTCTTGCTAACGGACAAAAAACCACAATTAAGGGCGAAGATGATTTGAGAATGTGGTTATCCATGCGATGTATTCAAGGAGATAACACCCAAGAAGGTTCATCAGCCACCGTAGGATTCTTCATTGGCATTACATCAGCCTGTATGCGACCTGTTAGAAACACCGCAGGGGACATGATTAAAGATGCTGATGGCAACCCTACCGAGTGGGAAGTCCTACCCTTTGACGAGGATGAATCTTACAACATGAGTTCCTATTCAGGAACACCCGACCAATGGGAAAAGACCATGTATCAAGATATTGGAAACCTCACCATGAAGGACTTCCGAGTATATGTCAAAAAGTCGTTGGAAGCCATTAACAGCATTTCGGAGTAATTTGTGGGCTTAAATACCCCCGTTATCTTCAAATAGTCGTTAGGGGTATGAATTATCATGGCAGATACTCTCCAAGAGGAACACGCCCCCCGAAACATGAGGAATGCGTATCTCACCCTTCAACAAATTTACGGCGAAGAAGCCGTTCCTCTCGTTCTTGGAACGGAAATGCACGGTGGAAAAACTGACATGGTGCAAATTGAAGTAGGAAAAGACCAAATGATGTTGTGTTTAGTCAAAAATTACCACAAAGTCCCCGACAAATATACAGATTCCGCCCCATTTTTCGTTTTAGGACACGAATTCGGGCATATTGTCGCACATCCGGGTAAGGATTCAAAGTATTGGATTGAAGGAATGAAGGAAATTCCTGTGGAAGCGTATCAAAAAGGTCGTTGGCTCAACGCTATTTCGGATATTTTGGTAAATTGGACTGTGATTACAGGCACAACCATTCTTACTGACAATCAACGAGATGCCGTTAAGCAACAAATGTTAGATGGATGGAGAGCAGGGCAGTTTGTCCGAAGATGCAACACACCGCAAGGATTCCAAGCCCACCGAGAATTTTTGAAAACAGGAAAAGATTCTTACGGAAACAAAATTGAAGATAACCGTTATCAACCCAAAGGCGGAAAACCCGGTCAATACGACAATGCCAACCCTAACAATCTTTACGAACCCACCCCTATGACTCCTTTTTATCAAAAGTTTATGGGTCATGGTAGGGGTGAACAGTATTACCCACCCATCAATTATTGTGTAGCCGAAAATATGGCGGAAAATTGGCGTAAAGTCAAGTGCCTCAAAGATACGCAAGGTTTGAAGGCAGGGAAGAAATACACCGTGACAGGAACAAAAACTTACGATGGCCGAGAAAACTCAAAGGAGTTTGAACCTATCAAACAATACAAGATTGACGGGAAGTGGGTTTCAGCAAGGTTATTTGAATCACTATGCCCTCAATGTGGAAATAAAGCGATTACTATTTGGGATAATTGGTGGAATTATCGCCCTAAAGAAGAACGAGAAGCACAAGTAGCGGCGATGGGAACATGGACATACCTTCTCATTCAAATGTTCGCTTTTGAGTGGGCTATGGCTTATTCAAGTTTGATTCCAATGGGTAATCGCAAGGTAAATAGAGAAGCAGGGGAAGCCTTCTTGGGTATGATTGCTGATGATATGGATGCGGTAATGAGAGGAAGATAAGCATGGGCTACAAAGATAATCCTTTCAATTCCGATAAGGGAAAGAAAATTATGAAGGATATTTTCAATCTCATGTTTATCTCGCCCGAAAACAAGCCTTCCAAGATTGAAATTGATAGTAAGCAAAGACAGATTTCCCATTACAAAGGAAATATCATCAATATCGTCAATAAGATGCGAAGATTCGTAGTAGGTTATCAACAGGTTGCTATTTCGGAATCTCAATCTTCGGGTATCTTATGTTGCCCTCATTGTGGTCGCCACGACCCTATTTGGATGTGGGAAACTGTGGATGCGGGGCATTATTCCTCCCCTAAAAATTGGACAACATCGGTTTCCCTTGACAGATGGAATCAAGGTTTTCCGACAGAAAAGGGGAAATTCTTGTTTATTGTGCGTTATCGTTGTAATACCGTCACCACTTGCGAAGATTGTGGCGTGTCCGTCAAAGGAAAGTATTCCTCTTGCCAATCATGCGGAAGTAATAAGGTCAAGACAGTCGGTTGTGGCGAAGAATCTTGGATGCCACATTACATTAGAGAATATACGGCTGATGACAACCACCCACAAACGCTTGTGGAATCGGTAGGGGCATTGGCTCGTAATACTACCATTAGGGTTCGGAGGGATGAATTCGCAGGTCGTCTTTACCAATACAAGTTTGTCCATGAGCAATTACCCGAAGGAAAGGTTGTCAATACATGGTCGGACATGAAGCGATATACCCCTGCGGTTGAAATGTCTTACATCCATAAGCAATCGGGTGCAACCAAAACCAACCGCTATCCTGTGTCGGAATTAAATTACGCTGTTTCAAAAGAAGAAATGAGAATTTGTTGGAATGGAAAAGATACAGGCAGGGGAAGTTTATATCACGAAGGGCGTGAATATGAGTTAAGAGATAGAAGCACAGGTCGCCCTCTTGATGCTTGCCCTACTTGTGGTGCTGACGATTATCCACCCCTTATTGACCGTAAAAATGTCTATTATCGCCCCGATAGGATGCGAATTGTCAATCCGCAACCTTTGGAAGCCAACACAGGTAGCGGCGGCTCATTCAAAGGACTTCCTGTTTATACATTTTATCTTGAATCCACAGGAAATCCCGACTACAAACTGCTTTTACCGATGCCTCAATATCACAATCTAAGACCCATTCCCGAAGCACCCCAAATTACTCAAAGCACATCGGGTCAAGAATCCTGTCCTAATGATGTTGGCGGAATGGCTCAAGAGGAAACAAATATCGCTGAATTGAACGAACAATTGATTGAAGATTATCAAAAGAAACTTGACGCTAATTTGAAATCCTCCACCGATGGCGAAACCAATCAAGGCTACACCTTTGTTGTTTGTGAAGGCAGGTCAAGGGAAGCCTATTACGATTTTGAATTAGCAAAATGGATTGACAATTCTCCGCCTTGTTATTCCTATCGTGACCCTACTAATGGAAGCACTTTGAAAAAGAAACGAGAATATCCTCGTTGGAGTCAAATTCCTTCTTACTCTCCAAATGCACTCCCCGATACGGACTTTTTGCAGTATGAAGGCCCGAATCTTGACACTCACCTTGTTCAAGATTGCGTTCTTAACAAAGCCAACCAAGCCTTATCCGTTCAGTTAGAAGGCTCAAACAATTATCACAGTTTGGTTAAAATCGCTGACCGCATTGATGAGGAACAAGGTCTAATTTTTGAGGTTTTTGAATGCAAAACTTGTCGGGGAATTGTGGAAGCGGGCGGTGTTGTCCCATTCCGCCGAAAGTTAGGTCAATGTGATGCTGACGGCAAGGCGATTAACGATTTCCCACAACAAGTATTAGATGTGGAAATGGCGTATGAGAAATCGTTCCCGACTAAAGATGTTTATGGCAATCCTGTTCCGACAGCGTGGGGTCTAATTGCTGATAGCGAACATAACGGAAAGAAAATGTTGGAAAACCCCGACTTGAACATAAGGATTGGTTGATATGGGAACATTCGGAAGTGGTGAACGATATGGGGATAACCCCTTTATTATTTTCAAGTCAAGTGAATATATTATCAATCCTCAATCACAACAAGATATGCCTAATCCGTTGAGGGCTATGTATGAAGATTTAGCCCCGTTGCTTATCCGAAGCCCACCTTCTAAACGATACCCACAATTACCCACAGGAAGGAAAGCGTGGGATGTTTTGACAGACCCGATTTCGGAGTTAATTTTCACATCAGCCGTTCCCGACCCTATTCTCGGTGAAACTTTACAAAGAACCATGCGACCTACGGTTCAAGGAAAGGAGGGATTAGCGACTCACCTAAACATTCTTGTGGACTGTTCGGGTTCAATGGGAGAGGGGATGATATACGGTATGACGGCCACAGGTTATCCAATGGCAGGTTATCATTTAGCCCAAGTTTGCACCGCTATGATGGTTGCTCAAGCGGAAATTTCTAAGGACACTTTCGCTGTATGGGGGTTCAATTCTAATGGTTTTGAAGTTTGGCCCGGCCCTTCGGGAGAACACAAGGCAGGTATTGACTTTTTCTTAGATAACACGGTGCAAGACCAATCTTGTTTCCGCCCTGCCAACGGAACAAGTTTAAGGTCGGGAATTGACCAAATGTGCCGAGATTTAGAAAGTTATCAATTTGACCAAGCCGTATCAATCATCATCATGGATATGGCCTTTAGCGGTAGCAGTTGGAATAGAGAATTATTTAGTGATATGGAGTTTAATTGGCGCAATTTACAGGAAAAAGGCCCTGTATTCCTTGTTTTGCTTGGAAATCCTCAAAACATTGATTCCATTAAGAGTGGGGCAAAAGATGTAAGAAAGATACTAAGCAAGGAGTATAAGCGAAACATGGATGGTTTTGTCGTTGATTTTTGCGTCACGGTAGGAGAAGATGGAACGGTGGATGGATTTGCAGGGACATTGTGCGATATGGCAAGGGTCAATTCGGGAGATTCGGATTTAGGGCAAGAATTAGGCATTGATAGTGCCGAAACTGCCGCCGAAGCAAACGCATGATTTAGATAGCGGAAGGGATAAATGAAAAGTATGGACTCTTGGGGTGCTGAATCTTCATCATCGTCATCGGCTTCTTTTAAGCCCGATGAAATCGTGTTGGCTTGCACATCGTTGGGACAACCTGCTGATTTGAAATTCCCACTTGACTTCGTTAGGGATAAGATTTTCTTGACAGGAATTACAGGAAGTGGTAAATCGTGGACAGGTGGGCTTCTCATGGAAGAAATCAATCGTGTCGGCCTTCAATTCGTCTGTTTTGATGTCTTAGGCGCACACGGAGGACTTTCCCAATTACCGAATGTGGAAGAATTGAATCCAAAAGGCGGAGAATCCGTCAATGTAAAAGGTCTAATTGACCGATTGCGGAAAGAACCTACTTCCTTTGTCATTGATGTTTCCAATTTGGCCTTAGACCGACAACAACAGTTAGTCCGTGATTATTGCGATGATTTGCTACAAGCAAAACTTGGCAAAGGAATTATGACTATCTTTGAAGAATGTCAAGATTTCGTTCCACAACAGGGCAAACCTAATTCATTTGACGGCATCGTGCGACTTTGTAAGTTAGGTCGTCAAAACGGCTACGGTGTTTGTTTAATCTCGCAACGCCCTGCTTCCGTATCAAAGGAAGCCCTTTCCCAATGTTCCGTCTATATGATTCACAATTTGATTAACCATCGTGATTTGAAGGCGGTGGAAGACCAAATGGGATTCGGGACTGATAAAAGCCAAGTCAAAAAGGTTCTTGGTGGCATTTCGGCGGCTCAACAAGGAGAGGTTGTTTGTTATTCACCGACTTATTATCGTGATGAAGGCTTCTTCCGTGCTTCTAAAATCCGTGATGATAGGAAGGTGACACATACAGGAAAAAACATTGAAATGAAACCTGCTACCTTCAATGCGAATTCATCTTTTACCCCCGAAGCGTCAAGAACCCTCTCCACCGTAGGAGAATGGAGGTCGGAAGTATCATCCTCATTCGGCATGAAGGAAAATGCGTTTGATGCTATGCCAACCGATGACGGATTGCCGAAACAAGATTCTTTGAGAGGTCTTGCCTCCGTTGATGTGGAAAAGGATTTTCCCGATTTGGAATATGTGCCACTTTCGGAACGCTCTCGTATAGAAGTGGATGTTTCCGAAAAAGAAGATTTTGAGTCACCAAATGAAACCAAATCCCTGTTTAAGACCCCGTTAGCGGGAATTGCTATGATTACTGTTTTGGCAGGTGGACTCTTTGTGGCGACAAGAGGACTAACCGATTAAATAGGTGGTTGAACAATCTCACAGTTATGCGTGTTGGTGCGATAGCATTCCATCGGGATTCCTACCAATTTACGCAAACGCTTGTGGGTATGAAATTGAGTCATCAAGATTTATTACTCTCACCCGATGACTTTTACAAAAAACACGGCTATGAAAAGCAAGCGTCTTTGTTGATGTTGTTGCATCTTAACGAATGTTGGGGGTTTGTAGCACGGAAAATTAACAGAAGAAATGGACAGACCGCATGGGTTATCGTGGATAAAAATGATTCTTTCAAAGAAGTTCCCGAAGACGAGATTTACTTGACTCTCAACCTTGATGATTACACTTTCAAATTATGGGATGAGATGGACTCCCCTCATACTCTCAAAACGAACAAGGGAGGATTTGTTGTTCGCCAATCTCCTTCATCATCAAGCAGGTCTAAATCCGTCAAAAAGGAATTCAAGATTTTCAAAGGTAAGAAAATTCTTCATCAAATTGTGGAATGCAACGATACTTACTATAACCACAGTCATGTTTTCAATACTGACCAAATCAAACCGTTTTCTTATGACCCAAAGGACTACAACCCGTATGAAGGGTATTTTCAAAAGAGTTTCAATCAAATGAATCCGTTTGGGAGTAAGAAAACGCTTCATGCCGTTCCGTTTTTGAGAACCAATATCCGACCCACTAAATTAAGCGTATGGGTTAAACCGAAAGAATCCGTTGAAACACCCCGTTTGTTTTTCAATTTTCCACAGGGTATTCCCTTAGAAATTGATGAAAGGTTTTAGATAACGAGAAAGAGAAGTGAAATGTATGCTACCCGATGATAACCCTATTGGTCGTGATGTGAAAGCGGAAGCCTCCGACCCATTCGGAAATATCACAGGAAATCCTACGATGGCTAATTTGATGGCTGACCCGCTTGGAACTGAAATTGTGGCAGGTTTGACAGGGCCGATTACTTCACAAAGCCTTCCTACTGACGAGGAAGATGTGATGGGACAACCGCCTCAAGTCAATTTTACAAGCGGTAGCGGTGGCGCAACCCCTATGCCAACCCCTGCTGATGACGATTCGCCCGAAGTCCGAAACGAAATTATGGATGCCGAAGGTGGCTTGTTTTCCGACATTTTTGACCGAGCAAAGGCTCTTGTGAGCAAGAATTGGGGATGGCTACTTGCAGGTGCAGGTGTCGTTGTTGTCGGTGGCGTAATAATGAAGCGCAAAAAGTGAGGCTTTAGATAACAGAACGGAGAATTGATTATTATGGCTCGCACATTAGCAGGTAATACAGTCCTACCCGATTTGCCACCCGCACCACGCATGACGCAATTCCCACAAGTGAACTTGGCCGCAGATACCCTACCTGCGTTTAACGCTATGGGTCAAGGTCTTGCACCAAACGCCCCACTACCTGCCGCACCACAAATGCCAAAATCACAAAAGTTTTCTATCCCTGCAAGTCAATCAATTCCACTTGCTGATGCAGTAATGGGTAAAGGACACGGACAAGGTGTTGTTCAAAACTCCCACCGCCCTTCCATGCCTACTGTCAAGTTTGCTGAATTTGAAATTCCAACAGGGCCTTCGCCTTCACAACATCTTGGAAACTACAACCTACGAAGCACAGGACTTTCCCCCGAAGGCCAATACATGAGGCCAACGCACACTATGGAAGTTTATGGTAGCGGTCAAGATTTCAATGTATCTCATTTGAACCGTGTTAAGCCCGAAAATCATGTTCCTAACACTTTGATTCACGGTGTCACCGAAACCTTTGGAAACAACCCTGCACACGAAGTAAATCGTGCCGCTATGAGTCGCCCTCCAAACCCAAGAAAACTGTTCGCCGCACCTTCTGTTGATGTAAGACCATCCGTGAACCGTGTTTCGCTTCGTGAAGCCCCAATTCTTCCAAAGGCAAATATCCCAAAGCAAATGAATCTAACCAACTTGATTCCTCCAAGTAGCGGTCTTCGCATGGAATCCGAATATGTAGCACCACCTGTTCGTGCTTCCGACTTCGGTGGATTGACCCCAAGCAAGCACCGTCAAATCGGTATCAATGCAGGTCGCACATTCGGTGCGGAAGGACACCTTCTTTGAGAGCCTTTAGATAACGAGAACGACAATTGTTGTTCATGTCGGTTCGTTCCATTTGTGAACAAGGTTTTCATACCTACCTTGCCGAGCAACACCGAGCAAGTATGAGTAAGTCCATTTCCAAAGGGCTGATTACGGGCGGTATCGCTTCGGGACTTCTTGCTGTTTTGAATCGTGTTGGAAACTTAGGCATTGAATGGTATTACCTTTTGACCCCACTCCCACTCCTTACTGCCGCTTCGGTTGCTCATCAATCAGTCGGTGTATCTTCGGAAGATTTAGAACACAAAGAAGCATTTGACGCTATTTGTTCCAAATACAACGAAAAAGATGACGAAGATGATGACGAAGTAGGTGAGTGAAATGGTTAAAACCGCTTTTGATGTTCTCAACATTGAGTATCAATACGAAAATGATGACGATACCGACTATTGGCCTTACACCATGACTGTTTCGGTTGAACATGATGAAAATAAACATTTTTCCTTCACCGAAGATGCAATTAGGGCGGAACTTGAATCATACATTTCCTCCCAAGAAGGAGAGCCTGTTAAGGTGGTGGATTTGACCGCTTTTTACACAGGGACAAAAGACCCATTGAGGGGAAACTACGAGGATTTCCAAGCCGAACAGAAAAAATTACATCCCGGCCTTTATCGCTACAAAGGCAAAATTGGAATGAGAAAAGGATGGACTGAATGCCAAGAATGTGACGACATTGTAAAACTCAACGATATAAATTTTTATTACTTGAAGGGCTACGGTCAAGCAACCGTTTGTGATTCTTGCGTTGGGAAATACAATTACAAGAAAGACCGCCTTAGCAAAGGAGAGCGACATGGTGAATTGGCTATTTTGCAGTTCATGGAACA